>Ga0187851_10000012_pt1 | contig 152026 bp, 119 predicted proteins | sample June2016WEW_6_10_FD_132997 | JGI IMG/M metagenome (GOLD analysis project Ga0187851, IMG submission 132997) | Peatland microbial communities from SPRUCE experiment site at the Marcell Experimental Forest, Minnesota, USA - June2016WEW_6_10 | ecosystem: Environmental > Terrestrial > Soil >... | reverse complement strand
ATCGACACGCGGGCTCTGACAGTGACGGCTACGTGGCCAGTGGGCGCAGAACCGTCGAGTGTCGTGGAGGATCGGGCAGGCAGACGGCTGTTTGTGGCCAATCGAATCTCGAACGATGTGGCCGTGCTGGACGCGCAGACCGGCGCGGAAGAGAAGCGGCTGATGGCGGGACGCGGCACGAGTTACATGACGCCATCGCCTGATGGCAGCCGGCTTTACGTGACGCATGTTTATCCGAATCCGCCTCGGGTGCGGAGCGAGCGGGACAATCGCACGGCGCCGGAGTCAGAGATTACCGTAATCGACATGACGCGCGCGATGGTAGTTGACCGTATTCCCTTGCACGGCATTGCGGGCGTATTTCATGTAGCGCTCTCCGCCGATGGCCGCCTCGGGGTTGCGGCGGAATATCATCCCAAGAACATGATTCCGCTGGCGCACCTTGAACACGGCGGAGCCTTCGCCTACACGCTTGAGCTATTTGGCGCTGATGTAGGCAAGCCGGTCGAGGTGCCTCTGGACGAATTGGAACGCTATGCGTCGCGGCCGTTTGGCGTGGTTATTTCGCCGGATAGGTCGCGCATCTACGTGACCATCGGCGGCTCCGAGATGGTCACGGTAATTGACGTGCCGCGCCTGTTGCGTTTTATTCATGCGCGACCTCACGCAGAGTCGGTATCATTCGCGCAGGATCTAGCGGCCAGCGCAAACTATGTAGTGGCGCGCATTGCAGTAGGACATGATCCGCGCGGTCTCACGCTGAGCCGCGACGGGCACAAACTGTATGTGGCAAACCGGCTTGAGGATACGCTGAGCGTGATTGACACGCGCACCAACCGCGTGTCCGCGACCATCAAGCTGGACGGACCGAAGGAAATTTCGGCACTGCGCCACGGCGAACAGACTTTCTATACGTCGCGTTATTCGTTTCAAGGCCAGATTGGCTGCGCCAGTTGCCACATCGACTCTACCTTTGACGGACTCACGTGGAACCTGGAACCGGATGGCTTTGGCCGCAGCACGGTGGCTAACAAACTGCTGGAGGGCATCAAGGACACCGAGCCTTACAAGTGGACGGGCACGAATCCCAACATACCGACCGAGTGCGGTCCGCGCACAGAAAAATACTTCTGGCGCGCGGAGAATTATGACGACCGGACGCTGACGGACTTGGCAACTTACATTCGCAGCCTGGAGCCACGGCCCAACCGCTGGCGGCTGGAAAACGGCGAGTTGACGCCTGCTCAAGAGCGCGGCAAAGCAATCTTCGAGCGCGCAGTGGACAAGTTCAAGAAACCGATTCCCGAATACAACCGGTGTTCATATTGTCACAGCGGGCCGAAGGGCACCAATCAGAAAACGTCCGACGTGGGTACGCGCAGGCCGACAGACAATGCAAGCCTTTTGAAATCGGCGCCGCTGACCAACGTTGCGCTTATTGCACCATACTTGCACGATGGATCGGCGCACTCGATGGAAGAGATTTGGACGGTCTATAACCCCGACGACAAACACGGACGGACCAACGATCTGACCAAGGATGAGCTCAACGATCTGGTTGAATATCTCAGGTCCCGATAGGAGAATGCGCGATGAACAGGCTCAATAAGTTTGCAATGCTGCTGGTCGCCGGAACGTTGGCCATTATCGCGCCACTGGCATTCGCCGCGCCGCAGGCGTCAGCAGTGCCGAAGATGCCGCATTTTCGCTTTGAAAACTTCACGACAGCCAACGGCTTGCCGAACGATCACGTGTATGCGGTGCTGGTGGATGGAAGTCGCATCTGGGCGGGCACGGACAACGGCCTGGGGCTGTATGAAAACGGGAAGTGGAAGACCTATAACACCGCGGATGGCCTGGCGCATCGCGCTGTGATATCGCTGGCCCTGGATAAGCGCACGGGCGACGTGTGGGCCGGGACGATGGGTGGATTGAGCCGCATCTCCGGTGGCCACATCGACAGTTTCACGCAGTTGAACTCGGGGCTGAGCAACAATGTTGTCTATGGCGTCTCGGTCGAAGGCGAGAACGTTTGGATTGCCACGGCCGCCGGTGCCTGTCGCCTGAATCTGCACACCAACGAGTGGTCGCTCTATAACGAGCGCAATACGCCGATGTTCGAGATATGGTCCTATTCGGTCTCTGCCACGCCAACCAAAGTCTACTTCGGGATTTGGGGCAGCGGAGTTCTCGAGTACGATCAGAAGACCGGGAAGTGGGACAAGTACGACGATCCAGACGGAGAGACGGAGATGGTGCTCTTCAAGGATCAGGGATTGATCCACGAGATCGTCACGTCGGTCAGCTATATGGAAAAGGACAAAGTGTTATGGGCAGCCACATATTTTGGCGACAGCCACTATGACGGGCGCTACTGGCATAACTTTCTCACCAAAGATAGCGGGCTTCCCTCGAACTTCACTAATATTGTGAAAGGCGTGGATGGCAAGCGAGCTTGGTTCGGCACCGACAAGGGGCTGGCTTACTACGACGGCGTCAATTGGGCCGTGTATAGCCCCTCGATGAAGGACGGCAAGCCGGAGATGACGGTGCGGGACGCAGCGGGGAAGGTAACGCCGGTCACGGTCACCACAGCGCCGGCGCACAACTACATTCTCTACATCGATTTTCAAGGCGATGATATTTGGGTTGCAACCGCCAAAGGCTTAAGTCACGGAGTTCGACAAAAGTAAGACCATCAGGAGACATCATCATGAATGCATTTTCAGACATTCTGGAAGCCATAGCACACGCGCCCATCGAAAAGCGCGCGATAACCAATCACGGAGTACTCAACGAGGCCTATGCCTATGAGAAGCCTAGTTCGTTCTCGCGCGGCATGAGAATCGATATCGGAGGCGTGGCCATTCTGTTGATTTCGGGCACGGCCTCCATCGACGAGCACGGCGTCAGCGTACACGTCGGCGACTTTCCCGCGCAGCTTCGCCGCACCTTCGACAACATTACCGGCTTGCTTGAAGCAGAAGGATGCACCTGGCACGACATTGTGCGTACCAGTTGCTACCTGCGTGACATCGATCGCGATTACGATGTTTTCAATGCCGGGCGCACCGCGTTCTTCAAAGAGCAGGGACTCGATCCGCTGCCCGCGTCCACCGGTATCCAGGCGCATCTCTGCCGCCCAGAGCTGCTTATCGAGATCGAAGCCATTGCAATGTTTCGCACGGACAGGGCTTGCTGCAACAAGGAGTAGTTGTCATGCGTAAGGGATCGCAGTTAGTCGCGGTGGGCATGCTGGCCGCGTTCGCCGCCCCGAATCTTGCGGGGCAGAACATGGGCACAGAAACGGTGAACGCCGCGAAGGTGTGCGAGTGTGGCGCTCATCCGCCCGGACCGCCGCGCGATCGCGAAGTGACGCCCTATGCGGGGGAACCGGCCGACATGAGGCCCTATGCAAAGTTTGCGGCTCCCTATGACCTCAATTACACACGTCCCAACATATACGCCGGCGCGGCGCGGGATATTCCCGAGCCGAAAGATTTGACCGAGGTGCGCATCGGCTTCTTCGGGCCGATTGAGCATAATTCGGAATCGGTTCTTGGACTGCGCATGTTGCACGGCGCGCGATTGGCTTTGGAAGAGGCCAACGCACGCGGCGGCTACGGCGGCAAGCCCTTCAAGCTGATGCTCCACAACGATTACAACAACTGGCAGGCGAAAGCAGTCTATGGTGAAGTTCGGCCAACCGAACCGGCGATCTGGGGTTCGGCCTCCGATGAAGCCGTGAAGATGGCCTATGACGAACAGGTTTGGGCGATCTTCGGCTCAATCAGTTCCGAGTCAACGCACATTGCTCTGCGCGTCGCTCTGCGCGCGGAGCTTCCGGTTGTAAGTTCGGCCAATACGGATCCCACCGTTCCGGAGACTACCATTCCGTGGTACTTCGGCACGATGCAGGATGACCGGGAACAGTATCTGACGCTGGCTCGCCGCATCTATACCGAGCTTGGGCTGAAGCGCGTGGCGGTTCTCAGGTCGAGCAGCCGATATGGCCGCTTTGGTCTTGGCAAATTCCTGGATGTCTCGCGGCGGCTGGGCCATCCGGTTGTGATGGAGCAGATCTTTCAGCCGGGAGATACGGATTATGCCAGGCAACTTAGAGTAATCCGCAGTTCACGCCCAGACGCAGTCCTCCTGGTGGCAGACGAACCGGAGGCGGCGGCGATTCTGAAGCAGTTGCGCGCAGCTGGGATGAAGCAACGCGTCTTTGGAGAGTTTCGCACGCTGGGCGACACTCTGCTGGCCCAGGCCGGCGATGCCGCCGAGGGATTCGAGGCTGTTTATCCCTACGATCCCACGCGCACTGATCCGCGCTGGCTGGATTTCAACAGGCGCTTCGAGGCGCGTTTCAACGAAAAGCCGGAGCAGTTCGCCTCGCTGGCCTATGACACGATGAACATGCTGCTCGACTCGATCTGCAAGGCCGGACTAAATCGCGCGCGGATTCACGACGCGCTGGCCAACATAGAAGAATACGACGGCGTGACGGGGCACATGGTCTTCGATCCCAACCAGAAGAATACGGCTCCTCTGTACCTGGGCACGGTGCATAACGGCGCGATCACTTACCGCGTGGCGACAATGGAAAAGCCACCTACAGCACAGCCACCTGCTCAGGCACCAGTATCAGCTGCACCGCCGGCGGCGCAGAAGACGCCCTATGCGCGTGTCGGTGAGGATGGTGTGGACTATGCCGGCCCGCACCAGCCCGACGTCCCGGCAGGGCCGGTAAATGTGGTGCTGTTCGGGCCGAAGGCGGTTGAGGTCGCCGAGTTGCCTGAAGTGCGGGCGGAGCTGGCGTTCGGCGCGGCAAAAGGCCGGGCGTGGAAATTGCTGGCTGTGCCAAGCGATCAGAATTGGGGCGCGGCGTCAACTCAACTGGTTCATGCTCTTAAGGACGAGCACGCACTTGCGATTGTGGCGCTGGACCGTGACGCCGCTCATTTAGCCGAGCAACTGGCGCTCAAGAGTTTTGTGCCGGTGATTGCGCTGAGCGATGATAAAACGCTGACATCAATAAACATTCCGTGGATATTCCGGCTCCAACCGGAAACGACGCCGGCCACTGCGCTGCGGATGCTTGTGGCCGCTGAATGTCTCAGCGGTGCCAATCCAGAGCGGCTGAGGAACACGCTGGCTTCGGGAAACCTGATCTCCGGAGCTGCCTTTCTGCCAACCGGCGAGCTACGCTGAAGCGATTGCGGTGCCTCCTATAGGCAGGCGGCAACGAGAGTCCCCCACCGCCGAACTGTGCCGCAATGAAGCGCCTTCCAGAAATAACTCACTATTCCTTTTTGTCCCGGCAGGAGCGCAGATAGGCGAGCAGATCGGCTAGCTCCGAAGCTTGCAATTCATCTCCAAAGGGCGGCATGCGCATACTGCCGCTGACGATCTGCTGGCGCATCTGGATTTCGTTCAGCCTTCTGCCCACGCCAGAGAGGTCGGGCGCTTTGCTGCCGCCGGCATGGTGGATGGCATGACAATGCATGCATCCGCTGGCAGCGAAAAGTGAAGCGCCGCGTGCGCGTTGATCGCGCGTGGACGCAAAACACGCAAGTGAACAAACCAGAGCCAGGCCAGAGGCAGCCAACCACAACCTCATTGAGCAGCCCCTCCACGCGCAACGGGCTCTGCCGCCAAATCGCTGTGCACATGCCACGGCACACTTTCTGAAGTAATCTCCGGATGCTTCCGAAGGAATTCCAACGCATAGGTGCTGGCGGTCGGATCGTCCTTTTGATCAGCGAATGCGCTGGCCTCGCGCGTGGCCTCGGCTTTCATGCCCAGCCGGCGATAGACAATGGAGAGAATATAGTGGGCAGCAAGGTCGTCGGGATCGATCGACTGCAACGTTTCGTATTCAGTGCGTGCCTCGCCGTACTTGTGCTGCTGATAGAGCGAGAAACCGAGTTCGCGGTGAGCGTCGCGCGAGCGGGGGAACTGCGCAGTAACCTCACGGAGATCGCTGATGGCCGCGTCGAGATGCCCTTGAATGCGCTCAACAAGCGCAAGGTAATAAAGTGCGCGGGCATTGTGCGGAGCAAGCTGCAAGGCCTTCTGCAGGCTGGCGCGCGCGTCGACGTAACGTTCCCATTGCGAATCGGCGATGGCCACGTTGGTGTATGCATCGGCATAGTCGGGGCGCATCTCGGTAACGCGCTTGAAGGCGTGCGCACTCTCCGCGTACTGCTGTGCATCCAGCAGGCCGATGCCGTAGTTATTCCAGCGCATCCAATCCTTGTTATCCTGCGGATCGGGTGTTTCAGCTAAGTTGGAACCAACTGCTAAGGTGCGGGTGCGCGCAGCGATCTCAACCACCGGCATTTCATAATGCTTGCCCAGGCCGTAATCGATGAAGTGCTGATTGAAGCGGCGATAGTTTACTTTTGCGGTTATGTTGATTGGTCCGGCGGCATCCGCAGGTACATTGAACTGGTAACGAACAATCTGCGAGCGGCCCGATTGAATGGTGTTGTTATAGGCAACCACCCTGGTATTCCAGACCTGGTGAAGATCGTTCAGCCCTCCCTGCGCATTGACCAATCGATTAGTGAAGCTATGCGCTTGCGGATCCAGTGAGCCTCCGGGCTGCAATGCGCCGGAATGCATAAGTGTGCGGCCCGAGGCGTCTTTGGCCTCGAATTCCACCCAGCTCTCGTAAAAGTCGCGCTGTTCGGGAACAAGACTGTGCGCGATGCCCTTATTCTGAATCACGATGGAGACGGTGAGGTCGTCGCCAGCGGCGATTTCGAACGGCGCACTCCCCAGTGGCGCAATGATCTTGTCTCCGTTGCGCTCGACTCCAAAGATGTCAATATTCAAGACTCCGTTGCGCAGAAAGGCAATTGTCTTATCCATCTGCGCATCGTAGCCGTAATACTTTGACAGAACCGTATTGGCTCCGAGCCAACGATGCGACGCCAGCTTGCCATCTTTGGCGCCATAGTCCGGCAACAGAATTTCTTCCTGTTTCATGTGGCAGGTCTGGCAAGTGGAGACCTGATCCTTGACGTAGAAAGGAAGCGGCGACTGCTTGGCGAAGGAAGAAAGCTGCCACTCATCATAAAGAAAAATGGCGCGTTGCCACTTATAGTCATTCAGTATTCTGGGCAATGCGGCCTTGTGGCATGCTGAACAGAATTCGCTGGTGTGGTAAAAGTCCTTCATCACTGCCTTGGAGTGCCGGTCAAGGTGAGCTAATATCTCCTTGTCAGAAACTTCGCCGTAGATAGGCTTTCCGTTTTCGTCCACCATAACTGCCGGTTGAGCGAGTACATAACTCCCGGTGCCGCGCGTATTGACCTGTTGAATGGAGTGGCATACCGAGCAGGTTATGCCGTCGGCGTCAAAGTTGCGATTCACAGGAGAGTGCTGAGTCATTGCGCCGGAAGTGAGCGCGATGGGATTGTGGCACCCTTCGCAGTGACGCGCATACTCGGTTCCTTTTTCCGTCATAAGCATATTGACATTTTTGACGTACCAGGGCGCGCGGAAAGAATTTGCATGCACGCTCTGACGCCACTCAGCGTGCGCTTCCTGATGGCAGTGGCCGCAATACTTTGCCGTGGGAAAACTCTTGGGATTGATGAACTCGCCTGTGTCCGTGACAGCGTTCGAGGGGAGGAACGGCTGGTCCACGCCAAAGCGAGAATTGTAGTGCTCTTTGACAGTCTGCGAATAAACCGACCGGTCGGCGGCATCGGGTTCGTCGTTGGTCGCGTAGGCTCGTTCTGCCAGCCACGCCATCCAACCGCAACATGCGGCGGCGGTAAGCGTGAGGACGCAAGCCATGCGAAGCGCGCGATTGGCAAGCAGCGCGGGCGGGATTGTGATGCTCTTGAACCTCATCGGGTTTGACCTCCGGCGTTGGATGGGGAAGACTCTCCACGGGAGATGGAGAGGGAACCATGGACGATGCGCTTTAAGGTTTCATTCCTTGTCCCTCCGTCAGGGTTACGATTCGGTCAATCTGCGCGACCGCGAAGCGCTCTTTGGCGCCGCTCGGCCAATGTACTTCAATTTCGTCAATGGCTGCGGCGTCGCCAAGGCCAAAGTGCAGACGCAAATCACTGGTGGACGCATAACTGCCACCTGAGATGACATCGCCTCGCTGCCGCATGTTATTGGCCGTGACAAAAACGGTAGCGCCGACCGCATCACGCGGGCTCTTCGGCCCACCGATCAGCTTGAGCTCAACCCAATGATGTTTGTCGGGTGAGACATCGCGAAGCAGTGCCGGAACACCGTCGAGATTATTGATGACCACTTCGAGCTTGCCATCGTTGAACAGATCACCCACGGCGAGACCGCGGCCAACATAGGTCTGAGCAAGCGCCGTTCCCTCGACCGCGGGCATCAGCTCGAAATGCTTGCCGCCGATGTTATGAAGCAGCAAGGGGCGCTCGGCATAGCTCGTTCCCCACGGCTCCTTATCCACAATTGGGTAGACGTGGCCATTAGCGAGAATCAGATCCTTCCAGCCGTCGTTGTCATAGTCGAGGAAGGCTGTGCCCCAACTGAGGAACGGAACGGTAGGTTCGGCAATCCCCAACTGATAACTGATATCAGTAAAATTGGCGTCGCCATCGTTGCGATAAAGCGGTTTGTAATCGTCGGAGAAAGTCGTGTCGTAAAGATCGATCAGCCCGTTGTTCTGATAGTCGCCAACAGCGATGCCCATGGTGGCAGTCTCGCGCCCACTCTCGTTGAGAGCAAAACCGGAGGCGTAGCTCACATCTTCAAATGTGCCATCACCCTTGTTGAGATAGAGATAATTCGGAGTCGAGTCATCGCCCACCAGCAAGTCCGGCTTGCCGTTGCCATTGAGACTTACGAAGACTGAAGTAAGTCCGTAGTAGCCATTTGCGTCGGCTACGCCCGCCTTTTCACTTACATCCGTAAACGTTCCATCGCCGTTGTTATGAAAGAGGTGATCCGGTTCGCCCTTCAGGCCTCGCGGCCCGCACATTACATTTTCACCGCGAAACTGGCAAAAGCTGTAAGCCACACCCTTTTCGCCGGAGGCAGGAGGATCCGCCAAATCATAGTGAACGTAGCCGGGGACAAAAAGGTCAAGGCGGCCATCGCCGTCATAATCTCCCCACGTGGCTCCGGTAGACCAGTTACCCAAAGTGACGCCGGCTTTTTCAGCGACATCAGTAAACGTGCCATCGTGGTTGTTGTGGTAGAGACGATTCTTGCCGAAGTTTGTTACATAGATATCCGGCCAGCCATCATTGTCATAGTCTGCTATGGCCACGCCCACGCCCCACCGATCGTTGGTGACTCCGGCCTGCACCGCCACGTTGGTAAAGGTGCCGTCATGATTGTTGCGGAAGAGCGCGGCCTTCGGGTGCACGGCCTTGCCGCTTTCGGCGTTGTAGGTTGAACCGTTCACAAGATAAATTGACAGCCAGCCGCTGTTGTCATAGTCGATGAGGCCCACGCCTGATCCGTTGGCCTCGATGATGAATTTTTTCTCCGGGGTGCCCATGACGTGCTTCCACGTCGTTAAGCCGGCCTGGCGCGCAATGTCCTCGAAAATGACCGGGCCCTCTTTGACGAAACCGCCGGCAGTGATGGGACGGTGTTCGCTGTCGAGCACAGCTGGGTGCGCGCCTCCAGTGTTGACTCCGCCAACGGCGGGAGCCTGTCCGCCTTCACGCGGTTTATCGGACTGGGTATCGGCGGAATGAGAATCCGGCGTGGTGGACTGCGAAACGCAGGGGCTCGAGCCCACGATCAGCAAGGCACAGAGCGCGACGGCGACAAGCCGGCAGATGGGAAACTGATGGGCAGCGAACTGAACTCCGTCATTCCGCGAGACCAACGCTTTGGAACTCGGGGAAGGAGAAGCCATGGAATGTCGGGGAATCGAAGTGGACAAAGGGCCTCCACAAAGGGAACGTCCTCAAGATACACGATTTGGCGGCATGTGAGACTCATCCAAAAGATGGAGGCTGGGTGAGGACTGCGCCGGGTCTTTCTCGAAAATATCTGCTTTTGTTTCTGTGCATTCCGGAGCCCGTCCAATTACTGTGGAGGTGCGCGGTTTTTTGCGCAGAATGAACTCTGTTTAAGGAAGCCGGCTCGCACTTCCGTGGCCCGAGATTACGCCAACCCGATGGATGCAGCGCGAAAGACCGTCCAGAACAGGGCGCGGTTTGCCGGAACTCGGCGCGTGGATGCGTTATGGCATTTGCTGGCGATAGCAATTTTGCTGGGTTGCGGACTCCTCGCGCACGGGTTGGAGCCTTCCACACCGCTAGCCAATTACGGACGCCAGACGTGGGTGATGGAGAACGGCTTGCCGCAGAATACGGTGCAGGCGCTAGTCCAGACCAGAGATGGATTTGTGTGGCTGGGGACCGAGGTGGGACTGGTCCGCTTCGACGGCAACGGGTTTCAGGTCTTTGACCGCAATTCGACGCCGGCGTTGCCGGGGAGCGATGTGCGCTGCTTGCTGGAGACGCAAGACGGGGTGCTGTGGATTGGAACGAGCGAGGGGCTGGCGCGGTGGAAAGACGGCGCGATGAAGGTGTTCACCAAGCGAGATGGGCTGCCTGCAAACGGGATCATTGAATTGTGGGAAGCGCAGGACGGCGTTCTCATGATGTGGACAGATTCGGGCCTGGCGCAGCAGAAAGGAGAACATTTTGTTACGGTGAGAAATGTCTATGCATGGCCTCACACCGCATTACCTTCACCGGGAGAACCCCCGGATTATGTCTATTTCGAGGAGAATCTGCCAAACGATGTGTTCGTGATGGGGACCAGAGGCGTTCTGACGCTCGTCATTAAAGGTCCGAAACCGCCAGGAATGGCGACCCAACTGACTGCAGGCAAGGAGCTTCCAGGGAGCCGGATACAATCGCTGCTGGTAGACCGCGAAGGGTGTATGTGGATTGGCACCAACGGCGGGCTAGTTCGGTGGGCTGGAGGAAAGCTCGAACGGTTGCCGGTGACCGATCCGCTGGCGACGGCCTCGGTGCTGGCGCTGATGGAAGACCGCGAAGGAAACATCTGGGTCGGGACAGAGACCGGCGGGCTTCACATTTTACGCGATCAGCGCTTCCGCACCATTGGAGCGCGGGAGGGACTTTCTTCCGACGCAACGACCACCGTTGTTGAGGACAAGGCGGGTACGCTTTGGGTGGGAACCAATGGAGCTGGGCTGAATGCACTCAAACCCGGCGCGGACGGAGCCAAGGCACGGCCGGTGAAGACTTACTCGGTCCGCAACGGCCTTTTGAGCGACGTGATTCTATCCCTGGCCGCCGCGCCCAACGGCGACCTTTGGTTGGGAACGCCGGATGGGCTGAACCGGATTCGCGGGGGCAGAATTGACTCCTTCACTTCGGCTGACGGGTTGCCTGACGACTTCATCCGCTCGCTGCTGGTGGACGCTGATGGGTCGCTTTGGATTGGGACGCGGCGCGGGCTGACGCACTGGGCAAATGGAAATGGTGGGCCCGGTGGCGCGCATATGGAGACTTATTCTCATGCCAACGGGCTGGGCAGCGACCTGGTGGGCGCATTGGCTCGTGACGCGGCGGGAAACCTCTGGGTGGCAACCTTCGCGGGGCTGTCGCGTCTGCACGGCGGCACGATTGCAAACTATACGACCGCAGACGGGCTCTCAAGCAACGTGGTCACAGCGCTTCTTTCGCGCGGAGATGGAACTCTGCTAATTGGAACGCAAGACCATGGGTGGAATGTTTGGGACGGCCAAGGATTTTCGCCCGTAAAGCGCGACGGTTTGGACCAAACGAGTATCCACGCAATTCTGGACGATGGCGGCGGGCATCTGTGGTTTGCCACCGGAAATGGGATTGCGCGCTGCGACTGCGCGGGTGCGGGCAATGCGATGCAAGGGGCAGGCTGCTCTCACTGGATGGAGTTTGGCGCTGCGGACGGGCTGCGCAGCCGGGAGACAGCGACCAACAGTCATCCGTCGGCGTGGCGCTCGGGAGACGGACGCTTGTGGTTTGCCACGTCCAAGGGAATTGTGGAAGTGGACCCGGCGCACTTTCCGGTGAACAATGTTCCGCCACCGGTGGCGCTGGAGCGCTTTGCCGTAGACGATCTTCCCCAGGCATTGAATACAGCGGATTCCACCTTGCGCATTCCGGCGGGTCATGTTCATTTTCAATTCGATTATGCGGGACTGAGTTTTACTGTGCCGCAGAAGGTGCGCTACCGCTATATGCTAGAGGGCTTCGACCGCGACTGGACCGATGCCGGCGCGCGCCGCTCTGCGTACTACACAAACATTCCTCCAGGGCGGTATACCTTTCGCGTGCAGGCGGCCAACAACGACGGGCTTTGGAGCACTGCCGGCGCTGCGCTCACCTTCGAGTTGCGGCCACACTACTATCAGACAGCATGGTTCTTTGTTTTACTGCTATTGGCAGCGGCGGGAATCGTTGTGCTGTTGTTGAGGCTCCGGCTGCGGCGGGCCGAGGGCGAATTTCGCGCCGTATTGGGCGAGCGCAATCGCATTGCGCGCGAGATTCACGATACGCTGGCCCAGGGCTACGTGGGCGTCAGTGTGCAGTTGGAGGTGTTGGCAGAGCTGCTGCGGCTGAAAAAGCCGGAGGAGGCGTCGAAGCATCTGGACCTGACGCGCAACTATGTTCGCGAGGGGCTGGCTGATGCGCGCCAATCCATCTGGGCGCTGCGCTCGCAAGACTCAGCCGAGACCACGCTGCCGGTTCGCCTGCGCCGCATGACGGAGGCCGAAGACGGTCACGGATTGGAAGCAAGATTCAGCATCTTCGGCGCATACAGGCCCATGCCTCCAGGCACAGAGCAGGAATTTCTGCGCGTGGCCCAGGAGGCAATCCATAATGTGAAGAAGCATGCCGGCGCCAAACAGCTTTTTGTCCAGCTGGAGTACGGGCCGGACGGAGTTGCGCTGGAAGTGCGCGATGACGGGAGCGGCTTCGCTGCGCGACAGGAGCCCCAGCAGGGAAGCTTCGGGCTTACGGGAATGCGAGAGCGCGCGGCGGCCATCGGCGGTACGCTTGAGGTAGAGAGCGAGCCAAGCAGGGGAACCACAGTGCGGCTGCTGCTCGCGCAAGTCTCAAAATCGAGACCTGGGGCACCTACCGAGTTAAAGGAGCAACCGTGATGAAGGAATCGATTCGCGTGCTGATTGTCGAGGACCACCACGTGGTGCGCCAGGGACTGGTCGCGCTGCTCAATGTGGTGGATGGCCTTGAGGTGGTGGGCGAGGCCGCGGATGGCGTGGAGGCCATTGCGCAGTTTCGCAAGCACCAGCCAGCCATCACGCTGATTGATCTGCGGCTTCCGCGGCTGAGCGGAGTAGAAGTTATTGAACGCATCCGCATGGAAACGCCGCAGGCGCGCTTCATTGTGCTGACCACTTACGATGGCGACGAGGACATTTATCGCGCCCTGCAGGCGGGCGCGCGCGCGTACCTGCTGAAGGGCATGACCAGCGAGGAGTTGATCACGACCATTCGCACGGTCCATGCCGGCAGATCCTATATTCCGCCGGCGATCGCCGAGAAGCTGGCCGAGCGCATGGGCACCGAAGAGTTGACGCCGCGTGAGTTCGACGTGCTGGAACAGATTGTTCACGGCAAGAGCAACAAAGATATCGCGACCGAATTGGTGATATCAGAAGCCACGGTGAAGACGCACGTGAACAGCCTATTGAGCAAGCTGGGCGTGACGGACCGGACGCAAGCGGCCACGGCGGCCATTCAGCGCGGCATTGTTCCGCTAGAGTCACTCAGAAAGACAAAACCATGAAACAAAATCCGATTAAAAGCGTGATTCTTTCAGCACTTGTTCTGTTATTATTGCCGCCGTTTGCGCAAGCCCAGAAAACGGCATGGCGGCAGGCGACAGATGCGGAGCTTGCGTCGTTGTTGCCGGCGCGGGCGCAAGTGGTAACGGAACATATCGAAACCGAGATGCGCACTGCCTCAGGCATTGTGAATGGCAGAGGCCAGTTCATTGCCGGGGTGGTTCTGATCACGGCCGGATACTCGGCGGCCGACAAGTATTCGCACTACCTGATTGTGCAGGCGCCGGTCAGCATTGGCGGTGTCGAACTGAAGCCGGGGAAGTATGTTCTGGGTTGGGTGCGGGCTGGCGACGGCCTGAGCGTACGCCTCTATGAAGCAGCTACGGGCGTGCCGGTGGGCACTACGGAGGCGCATCTCATCGCGGGGTCGAGCCGGGTAGAAAGTTTGCACATATGGCCTCCCTCCAGCAAGGCGCTGATTCAGATTGGGCGTTTCGGAATTCCGTATCAGTTAGGCGAAAAATAGCGGAGGCCCTAAAAGAACAATTTCGAGGCGAACTGAATCAGTCGCGGATTGGTCCCAGGGTCTGTGCTGGTGACAACGCCAAAGTTGCCGTTATTACTCGTGCAGCACGTTGTATTCGGCGGCGCAAACTGTTTGTGGTTGAATAGATTGAAAACCTCGACGCGGAATTCAAAGCCGAGGCGCTCCTGCATGCCGAAGAAGATTTTCTTGAACGCGGCCATATCAAAGTTATCCACGCCATCGGAGCGTAGGGTTGGATCAACGCGCGGCTCGGTACCAAAAGTAAAGTCAGACGGCGCTGCAAAGCAGGCCTCATTGAACCAGCCTTGAATTCGAGCGTTCCCGCTGGCTGGGGAGGACTTGCGACAGGAGGGCAGCAGGTTCGGACGCGAGCCCGCTCCGAACAGGGTGACGTCATTAACCTGACCACTGCTGAATACTAACGGAAACCCGCGCTGAAATGAAGTAACTCCGTCCATGCCCCAGTTCCCGATTATTTTATTCAGGGTGGGGCCAATATTGGTCAGGTAACGTTTGTCTTGTCCGACTGGAAAGTCAACCGCATAGCTGACTACCAATCGCTGGGGTACATCCTGCGAGGATAACGAACGTTCTCCCCTCAGGTTGTTATTGTCTTGTATCACTCCCACGCTGTTTTCAACCCATGCGGTCAGGGTATCCGTATTGCTGATCAATTTCGAATTAGTATAGGCCGCGAGTAGTGACCCTCCTTCCGAAAAGCGCTTTTGGACAGTAAGTTGGAAGGAGTGGTAAATGCTGTCAAACGATCCCTGGCCAGCGAGTTCCACGCTGGTGTACTGAGGGAAGGGCCTGAGGAGCTGACCTACTGTTGTGGTGGGAGCCGTAAGGGCCAGCGCTGTTCCATTCACAAAGAAAGGATTCGGAGTGGGATTCAGAAGCGCGACACTAGCCCGCCCCCCTTGTGTAAATTGACTCGCGGCTGTTGAGAAAAAGCTGTCGGCAATCTGATTGATCTGCTGCGAATACTGGGCTAAGTGAGTTCCCTTTGATCCGACATAAGCCGCCACAAAAGAGAACTTCGCAGGCAGCTGCTGCTCTATGCTGAGGTTCCATTGCTGGATATATCCGTGCGGGTGGTTGGCGCGGTCAACCTCGGTGATCGATTGCACAACCTGGGTAAGAAACTTCTGCGTGCCTTCAGTTCCGAGAGAGGTGCCAGGCGGTGGGGAAATTCCGTTTGGAAAGGGAAGGGAAATGGTATTATAAGGGTGGATCCCATCCACCGTTCCTGTGTAAGTGGTGCTCGCCGCATTGACCATATCATTATTGGGATTCAAGGCGTAAGACATATAGTCCGGAATCCATAAAATTCCATATCCACTGCGCACTACCGTAGTAGAAGGCAGGCTATAGGCAATGCCCAGGCGCGGGGAAAAATTGTCTGTAGCAAGGGGCAGGTTATTTCGCTCCCCCGGGGAGATCAGAAACGCGTCACCCATCACAGGAGAAGATCCAGCCGGAAGAAACTGGTTGATATAGCTTGTTGCGCCCGGGTCGAAATAGGACAGGCGGTTATGACGTTCGGACCATGGTCCTTGCAATTCATAACGGAGCCCCAGGTTCAGGGAAAGCGCATTGGTGGCCCGCCAGGTGTCGTTGAAGTAAAGCGCGCGATATACCTGCTTTCCCGCAGTAAATGTCGGAACGACCGCCTGCGAGGAATAGTGGTTGTTGACATTGCTGAAATTATCGGCGTAGCCCAATAGGAAATCGGCCATGGGCTCGCCGGTAAAACATGGCTCGGCAACGCCGCAGAAATCAAAAGCCGCGCTGGCGACATTCGTCTGCGCCGCATCGTCGTAGCTCGTTTCCAGTTGAAGGCCCATATGGTAAAGATTCCGGCCGCGCACCAAAGTGAGACTCGGAGACAGATTGTATTGCGTATTGCGGTCCTTGATGTAGCTCTGCCCCTGGGTGCACATGATGTTATCGGAGAAGCCGGTGACACACGGGGTTGGTGGCGTGCGCATGACGGAGGGTATCGCGGAATTATAGGAGGCGGGCCAACCGATCAACGTCAGATCAAAGTCCGCATTGGTCGGGGACCGAAGATAGGCAAAATGACTGACGCCGGCATTGAAGTCGAAAATGGTCATCGAACTGATGCTGTAGTTATATCCAACTGCCAAAGCGTTGGTTGAGTAGTTCTCCAGGCATCGATCCACACATAGCCCGTTGTGCAGCGGATCAATGGGCAAATCGAGCACATTCCAATAGCTGTAGCGGCCAAAGAGCTTCTGCTTCCTGGTGATATCCCGATCAACGCGTCCGACCACCTGATTCTGATTTCCGCCTGTGTCGGCGACGGTATTGAAGTTGTTGAGGGTGCCTGAAGGCGTAACCGTCCCCGGAACGTTGGGCCGCGGCCAAAGATAAAGAAGCGCGTTGGACGTGTGATTGATGCGGTTCGGCGGTATAAGATTTGCCTGAAATGCCGACGGCGCGGAAGTGCTCGAAGGGCAGGCGCCCTGAGCATTCAGCACACTGCCGGCGCAGGGGTCTGTGATAGCCATTCCCAGCGCCGCAAAATCTCCTCCTCGCTCCGCCTCAGTTGGGACGGTCGCGGTGAAGGGAGTGCCGGTGCGCAGCCTAAAACCCTCCCAATTCGTAAACCAAAAGGTTCGATTGGCCTGGCTTGCGCCGTGGAGATTCAAAGGGCCGCCCACCTCTGCGCCAAACTGATTCTGCACCCAGGGCGGCCGCGGTTTGCCTGCCTGTTTGAGAAAGAAGTCATTTGCATTGAAGACTCGATTGCGCAGGTACTCGTACAGTTCGCCGCGCAGCAGCTGAGTGCCGCCCTTGGTGCTCAGGTTAGTGACGCCGCCCGCGAACCGGCCCCACTCCGCGGGCAGGTTGCCGGTATGGACTTTGAACTCCTGAATCGAATCCTGGATGGGAATCAATATCGGCAGATTGATGTATGTGATGTTCAGAGGCTGCCCGTCAAGATACTCCACGCTCTGGTTGCCGAACGCGCCGCTCACCTGGTAGTTACCCCACCCAAACGGATTTACCCCCACCGGCGTTCCCGTCGCGCTGCCTTGCGGAATGACGGAGGGGGCGAGGGCGATCAGGTTGAAGACATTGCGTCCGTTGAGGGGCAGTTCGTTGGCCTCGCGGCTTTCAACCACGGTGCCCAGGCTTGCGGATTCCGTATCGAGCCGCGGCGCGCTGCCTGCTACCGTCACGCTTTCCGACGCGGAGCCAAGCTCCATCTCAAAATTCACTTCAAGAGCATCCTGCACGTGAAGGATGATGCCGGACTCGATGACCGCGATGAATCCAAGCTTCTCAACTTCGATGCGATACCCGCCCGGAGGCAGATCTGAGACGTAATAAATGCCTGCCTCATTGGTGAGGCCATGGTAATGAATTTCGGTGCTGGTGTTGATCACCTGCACTGTGGCCGCGCTGATAACCGCCCGGTGCGAGTCGCTGATTCTTCCGGTGAGGGAGGCGGTGGTAGATTGCCCATGAATCATTCCTGGAAGACTAATCAGGAGCAGGAGCGCAGCAAGTTCCCTGCATATCGCCCTCCCGATCCGCTCTGAAGTACTGTCTTGCAATACTCCCCCGAAAGGCTTACAAAGCCGCTCCAAGTCGTTATGAGCCAAAGTGCTGGAGACAAGAAATCAACCGTAAAGAACCGGCCGATTTCGCAATACGCCATTATACATACGACACAGAGGGCTGATTTGTACCAGCGGAATGCAAACATTTTTTGGACCGGGGGGCGGCAAAATTGGCTGGATTATCGTCAACTGGCTGGCGTATAGTTCGTTGTCGTGAGGTTGTTCTCTTTGGCCACTGACGTAGATACGGTGAGAGGAATCGCGCTGACGGGGAGGCTGGAGTATCTCCCGGCGCTGCGAATCGAAAAAATGCAGGATACACTGCAAGACTCTCTGGATACAGTTTCCCGGCCTGTCGAGGTACCCGATCCGAGCGATGAAAAGCTTATGGCGCTATTACGCGCTGAGGATTCGGATGCCTTGCATATACTGTTCAACCGGCACTCCAGGCTGGTGTACAGTATTGCGCTGCGCATCTTGCATGATGCGGGCGAGGCAGAAGAGATTGTCCAGGAATGTTTTATGTACATCTACCGGAAGGCATTGTCTTTCGAACCGACCCGGGGCAGCGCGAAAGTTTGGATTGTTCAAGTTGCCTATAGCCGGGCGCGCGACAGGAAAATGCACCTGTCACGCAGGGGATTTTATCTCCGCACGGATATCGAATCGGACGGGCTAGACGGTACACTGGTGGGTAACGCAGATGTGGAACGGGAGATTGGAGCGAAGCTTGACTTCGACCTCCTGCAATGTGCATTCGAGGAATTGACGGAGAGCCAGCGCGAAACGTTGAAATTGTTCTATTTTGAAGACTTGGAGCTGAGAGAAATCAGCGAACGTCTTCATGAACCCCTCGGGAATGTACGGCACCATTTTTATCGGGGTCTCGAACGGCTGCGCCACAGCGCAGTGGTTGAAAGGCTACGGAATCATCGACATGGAACGAACTGAAGGACCCGTCGATCACGAGAGGTTCAAAAAGCTCTGCGCACTGGCACAAGCCGACTCGCTCAGCGCGGGGGAAAAACTGGACCTGGAGCGGCACTTGAAGATTTGCGCCGCGTGCCGGGAAATCTACGATCAATATTCCGCAATCGGCAGAGTGGGCGTAGCCTTCTTGCCCGAAGCCTGCGCACTGACCGAAGAAGCCCTGAGATGGGATGACCGGAAGGCATGGGCAGATATCTCTGCGACGATTCGCAGCCAGCGAACGCAACAAGTGTTGCCCTTCAAGGCAACCAGAATGCGCCGTGGATGGAGCCTGATGCCGTCGATTACCGCCGGCAGGCTGGCGGTAGCTTCTCTGGCGGCGTGCTTGATCGTCGCGCTGACGCTGAGCGCGTATCGCATGGGAGAGCGGAAGAATCTTGTATCGCCTGGGTTTTCAGCAAGCCTGGCTCAAAGAGGGCAAAATCTACTGCCGGAAAGGCGGGCGACTGCCAGTTTGCCGGTCGTGCAGACTGAGCAGATTGCAGATCTCGATAAGCAAATCGCGAATGAACGCCGGGAGATTGCGCTGTTGCGTGCTGCGCTGGTTGTCGCAAATGAGAAAGTAGACGAACTGGGAAGCGCAAACGGCAAACGGGAAGCGGAACTTCAACAGCTGACCGGGCAACGCGACCAACTCGCCAAGCGGCTGGCGGACAGCGAAAGCGCCTACCAAACCATGCAGACGGATTACGCCGGCCTTCGTGCCGATCATGACCGTTATTCTCTGCATACGGCATCTCTGGAATCAGAGTTGACGGAACTTCGCGCGACTAATCAGGATCAGGTGCGTCGCCTCAAGGACGATGAACAATACCTGACCTCGGACCGCGATATCCGCGAACTGATGGGAGCACGCAAGCTTTATATTGCCGACGTCTTCGATGTGGATAGCGACAGCCACACCCGCAAGCCTTTTGGCCGCGTTTTTTACACGCAGAGCAAATCGCTGGTGTTCTACGCCTTTGATCTCGATCATCAGCCGGGAGTCAAGAATGCCAGTGTATTCCAGGTTTGGGGGCAGAAGGATTTCCAGTCAAGTGGGCAATCCCATCCCATGAACCTTGGCATTCTGTACATGGACAGCGAATCGAATCGCCGCTGGGTGCTTCGGTCTGACGACCCAAAACAATTGTCGGAGATTGACGCTGTTTTTGTAACCGTGGAGCCGCATGGCGGCAGCCAGAAGCCAACCGGGAAGCCGCTTCTTTACGCGTTGCTCAGGAAAGAAGCGAATCATCCGTAACGGCGGTTATTTCCAGCCGCGATTGGCAACGATGCCCGCGCCTTCCCTGATGGTGTATAGCTGGTCCGCCTTGAGCGCGGTCAGGGACTGACGCTTGCCATTTGGCCAGCGGACGGAGACGTCAGCCACGAGCGCGCTGCCCAACCCGAAATGAAGCCGGAAATCATTGCAGGAGAGAAAGCTGGACTGGCTCTGCACTTCCTTCATCTGCTTCGCTGCGCCGGCTAGAATTTCAATGCGCGCGCCGATTGCCGAACGATTGGAGACTGTGCCCTCCAGCCTGATTTTGATCCAGTGATTTTTCCCGGAGACATCGTTCCTGAACAGGGACGGCGGCTCGCCCAGATTCACCACCAGCATATCGATGTCGCCATCGTTGTCGTAGTCCCCAAACGCCATTCCTCTGCTTGAATGAGGCTCCAGAATGGCGGCGCCGGCCTCGTCGAATAACTCCTCAAAATGGCCGTGGCCCAGGTTGCGATAAAGCAGGAGTGGGCTCTTGTAAGGAGAATCTGGATAGCGGCTTTCGAGCTCTGGATAGATATGACCTGTTGCCACGGGAATATCCAGCCATCCATCGTTGTCGAAATCTTCAAGCCCCGTTCCCCAGCAGACGAAACGGTTGTCCACCGCCAGGCCGCTCGCGCGCGTAGCGTCCTCGAAGACCGCCTTGCCGAGATTCCGGTAAAGGACGGGAAGGTCCCCGCCAAAGTTTGTCTTGAAAATGCCAAGACGGCCGCTGCCGTCATAATCGGCGACAGCCAATCCCATTCCTGCCTGCTCCTGGCCGTCCTCGCTATAGGCAACGCCGCGCACTCCGCCTTCCTCGCTGAATGTGCCGTCGTGGTTGTTCATGAATAGCAGGCTGGGGCTGGAGTCGCATGCCACGTAAATGTCCGGCCATCCATCGTCGTCGAAATCGCCGGCAACAACAGTGAGGCCGTAGTTACTGCGCGAGCCGGAAATTCCCGCAGCCTGACTCACGTCGGTGAATGTTCCGTCGCCGTTATTGCGGTAGAGGCTGTGCTGACCGAAAGGCAGGCCGCGAGGTCCGCAATTGACGGGCAGGTTAAGAAAGTAGCAGTAAGATTTTTCTCCGGGCCGAGGCGTCTTGCCATAGTCGAAGCCCACGTAATTGGACACAAAAAGATCGAGATGCCCATCCCGGTTGTAATCCAGGAACGCGCATCCGGTTCCATAACGTGTCGCGGGGCCCAGTAATCCGGCTTCGTGCGTTACATCGGTAAAAGTTCCGTTCCCGTTGTTGCGATAGAGAACGTTTTGCCCCCAATAAGTCAGAAAGATATCGTCGAAACCATCGTTGTTATAGTCGCCGACGCATACGCCGCTGGCCCAGCCGGTCTTGGTAAGTCCGGCTTCAATAGTGACGTCGCGAAACGTGCCATCGCGATTGTTATGGTAAAGCCGGTTGGTGACGCCGGGCTCAGGGTCCACGAATCTATTCCCGCCCAGCACAAGAATATCGACCCATCCATCGTTGTCGTAATCGAGAAAGGCGCACCCGCATCCAATCGATTCGAGGATGTAGTCTTTGGGGTTTTGGGAGCCGTAGAGGACGGGGTGATCAATTCCAGCTTTTCGCGCCACTTCGACAAAATGGGCGTCGTAGGGCAAGCCGGATCTCTTGCCTCGCGGCAATGCGGCGCCTTTGTGCGCGACGACGCCTTGCGCCAGTGCCGTGGCCGCCGCAGCATTTAACGTGCTTAACAAAAATGCCCGCCGCGACTGCTTCATTCGTCTCCCTTGCCGCTCAACGACGCACTGCAACTCATCGAACGAAGGTTATCATACGCGCCCGGAGTCAAGCGTCTTGACGCGAAAGGCTGAGGTTCACTTCGTTCTGCTTGACAACACTTGACCCTCGGAGGAAGCTAGGTAGGGTTCTTCACTCTCGCCTTTTGACCGTTATGCGCAAGAATTGTTCGCAGTTGTCATTCATTCGCCGCAAGCAGTTACCGGTCGCGCTTCTGCTGGTGTTGACTGCGTCGAGCGCAGGCCTGACGCAGGCCCAACAACCGTCCGCGCTTCAGTCCGCGCGCGAAGCCATGGAGGCCACCCAATACTCCACCGCCGAGCAGTTCTATCGCAAGGCGCTCTTACAGGCTCCGTCATCCGCCGGAGTGTTGACCGGGCTGGGGCTCAGCCTGCAGATGCAGGGGCGGGCGGCGGATGCCATGCGCTATTACTCGCTCTCACTGAAGCAAGGGTATGTTCCGGAAACCTACGCGCTGCTGGCCGAGGAAAAATGCGCCATGGGCGACGTGGATGGCGTCAGTCCGATGCTGGAAAAAATCTATCGCGAGGAAAGAAAGAATCTTCGCGTCCTCTCCGCAGTAGCTCCATGCTATCTGGATATCGACGAGCCGGTTGAATCCGCGGTTGTCTACCAGACGTTACTGGGAAGTGGGGATTACCCCGAGGATCTGGCTCTCATTCAGCTGGGCAAATCGTATATGCTCAGCGGACAGTTTTTTGCCGGCAAGTTGAGCAAGGCGCAAGGCTCGGAGCCGTTTCTTCAAGCTCTGAGGGAAGCCTCGACCGCAGGATCAGAGGGAGCGCGCAGCGCATTCCCTCAGGCGGCGAAGCTCTCGCCGTACTTTCAGCCGGACCTGAGCTGGTCCGATGCTGTGGAGCGCTGGCGGCAGCATCCGCAGGACATCGCCCTTCTTTACCTGCTATCGATTTTGAGCACGGAAGAGGGCATGCGCCAGATCGAAGCGTGCCAGGAACGTTTCCCCGCCTCCCCATATCTGGAACAGTTTCAGGCGGATATGCTGGCCGACCAGGGACACCCGGAAGAGGCTGCGGCGGAATACGAGCGCCTTATGCGTGAGCATCCTGACCTATCCGAACTGCGCTACAGCCTGGGATTGCTGCGCGAAAAACGGGAAGAGTGGGAAGCGGCTTCAGAGGCCTACCGTCAACAGCTCGCTGCCTATCCTACGGATGAGCGAGCCGCCGCGCATCTGAGCCGGTGCATGCTGCGCCTGGAGCAATACTCTGCTGTCAAGGATTTTATCGAGCCCCGGATGCGCAGCGAGCACCCGCCCCAGTGGGCAAGCTTGAACCTGGCCGAGGCAGAGCAGAAATTGGGCCATCCGGATGCCGCCATCCGGATACTAGTCCAGGCAGAGCGGGAGCCAAACCCCGATAAGCTTGTGCACTACCGCCTCATGCATCTCTACACGCTTTCAGGCCGCGATGCCGATGCCAAGCGGGAATACGCGCTCTTTCAGGCCGCAAACCGGAAATGAGCGCGCTATTCGCGCCGCCCCTTGGTACAAAAACCCTGGTCTCCCCGTAAACCTCTGTGTGGGGTGCGTACTCTTCGTGTGCGCTCCACAACAGAAGCACATTTCGGAGGCACCATGCATAAATCGAGAAGTGCAAACTTGGGCTGGGCGTTTCTGCGCGGCCTGTTGAGCATCATTCTCCTCTTGTCTTGCTCTGTTGCTCTGAGAGCACAGTCAACCTACGGCTCCCTCACCGGCACGGTCACCGACTCGACCGGCGCGGTGGAAGTGGGCGCCCTGGTCACACTCACCAACACCGGAACAGCGGTCAGCCAGACGCAGCCCACCGGCGACACCGGGCTGTATTCCTTTGTGAACCTCATCCCCGGCAACTATCGTCTTACCGTTGAAAAGACCGGATTCAAGCGCGTAAACCGGGAAAACATCGTCATCTTCGTTCAGCAGACGACCAGGGTAGACGTTGCTCTCACGGTCGGCGGCAAGGACGAAACCATCACGGTTACCAGTGACGTCCCGCTGCTGCAGGCGGAGACTTCTTCGCTGGGCCAGGTGGTCGAAACGCGCAACGCCGATGAGCTTCCGCTCAATGGGCGCAACGTCTTCAGCCTCGTCGAGGTCGCGCCTTCCGTGGTCATGCAAGGACAGGCCGGACAGACGGCGACAGGCCAGAACCCGTTTTCATGGGGCAACTTCCAAATCGGCGGCTCATTCGCCAATCAAAGCGCCGAGTATCTTGATGGCCAGCCGCTGAACATTGGATACATCAACCTGCCTATTTTGATTCCCACGCAGGACACCATTGGGGAATTCAAAGTCCAGACCAATGATATCGGCCCGGAATGGGGCAAGGTTTCAGGCGGCGTTCTCAACCTGAGCACCAAGAGCGGAACCAACACCTTCCGCGGCGAAGCCTATGAATACATCCGCAACAAGGTTTTCAACGCCAACGACTGGTTTTCAAACCACAGCGACCTGGCCAGGGCGCCCTGGATTCAGAATCAGTTTGGCGGCAACGTCAGCGGAAGAGTTTTCAAAGATAGAACCTTCTTCTTTTACAGCTATGAGGGATTCCGGCTGCGTTCGTCCGCGCCGTTTACCACCACCGTTCCAACCCCCGCGGAACAGGGCGGCGATCTGACTGCGCTTGCAGCGGCCTCAGGTGTTCCGGATCTCATCGATCCGTGCGGCGGGGCCCTTCAAACGACTCCCAACGCGAATGGCTTGGGTAAAGGCGGTTGCGCCAGCGCCACCCCTACTCCGACGCCGTTCCTGAATGAGACCGGCACCGCGCCAGGCGCCGTGATTCCAACCAACCGCCTCAACGCGACAGCGTTAGACATGCTGAACCTTTGGCCGGCTCCAACGAATAAGTCCGCCGTCCTGAATAACTACGTGGCAGGTTACAGCCTCGGCGGCAATCAGAACCAGAACGTCGTGCGCGTTGATCAGAAGATCAACGAAAAGCAGAATATCTTTGGCCGCTTCAGCCAATGGAATAACTTGAACCAGCCCGAAGATCCGTTAGGCACCGGTCTCTGCCTGGATCGTTGCACTGAAACCATGACCTCCAAGGCAATCGCCACCGGCTACAACTACATCTTCTCCCCGAATGTAATCGGGAACTTGGCTGCAACAGCCAGCCGCTTCAACTACCTGCGCACTCCCAAGAACTCGGGCTTCGACTTTACCAAGATTGGTTGGAACGCCGCGTTCAACACGGAGCTGCCTTCGTCGCTGAGAACGCCGCCTACGCCCGACGTGCTGGGCATGGCTGACAACGTCATGGCCACCCAGGGACAAAGCTACATCGTGGACCATGACTCCCAGTACTGGTTCTCTCCGACCCTCAGCATCGTGAAGGGACGCCATACCATCCAGTTGGGCTTGCAATACGAAATTACCCTGGACGACTACGCCCAGAGCAATATCGTCAGCGGCTCCTTGGGGTTCAGTGGATCCTACACACAGGACTACAGCCTCACTACGAACCCCAACCAATCACAATTGGCCTTTGCCGATTACCTTTTGGGATGGGCGCAGAACCCGAGCAACGTGGGCAACCACTTCTTCGGCGATGCTGTTATTCCCAACCTCGTGGCTGGAAAACAGATCATGTTGTCCGAATATGCCAATGACACTTTCCATGCAACCAGCAAGCTGACACTCAATCTGGGCTTGCGCTACGAGTACCAGAGCCCGTGGTCAGAGCGCCACGACCGGCAGTCGTACTTCAATCCGGCCGCGGTCGATCCGCTGGCCGCATTAGCCCAGACGGGAGGGATTCCCTCGGCTGGCGCCGGCCTCGTTCCCACATCTTCGGTGCTAGGCGCTGTCGGCTTGGTAAACTCGCCCGGCGGGCGCACCAGCCGCTACAATATCGATCCGAACAGGCTCGGGGTTGCGCCGCGCATTGGTTTCGCTTACTCGATCGATTCCAAAACCGTGGTGCGTGGCGGCTATGGAATGTTCTGGATGCCGATCGACGCCAATTGGGCTACCAATCCTCTCAACGACCCTGTGAACTCCATTCAAACCGACTATGTCGGGAACAATGGCAATGTAAAAGTTCCAGACAACACCATCACCACTCCGTGGATCAACTTTGTCCAGCCCCCGGGGCGCACAGCGTCCTCGTATGCTGGCATCTCACAGGCGGCGGTGGATCTTGAAGGGAACGCAAACCCCACATTCGACATTCCTGCGTACAACTACGGCTATATGCAGCAATGGAACCTCGACGTCCAGCGCACTCTCTGGGGCGGATGGTTCGCCGACGTGGCATATGCCGCCAACAAGGGAACGCACCTGCCACAGTACAGCCAGCAAGTGGATCAGCTGGGAGACAATTATCTTGCCCAGGCGGCAGCGCAATCCCAAGCCGGTGCGCCAGTTGCCATCGCTCAGTTTGTAGCGAACCCATTCGCCAGCAGCTCGGCGCCCGGCAGCGCAATGTCTTCATTGACCACCACCGTTGGGCAATTGATGCGCCCCTTCCCGCAGTTCGCCGGTCTTCAATATGCGGGACAGGGAAGTTTTGCCAGCAACTATCAATCGCTTCAGGCAACCTTGCAGAAGCGCTTCAACGGCGGCGGAACTCTGCTGGCTGCCTACACCTGGGCGAAGCTGCTCAGCAACACGGACACCATCACTTCCTGGCTGGAAACAGGCGGCACGGGAGGAATTCAGGACTGGAACAATCTGCGCGGCGAGAAGTCGATCTCTTCGCAGAACGTTCCACAGCACCTCATCGTCAGCTATGTGCTGGACCTTCCGCTGGGCAAGAACAAGAAATTCCTCAGCGATCTTCCGGCACTTGGCGACAAGATTGTCAGCGGTTGGGGAATTGACGGCGTAACCACGCTGCAGACGGGCTTCCCCGTCAACATCAGCGCGGGAGGCAACGGCGCCAACTATTATGGCGCCGGATTGCGTCCCAATGTTATAGCCGGCTGCAAAAAGGCAACCAGCGGAGGTGCGCAATCTCGCGTAGAGAGCGGTCTGGTGGGCGGGCCCGGATCAGGCTGGGTTAACTCAGCGTGCTTCTCTGAACCCGCGCCATACACCTTCGGCAACGAACCTCGTGTTGATCCCTCTGTGACAGCCGATGGCATCGCCAACTGGGACTTTGCCGCCTTCAAGCAAACCAATTTCGGCCCGAAAAACAAGTATGGATTCGAATTCAGGGTCGAGGTCTTCAACCTCTTCAACCGCACGCAGTTCGGCCCGCCCTCAGGCGGATATGGATCCTCCACCTTCGGTTCGATTACCGGCTACATGAACAATCCGCGCCTTGTGCAGTTCGCAGGGAAGATCACCTTCTAAACGCAGGTTCAACCGCGAGAGTGCGGCATCGCGCCGCACTCTCGCACTAAAAAGCTAAAGTAGTGCCGAACGAGACAGTTGCCGCTTCAACTGCGGAATAACACTGAAATAGTGCATAATCTAAGCGTCAAGGCGCATCCCTCGGCTTTTGTGTGAGGACTAAAGCCAGTACCCTTCGGATATTGATAAAATGAGAGAGCTATGAACAGAAAGCTTTTTTCAGGACTTGTGTTTGCCGCATTATTTACGGCAGCCGCCTTGAACGCGCAGCAACCCGCGCCCCCACAACCCGCTCAACCGGCGCAGCCTCCGGCAGCCCAGCAACCGGCGCCGCAGCCCAATGGTGACCAGGCCGGACAGCAGGGGGACGTGAACGGATCGCCAGTCATCCGGCTGGGTGTCAATGAGGTCAACCTCATCTTCACCGTTACTGACAAGCACGGGCACTATATTCCCGACTTGCAGCAGAGCGACTTTGCGCTGCTCGATGACGGCAGAGCGCCGGCCAGGGTGAACAGCTTCCACCAGCAAATCAATCTGCCGCTGAGGGTGGGCATCGTTATAGACGCCAGCACTTCGATTCGCTCGCGCTTTCAGTTCGAGCAGCAGTCGGCCACAGAATTTCTGCTGCAGATTCTGAAGGCCAAGAGCGACCGCGCCTTCGTAATGGGCTTCGATGTGACGCCCACGGTGACGCAGGACTGGACCAATAATATCGACGGGCTGGAGACGGGCATCAATCGGCTCCGTCCGGGCGGTGGCACGGCACTGTTCGATGCCGTCTACACAGCCTGCCGCGACAAACTGCTGGACGAGTCGCGCGGCCAGGAGCCCGTGCGCAAGGCCATGGTGCTGATCTCTGACGGCGATGACAATCAGAGCCGCGTCTACCAGGACGAAGCCATAAAGGAGTGTCAGCGCGCTGAGACCATCATCTACGCCATCAGCACCAACTGGACGCCGAGCCGCGGCAAGGGCGACAAAGTTTTGTCCCAGATGGCAGATGATACCGGAGGGCAGGCATTCTTTCCGCCTTCAGTCGAGGAAATGTCGGCCAGCTTTAAGGGCATCGAAGAAGAACTTCGCAGTCAGTACGCGCTGACCTACACCCCGGCCGAGTTCAAATACAACGGCGCGTTTCGTCCCATCTATCTTTTCTGCCACGACCGGCGCTACCAGACACGCGCCAAGAAGGGGTACTTCGCGCCGAGGCAGTAAAGACCGTAGCGGTGTGCTGTCGCTTTGAAAGGGCGTGGCTTTCGCGAAAGCCGCGCTCTTTCACGTTCTGGCCCCCGGCGACCGGCCCATCTCGCGGGGGTGGAAAGCGGCGGCGTTACCGCTTGTTTCGCTTTGCCTCATCGCGAATCGGATTTATATCTTATTTTGCCTCCCTTTTCTCCCGCTAATTCAAGCGACATTCGTCGCTCGTTCCGTTTCAGGAAATTTCCCGGCCTCGCTATACTCATTTGACCCTAGTCCGCATTCTTTTGGTTCTTCTCTCTCCGATTTCGCCTTGTGCGCGATGAAATGGAGGTACGCCTTATAAGGCTGCGAGAAAAACGGAAATCGGCCCGGCCGCGAATGGGCTGTGCGAAGGGAAACAGGGTGATCCGGCAGGCGATATCGTGCGACATCTGCGGAACGGAAAAGAAGCAGACGAACCACTGGTTTGTGACCTATGAACAGGCAGGCGAATTGCGAGTCAGCGGATGGAGCACGCGCAACCGTCTGCGTCCAGGGTCGAAGCATCTCTGCGGTCAAACCTGCCTGCACAAGCTGTTGGACGACTTCATGGCCAGGTCCTTGACGGTGCGTGCGCCGCGGGCCGCTGAAAACGATGTCGAAGAAAGAGTGATGGCTCAGGCCGCAATCGCCGACACCAGCCTTACCTCTGACGCCGCTTACCAGGAATTCGAATCTTCCGCGCGTCTGATTGCGACGCCAGGGCCTGCAAAGCCCGCGCGACCGGCAGCCGCGCACCCGCCAATTCTGGCCGCGCCCGCCGCGCTTGCCAGACCCCAGCTCCGAATGCCGCTGGAACTGGTTGCCGTACCTCCAGTGAGGGCGTGCGACGAGGAGGAGGCAATTGCGGTAAACGAGCCGCCCCGCTATACCTCGCGCAACTGGCACGCCGCGGCCTGGGAGCGAGAGCGCGAACGGGAGCGCGAGATGCACACTGGCGAGCGCCATCCGGGCATGGCGGCCCGCCGCCGCAACGTTTCATAGCAGATGAGAATGTGAGGATGCCATGTGGTTGGACATGTTGTTGATTCTTGTAGCCGTTTCGCCGCTGATGCCTTTGAGCCGCTTCGGCTGGCAGAGCCATGGAAGCACGGCTGACCGAGAGCATGAGGCGCAGCTTACTGCGTGTTCGGTCCCGCGCTAAGCAGCTCGAGCAACCCGGCCTCATCCACAACAGGAACCTTGAGTTCACGCGCCTTGTCGAGCTTGGAGCCGGCCTCCTCGCCGGCCACCACGTAGCTGGTCTTCTTGCTGACCGAGCCGGCGGTTTTGCCGCCCGCTGCCTCAATTCTAGCCTTGGCCTCGTCGCGGGTGAGGGTGGGCAGCGTGCCTGTAAGTACAAAGGTCAGCCCCGCCAACTGTGCGGAGCGTTGCCGCTTCTCCGCTGTCATGTTCACACCGGCGCTGCGCAAACTCTCGATGAGCGCCAGGTTCGCCTTCTGCGCGAAAAATTCCAGAATGGCTTGCGAGATGCGCGGGCCCACTTCTTCCACGCGCTCCAGTTCTTCGGCGGTTGCCGTCTCCAACGCTTCGATGGAGCCGAACTCCTCAGCCAGCAATTCCGCAGTGCGCTCGCCGACAAACCGAATGCCGAGGCCCATCAGCACGCGGGCCAGTCCGGCGCGCTTAGAGTTCTCGATCTCAGCCAGCAACGCGCGCGCGGATTTCTCCGCAAAGCGGTCGAGGCTGGTCAGTTGCTCCTCAGTCAGCGTGTAGAGATCGGCCACGCTCTTCACTAGTTTTCGATCCAGTAACTGCTGTGCGACCGCCTCGCCCAGCCCTTCAATGTTCATCACTCCGCGCGATGCAAAGTGGAGCAGGCTTTCGCGCAGCTTGGCCGGACAATCGGCATTGACGCAACGAAAATCCACTTCACCCTCAGCGCGTACGACTGCACTTCCGCACTCCGGGCAAATCGACGGAAAGATAAAATCAACTTCTCCGCGACGATGTTCTGCGTCTTCGAGGACCTCGACGACTTTGGGAATCACGTCTCCGCCGCGCTCGACGCGCACCCAGTCGCCAAGTTTCAGCCCCAAGCGCTCAATGAAGTCGGCGTTGTGCAGCGTAGCGCGGCTGACGGTTGTACCGCCGATGAAGACCGGGGTCAGCTCCGCGACCGGCGTGAGCTTGCCTGTGCGGCCCACCTGCACAGTGATGGAGTTCACTTGCGTGATCCCGGAGCGCGCGGTGAATTTGTACGCGATTGCCCAGCGTGGCGCGCGGCCGGTCGAGCCAAGCCGCTGCTGCGTGGCGTGCGCGTCGACCTTGAAAACCACTCCGTCGATCTCGTAGGGCAGAGCGGCGCGGCTAGCTTCTGTGGCGTCGATGAATGCGGTCATCTCCTCGACCGAGGCAACCAGCTTTCGTTGGGAGTTGACCCGGAAGCCGAGTGCGGCCAAAGCGTCGAGAGTTGCGCGTTGACCTTGCGGCCAGTAATCGCCCTCCACAAGCAAAAAGTAGGCGTAAACGTCCAGGCGGCGATTGGCCACGATGGAGGGTTCGAGAGTACGCAGGGTTCCGGCGGCGGCGTTGCGAGGATTGACAGCCGGCGCAAGGCCCTGCTGTTCGCGCTCTTCGTTCAATCGCAGGAAGGCGGCTTCGGGCATTACCGCCTCGCCACGAACTTCAAAGGCCGGCGGCAGGTGGAGTTCTCTCAACTTCTCAGCCGGGATGGTCAGCGGCACACTGCGGATGGTGCGGATATTTGTAGTAACATCCTCGCCGGTCTGTCCGTCACCGCGCGTGATTCCGGTGGTGAAGCGCGCGCCGCCGCCCTCCGTTGGCTCGTAGCGCAGGGCCACGCTCAAGCCATCCATCTTGAATTCGGCAACATACTCGACCGGCAGCGGGCCGGCCAGTTCGCGGCAGCGTGCTTCCCATGCTGCCAGTTCCTCGGCCGAGTAGGCGTTGTCCAGCGAGAGCATGGGGCGCGAGTGCGCCACCTTGCGAAAGCCCTCGGCCGGCCTGCCGCCCACGCGCTGAGTGGGTGAGTCGGGGGTAACGAGTTCGGGATGTGCAGCTTCGATGCCTTTGAGCTCGTTCATCAGCGCATCGTAGGCGGCGTCGGTGATCTGGGGCGCGTCGAGAACGTAATACAAGTGCTCGTGGCGGCGCAATTCGGCGCGCAGTTCGGCGGCGCGCTTGGACGCGGAGGACTCTGGGGTGGTTCGTTCGCCCATGGGGAGAATTATAGGGGGCCGCAGGGCAAGGTAGTATGGTTTGCAGACTGATATGGAACCCATTACTCACTTTCTGACCGGAGCCTGCATCGGCAGGGCGGGGTTGAACCGCAAGACGGCCTACGCCACGCTGGCGGCTGTGCTGGCCGCCGAGGCTGCCGACATCGACGTGTTCTGGGGGCTGGCTGGGCCGGTCGAAGAGTTGAAGCACCATCGCGGCATCACTCATACGTTCATCGCTGTGCCAGTGGTGGCGGCTGCTGCGGTGGGCTTGGTGTGGGCGATTGACCGCTTGGTGCAGGCGCGGAGACGGCGCAGGCTGGCGGCGGTATCCGCTGTTGATGAACAGACGCCGGTTGAGGGTCGTGGTTTCCCACCCTTTCCGCAGAAAGACGCGGAAAGGATGGGGCACCAAGTTTCAGGTGCGCCGGTCCAGAAAGCTCGGCAGCAAATCTGTTGGGGCTGGCTTTATTTGACGGCGCTGATCTCCGCGCTTAGCCATCTGCTGCTGGACTGGACGAACAACTACGGTCTGCGGCCATTTTTCCCCTTTAATTCGCGCTGGTATGAGGGCAGCTTTGTTTATATCGCCGAGCCGGTAATTTGGGCGCTGCTGGCGGCGGCGTTAGTGATTCCGGCACTGCTGGGGCTGATTGGCGGCGAGATTGGCGTTCGCCGCACTCCTTTTCGCGGACGGCGGTTGGCAATCTTCGCGCTTACCGGGATCGTGCTGCTGTGGGGCTGGCGCTGGTCAGAGCATGGGCGGGCTCGGATGCTGGTAGAGAATGCGCAGATTGCGACGGCTCCCGTGAAGCGCATGGCTTTTGAGCCTTATCCCATTAATCCTTTCCGCTGGCACGCCATCCTGGAGACGGCGGAGTATTACCAGACCGCAGAGATCAACACACGCACCGGGGAGATTGCGAGCGACCCTCGGACGGACGTGATTTACAAACCGCCCGCGACCGCGGCTACGGAGGCTGCCAAACGCACGCTGCTGGGGCAGGTTTATCTGGATTGGGGCACGTGGGCTGTGGTGCGCGATGTTGGCCCGGTACCTGCGCCGGGCATGAATCCGCCCGAATTGCCGCCGAACCAAACCTGGACGACGGTCATGTTTACCGATCTGCGCTTCGACTACCCGTTTCTTGGCCGGGGCGCGGAGAGAACTCCAAACCGGGCGCCATTGAGCGGCTGGGTCTATATCGTGGACGGCCGTGACGATGCGGGCGAGGCGATGAATGGACGGGAACAGCGGTAGGCGCGTCGGCTGAAACAAAAAAAATTGTTCATCGCGTCAAGGCGTTAGGGTTGACCCGGCGGCGCGCGACCCGCAGAATGAGATGAGTGCTGTTGTTGCCACCCCAGTAACATAACGTGTCGCCGGGGACCCAGTAGTGCTGCCGGAGAGTCTTCTTCCCCTTGGGAGATGCCGGAATCCTGAATTCTGAGGTGCTCATGCCTGCTTATCTGTTGCTGCTGGTTGCCGTGTTGAGCCGTGTTCTGCCCCATCCTGGATGGGTGAACTTTACAGCCGTTGGCGGTGCGCTGCTTTACTTTGGTGCGCGTCGGCCGTGGCGAGAGATGCTGGTTCCGCTGGCTGCGCTGATGGCTACCGACTACTTCCTCACCACATATAGCTACCACTACAACTTTGTCTGGCAGGGTTACGTGGCCACATGGGCGTGGTATCTGATGGCCATGGCGCTGGGGCAGATTCTGTTGCACGCGAAGACAACCTTTGTGCGTGTAGTGGCAGGCGCGCTGTTGGGGCCGACCTCGTTTTTCCTGGTCACAAACTACGCGACCTGGTTGAGCGGCTGGGCCTTTCCCTATCCGCATACGATGAGCGGACTGGTAGCCTGCTTTGCCGCAGGAGTGCCGTTTTACCGCAACGATCTGGCTTCTACGGCCATTGTTGCAGGGCTGGCGTTTGGGGTTCCTGTGCTGGTGCGCCGGATGAGCGCAGCGCGGGCGCAGGTGGCGCTGGCCGGGAAGTAACGTCCGCGACAGTGGTTAGTGATCCGTGGTTAGTGGTCAGTCAGCAAGCTAGCGAAACAGCCCCAAAGCGACGCTTCGGGGCTGTTTATTTGGGCGAAAAACGGTTCTTTTCGGTGATTTTCAGAGGCCAAAATTCACGATGCGGAAGAATCTGGAGGCGAAAAGTTCTCAACAGGTGTTGATTTCAAACGGGTTAAGAATAATCTGCAAGGTCTTAGGGTAAATTTATACCCCAGGGGGGTATAGGGGGGGGTAGGGGGTACGCCTTTCTTGGTACGGACCGGGCGCAGGCCAGCACATAGCTGACAGATTGGCCTGGCCAGAGCGGGATAACCTTCTTCATTTCTCCATTGTGCGCGCGGGGAAGGAAATTATTTGCAACCACCTGCGCCCACCGCCAACTGTTCTTTCCCTTCGGCGCAAGCTTTGCCTAGACGCAGTAGCCGCGCGCCAACGAGGAAGAACCAGAGCGTTGCGCCCAAAGCATTTGCCATCACGAATGGAAAGAAGCCCGTCAACGTCAGTACCCCGAACACCCCCGAGATGACCCCGGTCCAGGCGCTCGCCCTCCCGAATCTTGCCTTCATCATAGTGATGCTCGCCAGCAGAACGCCCACCGATGGAATCACGATTATGTAAAAGGCCAACAGCGGCGTCGCATAAATCGAGGAGGCATATTCGGCTGCAGCCAGATAGGCGGCCCGATGAGCCTCGTCAGCGGCGCTCGTGTAGTTTTGGAAGAGCGCCAGCAGAGAAGCGTGATGCGTCCAGGTCACTGCCAGATCGAGAACTACAAACAGATGCAAACAGACTATGGCCGCCAGCATCAGATTTGTTCCCGCTTTGCGCAAGGCGTTCCACAGCGCCCAGGCAACCGGCAGATAAAGGAGATCGGTGACCACCGAAAGCCAAATAATCACCCACCACACCGTCGTTTTGCCTGGCAGGTAGCGGAACCATGCCTCGCCTGTCACCGGAGGCGCGCCGGCCCATGCGAAGAGCGGAATAATCGCCACGTATCCTATTGCCAGAAACAGCGCCGCTATCCCGCCCCAGCGATAGCACTGCTTCTCTTCATAAGCATTCAGACCGCTCATCTCAACCGACATCTCCATATTGGCTTTTTTTGCTTCTCCGAAATCATACGCAGTTTGCTATGGCACTGTTCCGGTCTTATCTACCCGGCAGTATACGTCCTGGCAGATTTCCACGTATAAATGGTCTATGAAGTGTCTGCGACGGCGATGGTTGCAAAACGCACTTTAGCGCCTTTATGAAAACCGATATGCCTGGCCAGTAGTTGCGGCAACGCTTTGTGAGAATCTGCATGAGGCGACAAATGTTGGCGTCAATCTCCCTCTGGATTCATTCCTCAGGGCTGACCACTCAAAATGCGAGATATTTCGACTCCGATCAGTACAGGCTCCGGGGCACACATTCATTTTGAGATAGTCAGGCCTGCGCGGCCCGCCCAGGTGGTATTTTGGCAAAGCACAGGCACCTGGCCGGAATCGGGAACGGGGGCCAGGGGCGTTTGCTCAAGAAGCGGCGAGTGGCCTTGTTTTTCGGTAGACTACGGTTAAGCGGCTTAACTTGCCTTACCATGGCCACCAAGGCTGGGTGGGGAAAAGCCATGTTGCGGTCCGGAAAGCGGCACGCCGAGGCTGCCGCGGGGAGGACACTATCAGCACGCGAATGCGGTTGGGCGATCTGCTGATCCAGGCGCATCTGGTTACCCTGACAGATGTTGTCAAGGCGCTGGAGCGTCAGTCCGGCAGCGGCGGCCGTTTGGGCGAGAACCTGGTGGCCATCGAAGCCATCAGCAAGGATGTGCTGGAGAACTTTCTGAAGCGCATTCCCGTTGAGCCGGCGTCGATGGCGGCCACCGGAATCGACGAGACCGAACTTCTGGGCCTGTTGATGAAGCTGATCCACGCGGGCAACCTGGAGGATTGCCGCCAGTACGTCGAGGCCATCAAGCTGCCCTACCACATTGTGGCGGACTTGGTTCACATGGCCGTGGATCGGAAACTGCTGCGCGCTTTGGGAATGCGCTCCTCCAGCAATCCGATCGAGATGGGTTATGCGCTCACCGACGAAGGCAAGCGATGGACCATCGAGGCGCTGGAGCGGTTGCATTATGCGGGGCCGGCGCCGGTGACGCTGGAGGACTTCACCTACCAGGTGAATTTACAAAAGTTAACCAACGAACTGGTGACCTTCGATCGCATCCGCCAGGCGCTGGGCGAATTCATATTTGAGGACAGTATTGTTGAGCAGGCTGGGCCGGCGTTGAACTCAGGCCGGGCGATGCTGCTTTATGGCCCTCCCGGCAACGGCAAGACTTCGTTCGCTCATTCACTGGCCGGCGTCTTCCGCGATGTGATTTACGTGCCTTATGCGATCTCTATTGAAGGCGAAATCCTCCGCTTCTATGACCCCAGCGTTCATCGCGCGGTGATTCCCGCCGATGTCACGGATGATAGTCACCAGTCGTTTGTTCGGGCTGAGGAGTATGACTTGCGCTGGGTTCCGTGCCAACGGCCTTTTGTGACCACAGGCGGCGAATTGACGCTGGAGATGCTTGACCTGAAATATGACGTAACAGGCCACTTCTACGAGGCTCCGCTGCACGTGAAGGCGCTGGGCGGCTGTTTTGTCATCGACGATTTCGGCCGCCAGTTAGTAACTCCTACCAGCCTGCTGAACCGCTGGATTGTACCCCTGGAGAACCATGTCGACTACTTGAAGCTGCATACCGGAAAGAGCGTGACCATCCCCTTCGAGGGACTGGTGATTTTTTCCACCAATCTTGAGCCGGAGAGCCTGATGGACCCGGCGTTCCTGCGCCGCCTTCCCTACAAGATTGAGATTGGTGCGCCCACGCCTGACCTTTACAAACGCATCTTCGAGGCAGAGTGCTTTAGACATGGATTGCCGCCGTTCGATGATGTGATCGACGCCATCACACTAAAGCTCCAGGATCAGTATGGGCTTGAGCTGGCTTCCTATCAGCCGCGGTTCATCGTCGATCAGGTTTTGGCTACCTGCCGGTTCATGGGCCTGGCGCCGCACTTCGAGCCGCGGTTCATCGACTATGCACTGAACAATCTGAGGGTGAAGAAAGCCGACCAGGTGTACGGGAAGAGCGGTGGAGAGCCTGGTGGAGACCAGAAAAAGCTATAAAAACTTTAGGTAGAGATATCCCACCTTAGGCGCAACAACAAAAGCGCGCCGAAGGTGGTGCACCTGGAGTGGCTGGTTGAGGTTAGAGCGCGGGTTCGCCGCGCTCGTCGTTGCGGATACGGATGGCTTCGTCCATGTGGCTGATGAAGATCTTGCCGTCGCCGATGCGGCCGGTGCGAGCGGCGCCGAGGATGGCATCGACTGCCTTGTCTTTGAGGACGTCGGAGACCACCAACTCGATCTTGATCTTGGGCAGAAGGTCAACGGTGTACTCACGGCCGCGATAAAACTCGGTGTGGCCCTTCTGCCGGCCGTGGCCGCGAGCTTCCAAAATTGTCATGGCTTCGATGCCTGCCTCGAGCAGCGCATCCTTTACCGCGTCCAGCTTTGAAGGCTGGAGAATCGCTTCTATTTTGAACATACGCAAATGCCTCGTTTGACAGCGTAACAGGCGGGACCGCTTTTGTGTGCAGCCCGCCGGATTTGTGTTGGTCCGTCCCGGATCCTTCAGGCCGGAGCAGCTTAAAAATGCAACAATCGAACCCTTCGACCTCGCTCAGGACATGTTTTCGATTACGAAAGCCGCAAAAGGCGCGGCCTAGGCAGCACTAGAGATCAAATTATTACGAGTTGAGGTCGTAGCCTTCTTCGCCGTGCTGTGTGATGTCTAGGCCTTCGGCTTCCTGCTCGGGCGAAACGCGCAGACCGATGAGCTTATCAACCACGAACAGCAACACCAGCGTGCCGACTATCGAGATGCCCCAGGCAAGGCCAACGCCAGCGGCCTGGTTGAGCACCTGGCTCCAGTGTCCGTCGAGCGCGCCGGTGGCGATGGGGTTGCCCGCGGCGTCTTTGCCGAAGGCGGCGTTAATGGCTCTGGTTGCAAACAGACCGGTGAGCAGCGCGCCCAAAGTTCCGCCGGCTCCGTGCACGCCAAAGGCGTCAAGCGAGTCGTCGTAACCGAAGAAGCTCTTCACGATGAAGACCATGAAGAAGCAGAAGATGCCAGAGAGGAGTCCGATGAGCAGAGCCGGGAAGGGCTGCACAAATCCGGAGGCTGGGGTAATGGCCACCAGTCCGGCGACAGCGCCGGAGATGGCGCCCAGTGCGGTGGGCTTGCCGTTATGAATCCATTCTGCGATGGACCAGCCGATGGCGGCGGCAGCGGCGGCAAAATGGGTGTTGATGAAGGCGCTGGTGGCCAGGGAACTGGCCCCCAGCGCGCTGCCCGCATTGAAGCCGAACCAGCCTACCCAGAGGAGACATGCGCCGATGAAGCTGAGCACCATGGAGTGGGGTTGCATTTTGGTGTAGGGGTAGCCGACGCGCTTGCCCAGGTAGATGCAGCAGACCAGCGCCGAGACGCCGCTGGTGATGTGAACCACTGTGCCTCCGGCGAAATCCAGAGAAGGAACGTGACCGCCGGTAGCGTTCAGGAAGCCGCCCACGCCCCAAACCATGTGAGCCATCGGGCAATAGATGATGAGGGACCAGAGCATAAGGAAGACTGCCATGCCGCTGAACTTCATGCGTTCGGCAAATGCGCCGGTGATGAGCGCCGGAGTGATGATGGCAAACATCAGCTGGTAGACCATGAAGGTCTGCTCGGGAATGGTTGCGGCGTAGTCGGTGTTGGGAGTGAGCGTGACACCACGCAGGAAGAGGTGTTCCAAGCCGCCGATGAATGCCGTGCCGTGGCCGAAGGCCAGCGAATAGCCGACGACGGCCCAGATAACGGTGACCAGGCACATCACGGCGAAGCTCTGCATCATGGTGGCGAGGATGTTCTTCTTGCGCACCAGGCCGCCATAGAAGAGAGCCAGTCCAGGTCCCGTCATCAACAAGACCAAGGCGGCTGAAGCCAGCATCCAGGCGTTGTCGCCGGCCGAGCGGGCATCCGTAACGGCCTGTTGCAGGGCGGCAATCTGGGCTTGTGTAGCGGATGGGGCGGCGGGTGCGGACTGAGCTAAAGCCGAAGCCGGAATTGCCAGCATAGCAAAGAGAAACAGCAGTTTGAGTCGACGGTACATTCGGTCTCGCTTCCATGAAATATGCGGTGGGCAAAAGCCTTGCGTGGGGCCGGAACTATGGCGGAACCTTCGGCATAATAGTGAACAAGGGCGCGCCGGCAGCGTGAGTCTCGGGTGGTTCCAGACCGCTGCAGGAGCAGGAATCTCGCTGAGTAACTGTCAAATATGACCAAAGGAATTGTAGGGTCACGGAAATAAGGAACCCATGAAGATATTCGCAAAAGGGCGTTCAAAATGCCGGAAGTGAGCAAAAAACTATTGAAATATCATCCAGGATGCGCAAGGAGTATCGGTTAAATTCGAATCTGGTAGCCGTACCAGACAGGTAGGGAATGCGCTAGTGTGCTTGGCCACGGAAAGTAAAGCAGTTAGGCGTGTTCTGAAAGCTATGAAACGGATTGCCCTCTGGGGGATTTGAACTTCATGGCTCTCTTTATCGCGTCAAATACATCCCCAACCCGTAAGCCGGTCGCCCCTCCGGGCATTACCCCGTTTTCGCCGGCGGCGGTATAGTAGAGACATGGCGGCCACTGCAGAGCGGGATCGTTATTTATTCGGGGCGCTGGACAGCAGCGCGACAAACCGCATCAAAGTGAGGGAGGCAAACTACGGCTATGAAGAGCCGGAGGGAGTTCTGCTGACCTCGCTGGATTACGCAGTGAACTGGGTGCGCAAGAACTCGATTTGGCCCATGACCTTTGGCCTCGCCTGCTGCGCCATCGAGATGATGTCAACGGGCGCGGCCCGCTATGACATTGCACGCCTGGGCGCCGAAGTCTTCAGGCCGTCCCCGCGCCAGTCAGACCTGATGGTGGTTGCGGGACGGGTTTCGCAGAAGATGGCCCCGGTGCTGCGCCGGCTCTACGACCAGATGCCGGAGCCAAAGTGGGTAATCTCGATGGGCGCCTGCGCGACCTCCGGCGGAGTTTTCAATAATTATGCTGTAGTGCAGGGCGTAAACCAGGTGGTTCCCGTGGATGTGTACGTTCCGGGTTGCCCGCCGCGGCCTGAGCAACTGATTTACGCGCTTACTCTGCTACAAGAAAAGATTCAGCGAGAACCGCGCAGCCTGATGAAGACTCTGAATCTGGGATAACTCGAGAGCAAGCGTTCAGAAGCGGATTACCATAGTAATTTCAGGGTTACCTACAGGGCGTTGAGGCGGGTAACGGAGGAAGCTCCTCAGAGAGAAACTTTTACCTGAAACGCTTGTCATGATGATAGGTTAAGTTGTATAGCAAGGGTGCCCGATTATTCTGCGAAGAAATTATTCTGCGAAAAATGCTTGAATCTTCTTCCACTTGAAGAATCTTGCCGGTGCTGAGCTGGTCGTCGTGCTCGCAAGCAACCTTGTTCAACTGTTGTCGGTCAGATTTTTCTGTGGAGGAAACTGCATGTTCGCGCACGTTGCGAAAGATGTGTTCCGGCTTTTTACCCTTGTCTGCGTGGCGTCAATTCCATGTGTTGTTAGCGCTCAGGTTGTTCCTGCCGTCAAGCAAGCTCCCAAGGGCGATATCGCAGCCAAATGGGACTTCTTTGCGGGCTACAGTTACATCCGGCCATACGGAACGGTGATTTCGCAGGTGGGCCCCAACTCTCCACATACTGAGCCGTTCAGCTATGTACCCGTCGACGGCGAGGTAATTGGCAGTGTCACTCGCTACTTCAGCAGGCATTGGGGCGGGGAACTGGTCGGTGATGTCCATTTGCAAAACGATGTTCCGTGGCCCGGCCATTATGTGCCCGCAAACTCGTTCAGCGGCGCAACGGGCGGCGTGATCTACCGGTTCAAAAACTCGAGCAGCACGCCCTTCATTCACGCCCTGGTGGGCGGCGAGATCGCAGACGGTCCATATTGGCAGGCTGACAACTGGGGCCCGGTGGGAACTATAGGCGGCGGCATGGATTGCGAGACATCGCTGTTCAAGCATCACATGGCGATTCGCTTTATTCAGGCGGACTACCAGCGCGTCTACGAGAATTTTGGAACCGGGACATCGGGAGGCATTGGAAACATAAACGCTTATCGCCTGAGCGCCGGCGCGGTGTTCCACACCGGTACCGACGACCAATATCGTCCGGTGCTGGGTCTGGCGTGCCTGGCTACCCCGAGCCCGGTTTTTCCCGGCGAGCCGGTGACCGTGACTGCGACAGTCAGCGATCTCAACCCCCGGCAAAGCGCGATTTACTCCTGGTCGGGAGCTAGCGTTAGCGGCAACGGAGAGCGGGCCACTGTGGCCACTTCTTCACTGGCGCCCGGCACTTATACGGTGACCGCCGAGGTGAGGGAGATCAAATCGACGCGGGACTGCCTGCGTGTAATTCCGCCCCAGCATGCTTCTTGTACGGCCACCTATATCATCAAGCGGTTTGAGCCTCCGACCGTCAGTTGCGTGGCCAGCCCTGCCACCATCAAGGTGGGCGAGACCAGCACCATTACCGCGGTTGGCGTTAGCCCTCAGAACCGGCCGTTGACTTACAGTTACTCGACCAGCGGCGGCTCGGTTGCTGGCGGCGGGACGACGGCTGTCTTCAATTCAGCAGGCGCGCCTATCGGCGCTGTGGTGATTCCCTGCGTTGTGACCGACGACTCGGGTCAGATGGCATCGTCGAGCACCAGCGTGACCATCCTGCCTCCGTACGTCCCCCCAATTCAGCACAGCCAGGCGCTGTGTTCCATCAGCTTCGCCACCGACAAACAGCGCCCGTCGCGCGTGAACAACGAAGCCAAGGCCTGCCTGGACGAGATCGCCCTTGATCTGGAAAAGCAGCCGGATGCCAAAGTTGTGGTGGTGGGCAATTCGGATGCGACAGAAAAGGCCAATAGCGCGCGGCAGCAAAAGGCGGCGCTGCGGAACAAGCGCATCAAGGCCGAGGATGCCGCGGCCGAGCGCGCAGTGAACGCCAAACAGTACCTGGTGACCGAGAAGGGTATCGACGCGGCGCGCATCAGTGTCGCGACCAGCGCGACGAATGGGCAGGCCGCTGAAGATTACCTGGTTCCCTCCGGAGCCAACTTCGCGGCTGACGTGGAAGGCACGATACTGGTGGATGAAAGCACAGTGAAGGCGAAACCGCTTCCCGCCAGGCCGCTTCACAAGCCAGCCGTGGCCGTAACCAAGAAAACCGCACAGTCGCCAGCAGAGTAGGCTAGCAGCGGCAAGACCCGGAATCCGGCTCCCATCGATGCAACAAAGGGAGCCGGAGCCCGGCCAGATTGAGAATTCGCAAACAGAATTTGAGGTTGACTGGCGGCTGGATGACGCTTTATGTTATTCCCGGCTTCCGAGTCTGTTCAGCGTCAGGAATGCCTCGTTCAGCAAGAATTGTTTTCGAGTTACACGGGCAAAAACCAAGCCATGGATTGAGCCGGAGTCGGGAGGCCAATATGTTACCATGGTTCCGTATTGAATACTGTCTCATTGTCGCTTTCTTGATGCTTGGTTAGGACTTAGTTTGGAGGTGGTGAGCATTAGCGAGCCGTCTCAGCAAATTCTGGAATTTGAAAGTGGAGGAGAATCACATGCACCCGCAAAATCTGAAATCTGTTAGTTTACTTCTGGCTTCGGCGTGTTTGGTACTGGTACCCATGGGGTGCAAGCAGGCTCCGCCGATTACGCTGTCGGCCACAGCCACACCCCCCGCCGTATTTCCTGGTGACACAGTCACAGCGACTGCTACCGCCGGGTCAGTGGACCCCAACAAGAAAACGAACGTGATTTACAACTGGTCCGGAACCGATGTAACAGGCAACGGCACCACAGCCACAGTCGCCACCGCATCGCTGGCGCCGGGCACTTATACGGTGAAAGCGGATGTGAAGGAAGGCAAGAAGGGCAAGGAAGGCCTGAAGCCTGGCCAGACTGCTGACGCCACCGCTACCTTTACCGTAAAGCAGTTTGAGCCGCCGACGATCAGTTGTTCGGCCAGCCCGACCACCCTCAAGCCGGGTGAGACGAGCACGGTGACCGCAGTCGGCGTTAGCCCCCAGAACCGTCCGCTGACCTACAGCTACGCGGCAGTTGCCGGCACCATCAGCGGCAGCGGCGCCACGGCGACCTTCTCCTCGACCGGCGCACCGACCGGCGAAGTGGGGATCACCTGCACCGTCACCGACGACAAGACCCAGGCGGCAAACGCAAGCACCAGCGTGAACATCCTGGCCCCCTATGTGCCTCCGGTTCCTCACACCCAGGCGCTGGCGACGATCAGCTTCGGCGCCGACAAGAAGCGTCCGGATCGCGTGGACAATGAAGGCAAAGCGGGTCTGGACGGAATCGCTCTGAGTCTGCAGCAGGCGCCCGATGCCAAGCTCGTAATCGTTGGCGAGGCGAATGCGAAGGAACGGGCGAAGACCGCGAAGGAAGCAGCGTTCGCGTTGAAGCACAAGCATGCCAAGGTTGATGACCCCGCGGCCGATCGCGCCGTCAACGTCAAGGATTATCTGGTAACGGATAAGGGCATTGACGCTTCTCGCATCACCGTAGCCACAGGCACCACAGACGCCCAGGAAGTGGAGACTTACCTGGTGCCCGCAGGCGCAAACTTTGCGGCTGACGTGCAGGGAACCACTCCTGTGGACGAGACCATGGTGAAGGCGCAGCCGCGCAAAGCCATGGCTCCCAAGGCCGCGCACAAGAAACCAGCGGCCGCGAAGATGTAATTTGCTTCACTCCCGGCGCGGCGGCCTTCGGGTTCGCGGCAACGGAGAATACTATTCGCAATCAGAGAGGCTGACCGGCTTGCCGGCCAGCCTTTCTGATTTTCGTTGAATTATGGCGCGCGCGGGACAGGCGATTCTGCATTCTTTGTATACTCTTCATATGAGATTAGGGAGTTTCTTGTCCGCATGAATCGTTTGCGAGTCTGTTTTAATTATTCCTACCAGTCCGGATTATTTGCGCAAATCTCATTTCTGTTTCTGGTTTTGCTTGCCGTTCCGGGACTGACGGCGCAGGTGCCATGGAGCGCGATTGGTCCCGAAGGCGGCGACGCGCGCGCCTTTGCGGCCGTTCCCGGCCAGCCACATCATTTGTATCTGGGCACAACCAACAGCTGGCTCTACGAGTCATTGGATGGTGGCTCATCGTGGCACAGGCTCTCTAAGCTGGACGCGGCCGACGACTTGATTCTGGACCACATCGTTGTGGACGCGGCAAATCCGGCCACGCTCTACGTAGCTGCGTGGAAGCTGGACCATCCCGGCGGCGGGTTGTGGGTGAGCCGCGACGGAGGGCGCAGTTGGGGCGAGGTCGCGGCCCTGCGCGGCCAGTCGATTCGCGCCTTTACGCAGGCGCCGTCGAATCCCGCCATGCTGATTGCAGGAACGCTCAAGGGGGTATTCCGTAGCACGGATGCCGGCGCCACCTGGACGCAGATCAGCCCGCCCGGCAGCAAAGAGATTCACGAAGTGGAGTCGCTTGCCATCGATCCGACAGACACCGATGTGGTCTACGCGGGCACGTGGCATCTGCCCTGGAAGACTACCGATGGCGGCAATAGCTGGAGCAACATCAAGCATGGCGTCATCGACGACTCAGACGTGTTTTCGATCATCATCGATCCCGCCGAGCCGAAGATCATCTTCGCCAGCGCGTGCAGCGGTATCTACAAGAGCGTGAACGGGGCCGAACTGTTCAAGAAAATCGAGGGCATTCCCGACACTGCGCGCAGGACGCGCGTGCTGAAGCAGGACCCGGGAAATCGCGACGTGGTGTATGCCGGAACCACCGAGGGGCTCTACAAAACCTTGAACGGCGGCAAGAGCTTTGAACGCATGACCGGCCCAGACGTGATTGTGAACGATGTTTTTGTCGATCCGGGGGACACGAATCATGTGTTGCTGGCCACCGACCGCGGCGGTGTTCTGCTCAGCCAGGACGCTGGAGTCAGCTTTGTAGAGGCCAATGGAGGCTTCAGCGGGCGCAAGGTCGAGGCGTTGCTGGTCGCCAGCGGCAGCCCGGCGCGGCTGTTTGCCGGCGTGGTGAACGACAAGAGCTATGGCGGCGTTTTTGTTTCCACCAACGGTGGCGCGCATTGGGAGCAAATTGACAACGGGCTTGACGGGCGCGATGTTTTTGCGCTGGCTGAGTCTCCGGATGGAACGATCCTGGCCGGAACGAATCACGGAATATTCGCGCTGGCCAAACCAGACAAGGCAGACAAAGACGCCGCGGCTACGCCGGGTGCGAGCGCGGATCCCCCCGCCGTGAGTTGGATCCCGCGCGGCACGATCGAGAACACGCTCGTGGAGACGGCCACGGAGATCCATGACGGAAAGCGCGTCACCGTTGAGAGGCGCGTTAAGGACGCAGGCCGCGAGATCGACGGCCGCGTGCGCGCGCTAGATCTTTCCGGCGATGCATGGCTGGCCTCGACCTCCGGCGGCCTGTTCTCAAGCGTCGATCACGGCGCCACTTGGCAAGGCGGCCCGGTGATGGGCTCAGTGGATTATCTTTCGGTTGCGGCGCATGGGTCGAAGCTCGTCGCTGCTCGTCGGGATGGGGCGGTTCTGTCCACCGACGCTGGCGAGAGTTGGATGCCCATCGGCATTCCGGCCATGCTCACGCGCATTCATTGTGTGGCATTCTCGGCAGATGGGACGCTTTGGCTGGGCGCGCGTGAGGGCGTGTATTTTTCGCGCGATCTGGGCAAGACCTGGCTGTGGGTTCACCGGCTTCCGTTGAACGATGTGGATGACCTTACCTACGACGATCACCTAGGCCAGATTCTGGTCAGCTCGCGTTTGAGCGACCAGGTCTTTGCCATCAATCCCAAGACGCTGGAGTGGAAGTTCGCTCAGACCGGATACCATGTCAACCTGGTGCGCGCGGCCGCCGGAAGGCTGCTGGCGGCCTCAATGTTTGACGGGGTGGTGGTTGAGCCGGAGAAAACAGGGACTAGCGAATAGGGACTTAGGGACTAGGGATCGGGACTCTTGCAGCCTAAACCTGTCGCCGGGAACCCGAAAGGCAACAGGGAATACTTCCCTGGAGAAGCTGTTTCTGTATCATTAAGATATGCAGACCGAGAGGGCGGCTTCCCGCCAGCCAGCAGCTTTTCGCACCCATGATTCGCGGCTTGAGCCTATTGCCGCCAAAGTTCTGGCCGGCGAGCGGCTGGAGTTCAACGACGGCCTTGCGCTTTACGGTTCCTCGGACGTGCTGGCCGTGGGCTGGCTGGCCAACCACGTGCGCGAGCGGCTGCATGGGGACGTGACCTACTTCAACGTCAACCGGCACATCAACCCGACGAATGTCTGCGTGGCGGCATGCAAGTTGTGTGCCTTTGGACGCAAGAAGGGCGACGCGGCAGGCTACACCATGGCCCTGGAGGAGGCGTGGGAGACGGCGGCCTCGGGCTACTCAGAGGCGGTGACGGAGTTTCACATCGTCGGCGGGCTGCACCCGGACTTGCCCTTCGAATATTTTCTCGACCTGGTGAGCGGCCTCAAAGAGCGTTTTCCCAAGGTTCACGTGAAGGCCTTCACCATGGTCGAGGTCGCGTACCTGGCGCGGCGGGCGAAGTTATCTATTGAAGAGACGCTCGTCAAAATGCGCGAGGCGGGGGTGGACTCGATGCCCGGCGGCGGGGCGGAGATCTTTGCCGATCGTGTGCGTTCCATCATCTGCGACCACAAGATTGACGGCGAGGAGTGGCTGCAGACGGCACGGCTGGCCCACAGGCTGGGCTTCAAGTCCAACGCGACGATGCTCTATGGGCACATCGAGAACGACGAAGACCGCGTGGACCACCTGCTGAAGCTGCGCGCCTTGCAGGACGAGACGGGCGGCTTTCAGACGTTTATCCCGCTGGCCTTCCATCCGGAGAACACGATGCTGGACCACCTGCCGGTGACCACGGGTCTGACTGACATTCGCCAGGTTGCGGTGGGCCGTTTGCTGCTGGACAACTTCCCGCACATCAAGGCATACTGGCAGATGCTCACGGCAAAGATTGCGCAGATAGCGCTGCGATTCGGCGCCGACGATCTTGACGGCACGGTCGTGGAAGAGAAGATTTATCACGACGCCGGAGCAACCACGCCGCAAGGCATGACGCGCAAGGAGCTTTGCCGCTTGATTACCGAGGCCGGCCGCGTTCCCGTAGAGCGCGACACGCTGTACCACGCCGTTACGCGCACTGAAGATAGTTTTGTAGTTGCTGTTTAGAGAACGTGGAAAGGGGCGATTTCGATGGAAGCTTTTGGACGGGCTGCTTTGGCTGGATTCTGTTGGGGGTTCGCGTGGGGAGTCGGTTGCTCAATCGCAATCCTGTATTCCATTTATCTGTCCGCTTACCGCAAGGCGGTGAAGGATTCTCTCAAGAAGGTAAAGCCGCCGCGGTACACGCAGGTTCTCGATAAGATTCTGGCGAAGAAGGAAAAGAAGGCGGCAGCGGCGTCCACGTCCAACCCGCAAGGAACCGCTGTCTAGCAGTAGGGTCTCGATAAGGAAACGAGCCTCTGAACAAGATTTACTGGCGCACGACTGCGCCGCCCTTCATTACAAAGCTCACACGCTCGACAGCGGTAATGTCTTCCAGAGGATTGCCAGGAACGGCGACAATGTCAGCATAATAGCCGGGCTTTAGCTCGCCGATCTGGCCTTCCCAACCGAGCAGTTTCGCTCCGTTGATCATGTCGGCCTGCAAGACCGCCAACGGCTTCATTCCATAGCGGACCATCAGCTCCATCTCGACGGCTTGCGTGCCGTGCGGGAAGGGGCCAACGTCGGAGCCCACGGCAAATGGGATTCCGGCGGCAATCTGCTTTTTGAATTCGCGCTTCTTCACATCGAGCAGAGCTTTCTCGCGCGCGGCAACGGCGGGCGTAGGCGCGTGCTGCGCGAAGTAGTCGAAGATGGCGAATGTCGGCACGGCGGGAATCTGCTTTTCGCGCATCAGGCGCATGGTTTCGTCGCTGAGCTGGGTGGCGTGCTCCATGGAAGCTACGCCGGCCTGCGCTGCAAAAAGCGTGCCCGGCTCGCCCATGGCGTGGACGGCAACGCCGGTGCCCAGGCGATGCGCCTCCTCGACGGCCGCCGCCAGTTGCGCCTCAGTGTACTCGTAGGGCGTGTGCAGTTCGCCGTCAACCACGGTGTCTTTCCCCGTCTCATAAATCTTGACGAAGTCGGAGCCTTCCTTGTGCTGCTGGCGGATGACCTCGATCAGTTGGTCGGTGGAGTTGGCATAGTCCGCATTGGACAGCACGTGCTGCGCGGGGTTGTAGTGAATGGCGTCTTCGTGGCCGCCGAGGATGTTGATGGCGTTGCCGCTGATGCGCAGGCGCGGGCCGGGGATCAAACCCTGATTGATGGCGTCGCGCACAGCCGTGTCAGCCGAGCCGGCGCCTTCAGTGCCCAGATCGCGCTCGGCGGTGAAGCCGGCCAGCAGGTCGGCCCTGGCTGCGTCGGCAGCAAGCAGGGTGCGCCAGGGAACCGACTCCTCGACGGTTTGCAAGTCCTCAGCGCCGGGGTGCAGGAAGAGATGCACGTGGGCGTCAATCAGGCCGGGGAGCACCGTGGCGTCGCCCAGGTCGATGATCTTGGCCCCTTGCGGACGCTCGACCGAGCGGCCCACGGCGCGGATGCGCTCGCCTTCAACCAGAATCTCGCCGGGCTGAAGCAGGGTCCCGGTATCCACCTGGAGCAGCCGCGCCGCATGGAGAACGATGGTCGTGCTGGCCGGTTGCTGCGCATGGGCTGCGCCCGCAATGACGATAGCCAGGGTGAAGATGAGCAAGCGAATGGGGCGGGGGCAAAGAGACAGATTTTGCATGACACAAGAATATGCCGCATCAGCCCCCTCTTGTCGAGGGCCGATGCGGCATTGGTTGCACTTATGGCTCAGTACGCCGGAATCCCGGTGAGGTGCTGGCCGAGGATCAGGGTGTGAATGTCGTGCGTGCCTTCGTAAGTAATGACCGATTCCAGGTTCATCATGTGGCGCATGATGGGGTAGTCGTCGGTGATGCCGTTGGCGCCCAGGATGTCGCGCGAGATGCGGGCACATTCCAGAGCCATCCACACGTTGTTGCGCTTGATGAGAGAGACGTGCTCGTGGCCGACCCGGCCGGCATCCTTGAGGCGGCCCACGTGCAGGGCGAGCAACTGAGCCTTGGAGATTTCATTGGCCATCCACACCAGCTTTTCCTGAACAATCTGATGGCTGGCGATGGGCTGGTTGCGGAACTGCTTGCGGAATTTGGCGTACTGGAGTGCGGTGTCGTAGCAGGACATGGCCGCGCCGATGGCTCCCCATGCAATGCCGTAACGAGCCTGGTTGAGGCACATGAAGGCGCTCTTGATGCCGAGGGCGCCGGGCATGGCCGCCGTGAGGGGCACATGCACGTCTTGCAGCGAGAGGCCGCTGGTGTGCGAGGCGCGCAAGCTCCACTTGCCGTGGACATCGTAGGCGGAAAAGCCCGGCCGGTTGGTCTCGATCAGGAATCCGCGGATTTTGCCGCCTTCATCCTCGACTTTGGCAAAGACAATGGCCACGTCGGCGATGGTTCCTGAGGTAATCCAGAGTTTTTCGCCGTTGAGAATGTACTCGTCGCCCACTTTTCGGGCTGTCGTGGTCATGGCTCCGGGATTGGAGCCGGCGCCGGGCTCGGTGAGGCCGAAGCAGCCCAGCTTTTCGCCGCTGGCGAGCGCGGGAAGCCACGTGTTCTTCTGCTCGTCGGAGCCGAAGGTGTAGATGGGATACATGACCAGTCCGGACTGCACGCTGACAAAGCTGCGGAAGCCGGAGTCGCCGCGTTCCAGCTCCTGCATCACCAGGCCGTACTCGACGTTGGACATGCCGGCGCAGCCGTAGCCTTCGAGGTTGGCGCCGAAGAAGCCCAGTTCGCCCATGATGGGGACCAGCTCGCGCGGAAAACGCTCCGTGCGGAAGCACTCCTCGATGATGGGAACGAGGTTGTCCTCGACAAAGTCGCGAGCGGTCTTCCGGACGAGCAATTCGTCCTCGCTGAAGCTGGAGTCGAGATGAAGAAGATCAAAGCCTTGAAATTTGAAGCCCATAAATTACCTGCCATTCTGTCGCAATCAATCAAAGACAGACGATTCTAGCAGGCGGGAAGGGGCGGTGGGAACTGAGGGATGAATGAGAGTGGTAGAGTTTCCGGTTAGGCGGTGATAAAGCAGGAGGCCACGATTGCAGACGATCGGGATCGCGCTCACGCGGGTTCTTCACAGGTGGATTTGGCTTGATCGCCAGGTTTGGGGATTTGGCCTCGTACTTAATCAGCCCTAATTGCCGGCTATGACTCCTGGCGTCATCAGATCGATGTGATCGACATTGGAGGCCCTCCCTATATCGATGACTTCGGCGATGTCGGAAAAGTTCAGATTGTCGTCGCCCTTGATAAACAATACGCGCTTGGCTCGGTTGGCAAAGATCTCATTCAACCGGGACTGCAGATCGGCGTGCGCGACGTCGACCGAGTTGATCTTGTAGGCCGGGGCAGCGTTGGGGCGATAGATGACATGAACGACGATGGTGCGGTCTGGAGGACTCGATCCTCTTGTGGGCGTCTTAGGCGGGTAGGGGAATGATACTTCCAGCCCCACCGATTTGAGCAGCGGATTGCCAATCCAGAGAGAGTTTTCAGGCTGAGCGGCGTCTTCCGTCCTCTTGGTCAGCAATCCCACTTCCTCGGCGCCCGCGCTGCGCATGGCTTCGATGGCGTTCTCAACGTCACGATACTGCGCACGCCTATCCGCGCGGAGGTACATGGTCTCGCCGGTCCTATCGGTTCGATTGTCGCGGATACGGCGGTCGAGTTGGGCGGGATCGACTCTGTCCGGTCCTAGGAACACTGCGCCGTCGCGCACAACAGCCACGACGATGGCGTCATCACCTCCGGCGTCCGGCATGGCGACAGGATGCTCTGCCTTGGCCAAATCGACGAAAACCATGTTGTACGGCCGGAATGTCTCTGCAATCTGCTGCCGATTTTGAGCCGCACTGTTTTGACTTGAAGCTATGAGGCTCCTCACCATGAATGCGAAAGCTGAGGCGATGACCAAAAGCAGCGCAAGAGCCCAGACCCAGTTGTGTTTCTTCCAGAACGCCGCAATTTTCGTTACCGCGCCCTCTTGGGGAGGGACAGGCTTCCAGAAAAACGCCTTGATCGGCAGGAGCAGAGCAATCGACATCACCAGAAATTTAAGAGGCCCAATCGTGGTTAGAACAGCCATGCATTCTATACCTACTACGCATTTACAATCGGGGAGCGCACTCGTTATTAAGCAATGCCACCATCCCTCTTCCCCGAATCCCCCCAAGAAACCCAGCAAATAAGACCATCGGTAGTTTCCCGCACGTATTTGCAAGAGCAAAGGCAGCACGGAGGAGGGGAAGGAAAAGCATAATAGGATGATGAGCATGACGAACCAGGCCCAGCGTTCCCTCTTTCTATATCCCGTCGATAGGACGATCAAGCCGATCGCCACGATCCCGAGATCAGCAAAACCCAAAGGCGCCAAGAAATTCCACATCGCCCCATAGGGCAGTTTAATGGTGAGCTCATTCCAGGTTGAGGCGTTGCTCAGGGCCGCCGGAATCGAAGATACAAAACATAGGGAGAGGACCAAAGCGGAAATCGAAGTCGTGCTGCAGCGGACTTTCATGCCAGCCACTTTCTAAACACTTTGACCACGGTAAGTGAATTCAACGAACAGTCTACACCGTGCTCCGGTCGGACGTCGCCTATCCAGAAACCACACCACTGCCCATCCCCTGTACCGATTCCATGCCCTACTCCAAAAACTCGCGCACAAACAGGTTCTGGCTTTTGACCAGCTCGTGAAGCGAACCGTCGAAGATGAGGCGGCCTTCTTCGAGCATCAAGAAAGTTGTGTTGGGGTCGGTTTCGCCTTTGGGGAAGGGGACCATGCGGCCTTCTTCGGGGTCAAATCGATGGTTGCAGAGGGCGAGCGCGTCTTGCAGGCGATGGGTGACCAGCAGTGAAGGGGTATGGCTGACGTCGCGCTCCTTGACGATCAGCTCGATGATGGTGGTCGAGGTGACGGGGTCGAGTCCGCCTGTGGGCGAATCGTAAAGCAGCAATTCCGGCGTTTGGATGAAGGCGCGGGCGATAGCCACGCGGCGGCGCATTCCGCCTGAGAGGCTGGCCGGAAACATGTCGAAGGTCTCCTCCAATTCGACAAAGCGCAGGGCGTCGCGGACGCGGCGGTCGATTTCGCTGTCGGGAACCTGTGCCTGGATCAGCTGATAGGCCACGTTGTCGCGAACGGAGAGCGAATCGAAGAGCGCGCCCTCCTGAAAGACCATGCCGGTGCGGGCGCGCAGAGCGAAGAGCTGTTCCTCGGGCATGTGGGTAATCTCTTCGCCGAAGAGCAGAATGCGGCCCTCATCGGGGCGCAGCAGGCCGTTGGCGAGCTTGAGCAGAACGCTCTTGCCTACGCCGGCCGGGCCGAGCAGGACACGCGTCTCTCCCGGCGCAATGGAGAAGCTGACATTTTCCAGCACCGGTGGGCCGTCAAAGGCGATGGAGACATTGCAAAAGGCGGCGACCGGCCTGGCCATATCTTGATCGGATGGGCCGGGGCCGGGCTGGGCGAAAGCGGGGCAGTCGCTCATAGGGGCGGAAAGAGGGTGAGCAGAACCTGGGTGAGGAGGAAGTCGACGAAGATGATGAGCACCGAAGCCCATACGACGGCATCGATGGTGGAGCGGCCTACGCCCTGGGTTCCACCCTTGGTTCTCATGCCGTAAAAACAGCCGATGGAGCTGAGGATATAGCCGAAGAAGAGCGGCTTGACCAGTCCCTGGATGACGTCGGGATAGCGCAGGGCCTCCCAGGCTTTGTTCAAGTACAAAGTGCCATTCTGGTGGTTCATGAAAACGGTGACCAGTCCGCCGCCGGCGATGCCGCAGGCGTCGGAGACGATGGTGAGAAACAAGAGCATGGTAATGGTGGCGGCGATGCGCGGGGTGACCAGTTTGCGCATAGGGTCAACGCCCAGGGCGCGCATGGCGTCAATTTGCTCCGTCACAACCATCGACCCGAGTTCGCTGGCCATGGAACTGGCGTTGCGCCCAGAGACCATGACTCCGGTTAGTATGGGGCCAAGTTCGCGGATCATGGTAAGCGCGACAAACTGGCCGGTGACGGCGGTGGCGCCGAAGGACGACAGCGTGGCAGCCGATTGCAGCGCCAGCACGCCACCGGTGGAAAGACCGGTAAGCACCACGATGGACAAGGAGCCGACGCCGATGATGTCGGCTTGAATGAGGAATTCAGGCCAGTAGATGGGGGGGCGATAGAGATTTGTGAAGGCGCGCCAGGCAAACAGGGAGTAGTCCTGCACGGTGAGGACGAGGGACTTGGCGGTCTTTTCTATCGACTGTATCGCCATTGCGTTTGCCGGCCTGCGGCGCTCCCGTAAGTGTTGTTGCAAGGACAGGATAGCGCATGAGGGATGGGGGAGCGGAATGAATCGCGAAGGGCTCACCAGACTGGGAGACGAGAATTTTTGATAATGTGGTTGTTTTCTCCTTGACAGCTTAGGAGAGATGAGGCTAGTCTCCTAATCATCTTAGGGGGCACTGTGAACGACCAGGCTCAGCTTCTTCCCGGCACACTCGATCTGCTTATCTTGAGGGCGGTTTCGCTCGGCCCGCTGCATGGGTACGGAATCCTGCTGCGCATCGGGCAGATTTCCGACAATGCGCTGCTCATCGAGCAGGGTGCGCTCTATCCCGGCCTGTTTCGCCTTGTCCGTCAGGGATTGCTCAAGGCGAACTGGGGCACATCGGAGAACAATCGCCGCGCCAAGTTTTATGAACTCACCGTCGCTGGCCGCAAGCGTCTGCAGGAAGAGACAGATAGCTGGAACCGCCTGGCTACTGCAATCGCGTCCGCGCTTTCGCCACAACCGGAGGAAATATGAAACTCCTCGATTCGCTTCGCTTCCGCATGGCCGCGCTGTTTGGGCGCGACCAGATGCACGCCGAAATGGAAGAAGAAATTCGCTCCCACATTCAGCACCGCGCTGACGATCTGGTACGCTCCGGCATGAGTCGCGCAGAGGCGGAACGGCGCGCACGCATCGAGTTCGGCGGACGCGAGAAGTACAAAGAGGAGATTCACCAGGCTCTGGGCGGCAATTTTATCGGGACTTTTCTGCAGGATGTGCGGTTCGCTCTCCGCGTGCTGCGCAAGTCACCGGGATTCACCATAGCCGCGCTCTTGACGCTGGCATTAGCCATCGGCGCCAACGCCGTGGTTTTTGCCGTATTGAATGCGCTGATACTGCGTCCGCTGAATGTGCCACAGGCCGATACCCTCTACTCGATCGAGCGTGGGTACTATAAGGCCGTGGATTTTTCTTATCCCGACTATCTCGACCTGCGCGAACGCAACCGCAGCTTCGATGATTTGGCGGTGTATACCCTGGCGCCGATTGGGCTGGATACGGGCAAGAACGCGTCCCAGGCCTGGTGCTATGAGGTGAGCGGGAACTATTTCGACGCGTTGCACATTCAGCCGTTTCTTGGCCGCTTCTTTCACGGCGCCGATGAGCACGGTCCAAACAGCGCTCCGTATATTGTGCTGAGTTACGCCTATTGGCACAGCCATTTTCAGGATGATCGTGGCGTGGCGGGCCGTCAGGTTCAGGTGAACAAGCATCCTTTCACCATTCTCGGCGTCGCGCCGCCTGAGTTCCGAGGGACTTTACTGTTCTTCTCCGCGGACCTGTGGCTGCCCATGGTTGATCAGGGACAAGTGGAGGGGTTGAATGTTTTGAACGCGCGCGGGGAGCGCCACATTTTCCTCTTGTTCGGACATTTGAAGGCGGGTGTTACCCGGGCGCAGGCCATTGGTGATTTGAACTCTGTTGGTTCTTATCTCGAAAAAAACTACCCCAAAGACGAAGCCGATATGACCTTTTCCCTGGCGCGGCCCAGTCTTGCCGGCGACATGCTGGGGCCTCCGGTGAAGGGATTCATGACGGGAATGATGCTGCTGGCGGGGTTGATTCTGCTGGCCGCGTGCGCCAACCTGGGCAGCCTGTTTGCTGCGCGCGCCGCCGACCGTTCTCGCGAGGTTGCTTTGCGCCTGGCGCTCGGTTCGAGCCGCAAGCGCATTCTGCGCGGAGTGTTTACTGAGGCCTTGCTGATATCAATTGCAGGAGGCGCCCTGGGACTGTTGGGCAGCATCGCATTATTGCGCGAGCTGATGGCATGGCAGCCAGTTCCCCAATATCCTTTGTATCTGCCTGTGACTCCGGACGCGCAAGTTTACCTGGCCGCACTATTTTTGGCTTTAGCCAGCGGATTTCTTTTTGGCGCTGTCCCGGTGAGGCAGATACTTCGCACCAATCCTTACGAGGTGGTCAAGGCTGGGTCAAGCGGCATCATTGCGGGCAATGCCGGAAGCAGAATTACGCTCAGGGACGTGTTGCTTGTGGTGCAGATTGCCATCTGTGGCGTGCTGGTTACTTCTTCGCTTGTTGCAGTGCGCGGGCTGGTGCGCTCTATGCACAGCAATTTTGGTTTTGAGCCGCAGAACGCAATGTTGGTGGATACAAATCTCAGCATGTCGGGCTATAGCGGCGACCGGGTTCCCGCAATGCAAAGACGCATGATCGATGCGCTTGATGCGATTCCCGGCGTAAAGAATGTGGGACTGGTGAGCCAAATCCCGTTGGGAGGGGGCGGGACGAGCGCGAATGTCTTTAAGGACCAAACGACAGACCTGAGGCCGGCGAATTCCGCTTCCTGGGTCGCGATGTTCAATATATCTCCCGAATACTTTCATGCGGCGGAAACATCTCTGTTGGCAGGCAGGAATCTCTCCTGGCAGGACGATAAGACTGCGCCGCGCGTGGCAGTGGTCAACCAACTTTTTGCGCGCACAATCTTCGGCTCGGTCAGCAATGCGCTGGGCAAATACTACAAGATGGAAGATGGGACGCGCGTACAGGTGGTGGGCGTTGTCGAAGACGGAAAGTACTATATGCTCACCGAAGATCAGCGCACGGCGATGTTTCTACCATTTCTGCAATCGCCCACCAGCCTCACATGCCTGGTGGTGCGCTCTGATCGCGATCCGGCGCAACTGGCGCCAGCCATCAGGAGTGCGCTGCGGAGCCTTGACGGCGCATTGCCTTTAAATGTCCAAACATGGAACCAGGGATTGGATATCGCGCTGTTTCCCTCCCGTGTGGCGACGACGGCGTTGGGCGTACTGGGCGGAATGGGCGCGATGCTTGCACTCACAGGCATCTTTGGAATGGCTGCATACTCAGTGAGCAAACGGCTTCGGGAGTTGGGAATTCGCATCGCCCTTGGCGCTAAGCGCAAAGAGGTGTTGCAGGCCGCGTTGGGGCGGCCATTGAAATTGCTGGCCATTGGTTCGGCGGCGGGTTTGCTCCTCGGGATTCTGGCGGGCAAGGTGCTGGCTTACATCGTGTATCAGGCAACTCCCCGCGATCCGCTGGTGTTATGCGGAGTTGTTCTGGCGATGTTGCTGCTGGGCCTCGTGGCTACGTGGATCCCGGCGCAACGCGCCCTTTCAGTCGATCCCTTGATCCTGCTGCGTGAAGAGTGACCAGGTTCTATTGGGTCGCGGCGCGCGGCTTGATCAACTCGTCGAGATAGTCGGGCTTGTCCGCTACGCGGACCAGGTGTGGAAACTTATCGCCGCCATGGTAGTTGATGACGCAGGTCCGGAAATAATCGTCCACCACAACCAATAGTGTGACCGGCTGCGAGGTGTCTTTGGCGGCTTTGATTGCGTCCGCGAGCAAATCGTGGCTGTAGACGCGGCCATTGACGCCGATGACTTTCATTCCCGAAGAGACGCCGGCCTCGAACGCGGGACTGCCGACAATGGCATCGGTCACCGTGCCGTCGGCGCCCACCTTAAGGCCGATTGAATAGACATCGCCGGGGTCGCCGTTGCGTCCCTGCAACTTCATCGGTTCGCCGTTCAGCACAACCTTCCAGCCGCCGTTTTCAATGCCGCCTGTGGGCGCATCCGCTGAGGTGGAATTCAGCCGGGTGTGAAAGAAGCCGGCCCAGTCAAAGGGCGCAATCGCATTCAGCGTACTCACCAATTCGTCGAAGGTGTATGTCTTCACTTCCGCGCCATGATTGGGACCGCCGTGGAAAGCCTGGCAGAAATCGTCGATGGTTTTCTGGCCGTGGCTCTCGCGATGAATAATGGTGGCCACTTCAAGCCAGAGCAGATCGCCTTCGTCGTAGTAATCTACGCCGCGGCGCCAGTTCAGCCAGCCGCCTCTTGCACGCCCCATTCCCGGCTCTCCGATAGCGGTGTCGAGCAAGGGGCGCCAAGTGCGTCCGGGACGGCCCGGCCCAAGCGAGGCAGCGATGGCGGCCATATGCTCGTGGTACTGCTCCTGAGTCCAAAAGCCGCTGCGCGCGGCCAGCATCGGCCCAAGGTAATCCGTGAGTCCTTCGTAGACCCACAACAGATCGGTTTCCATCGGCGCTTCAAAGTCAGGCGTGGACAGATCAGCGGGGCGGCGGAATTTGCCATTCCATGAGTGAACGAATTCATGCGCCAACAAGCCGCCGATGAACATTCCGGAACTGGGCAGAAGCAGAGCGCGCTCCGGTAGGCGGCTATCGTTGGACTCGTGATGTTCAAGGCCGAAGTGCGCCACATGATCGCTGAGAGTGAGCAGAAAATGATAGTCGCGATAATGGCGCGCGCCGAATAGCTTGCCCGATTCGGCAACCAGATTGGTCATCTGCTTCTGATTGTCGGGGCTCATGTTCAGCGCGGCTTCGCTGTCGGCCACCATGTCGAGTTCGTGATGAATGGGCTCGCCTGGGGGCGTGATGTCAATGGCGCGATAATATTCGCCGGTAATTACGGGCGAGTCCACCAGCATCTCAAGAGAAATCGGCTTGAACGAAACCTCATTGCCGGATTGCTTTTCGACTGGAAGCGATGTGCCGAATTTCCAGCCATCAGGCATTAGAATTTTGGCTTCATAACTCAGTTGCCGCGCGGGGACGCCGGCCGGATAAAGAACCACTTCATTCCATTCGAGGTCCAGCAGCTTGTCAGTGGCCGAAACGCCATCCGGTTCAATGTAGTCGTATTTGGCCTCGAGACGGCTGACGCCGGCAGGGATTTCCAAGTGGAATTTGTACCCGTCCAGCTGATCGCGCCGCCACGGAATGGTCTTGCCGTCCGCCTCGAACTTGAGGCCGGTGAGGCTTGCGATTGGCCCATTGGGTCCGTGCTCGCCGGGAATCCATTGGGGATAGTAAAGCGTCAGCGGCCCGGGCTTGACGGGAATGACTTCATGAGCGCTCAAGAGCTTCTGCTGCGTCCTGGTTGCGTCTACCGTGACCGAAATCGTCTGGCCGGTCAGCGCGGCGGGCGCTGCGATAACCAGGGTTATGGCGAGAAACACCAATGCGCGAAAACGGCCGAGTTCCATGCAAATGCTCCTTTGGCGAAACAGAAGAAATCTACCTGTGCATCATACTATCAACCGGCGGGGGAGCGGTGAAGGGCTACAAATGGAGTGATAGCCACCGTGGTTGAGGAGGAATGATGGGTGATCTGCAGATTTCGGACAACTGGGTCTTTCTTGTGGGGGGAGTTATTGGCATCATCTGCGTTTTAGGCGCAAAGACTTTTTCCTGGAGCAACAGTGAATTCCTAGCCACTGAAGAAGATCGCAAACAGGAGATTCCGATGACTCTGCTCAAACGTTGAATATTAGTCGGAATTTGCGCACTGATCAGCGCTTATGGCGCTATCCAACTTCAGCGAGATCATGCTTGGAATCTATTTCCGGTTGGGAGGGGGACTACGCCGTCCTCCACGCGTTAACGCAATTGTAAGCTATCCGCTGCTTTCTTATTCCCGGCCCTTTTTGCGAATCTCGATGTTGAGACGCTTGATTTTCTGGTTGAGCGTGGAGAGCGGGATGTGGAAGTGTTCGGCGGCGTCGGTCTGGTTCCAGTTGCAGCGCTCGAGCTTTTCGATGATGATGCGGCGCTCAATGTCTTCGAGGATATTGAAGAGCGAGGCGTCGGGGTTGTGTTCGAGCAGGGCGTCCTGGAAGCTGCGGCCGGTGATGTGGCCGGGGAGCAGATCGGAGCCGATGACCGGCCCACTGGAGAGCACCACGCCGCGTTCGATGGAGTTTTCGAGCTCGCGAACGTTGCCGGGCCACTCGTAATCGACCAGGGTGCGCAACGCGTCGGCGGAGAGCTTGCGCGGTGAGAGGCCGTTCTCGTTCGCGTAGAAATCGAGGAAGTGCTGCGAGAGAAGGGGAATATCTTCGCGGCGCGCGCGCAGCGGCGGCAGGTCAACTGTGATGACGTTGAGGCGATAGAAGAGGTCTTCGCGGAAGCGGCCTTCGCGAACTTCCTTGCGCAGGTCGATGTTGGTGGCGGCGATGATGCGCACATCCACCTGAATCTCCTGCACGCCGCCCAGATGCATGAAGCGGCGATCCTGCAGGACTCGCAGGATTTTGGCCTGCGTGTCCATGCCCATGGTGGCGATTTCGTCCATGAAGAGCGTGCCGCCATTGGCGACTTCAAAGAGGCCTTTTTTTGAAGCGATAGCCGACGTGAATGCACCCTTGACGTGGCCGAAGAGGGTGGATTCAAGCAGCTCGCTGGGCATGGCGCCGGTGTTGATGGGGACGAATGGCTTGTCTTTGCGCGGCGAGTTAGCGTGGATGGCCTTGGCAATGAGTTCCTTGCCCGTGCCGCTCTCGCCCTGGATGAGAACAGTGGAACGGCTGGGCGCGACCTGCGCAACAAGGTCGAAGACCTTAAGCATGATCTCGCTCTTGCCCACGATATTGGCGAAGTTATAACGCTGCTTGAGCGTGCGCTTGAGTTGCAGGTTTTCTTCTTCGGCCTTGTGGCGGGCTACGGCGGAGCGAATGTCGGCCAGCAGCTTTTCGTTGTCCCAGGGTTTCTGGACGAAGTTTTCAGCGCCGGCGCGAATGGCATCAACGACGTTGTCCACGGTGCCGTAGGCGGTGATCATGATAACCGGCAACTCGGAATTGCGCTCCTTGATCTGAGGCAGAATCTCAAGACCGCTCTGGCCGGGGAGAGCCAGGTCAAGCAGCACCAGGTCGAAGCTTTCCTGGTCGAGAAGTTTGAGGCCTTCGATGCCGTCGATGGCGACTCTCGTGGTGTATCCCTCGAGCGAGAGCAGCACTTCGAGCGACTCGCGGATGGCGGCTTCGTCGTCGATGACGAGAATGCTGGCCAGGCCGGCGGGGAGGCCAGATTCGTCGGCGGCGTTTGCAGATGCGGGCGGATTCAAAGACTGTTCAACCTCAGACATGAACGGAATTCCTCAGCAAGGGAAACTCAAGGTGGAAGGTTGTGCCGGCGCCGACAGCGCTCTCGACATGAATCTTGCCGGCGTGTTCCTGGATGATGCCGTAGGAGACGGAAAGTCCCAGGCCAGTGCCGCGGCGGTCGCCGGGCCGGACCATGGTTTTGGTGGTGAAGAACGGATCGTAGATGCGCTTGAGGTGCTCGGGCGCAATGCCGGAGCCTGAATCGGCGACCAGCGCGGCCACATAGCTGCTTTGCCCCTCAGGCGAATTGATTTGCGTGGCGACACGCAAGCGGCCACCGCCGGGCATGGCCTCCTTGGCGTTGAGCAGCAGGTTGAGAAAGACCTGCTGCAGCTTGCCGGGGTTGCCGTGAATGGCGGGCAGCGACTCGGTGAGTTCGAGATCGACGATAATCTGCGCAGTCTTGAACTGATGTTCGAGCAGGGAGAGCGTATCACGGATGACCTGGTTCAGGTTCGTGTCACGAAATTCCGTAGTCGAAGTGCGGGAAAAATTCAGCAGGCCATTGGCTATTTCGGCGGCGCGGAAGCTCTGCTGGATGATCTTGTCGAGCACCGGGCCAAGGCGCTCGTCGCCCTTGAGCTGCTTGGAAAGCATCTGCGCGTAAGAGGAGATGACGGCCAGCGGAGTGTTGATCTCATGGGCCACGCCGGCAGCGAGTAGGCCGATGGAGCTGAGTTTGTCAGACTGCGCCAGTTGGGTTTCCAGCGAGACACGCTCCGTGATGTCGTCCACTAGGATAATGCGTCCCACGGAAACAAAATCGCGCGAGAGCAAGGGAGCGATGGCGATGTTGGCGGTGCGCATCTCGCCAGCGCGCGTAGTTAGGGGGAACTTGTAAAGGTGATGGACGCCTTGCTCGTTGCGGAAGGTGTCGAGAGCATCGACAAACTCGGCGGGGAAGACGGAACGAAGCTCCTGCCCGATGGCTTCGGCACGGCTGAGGGCGTACATGGCCTCCATCTGCGCGTTCCAGCTTTCAATGCGTTCGTCCAGATCGAGAGCCAGGATGCCGACGTTGATGGACTCGACAATGTTCTCGTTGAATTCCTTCAGGCGCTCGAATTCACCGATTTTTTCCTGAAGCCGGGCGTAGAGACTGGCGTTCTGAAGTGCGATGCCGATGTAGCTGGCAAGGGATTCGAGCAGTTCAATGTCCTCGCTGGAAAGGAAATCGCCGCCGATGGTGCGGCCCAGGCCGATGACGGCGATGGTGCGCGTGGCGGCTCCGTCCTGAACGCGACAGGGCAAGTAATAGTTCAGGTCGAGCAAGGCCGCAGTGCGCTGCTGGCGCGCGGGCAGGTGGAGGGCCGCCTGGGCGTTCTCCAGGAAGATGTGCGAGTGGTCCTGGGCGCGGTCGAAGTCCAGAAATTCCAATGCCATTTTGTCTTGCGCGGCCAGAGCGTCGGCAGGCAGCCCATGGGATGCGGCCAATTGCAGACGGCCAGCTTTCTCCGCTGAGTTCTGGGCCAGAAAGATTGCCACGCGCGCCACCAGCAGAGTACTCGGTAGGCGATCGACGATGGACTTCAGCAGAGCCTGAAGATCGGTTTCGGAACTTAGGCCGCGGCCGAACTCGACTAGCGCCTTGCGGTAGTCGTAGCGATGGCGGTCAAAGACGCGGTCGACCCAGCCCTGAATCCTGCGCTTGAGCGGCTCAAAGAGCATGAGCGCCAACACGATCGCGATGCCCTCGCCCCAGTCTTTAACAGGTTCAGGCAGACGATAGTGGGCCAGGCCGGCAGCCGCAGCGATTGCCCCGAAGTAGGCTCCAAGAATCAGGCCGGTGGCGAGCGTGTACGCCACGCCGCGCTTAAAGATCAGGTCAGTGTCCATCAGGCGGTAGCGCACGATGGCCCAACTGAAGGTGAGCGGCAGAAAGACGATGGAGAGGCCGGCGAGATTGGTGAGCCAGCTATACGGATGCCAATCCAGGAGGAAGGGAATGGCGTAAAAGAGCGTGAAGGGCACGACTGCGAGTAGCGCTCCGCGGGTAAGCCATTTCAATTGCTGGCGCAGAAGCGGCGTGTTGGCGCGGCTGTAACTCAGCACGAACAGCGCGGCGGCAAAGACGTAAAAGAAGGCGTCGTAGCCGGTGCCGACCTGTTCAAGGCGGTGCTTGAGCAGTGCGGTGGCTTGCCAGAAGTTGATGGCATAGAGCCAAAGGAAAAACAACGCGGCGCCGGGCGTGTAGATGAGCGGCAAAAGCCAGCGGCGGCCAAACTTCTTTAGCCGTTCCTCCGGGAAGCTGAGCGCGAAGTGGAGGAATAGCGCCGGTTGCAGGGATTCAGCCAGCACGTTGCCCCAGAAGACGGTCCAGTCGAGCAGGTCGAATGTGCCTGTGTACTTCAACGCGTAAAGCGAGAAAGAGACCAGGCAGAACATATAGAAGTGAGTGGCGCGCGGAGCCGTCCAGCGGCGAAAGAGCACATAGATGCCGATGGCTAGATAGATGAGCCCGATGAGGCGCTGACCTAGCGCCAGGCTCCGGTCCATCGGCTCAGGGATCACCTCGACGACATCTTCGCGCAGCGCGCCGGGCGCGACGCCTTTGCGGGTGAGCTTGTAGTAGATCTGGAAGTAGTTTCCGGTGCGGTAGAGGGCGCGCTCCAGATCGGCGGACCTTACGATCGGGGAGAATTTAACCTCGGCGGAGAGAGCAAACTGTTCGTCGCCGGCGCTCTGGTCAGAAGGCTCAGGCAGTTCCTTGACCACCGGCAAGCTCTCATGCGAGCGGAGCCTCTTGGGCAGACCCGGACCGACGGAACCAACCGGCAGGATATTAACCCCCGTAAGCAGGTCGCCCTCACGGATGCCTGCGCGCTTTCCGGGGCTGTCAGGCAACACCTTTTCTGCGATGAGTCCTGCGCCATTGGCAGCCTCGCGCCACCAGACGCCGTCGTCCGGTAGCTGGGCGCGGCGCTCCTCCATGAAATTCAACACTGCAAGCGACACCAGGCCGGCCGTAACAACGATCAGCAGCGTTGCCTGCAAGCGATTGAGGAAGCTAGTCTCCACAGGGAAGCACCTTAAGTCAGTCTAAATTGTTGCACGTATGGTGCCACGACTGCAGAATGTGTCCCACGCCGTGAACAAGGAGGCAACCGGTTGACAACACGCGAGATAAGGACGCATGTTGGTTGCAAAATTCAACCAAGGCGAACGGCGATTGTTTGCAGGCAATACAATAAACAGTATATGCTATATATAAAACAGTATTTGCCTATTGAAACCTGTACTCCATTAACAAATAACTCTGCTTGAGCAGTTAAACACGGTAACCGTCTTCCTACTTAACGGCAGCGTTGTCTCCCGCCTGCAGGGCGAGAAATGGCGGAACGATGCGGCTGCATTTTCTGCGCGGAGATTCTTTATCGAGGAATGACCCGCAGGCCGTTTTCATCGAGTATTCTGTTGTGGATTGAAGATTTTGATTTTTCGGGAGGAAGGAGTGATTTCGATGCGTCGTGTCTTGATGTGCGGTTTAGCGGGGCTAGCGGTTTGCATGTTGTTTTCAGCGGCTGTGCTGGCCGCCCGAAATCTTGCTGATTATCCGTTGAGGGTTCACATCTTCTCTCACGATTCAGTTTCACACTATTGGGGCCCGGGCGGTGCACGGTCTCTGAATGAAGTCGACGGCGAGGGCCGGGCAAATCTCTTTGAGAATGGGGAGCCGCGGGGCTTTGACTTCAGATACAACTGCGGGAACCGTCTCATGAATTCGATGGGCTATGAGACCTATCCGGCGCGCTGGAAGAAGCCGGGAAAAGAGATGCAGATATTGTTGCCGGCCGATGGCGGCGCTTGCGACTTCAAGGTTGATGTGAAGCCGGACGTGGTTTATGTCAGGCACAATGGCTCGCTGAATGAGGAGCCGGCGGCAAGGTACAAGGCATGGATGGTGAGGCACCAGTACGATCCGGAACACGGGATGAATCTGCCTTTGGAGTCGGCTCCCGTACCGAAGCCCGCACAGGCGCCGCCCCCAGCGAGCGCGCAGCAGCAAACCGCGCCACAATAACAATAAAATGACAAGCGGGGCGGGCAACTCTGTCCGCCTCACATTCTAGTTACATAAACGAGAATTGCTGATGGGGCTGTAAACTTGCAGCCAGTGCGGGCGTCTATCTAGGTAATGGCAGCCGGCACAGCATTGGAACCGATGACCATGGCCATGGCAGAGGAGATAGGCGCCGAAGAGTTTTCGGCTGTCGTCGCAAGGCATCGCGCGCAGATCTTCCGGTTTCTGCTGGCGTCTACGCGCGATGTGGACTTGGCGGAGACGCTCACACAGGACTGTTTCCTGAAGGCGCACAGGAACTGGGCGAGCTTCAGGGGCGAGTCGAGCGCGATGACGTGGTTGATGCGCATCGCCATCAATCTGCAGAAAGACCACTGGCGCAACCGGCGGATGCAGTTTTGGCGGCAGACGCGGGCCAATGCTGTGGAACTGGGCGAGGCGAGCGAGTGGCTGCCAAGCGGCGAACGATCGGCCGAGCAACAGTTGCTGGCACAGGAGCGAGTTCGTCAGGTAAGCAAAGCGGTTGAGGGACTAAGCGAGCGTCAGCGAACGGTATTTCTGCTGCGCTATCTGGAAGAAGCTGAATTAAGTGAAATTGCCAGGGCCACGGGGTTGAGCGAGGGCACCGTGAAAGCGCACCTCTCGCGGGCAGTGGCGAAGGTTCGAGCGGAATTGGGGGGGAAACAGTGAATTTCAAAAAGAAATTGGGCTGCGAGCCAGCCAATGCAGGGAAGCCCTGTCGAGAGCGGACAGAAGAGGATTTTGAAGCAATGCATCCAGAATTGATCAAGGCGCTTGGCGAGTTTCGCTTGAGTGTTCATGCCTGGAGCGAGGCGGCCTATGGCCGGTCGCGGAGGGTAGAGGCGCCCGGCAGACGGCGGGTTTGGCGGTTGGCGGCCGGATGGGCGCTGGGCTTCTTTCTGGTGGCAGGCGGTGCTTCGGCTGGGATTTGGGAGCACCATCAGCACCAGCAGCAGATGAAAATTGCGGCGGCGCACGCGGCCGCGCAGCAGCGACTGGCGGCCCAGCAGCGCGAGCAGCAGGCTCGGCAGGAAAAAGAGGATTTGCTGGCCAGAGAAGATTTGCTGGCCAAGGTAGACAAAGATGTTTCACGCCAGGTTCCGGCCGCCATGGAGCCGCTGGGTCAAATCATGGCCGGGGACGAGAGTTGGTAAGCGCGACGTCGGCAAACAAAGGGCAAGAGGGAAATAGGCAAGCGGGAACAGAATCCCGTGCGAGGAACGCTTGAGAACGCGGCAGTGGAGCGCGGGACCCGGCCAAAGGAGAAGCGATGAAAGTATCAGGAACGGTGCGGTTGGGATTGTCGATCGCCGGAATGCTGCTGGCGGGAACGATGGCGCTGGGGCAGGGACCGGGTGGCGGAATGGGCGCGGGGCCGGGATTCGCAGATCGTCGACCGCCGATGGAGAGAGCCTTTGGATCCCAGGACGGCCATGGCCGCTGGTGGAACAATCCCAAAGCGGTGGAGCGGCTGAAGCTGACAGACGAGCAACGCAAGGCTTTTGACAATATTTTTTTGGAACACCGCGAAAAGCTGATCGATCTGCGAGCCAGCCTTCAGAAAGCCGAACTGGCTTTGGAGCCGTTGATGGGCAACGATCAGCCCGACGAAGCCAGGATTCTGGCGCAGATTGACAAGGTGGCGCAGGCGCGGGCTGAACTGGAAAAAGCGAATGCCGCATTTCTGCTGGCCATTCGCGCCAAACTGACGCCTGAGCAGTGGAAGTTGATTCAGGCCTTCCGGGCTGAGCATGGGGCGGGTCAGAGCTGGAGACAGCGTGGTCCCGGAGGCGAACCGGGACAAGGTGGATGGAAGCAGGGCGGGCAAGGTCCATATCACCGCCAGGCGCCTCCATCAGGCGCGGAACCGGCAGCGCCTCCCGCGCCGCCTGCTGTTGAAGCACCACCGGCGCCTCAACAGTGAGTTGAACAGTAGAACGCGCGTTCCAGAACAAGAACACATAAGGCAAAGACAATTGGCGGCAAGAGGCGAGTCCTCTTGCCGCCAATTGCTTTGCGCGTGTACGTTTCTTGTCGCGAATCGATGCAAGAAAGTGGAGCATAACGCCGCACCGTTTGAATCGCTTTGGGACAGGCATTGAACGGAAGCGGGACAGTGTGATTCGACCTGCGGCAAACAAGACAAAAAGCGGTATTGAAATTTGTGACTAAAGTTATTCTCTACCGGTCCGATGAAGGGTGCAGATGCAAGAACGCCCATCCGGAAAGAGCGGAGGGCCTGGCGGACGGAAAGTAGCATTGCCGCGCAGGCCGCGATTCAAGGCATCAAAAAGGAGCTACCTTCCATGGCCCTCGGTGTTTTGAACAATCTTTCAGCGATCTATGCAGAGAACAACCTGAACAACACCAACAACAGCCTGCAAACGGTACTGGAGCAGTTGTCTTCAGGTTCGAGGATCAACTCAGGCGCGGACGACGCGGCGGGACTTTCGCTGGTGAATGGCCTGGGCGCCAACTCTTCCGCCCTGACCCAGTCGGAGACCAACGCAACTGAAGGCGTGGGGCTGCTGCAGGTGGCCGATGGCGCTCTCTCGCAGGTGACAAGCCTGCTCAATCGCGCAATCACTCTGGCGACTGAAGCCTCGAACGGCACCCTCAACTCGACTCAGGAATCGGCGGCCAACCAGGAGTACCAATCGATTCTTGCCGAAGTGAACAACATAGGCTCGACGACCACATACAACCAGGAGCAGGTGTTTGACGGCAATTCCGTGGCGATCTACACAGGCGACTCTTCGGCGGCAGGCTCGTCCATCGACAATCTGAATATTCGTTCTCTGAGTTCAGCCAGCGTGGGCGATACCGATGGCGCCATGAGTTACAGCAGCGGCGCAGGCAACGTGTTCGTCGATCTGTCCAATGGCGGCAAGCTTGCGACGGCGAACGATGCCCTTGTGAATGCGACCACCACGCTCAACGTGACGTATATGACAACGGGCGCGGGAGGCGAGGTTTCCTATCAGACCGCGGCGATTACCGTGGGAGGCGCCACCGGCAAGCCGGACACGGCCCAGGGACTGATCAATGCCATCAATGGCGCGGGACTGGGCTTGAACGCCAGCTTTACCACGGCATCGCAAGCCGGCACGGAGGCAGTCGCTGCTGGCGCAGGGACCGACACCGGCATTGAAATCACAGGCCCAGGCGCGGGCGTGGGGAGCGGGGCCACGCCGGGTCAAATCGGCACGCTTGCTTCAACCGGGGGTGCAGGGGACGATCTAACCGGCACACTCACGCTGAAAGGTTCTGACGGCGTGGTTCACACCATTACACTGGGCACGCCCGGCAGCACCGATACGCTTAATGACTTGGCAAATACAATCGACGCAGATGGCTACGGAATTACCGCGACGTACAATGCCGGGTCAGGAAACGTTGTGTTCACATCGGCCAGCGCTGTGGCCAGCGTAACGGCTGCAAACCTGGGCGATACCAATACGCCAGCGGATATGCCGACTTACACCGCGGCGGCTTCGTACTACACCACGGGAGTTACAAATCCGGCAGGCGCAACCGCGATAGAGGATGCAGCCACCAACCAGGCAACCGCGGCAACTTACACTGCTGCCCCGACAGGCTCAGGCGGAATCGCTACCATGAGCTACTCTGACAGCGCCGGCGAAGCACTAAGTTCCACTGACCTGTTGACACAGCAGGATGCGCAGGCCGCGCTGAACGATCTGAATGTGGCCATCACCGACGTGGCGGCGCAGGACGGGTACATCGGCGCGCAGATCAATACGCTGAATTCGATCAGCCAAGTAATGAGCACGCAGCAGGAGAATGTAGTTTCCGCGCAGAACGCGATTCAGGCCACCGACTATGCCTCTGCAACTTCGAACATGTCGAAGTATGAGATTCTCTCGCAGACAGGCATCGCCGCATTAGCGCAGGCCAACAGTGTCGAGCAGGAAGTGACCAAGCTCTTGCAATAAAGTTTTAGCACGATTGCACTAACTTCAAGACAACCCAGGGACGGGCGGCGGCAAAGGCGAGACCTTTGCCGCCCACTTTTCTTGGGGACAAGGAACTAGGGAACAGGGACTAGTTCCTGTGTCTCACCACCGTCCGCTGGTCAGGTACTCGTGAATGGACTTGGCGGCCTTGCGGCCCGCGCCCATCGCGAGAATGACTGTTGCTCCGCCGGTGACAATGTCGCCGCCGGCAAAAACGCCCGGCTTGCTGGTGCGCATGGTCTCGGTGTCGGCAACAATATAGTTGTGCTTGTTTGTGGCCAGATCGGGCGTGGTGCTCTGGATCAGCGGATTTGCCGTGGTGCCGACGCCGATAATGGCCACGTCTGCAGGCAAAGTAAATCCCGACCCCGGTATCTCGACTGGGCGGCGACGCCCACTTTCATCCGGTTCGCTCAGCTCCATGCGCACGCAGCGCGCTCCGGTGAGCCAACCCTTTTCGTCGCCGAGAAATGCGACAGGCGCGGTCAACATGCAGAACTCAACGCCCTCTTCGCGCGCGTGCTTTACTTCTTCGGCGCGGGCAGGCATCTCGGCATCGGAGCGGCGATAAACCAGAGTCGCAGTCCGCGCACCCAGACGCCGCGCAGTGCGCACAGCGTCCATGGCGGTGTTGCCTCCGCCCACCACGATCACGTTGCGATCGCGGCAATCGTAGACCGGCTCGTCGTACTCCTCTGTGTTGTAGGCGCGCATCAGGTTAATGCGCGTGAGGAATTCGTTGGCCGAATAGACGCCGTTCAAGTGCTCGCCCGCCACGCCTAGAAAGACAGGCAATCCGGCGCCCGTCGCCACAAAAACCGCGTCGTAGTGTTCGTCGTGCATCAGCTCGTCGATGGTGACGCTCTTGCCGACAACCACATTGGTCTCGAACTCGACACCCATGCGGCGCAGGTTATTCACCTCGCCCTTCACGATGGACTTGGGCAGGCGGAACTCCGGGATGCCATAGATGAGCACGCCGCCGAGTTCGTGCAGAGCCTCGAAGATGCGCACGCGATGGCCTTTTTGGATGAGATCGCCGGCGGCCGAAAGCCCGGCAGGCCCGCTGCCCACGATGGCCACGCTCTTGCCCGTCGAGGGCGCGTTCGGAGGCAGCCCCAGTTGACCGCTCAAGCGCTCGTAGTCGGCCACAAACCGCTCGAGGTTGCCGATGGCCACGGGCGAGCCCTTCTTGCCCACGATGCATCCGCCCTCGCATTGATTCTCCTGCGGGCAGACGCGGCCAGTGATGGCCGGCAGCGAGTTGTCTTCGCGCAGCTTGGCCGCGGCGCCAAGAAAATCGCCGGCGCGAATCAGTGCCACCATTTGTTTGATATCGACGCCCACCGGGCAATCGATAACGCAGCCCGGCTTGGCACATTCAATGCAGCGCGACGACTCGGTGAGGGCGTCATCGGTCTGCAGACCCAGGTTTACTTCCTCAAAGTTGCGGCTGCGAACCTTGGGGTCGAGCTCCGGCATGTGCCGGCGCAGGATCTTCATGCGTTCTTTCAGCGGAAGAACATGCATAGCTGAGCGCGGGAGAGTTCTTATTTCGGGCATAATTGGGTCTCCTGTGCGGCCAGCTCTTCGCGAAGCTGGGTCACTTCCGCTTCCATGTTCTGCTGGAACTGCTTGAGCGATGCGCACTCTTTCTCGCGATACATGGTGTTGCGCTGCATGAGCACCTCGAAGTTGACTTCGGAAGCGTCGAACTCCGGCCCGTCAACGCAGGCGAATTTGCTTTTGTCGCCCAGCAGCACGCGGCAGCCGCCACACATTCCCGTTCCGTCCACCATGATGGAGTTGAGGCTGACCATGGTCTTGATCCCCAGTGGCGCAGTGATGCGGGCCACGGCTCTCATCATGGGCACCGGGCCGACAGCGAGAATGAAATCAATCTTGCGTCCCGCGGCGATCAGCTCGTCGAGCTTTTTTGTGACCAACCCCTGCTCGCCGTAGCTGCCGTCGTCGGTCATCATATAGGTTTCATTGCTGGCTGAGCGCACTTCGTCTTCAAAAACGACCATTTCTGTCGAGCGCGCGCCTTCAATGAAGATCACGTGATTGTCAGCCTGCTTGAGCGCGATGGCTGTAGGAAGCGCCATGGCCGTGCCAACGCTGCCGGCGAGAACCACTACCGTGCCGAATTTTTCTATCTCCGAGGGATGGCCGAGGGGGCCGACAATGTCCAGAATGGAGTCGCCCGCTTCCAGGCAATTCAACAAGGAGGTGGTTTTGCCGATGGCTTGCACCACGATGGTGACCGTGCCGGCTTTCGCGTCAGAGCTCTTGATGGTGAGAGGAATGCGTTCGCCTTTGTTATGAAGGCGCAGAATGATGAACTGCCCCGGCTTGTGCTTGCGTGCAATGCGCGGCGCCTCAATCACAAACTGCTTGATGTTGAGTCCGACGCAGCTGGCTTCCAAAATTTTGTACATAAAAACACGTCTCCAATTTGGCCGAGGAGACGGGCAATTCGATTCCGCGCGAGTCGCAAAAAACCAGACGCATCAACGAATTGCGCACCAAGGCGCAGGCGAACCAATCGCCGTCTAACAGGATCGTTCAGTTAGCGCGGGAGGGGATGTGACGCGAGTCACGAGGGGAATTTGGCCACAATCTACAGGATACACTTGCAGTCCCCGTAACGAGAAGTTGCCAACAGATGCAGCAAGTTAGCCCTCTCTTGGCGAGGCAGCAAGCCGGCGGCTGGGACTCAACTTTCCATTTCCAGGTCCTGATTGACTTCGGCTTCCATAGCGGGGAGGATGGAGCGCATGCGCTCGAACTCCAGGTTGCCGTGGAGGGGTTTGAGGCGAGGATCGGACATCGCCTGGAAGAACCAGGGGCAGCGAGCTTCGTCCGCGGCGCGCAACTCGGCCAGAGCGGCTTCATGGTCTCCTAGGGCAACATAAGCCGCGGGGGTGAACCCCCGAACGATATAGCGTTCGCGCCCCAGCCATTGCATCCGTTCAAGAACCACGCGGGCCTCGTCCGCCTGACCCGCGCAGGCCAGAGCGTAGGCGTGCACGGCAGTCGCCAGGTCAAAATGGGGCAGGCGCTGTTCAAGGTTTCGCGCGATCTCGTTCGCCTGCTTCGTCTCTCCGTTGAAGGCGAGAATCGCCGCTCCGTAGAGGCTGGTTCCATCGGCATTGGGAAACAGCGAGAGGCACTTGTGAATCTGCTCGAGGCTTTCCGACGCTTGACCATCGAGGTGCAGAGCCCAGGCCAGGCGGCTCTGCAGCCAGGGCGAAAATGGATCGATGTGAATCGCCGCGCGCAGCATTTCAACGGCATTGCCATAGTGATTGCGGCTGAGCGCGAACAGAACGCGGGCGCGCGTGGTCCAGGGATCGTGAGCCAGGTGAGCGCTGAAAGAGAAGGCCAGCAGGGCCGAGGGCAGATTGCGGTCGAAGTGGAAGTTGACCCATCCCAGCGCGGGCAGCAGTGCCTGTGCGCCCTGGGGCAGTTCGGGAATCGATTCCGCCATGCGATGCACAAGCTCCGCTGAAGCATGCGGAGACATGAAGCCGTATAGAGCCTGGGCAACGCACAGGTTCGCCAGATCGACCTTGGCGAAAGTCAGCGTGGGATCAAGCTCAATGGCTAGCGACAAGCGTCTCAGCCCGTCCTGCATGCGATGGCGATGAAGCGTTTGCCACTCATAATGCCCGCGCAGAAAGAGGTTGTAGGCTTCCTTTTGACGGGGAGAGTGTTCGTCATTGATTTCGGCAGCAGAGGCGGAGATTTCCAGTAGTTCGTTGTTCCATTCTTGTGACGAATCCGCCCCAGCGGAGATTTCGCCGTTCCACATGGGAGGCCAGGCCGTGTCATCCGGGGCATCAATGCCCAGGCGATAGGCCAGCCGATGCATCAGATCCGCCTCCAGCCTGCTTGCCTTGCTGCGCAACGCCAGCATATCTTCCACCCAGATTTGCGTGCCGTCCTCGACCCGGATCATCTCCGCCCGTAGACGGTAGTGCGACGAAAATGCCTGCAAGTTTCCGGTCAGCACGAGATCAGCCTTGAGCTCCTGGCCGATCTGCTGGGCCGTAAGCCCGCGCTGCGCCAGGTTGAAAACCGAGTCCCTGGCCAGCACAGCGACGGCAAAGTTCGACATGCGGGAGAGACTGGCCGTGGTCTCTTCGGCCATGGCAGGGCCAAGATGTTCGGGAACGGAGTAGGCGGTGGCGAAAGGCAGAATGGCTAGTCGCAAGACTTTCCCGGCAGGGGCAGCGCCGTCTCGCCGGATTTCGGCTGAAAAGCGATAGCCGCGCTTGTAAACCGTCTGGATGCACGCCTCCGGCTCGAGCCGGGCGCGCAGGCTTGACAAGCACTTGGGAACACTGTCGGCCGTCACATGCACATCGCCCCACAGCTCGTTCTTCAACTGCGCGGGCGAGACGACCTGGCCCGAGTGCGTCAGCAACAGCCGCAGCGCCGCCAGTTCCTTGGGAGGGAGGTGAACCACCGCTTCGCCGCGCCAGAGCGTGCCATCGGCCTCCAGACGGAAACCTGCAAACGAGCAGGCAGATTCGCCATCACCTTTACTGAAGGCATTAGTGGAGGATTCCGCAGTTTTGGCCGCGTTCTCCGGGAGGAGCTCTTTCTTAGCTGCCACAACGCATCCTTGTATCATGGGCGACACGGTTGCAGTCCTCCTCGGGATCAAGCCAAGGAGAAAAGCAACAGCTTACAGTGGCCGCGGGAATCTGCGTCGAGAAAACAACCCAGATGGGAAAAAGATAGCAGTGGTCCCGGCGAATCTCTGTGCTTCAATGAGCCCAGTATTTTCTGTGAATCTAGCTTAACGGCATTAAGCATACAGCGGGAAAGTTTGCCGGAGTTCTTTGTGCATTTTGAAGCGCGAAGTAATCCAGGCGGGTTACCAAGGAATCCTAAAGTTTCACTGCTTAGGTGGAAAAGGGGCCGGCAGGTTTCAGGAAAACTTCAGGGATTTGTCAGAAAATGCGGCACCTGGCGCTGAGAAACTAACGGAACGGAGTTTGACATGTCCAAAACTGTTTCCTACGCCCAGTGGTCTCTTGAACCCTACTGCATTGGAATGAAGCTGCGCGCGCTGCGCACACAGAAACGGATGACGCTTTCGCGCCTGGGCGCCGAAACCGGGCTTTCCACGGCGCTGCTCTCAAAGCTGGAGACTGACCGGATGGTTCCCACGCTGCCCACGCTGGCCACCATCAGCCGGGTTTACGGCGTAGGCATGAGCTATTTCTTTGCGGAGCCGGCCAAACACACGCTCTCGATCACCCGCAAGGCCCATCTTGCAGGCACCAGCCGCGGACTGGAGTCAGTGAAGACAACCCCGCTGAACACGGTGTCGGACGGAAGCCAGCTGGTGGCGCGGATGATCGAATTTCCCGCCGGCGGAGCATCGGCTGCCACGGATATTGGCCGCGGCACTAGCGGCATGGTGTACGTGCTGGAAGGCAAGCTGCAGTTGGATGTAGGCGGCATGCATGAGCTGCTGGAAACCGGCGATTGCGCCTGCCTCGAAAGCGAGATGGCGCTGGCATGGAGTGCGGCCGGCAAGCACCGCTGCCGGATTCTGGCAGTGACGCCGGTGGGCGAGCGCGCGGAAGGCTGACTCACCGTGCTGGTTCTGGACGATCGAAATCAATGGGCTGGCGCGGCCGGGGCCGGCGTGCGCGCAATCAGCTGGAATGAGTCGAGAAAGCGCTGGGTGCCCGCATAGGGCTTGCCGAGCGGTGCGGCCGTCAGGGTCTGATAGAGTGTGGTGCCCACCAGAAAGATGCGGGCGGTAAAGTGCATGGCGTCGCTTTCGGCCTCAAACTCCCGTCCCGGATAGACGCCGAAGATGATTTTCTTTCCACTGACGAGGTGGGCTTTGACGTTGTCAATGGCGCCTTGTTGGGCGCCGTCCAGTACCTGGTCCGGACTCCTGTCTGAGATTGCCGAGCCGTAATCGCACACCCCGACGAAGATCGCTGCCTCGCCATCCTCCACAAGATACGCGCGCAACTCGAAGCTGCCCTTATCAGTTGGAACGTCTCGCTTCGAGAATTGCGGCTCAAAAGGGAACGAGGCGCTCAATCCATCTGCCGTATAGCTGTAAGTCTTCCAGTTCGGGGCCGGCGCCGCGGGCGCGGGGGTGGTCTGAGCGATTAGCGTGGCGGCAAAAGTGAAGGCCACGAGAGAAACGGCCATACTGCGCGCGAAAGTCTTGCAAATCCTGTCAATCATTCCGAGTCTCCTTGTCCATGAGAAAAAAGAAACTTCTGCGAGCATTGAATCCTGCTGGGGTGGGTTTGAAGGGTTACAGGAAGATAACGTGGAACTTGGATTCCGTCACCACTCCGCTCAGTCTCAGAGCAACCGATTATAGCCTGTTTACACTGCAGCGCGTTGGGCCTCTCCGCCTGATGCTGCCAGCTGCGGTCACTCGGCAGAGCGCGAGCCATATACGGCAGCCAAAGTGTTGTACTATCTAATTTTTGCACCGAAAGGCAATAAACGATGCGACCCAATTCCAAACTGATCAAGACAACCCTGATAGGCGCTCTGGGGGGCCTGCTGTTCGGATTCGACATTGCCGTCGTCTCCGGCATTATCGAATCCATTACGCGATTCTTCGGACTCAGCGTGGATACCATGAGCGTACATTCTCAGGGGTTCACCATGGCCGTTGGCACCATCGGAACCGTACTGGGTTGCTTTGTCGCCGGCGTGATCGGGCAAAGGCTCGGCTCGCGCACGGCGCTGCGCTATGCGGCGGGGTTTTACATCCTCGCGGTTTTGGGCTGCGCTCTCGCATTGGACTGGCCGATGCTGCTCTGCGCGCGTTTTCTGGCGGGGATGGCCATCGGCACTGCCTCGGTGCTGGGACCGGTTTACATCACGGAGCTCGCGCCGGCCATGTGGCGCGGACGGCTGGTAGGCGCCTTCCAAATCAATATAGTAGTCGGCATTCTATTGGGTTATACCTCGAACTGCCTGATTGGCCTGGCGCAACTTGGCGCACTGGAATGGCGCGCGATGGTGGCTGTTGCGCTGGTGCCGGCAATTGTCTTTTTTGCGTTGCTTTTCCGCATTCCGTTATCGCCGCGCTGGTCGGCCTCCCGTAATCAGCCCGGTGAAGCTCTCGCAGTACTCGGCCAGATGGGCGATCCCGATCCCAAGGCTGAGTTGGCCGATATTCAGGCGGCGCTCAATTCCGAACACGCCACGACACACGAGCCGGTTTTTCAATGGAAGTACCGCTTCCCGCTCTTTCTCGCCATCACCATTGGCGCCTTCAACCAGTTGGAGGGCATCAACGCCATCCTTTATTACATCAAGCACATCTTCGCCGCGGCCGGCTTCAATCAACTCTCCGGCGATTTGCAAGCAGTGGGCATCGGGTTGACGAATCTGATTTTTACGCTGGTGGGTATGTCTGTGATTGACCGCTTTGGCCGCAAGAGCCTGCTGATGGTGGGCGCGGCGGGCACCACTCTCTGCCTCTCCGGCGTGGCCTGGATCTTCATCACCAACAGCCACCAGGCTGCGCTGCTCGCCCTGCTGGTGGTCTATATCGCGTTTTTTGCGCTCTCGCAGGGCGCGGTCATCTGGGTTTACCTGGGCGAAGTCTTTCCCACCTCGGTCCGCTCCAAGGGGCAAGGCGTGGGCAGCGCCAGCCACTGGATTCTGGTCGCCCTCATTGCGTTTTTCTTTCCGGTTCTGGCGGGCAAGTTTGGCACGGGCACGCCTTTCGTTTTCTTTGCCGCCGCCACGGCATTGCAATTTTTGGTGGTCACCTTCTTCTATCCGGAAACTAAGGGGCAGACTCTGGAACAGTTGCAGCGCAGGCTGGTGAAGGAATAGGAGTCACCGGGTCCCAGGCTCGCGCTGTATATAATTTGAATCAATACTGGCGCTTGCCGTTACGCGGTCATTCAGCCCAGGCGTGAGGACTTGCCATGCAGCAGACAGCGGTTCCAATTCCGGAGCAGGTGAGTGGAGTGGCGCCAGCCGTGGCGGAAGTCTCGTGCGAGCCGGAGCCGGCAGATGAATCGCCTTTAGCGGTTGCCAACTCCCCCGAGGCACAGGCCATGCGCGCTGAGATTGTCCGCGTGGGCCGCAAGCTGTGGGAACGGCAATATGTTGACGGCAACGGCGGCAACATCAGCGTTCGACTCGGCACGCGCTATATGCTCTGCACGCCCACCATGCTGAGCAAGGGCGACCTGGAGCCTCCTGACATTTGCTTTCTTGACCTGGCCGGAAATGTTCTGGCCGGGGAGCGTTCGCGCACCAGCGAACTGCTGCTGCATCTGGAGATTTACAAGGCAAACCCCAAGGCCCGCGCCGTAGTGCACTGCCATCCGCCTTACGCCACAGCCTTTTCTATCACCGGCACCACGCCTCCCAACGGGTTGATTTCCGAATATGAGATCTTCATCGGCCCGGCTGCCGTGGCTCCCTACGAGACTCCCGGAACACAGGCGTTTGCCGAGACGGTGCTGCCTTTTGTTCAGGACCACAACACGATTCTGTTGCAGAACCACGGAGTGGTCTGCTGGTCCGACACGGTCACGCACGCCGAGTGGCTGGTCGAAGTGATGGACACATGCTGCAAGACCTATCTGCTGGCCAAGCAGATTGGCAAGCCGCTCAACGTCATTCCCGACAACAAGATTCAGGAAATTCTCACGCTGAAGCGGCGGTTGGGTCTGCCCGACGAACGCCTCGCCAACCCTCCCAAGGCATAGTCCGAGTCACGGCAGGCACACTTCCGGCGATGCTTCAGCCAATTTCGTCCGGTCCGCCAGCATCTTCCGGATGGCGCGCAAGATATTCTCGACGGCCGGGCGGCGATAATCCCAACGCTCGTCCGCCTCGGGCGCAAAGACCGCCATGGTCGCATTCGCCTCGAAGACCAGAACCTTACCTTCCTTATTCAATCCAAAATCGATTCCGCCATAATCCAGCCCCAGGGTCTGCTGAATGCCTTCGAGAGCCGCCATGGCCCGCGTCCCAAGCACGCCGCGCATATTGGCCAGAAACGCGGCATCCTCGGCGCGATGCTCGGCGTTATCCGACATCTCCGCGCTGAAGTAGTGAATCTTCCAATCGTGCGAAATGGCCACATGAAGCGGATAGAGCGCGCCATCGATCATCATCACGCGGTACTTGCGCGTCTTTCCGTCGGTCCCGCTGGCGTCAAGAAATTCCATCACTGTCAGCTCGGCGCCGGGAAGTTCGGAAAGCGCTGTGGGAAGCCCGTCAGCGGTTTCCACGCGCAGGAAGTTTTCGCCGCCGTGAAATCCCGGCGTACGCATCAGCAGAGGAAACTTGAATCCATGCTGGATGAGCGAGGCGCAGGCATCGGACGCGGCGAGTAATTCGCGCGGTAGTGTGAGAGTCTTCGCTGTCACAACTCCCGGAACGGCGGCAAGCCGCTCGGCGATGGCGCAACGGCCCGTCGCCAGCACAGCAGCGGGCGAATTGATTACTGGCGAAGTCGAGCGCGTGAGAAGTGCCTCTGCGCCGGCCAGCGCAACGCCGGCCACGTCGGCATCTCCGATAGCGTTGACGATAAGCTGATGCGGTGGCAGCGGGGTAGTCGGCTCGTAGAACTCCGTGGCTACCAGGTAACGCTTGAATACTGTGTCGCTTAGGAAGTTCTTAATGCGCGTATTGCCGGGACCGATGGCCACCAGTTCCAGAATCGTGATGGGCGGCTCGCTGCCGCGATAAGGCATCGGCACCACGCACCGGCCATGAAAGGCTGCCCGCCGATGCAGGGCCGCTGCTTCAGTCTCTCCCTGTGCGGCGAGAATCGCCGACAAGCCCAAATGCGCCTGCCAGTAATCGGGATCAAGTCTGAGGGCGTGTTGATAATGCTTGCGCGCTTCCGCAGCACAACCTTCGTTCTGAAGAACGCTCGCAAGTTTGACCAGGCTCGCGGGATCGGCTGGAAGATTCTGCGGCTTTGCGGCTTTGGTTTGTTGTACAAGAGCACGGCCGTGTGTCAGCGTGCCTTCAACCAACGCATCAATCTCCGCGCGGCTGGTGCGGTGATTCACAATAGCTGCGCGAATCGCCGTGAGGCCTCCGAGCCGTGTGGTCGAAGGCGCAACAATGCCGGACTCCTGCAGCTTGACGGAAATATTCGCGTTGAGTTGGTTAGCTCTTTCCGGGTTCGAATCGTGGACGCGATAACGGAAGCAGACAATGTTCAATTCAACCGGCGCCATCAGTTCCAATTCCGGCGTGGCGTTGATACGGCTTTCGAGGTAGCGGGCCAGCGCGCAACTGCGCGAGATGGACTCACCCAATCGCTCCGTTCCCAAAACCTTCAGCGTGAACCAGACCTTCAAGGCGCGAAATCCGCGCGAGAGATCCGGCCCCAGGTCGCAAGGCCAGGGAGACCCTGCAGCCATTCCTCGCGCGGCCCGCTCAAGATACGCAGCAGGCGATGCAAAGGCTTGTTTGTGCGCTTCGGCGTCGCGCACCAGAATGAAACCGGCGTCATAAGGCGCCTGTCCCCATTTGTGAAAATCGAAGGCCACGGAATCGGCGCGCTCCATTCCATTGAGGCGCGGCGCAATCTCCGGCGTCAATTTCCCTAGCGCGCCAAAGGCTCCATCGACGTGGAACCAAAGCTTTTCGCGTTGGCAAATCTCGGCGATACGGGCCAGATCGTCAATGGCTCCCGTATTCACCGTTCCCGCAGTTCCCACTACGAAAAACGGCGTGTGGCCGGAATCGCGGTCGGCCCGGATGTTTTTTTCGAGCGCATCCAGATTGACGCGATAGCGGCTGTCAACGGGGATCAGGCGCAACGCGTCGCTGCCCAGGCCGGCGAAGTCCATGGCTCTGGTGACGCAGCTATGCACCTCACTCGATGCGTACGCGGTCAGCCGTTTCTTTCGGGCGGCCACTCCCGCGCTGCGCGCCTTCACGCCGAGCGCGGCATCGCGCGCAATAAGCACGGCAATCAGATTTGCCATCGACGTTCCGGTGACGAACAGCCCGCTCGCACCTCGCGGAAACACGAAAATCTCGCGCACCCATTCGGCCACCTGCCGCTCGACCTCGACCGGAATCTGGTCGCGGCCTCCGAGATTGGCGTTCAACCCGGCTGCGAGCATCTCCGCCACCATGCCCACAGGCGTGCCGCCGCCATGAACCCAGCCCATGAAGCCCGGATGAACATTCCCGACAGCAAAGGGCAGAATCTCGCGCATGAATTCCGCATGAACCTGAGCGAGGTCTTCGCCCTGGCGCGGCAAAGGCGAACGAAAGCGCGCCCGCACTGCATTCGGAATCGGCTGCCACACCGGCCGCTCGCGAATGTTCTCGATGTAGCCGAGCATATCGTCGAGCATGAGGTGAGCCTGAGCGCGGAAACTCGTCCAATCCGCGGGATCGAGGGTTTGGTTTGCCTCCGCATCAGGAGCAATGCCGGGCTTTGCAGCGTGGTCGATGATGGTTGGCAACTCCGACATTGGTTCTCCCTGATAACTATTTTACGTGTTGCGGGTAACCGACACTCAGCCTGAGCCTTATGCTTCGACCTAAGCGGGATAGCATTAGTTGTTCAGTTTCCGAATCGGCGATCATCCGACCGGAACACGTCAATTCCATCCACAAGCAGCGGGTTCTTCGCTCCATGCGGCCCGCGCGGATTGTGTTCGAGTTATCTAACTACTTTTGGATTGCTTCAGGGATGATCTTTTTCTTTCGACGGGCGTCGAGATTCTCCTTCCAACGGGCCTTGCGAGCCAAGGCCTCATCGGTAATCTGAAAAACAAGATTGCCGTCGGCATCTGGCCTACCTTCACGGGTCCTGGCTTCCTGAACCACTCCAAAAACTTGGGCGGAAAGTCGGGGCATACAAGCATTGTGTATTCGGCCGGTACCAGTTCGCACTGTTGCGCGGCGTATGCCAGCTTTGCAATCAGGTCAACGGCGTCGCGGCAGTCGACGTTTAGGATTTCGGAAAGATGGAGGGCGATAATCCCGAGGGCGAGTGCCTCTTTGTCTTTGTGCTGCATTGCAAGGGTTGCCATCTTGAATGCAAAGTTGAGGATGAACCATCCTGCTTTTCGAGTGATCGCAGACCTCATTGCTCTTTGACCGTCGACGACCGCTCCCATGTACTCAATGCACAGAGCCTTTATTTGTCGTTCGAGGTCCTCCGGCATTCCATGCAAATACACTCGGTGTATGTCTTGCCGCTCCAAATCCTTTAGAATCTCGTCCTTGTAGTCCATTTCGATTGGCACCTATGGGTTCATTGGAGGGTGGAGAAGTTTTGTCACATTCATTTTACTGCCACATATAGTTATTAGCGTGACCTAATAGCTCAAGCCTACGCGAATCCTGAGGCCGCACTATGGAACGCCCAGGCGTTCTAGATTCATTCTGTCTGAATCTCCGGCTAACAAGAGACTGAACCAGCATCGGGATAGCGATAACGACTGCTTCCTATAGCTATCCGTGTTACACTGTAGTTGCGCTCAGTGATTTGGCCGTGAGCGGCAGCGAGCCCCACCAAGGCAAGTTTGCCTGGCACAGATTTTCCAAAGCCCCTACAGACCGGGGCCCCCAAAAAACCGGTCTTTGTTTTTTGGGGTGGAGCGTATCCACATAAGCCTCCCATCCTGGGGGCATCTGCCATGGGTCATACCAGGCCCGGCAGTAGACTATGCGTTCGTCACCTTCAACAAAAGGATGCCGCGCAAGCGAACCAGGAAACGTTAGAAAGCGTGGGAGCGTGGAGCCGGCCGGCAAAGCGCCGCCTGGCAATGATGCAGCGTGTGGCAGCTCCGGGCCCCGGGCGTTTTCCCCTTGAATGTCCATCGGTCAGTCTTAGATTCGACTCTTCGGTTCTCCCTTACGCATATTGATAAGCAGGTTCGCGGCCTTATATAGGTGTGCCAGCCTCCATGTCCGGTTCCGATTGCAGGCCGCTCGAAACTCTGGCGGCTCCGGGACCCACACAAGAAATGACTAAATTTTGACGACACTGTTTTCTGAATTCTCACTTTCGCCCGCCTTGATGGCGCGGCTTGACGCTAACAAATTTGTAACTCCCACTCCGGTGCAGGCCGGTTGCATTCCTCCCGCGCTCGAAGGCCGCGATATACTCGCCACGGCGCAGACGGGAACAGGCAAGACGCTGGGCTTTCTCATTCCGATCATCGAAATGATGCAGAAGGCCGAAGGCAAAGGCGCTGTAGCGCTGATCTGCCTGCCCACGCGCGAACTTGCCATGCAAGTGGAGCAGGCATTCCTCACGGTCCGCACCAGTTCCGCGCAATCCGTGGCCCTCGTTGTCGGCGGAATGGCGGAGCGCTCGCAGCTCGATGCGATTCGCCGCGGCGCGCGGCTGATTGTGGCCACGCCCGGACGGCTTGAGGATTACATGAAGCGCAGGCTGGTGCGCCTCGACGGAGTCAAGATTCTCGTGCTCGATGAAGTGGACCGGATGCTCGATATGGGTTTCCAACCGGCCATAGCGCGCATCGCCACCACGCTGCCCGCCGTGCGGCAGACCTTGTGTTATTCAGCCACGCTCGAAGGCGCGGTGAAAGAAGTGGCGCGTAAATACTTGAATAATCCAGTGCGCGTGGAGATCGGCTCAGTACTCAAGCCTGCTGAAAATGTCGAGCTGCGCACCTTTGAAGTTGAGCCGGACAAAAAGCAGGAGCTGCTCGAACACCTGCTGGGCGCGGAGACAGGCAGCTTCCTGGTCTTCGTTCGCACCAAGCACGGCGCTGATCGCGTGGCGCGCAGGCTGGTTCGCTCAGGACATTCGGCCACGCAGATTCACGGCGACCGCTCGCAGGCCCAGCGCAATCAGGCCTTGCGCAGCTTCTCCGAAGGGCGTCATCGCGTGCTGGTGGCCACCGACGTTGCCGCTCGCGGCATCGATGTTGCCAACGTGGCGCACGTCATCAACTTCGACATGCCCAAGATGGCCGAGGATTTTGTTCATCGCGTAGGCCGTACGGGGCGCGCATCGGCGCACGGCGTGGCGTCAACATTTGCCGGCCCGTCAGAGCGGGGCGATCTGAAGAAGATCGAGCGCACGCTGTCGATTTCGATGAAGCGGTTTCGTGTGCGCTCGGCAAGCGACGTTAAGGCAGCGTAAGTCAGCTTAAATCTAAATAAGAAGAAGTGCCCACCTTCTGCGCAGTTTCATTGCGCAGAAGGTGGGCACTTCTTTATTGATGCGCTATTTCAGCTTCATCTCGAAGGCCAGCGGAAGCAATTCGTGGAAGCTCATGGTGCGGTCGCCGTCAACGGCGGGGAAGACAACCGGCGCATCAGGCAGAATAAACTCAGCCAACACCTGGCGGCAGGCTCCGCAGGGCGGGCTCGGGGCGGCGTTGAGATTGGCTACTGCAACGGCCTCGACGCGAATGTCGGGTCCGAATTGTGAAACGGCCCGCACCAAAGCGGAACGCTCGGCGCATATCGTCAGCCCGTAGCTCACGTTCTCCACATTCGTTCCGGTAACGATTTCGCCGTTGGTCAGCCGCAGAGCCGCGCCCACGCGAAAGCCGGAGTAGGGCGAGTAGGCATGCTGCGCGGCCCGGCGCGCCCGTTCAAGCAGGCTCACAAGCGAATTGTCCGTCGATGGTGCATCGTTCATTGGGTCTCCGATTCCTTAAAAGCGTGGAAATAGAGGCTATAGCATTTGGGCGCCGGAATACAAGCCGTGGCTCTTTGCCGAACTTCTGCATAAGTCGACGTTTTGAAAGGGCACGACTTCAGTCGTGTCGCATTGGCAGCAAAATGAATTCGGACTTTAGTCCCTGAGGGAATGTTTGACTAAAGTGGGGACTTGTTCTGTGGCTCCTTAAGATGATCTCTCGCCCGTGGTTCCGTCATCCGTCAAAATTCCATCTCTCAAGTTGCTCCCTTTCTTTCCGATAAACCCCTTGAGTACTCTCTGTGCCGGGAGCGTTCATTCCGGCCGGGCGGATGAGTGGGCGCAATGGATGAGTTGACGAGGGAATTCCTGATCGAGAGCCAGGAAGGGCTGGACCGCATGGAGCGCTGTCTGACCGATCTGGAGGAGCGGCCCAAGGATGCGGGACTGATTGGAGAGATCTTCCGTTCGGTGCACACCATCAAGGGAACCACCGGATTTCTTGGCTTCAAGCGGCTGGAAAAACTGGCTCACGCCGGAGAAAACCTGCTGGGCCAACTGCGCGAGGGCAAGCTGACCGCCAACCGTCCGATAATCACGGGCTTGCTGTCTCTGCTCGACGGTTTGCGCTCCATTCTGAAAACAATCGAGACGGACAGCAACGAAGGCGAGGAAGAGGACGTGGGCTTGATTGGCCGTCTGGAACAGTTGCAGGCGCCGGCACAGGCGCGGGCAAAACGTCCGGCACACGCGCGGGCCGGAGCAGTTTCCGCGCGCGTTCTCCCGCCAGAGTCTGCAACTGTGCAGTCGGCAGCGCTTGAGTCCGTTCCGGTTCCGGCAGAACCAGTCGAGGCCGCAACGCCGGTTCCCATGACTTCGGCACAGCCCGAGGGCGATCAGGCCCGCCCGCGCCCGCAGGGAACCGCAGCCGAGAGCACGCTGCGCGTTGATGTGACTCTGCTGAATCGGATGATGAATCTGGTGGGCGAGTTGGTGCTTACGCGCAATCAAGTCTTGCAAGCCACCTCGGCCGATCCGAGAATGACGCTGCTCTCGCGCCGCCTGGATATGGTCACGGCCGACCTTCGCGAGAGCGTGATGAAGGCCCGGATGCAGCCTGTGTCGAATATTTTTTCCAAGATGCCGCGCATCGTCCGCGACCTGTCGCAATCGCTGGGCCGCAGCGTGAGGCTGCAGGTTGAGGGGCAAGACACGGAGCTGGACAAAAGCCTTCTCGAAGCCATCAAGGACCCGCTTACCCATGCGGTAAGAAACTCGCTCGATCACGGCATTGAGCCGCCCGATGTGCGTGTGGCTGCGGGCAAGGACCCGGAAGGAACGCTCAAGCTCAGGGCCGCGCAGGAGGGCAGCCACGTAATCATCGAGGTCTACGATGACGGGGCCGGCATCGATGTAGAAAAGATCCGCAAGAAGGCTGTGGAGCGCGGGCTGATTACCGCGCAGCGCGCCTCGCGCCAAAGCGATCGGGAACTGTTGCAACTGATTTTTGTGCCCGGATTCTCTACAGCTGCGGCCGTGACCAACGTCAGCGGGCGCGGCGTGGGCATGGACGTGGTGCGCACCAATGTCGAAAAGATTGGCGGTAAGGTGGAGATCGATTCGCGCGTGGGTAAGGGAACCACGCTGCGCATGAGAATTCCGCTCACGCTGGCCATCATTCCCGCGCTGATTGTGCGCAGCCTCAACCAGAGCTTTGCTCTGCCGCAGGGCGCGCTGTCGGAACTGGTGCATATTCCTCCCGAGCAGGCCGCCACGGCCATCGAGTGGATAGAGAATGCGCCTCTCTACCGGCTGCGCGGCAAGCTGCTGCCCCTGGTTTTTCTTGACCGGCTGCTGATGCCCGGCGTCGAGCACAAGATGGCTGCCGAGCGAGACAACTTCATCGCCGTATTGGACGCCGACGGTCGCCGCTTTGGCCTGGTGGTTGACGGGCTGGCCGATCCAGAAGAGATTGTCGTCAAGCCGCTCTCCGCGGTGCTGAAAACCATCGGTCTGTTTTCTGGAGCAACCGTGCTGGGCAATGCCGAGCTGGCGCTGATTCTCGATCCGGGCTCGATTGCGCTGAAGGCTGGAGTAAGCCTGCGCGAAGAAGATGCGGTCCTTGTAAGCGAAAGCGAAGCCGCCGTGAGCGCCGCCGCACTCGAATATCTGCTGGTGGAAGCCGCCGGACGCGAGGCCGCGGTGCCGTTGGCCGACGTGCTGCGCATCGAGCAGCTTCCCCTCAAACGCATCGAGTACATCGGCTACCGGCCGGTGCTCAACTTCGAAGGGCAATTGCTGCCGGTGGAGGATTCGAGCGGCGTGCTGGCCGCGGTCGACGGCAACCCGCAGGCGCAGATCATCGTGGTGGTTTGCCGCGAAGGCAATCGCCATGTTGGCATCGCAGTTTCGCATGTTCTCGACGTGGCCGCCGGGGGCGACCTGTTCGAGGCCGGCACCACGCAGCGCACAGGTGGCGTCACGCTCCTGAAGAATCGCGTTACCAGTGTGGTGGACCTGGGTACAGTGGCTCCGCTGCCTGCCGGCGAGGTGCAGCCTGCGTGGAGCGAGATAACGGAGACGGTCGCATGAGCACAGCAGCAGCGGCATTGCGTGTAAAGAAAACAGCGCCGGCGGCGACGCTGGCCCAGATGTGCACGGTGCGCCTGGGAAGCTCGGTATTCGGCGTGCCCATCACTCACATTTTGGAAATCGTTGGCGCGGCGCGGCCTCAGCCGGTTCCTCTGGCGCCGGCTTTTGTGGGCGGACTGGTGCACTATCGCGGCGATGTGCTGACCACGGTAAGCCTGCGCCAGTTGCTGGGTTTGCCCCGCAGGGAGGGCCGCCAGGACCTTCTGGTGCTGGAGAGCGCCGACGGAATCTTCGGTTTGTTGGTGGATTCGGTTGGCGAGGTGCTCACCGCGTCGCCCGCCGACCACGAGGCGAATCCCTCGATTCTGGGCGAGCGCCATAGAGCGTTGTTTGCAGGCGCATACAAGCTCAAGAATAGTCTGTTGATCATGCTCGATCCCGAACAACTGGACCCCATGCGCCTGAGCGCCGCACGGGTTGCTTAACGCCGTATCTGACAGGAGGTGACCATGCGAGCTTTGATTGTGGATGATTCGCGGTTTGTGAGGGGCTATCTCCGCGGCCTGCTCGAAGAGAAGGGAATCGAGTGCGAAGAAGCAGCCGATGGCCAGGCCGGCATGGCGCAGTTGAAGCAAAGCCCGTCCTTCGACCTTGCGCTGGTCGATTGGAACATGCCGGTGATGAGCGGACTCGAGATGCTCCAGCAGTTGCGTGCGGAGGGTTATGGCGAGATGAAAGTCATGATGGTGACCACCGAGGCCGAGAACGCATATATTCTCCGCGCTCTTGAAGCCGGCGCTGATGAATATCTCATGAAGCCGTTCGACGACCAGGCCCTCACGGAAAAACTCGCCATGCTCGGCCTCGTGGAGGACTGAGCGATGACCTCCGGCGGCCGCATCAGAATTCTGATCGCAGACGACTCGGCAGTGATGCGGAGTCTGTTGCGTGCCGTGGTCACGAGCGATGCGGGCCTTGAAGTTGCCGGCACCGCGGCCAATGGCGAAGCTGCCCTGGGCGCGATTGAAACTCTGCGCCCCGACCTGGTTCTGCTGGATGTGGAGATGCCGGTGATGGATGGATTGGCGACACTGAGAAGGTTGCGCGCGCTGGGACACAGAATGCCGGTGATCATGTGCAGTTCACTCACGCAGCGCGGCGCCAAGGTGACCATCGAGGCTCTGGCCCAGGGTGCTTCAGACTATGTAGCCAAGCCCGCCGGGCAAGCGGGCCGCGAGGTAGCCATGCAGACACTCACGCAGGATTTGATTCCTAAAATTCAGGCGCTCACCAGCCGGCCTCAACTGGCCCTCCCCTGCGCTGCGCGCGTTCCGCCGCTCGGCCTTGTGCCGCCGTTCAGTCCCCAGCCGATTTCGTCGGTTCCCACGGCTCTCGTCATCGGCGTTTCCACTGGAGGCCCCGCCGCGCTCGATATCCTCCTGCCGAGCCTGCCGGCAAACTTTCCGCTACCCGTGCTGATCGTGCAGCACATGCCCGAGCTGTTTACCAAACTTTTCGCAGAACGGCTTAATGGCCGCTGTTCTTTGCAAGTGTGCGAGGCTGTCGAGAATGAGCCGGCGCGTGCAGGCGCGATATATATCGCCAGAGGAAACTGGCACATGGAAGTGCGCTCCGGCGCGCGCATCGGTTTGCCCCCTGCTTTGCATCTGAGCCAGGGCCGGCCAGAAAATCACTGCCGCCCCGCGGCCGATGTGCTCTTCCGTTCAGCGGCCGCTGTTTACGGCGCGGGCGTGCTCGCTGTGGTGCTCACCGGCATGGGCACTGACGGCATGTTGGGCGCGCGGTTTATTCGCGAACATGGCGGTAGCGTGCTCGCGCAGGACGAGGCCAGCAGCGCCGTCTGGGGAATGCCCGGCGCCGTCGCCAATGCGGGATTGGCGCACAAGGTGCTGCCCCTCAACGCCATCGCAACTGAAATTGTCCGGCTCGCCAGCCGGGCGCAAACGGTAGCGCGTGATCTTCGGGAGTCGGTGGCTTAGACATGCAAAATTCGTCCAGCGTGGACTTCGGCTATCTGCGCCAACTGGTCTTCGGCCTCTCGCAAAACGTGCTCGATCCGTCGCGCGACTACCTCTTCGAGACGCGCCTCATCAGGCTCCTGCGCAACCAGGGCATGAGCCGCCTTGACGAGCTTGTAGCGCACCTCAAGGCGAGAAAAAATCCCAGCCTCGAACGCTCCATCGCCGAGGCCATGACCATCAACGAAACCAGCTTCTTCCGCGACGCCCGTCCCTTCGAACTGTTGCGTGACGAGTTGCTGCCCACGCTCATCGAATCTCGCCGCCCCATGCGTTCGCTCCGCTTCTGGAGCGCGGCCTGCTCCTCAGGCCAGGAAGCTTACAGTCTGGCCATGCTCCTGCATGAAAATTTTCCTGCGCTCACAAGATGGCATATTCGAATCGAGGGCACTGACATCTGCGCCGAGGTCATCGAGCGCGCTCAGTCCGGCTGCTATCAGCGCATCGAGATAAACCGCGGCCTGCCAGCACGGCACATTGTCCGCTACTTCGATCACGCTGGAGAAAACTGGACGGTCAAACCGGAGATTCGCCGGATCTGCAATTTCCGCCAGGCCAACCTCTGCTCATCGCCGCTGCCCTTCAACCGCAGCGATGACCGCTTCGATGTGATCTTCCTGCGCAATGTCATGCTCTACTTCTCACAGGAGACGCGCAAGACCCTGCTGGCCGGCATACACCGCGTGCTCGCGTCTGACGGGATGTTGTTTCTCGGTTCCACCGAGCAGCCCGCCGATCTCTCCATCTGGACCCCGGTAATCGCCGGCGGCACCTGCTGCTTCCGGCCACGCCAGCCGAGCTAGCGAAGCAGGGAACAGGGAGTAGAGATCAGGGGTTCGGAGCAGTCTGACTCGCCCTGCCGCGTTACGGCTAGGATGAACTCGCGCCAACTCGCTAACTCGCGATTTCCGCGAAGCGGAAGCCAACTTGCTGATTTTGTTTACCACCCGCCTCATCCAACAATGTTGTTCATAGGGAGAGCGGTGCAGTCTCCGGTTAGCCGCTCAACCGCCCGAAGAGCCCGGAAATCCCGGCAAGCAGTCGTGATGCCGACTTTGCGGTACAAATGGGGCGTGTGATCTGCAATAAATCACTCGCAGATACGACGCGGTGCGTCCCGTCCCGACCGCAATAGTCGAAACAATAGACGCACCGGATCGATTTCAATTCCTTCCTGTTACTCGGCAGCCTGCCTGATGACTGCGGCAACCACCTCGGGATTAGAAACATAGATGGCGTGGCTGCCTGGCGCCTCGGTCACATGGGCCCCTGCACGGCTCGCCATCATGCGTTGCGCGGGGGGCGGAATCATCCCGTCATCTTTGGCAACGAGATAGTGGCTGGGTTTCGTACGCCACGCGGGCTCGCTCACCGCACCCTGCAATGCCTCCACACCCCACGAAACCTGAGAATCGGCCATGAACGCGGCTAGCTCCGGGCGAACGTCGGCAGCGAAGGAAGCGGCGAACTTCTCCCGATCAAGAAGGAGGAAGCCGTCTACCGGCGGAAGAATGGGAGGCACCGGTGCGCCAGGAGCAGGGTTGGCAATCAGCGATGAGACCGACTCGCCCTTGTCCGGCGCAAAGGCCGTGATGTAGACCAGCGACTTGACCTTCGGATCATTGCCCGCCTCCGATACGACAACTCCGCCGTAGGAGTGGCCAACGAGAACGACGTCTCCCTTGGCGGCCGCGATTGCGCGCTTTGTCACGGCAACATCGTCCGCCAAAGAGAGCGTGGGATTCTGCGCAACGATGACATCAAAGCCGTCTTTCTTGAGGATCTGATACACCCCTTGCCAGCCGGAGCCGTCAACAAAGCCGCCGTGTACGAGAACAATGGTTTTGGACGTGGACATAACCTTCTCCTTTTCTCATTTCGGGTTTCGGGCCGTCGCCGGCCTCGATCGAACTTGTGCTTATTCTGTTCTTTGGTATTCTGAATAACAAGTTCTGAATTGTCATCAAATAGTGAGGAAACATCAACAATGGAATTCTCTTCAAGGCAGCTCAGGGCTTTCCACCTGGTGGCGCGCCATTGCAATTTTGCGCGTGCAGCCGAAGCGCTTCTGATCACGCCATCCGGACTGAGCGTACTCATCCGCGAACTGGAGCGCCAAGTTGGTTTTCGATTGTTCGACCGCACAACGCGACAGGTCAGCCTGACAGCGTTCGGAAGCGACCTGCTGGCGGTAACCGAGTCCAGCCTGGCTGCGCTGGACGCGGCCATGTCCCGCATCGAACGGACAGCCAAAGGCCGGGAAAGATGGATATCCATTGGAACGACTCCATGGCTCGCGGCCAATGTTCTTCCACCTGCCATCAGGCAGTTTCGCGAGCGCCGTCCGGACCTGCGCGTTCGTCTGTTCGACGGCTTGCTCAGTGAAATTGAACAACGTGTTCAGGCTGGAAAGCTGGATATCGGTGTGGGGCTTTTCAAAAATGCTCCCGGCTTACGAAGACTCCCATTCTTCAGCTTCACCCTGATGGTCGTATCGCCGGATCAGGGATTTGTGATCAACAACGCTCCTACGCGATGGTCGTCTCTCGACCGGCGAAGACTGATTTCGCTCACCAACGATTATCCACATCAGCTGCTCATTGATAAGCAACTAGCGAAAGCAGGTGTCACCGTTGTGCGGGGGCAGGTGGTTAAGCTGCTGGAGACACAGATTGCATTGGTGGAAGCCAATGAAGGAGTCGCGGTGATCCCTTCGTTTGGCATGCTTGCCTGTCGCAATCGCAAGGTTACAATGAGTGAACTGATTGACCCGGTCGTCGATCTGGATTTCTATCAGATTACGAGCAGAGGAAGCCGTTTGTCAGACGAAGCTAAAGAATTCAGCGTGTTCCTGAAAACGTACATCGCTAGTTGGGCAGGCACCTCGAAAGTCAAATAGGCCCTCGCGGATTTGTACCGGTAAACGCCGCAGGGTCCGGGATCTCCGCGATGCCTGTGTGGTCGCCTATTCGGAAACTTCACCACCGCAGAGAATCACCCTCCACCGGAGCACAATGTGAATTGGAACCCCTGATTGCAAACATGGACAAAAACATGCGAGACCGAACGAGGCCGACAGGGACTGCCCCAACCCATCAGGCAGTCTACATATTGTGTTTTCTCTGATGTACCGTTAGCACCAGCCCCACCAGCGCAGTGAGCATCGAAACCACGGCAAGCGAAAGAAATGCGCTGCGCCAGCCGAAGGCAACGGCGACCCGCGCCACCGTGACGCCTGAGAGCCATCCCGCCAGATAGCCAAATCCATCGATGATTCCCGCCGCAGTGGCGCTCCCGCGTTCACCCCCGAAGTCAAGCGACATGGCGCCCGCAAGATACGAGTAAGGCCCCAGCAACATGAAGCCGACGAGCGCAACAAGAACGGTCGGCGCCCAAGCTCCGCCGTGGTCGGGCACGCGGCCCATCACGATTAGGCAAGCCGTGCAGCCCGTCATCCCGGTCACGATAAGAATGTTGCGCCCGTTGGGGCCGAGTTTGTCGCTCAAGAAGCCCATCAACAAAACAGAGATGCCGCCGCAGAGTGGGAAAAGCGCGCTGCGGCTTGCTGCCACACTCGATGAAAGCCCCGCGAACTGCACAAAATACGTTGGCGTCCATAGGTTAAACGTCTCCCGCAGCATCGTTGTGCCGAACGCCAGCACACACACCATCCAGAAAGGAAAGCTTGTGAGCAACGGCCGCAAAATCGCCCCAACTCTCGCCCGTTTGCCGCCGCCTGCGTGTTCCTTGTCCGCGTAAACATTTCTTGGGTTCACTTCCGGCGCGGGCAACTCACGCTCCTCGGGCCTCTCGCGAAGCAACACCAGATTGGTCAACATCAAGACCGTGAGCGCCCCTGCTGCGAAGAAGAACACGCCGCGCCAGCCAACCCCGTGAGCCATCAGTTGGCTCATCATCCATCGGCAGATTGCGTCTCCAAACAGAAAGCTCAAGCTAACGAAGGCCATCACTGTGCCGTACGTCGAGTAGGAGAACCAGCGCGATGAAACCTTCACCAGGCCCGCCCACCCTTGCGACTGGAACAGCCGGTTCCCGATCCATGCCATCGTGAATATCGGAAATCCGCCGCTCATGGCAAAGATGATGGTGAATACGATAGAGCCGGCCATTCCGCCCAGAAAATTGCGGCGGCCGGTGCCCAGGTCGGCCAGCGCGCCAGAGACGAATTTGCCCAACGCATACGCCACGGTGCCCACCGAGGCGATGAAACCCAGGCGAATCTGTGCGCTGCTCGTCGTCATGCCGTGGCGCGCCATGTCGTGAATCAGGTCCGGCAAAACCACGGAGAGATCGGAGCGGCAGAAATAGTAGCCGGAATAACCCAGGGCCAGCAGCATGGCCGTGGAGGCGTGCCAAGCCGTAAACTTCCGCTTTGAACCTGGCTGCGCAGGCTCAGTTTGGCCCGCGGCTACCGTTTTGGTGGTGGACACACAATAACGCTACCACATGCGCCGATGGATGAGTTCCGCGCTCAGGCGGGCCAAAGAGTATATTCACGCGCTGTTCATCGGATCGCACTCCAGCAGCGAACCGCGCACGGGTGGCTCCGGTGTCCCGCGGCGTGCTCGGCAGTTAACAAGCTGGTAATTGATGAGTGGCCGGTCAGGCGCGCGTCGTTAGTTAATTGCCTTTTGTTACAGAAGATTGAGAAGTTTCTTTAGCATCGACAGTGTTGCCAGCATTTGGGTTGAGCCAACGCCGTTCGACGGCTTCGATTCCCAATAAACCGATTATCCCTATGAATGCCAGTCCGAAGTAAGGGCGGCTCGTGTCCTCTGTGGTCAGAAAATAGGGAAGGTAGGGTATGAGAACGACGCAGAGCCAGACCCATCCGCAAACTATCGCGAGAAATGTCAGGTGGGTCAAAATGACCCCTGATTCAGGCTTGGCGTTTTCCGGCGAAACGCCAACAGAGTTCTGCTTGATGCGTCGCAACCCGAAGACAAGGATCGAATAGCCCGCACAGGCCGCGGCATAGAGCGACCACGCGTGGCTCTTAAACGGAACGAAGATTATCATGGTGGCCACCGTGGCTATTACATAAACCTTATTGTTCTTATTCTTCTTGTATTTCACCGGTGAACCTCCCTACAGATAGTAATGAACAGGCCTTAACTTCGCAATCCTAAAAGACGTCAGCTTAAGAAGCCTCGCCGCACGTTTTTGTCCATGCTGATGAGCATGTCGAAGCGCATGGTCATCTTCCGGGTGCGGTGACTTGTGCCTGCGCACATTGTTTGCGGCGGATCTTTACCGCGAAGTGGCGAATGATCAGCGGCGGAATTCCGAGGATGCCAAACGCGGTAAAAAAGAAAACCAATCTGAAAACAATGTCCGATGGCGTGCCTCCTGTGTCCCCGGCTTTCGACAGGACGGCCCCGGCAAAGCCTGCGGAGAGGACAAAGATGAAGCAAGGCAAATACGCGTAGAAGCATAGATGCAAAACCCAGGCAGTAAATCCCTTCGGACGAAAGAGCAGCAACGCGGAGCGTACCATGGATGTGATTGAAGTGACGCCACTGAAGCTGCGCCGGGTCCTTGTCTGCAGCGCGGTGAGTTCGTGAAGAGCTGCTTCGAGTTCGACCGTCAGCGCGGATTGCGGCGTGACAGCTGGGTTGACACTGGGCAATGGCAGCAAGGGAAGTTCGGCGATGCTCTTAGCCAGGGTTGAGACGCGCTCAGTAAGCTCTGCGCTGCGCCGCTGGTGTGAGTGATCCAGAATCCACTTCGAAGCCGCTGTAACGGCGCCCGGGATCAATAGGGCGAGAACAGGCAGAACATACTTCGCGAACTTATCAGGTATAGTCGCGTCAGAGAGGAGCATGTCGTTCTCCAGAAGAGCGTTTTTTTGCGTGCGCCGGGTGAATCGCGGTTTACTCTTCCGCCACAATTCAACCTTGGCAATTCTCCCATCTTTCACGTCGAGAGTATATCGTCGTCAATCCGTAAGTAGCTTTGTGGTTAATACTTGCCGTAAATTATGAGAATCGCCGGACTTCACGTGCCAGAGCTTTCTCGGCTCCCGACACCCCGTAATCATCTATTCCCGGCCCGGCAGGCCGGAAGCGCTCCTTGGTTTTAATGGATGCAATCTACGTTCTTTTCGTATTGGCAGATTCATAACACACGTCAGGCATCCTTGCTTCACAAGCTTTTTTCGAAAACCGCGGGCCCTTGCTTAGCATTGAATTTCTCGCCAACTGTGCTCCAGTTTTGCTCCGCTCTTCGCGCTCTCGTCTCGACTATCGAATTCCCGCAGCGTTCAGATGGCCTGAATATTTCTTGTCAGTGCCTTGAATGTGGATGGTCAGCCAGTCCTTTAGAAAATCCAAAGTCTCGACTGAGATCGAATTCTCGCCGCTCTTAAATCTTAATCGCAGATCCTCTACCTGCTTCACCAGCAGCCTGTGTTCTTCCTTGTGCTCAACAGCCGGATACCCCGTCTTGGTGAAGAGCTCTTCTTCGCGGGAGAAATGGAATTTCGTGTAGCTGATCAAGTCATCAAGAACTTTTCCGACCACATCCCTCCCTTGTCCGCTCTTCATACCGTCATACAGGCGGTTCAGGATATCAATCAGTTTCTTGTGGTCGTCGTCAGACGCTTTTACGCCCACGCTCAGGTTATCGCTCCAGACAAAAAATGCCATTTGTGCTGCTCCTCTCCTGCTAGGCCCACAATCATTCAGGTGGCTACCGCCCTATATCGGTCCCTTCTGCGTTTCCGTGCAATCGCGAGATCTGTAGAACGCGCTTTGATGACTCGATGAGATTCACCAATAGCCTTCATAGGGAACGCCCATTGCGTGAACAGTGTGCTTGATCGAATGCACGATCGAACTCCTTGAGCTGACTTGCAGCTTCACCTTTCGATGTTGGTGGAGCTGATGGTATCAACTGTGTTCTGAGCGGGATATCGCCCAATCGGCAACCGCACCTCTGCCGAGAATTACCCTCATCTGGAGCACAATGTGAATTCGAAATGCGGAGAGGCCAAAGATGCAGAACCACGGGCGAGGGCGAAGCGAGATCGATAGGTCCCGTTCCAATCTGTCAGGCATGTGACCGGTCCGTACCACCCCGGACTACCCCTACCCCCTCCCACCGTCTAGGCCATTCTTCTATCCATTAAAAACTTACAAACTAAATAGAATCAACAGCTTGAAAATTTCAACCTGTTAACTGATTGGTAACAGCAAGCCTCGGATTTTGCTCAGTTTCTAGCCCCAAAGGCGTCGTTTTGTTGGCGAAACAGGGGAATTTGATCTACTTGCAATATCCAAGCAGCCGCTCCACTGCGGCATGCAGCCGCGCGGTGATCGCCGCTTCTGTCTCTTCGGGTGCAAAGCGGATAGGCTGGCCGACATGCACCTCGATGCTGCCGGAGCGGAACCAGCGCTTCTTTTCCGCCTTCAACTCGCCCAATCCGCAGAGCGCTACCGGCAGCACCTGCGCTCCCGATTGCTTGGCCAGCAGTCCGATTCCCCCGCGGAATCGCGCCAGCGTTCCATCGGCAGAGCGCGTGCCCTCGGGAAAAACCAGCACGTTGTAGCCACGGTCCATGGCCGCGCCCGCGTGCGCAAAACTCTGCTGAAAATTTCGCCGCCGCGGCAATGGAAAGACGTTGTACAACGCCGTCAGCAACCAATAAATAACCGGCCCTGGCAGATAAAAGTAGCTCTTCCGTCCAGCCGGACGCTCGGGATTGCGGAAGTGCCGGTAATCGGCGAGCATATCGGCGGCCATGGCCACAGCGATTCGCCGCCGCACTGCTCCCGGCAGCGCGTATTGGACGAGCGGCCCGTCAAAAGTGCTCACATGGTTGGCGATGATGAGCATCGGCTCGCCGAACGCAAAGTTCAGTTCTTCCGGCGCGACCACTCGAGGATTGGCAAGCAGCCAAACCAGCGGTTGCGCAACCGTTTCAATGAAGGCTACGCGCAGCCATTGAACGGGCAGGAGCCACGGCCAATGCGGGTATATGTGGCGCTCCAGCTCCGGTTCAACTGGTTCGGCACCAATGCCGGCTGAATCGATGCGGATTGGCGTAGTTGGGCTTGAACCCATCCGTGCATCTCCGCAATCCTGCTCATCGGGAATCTTCTGTTGAATTTTGTCTAACGACGCTCTTGTTCCTTCTCCGTCGAACTCGCCGGCTACGAGCGCGCGCAAATCTCCGAGAGTCTCTGCCCGCTCCAACTGGCCGCTCTCGGGCGCGACTCCCAGCCGTTCTTCGAGAGCCGCCGCCAGTTGCACGCGGCCCAGGCTGTCCAATTGCAGATCCTCAGTCAGGCGCAGTTCATCTCCTGTGCCTGATGGCGTCTCGCCGGTGATTCCCGCAATCAGCGCCAGCAACCAGTCTGACGACTTCGCAATGGCGCTCGCGCGGACCTTTGCATCATCGCCCGCGCCGGACACAGCAGACGCGGCCTGAATCTGGGCCAGCCACGCGGCCACGGTCTTGCGTCGAACCTTGCCGGTCGAGGTGCGCGGCAGATCCGGCTCCGGCCACAGCATCCAGTGACGCACACGTTGAAATTCCGCCAGTCTGCGATTGCCGTTCTCGATGGCCGAGGCCGCCGCCTGCTCTCCGTGTCCGCGCATGGCCAGCACAGCGCAAGGCTCCGGTCCGGCCGCGGTCTCCATCGCCACCACCGCACAGGCCGCCACATCCGGCTCCAGTTCGATTGCCGCCTCCAGATCCTCGGGGTGCAGGTTCACCCCTGACGAGGTCACGATTACTTCACTCTTGCGACCCAGAAAGCGCAGCTCGCCGCTCGTTGCAACTTCGGCCAGATCGCCTGTGGCCAGCCACTCGTCCTGGCGCGGCTGGAAGGCTCCGTTCCGCCAGCTTCCGCCCGTGATTGCCGCGCCCCGCACCAGCACCTCGCCGTCCGGCCCCAGTTTCACCTCGCGCCCCGCCATCGGCTTGCCGATGGTTCCATGCGCCACATGAAAGGGGTGGTTCAGGGTAATCAGCGCACTGGTTTCCGTCATCCCATAGCCCTGGACCATCACAAATCCCAGCGTATTCCAGAAGTGCTCGAGCGGCCCGCCCAGCGCCCCACCGCCGGAGATCAGCGCCCAGAATTTCAGGCCGAACTCGGAGTGAACATCGCGGAAGCGCCACCAGCGAGTCCAAGCGCCGGTGCCCTCCGATGCTGCAATCCGATTCTGCAGGCCGGGATGGCTGACCTCCAGATGGGTCTTGAGCAGGGCCATCACGCGCGGCACAGCGGCCAGCACGCTGATGCGTTCGTGCTCGATGGTTTCTATCAGCCGCGAGGCCACCAGGCGGCTCTCGAAGTGAACTTCGGCGGCAAAGATGGGCGGAACCCAGAGTCCCATCGTCTGCCCAAAGACGTGGCTCAGAGGCAGCGTGAGCAGAAAGCGCAGAGGATGTGCCAGCAGCCGCTCCCAGAACATGTAGGGCTGCGCTCCGCGCTCGATTGGCTCCACGCTGGCCAAAATATTTCCATGCGTCAGCACCACTCCCTTGGGGTCGCCGGTGGTGCCGGAGGTAAACAGAATCTGCAACGGCGTCTCGCGCGAAAGCCCTGCAACCGGCCCGGCCTCTTCGGCGGGCAGCTTGCCCGGCCAGTCTTCGAAAGCGAGCTGCGAATATTCTGGAGGCAATTGACGAAGCAGCAGCGCATCGCCCACAGCAAGTTTGGGCTGAACGTCGGCCGCCACGCGTGCGGCGAACTCCGCCGTTCCGTAGGCGTCCAGCGGAACCACCAGCACTCCGCGCGCGATGCAGCCGTGGAAGGCCGCAATCCACTCGGCGCCGTTTTCTCCCCACAGCAAAACCCGGTCGCCCGGTCCAATGCCCCTCTGGGCCAGAAGCGCGGCAAAGCGTCCGCCCAGATGCGCAATCTGCCCATAAGAGGTTGCCCGCCGCCGGTTGCCCTGAAAGCGGACTACGGCAATCTGACGGTCGAAACGGCGGAAATCGTCGAGCAGTGTAGCCAGATGATAGCGCATGAAAACACCGGCACGTTCATGGTAGCAGCGAGGACCGCTGGTGCTGCGGTCCTGTGCTGCCGGCATCCCTCGCAAAGTAAAATAGAAGCATGGGATTTGAAAGCGTAAAGAAAATTGCCGAGGCGGATTTTCCTACCCGCTGGGGAGCCTTTCGCATATTGGGCTTCGAAGGTGTTTTGATTGCGACGAACCCTTGCGGCGATGGTCGGTCTGCTGGCGCGGGCAAAGGCGAAGTTGAAGGCCTGGTGGCCCTGGTGATGGGCGACATTCACTCCGCGCCGCCGGTGGTTCGCATTCATTCGCAATGCCTTACCGGCGACGTTTTTGGCTCGCTGCGCTGCGACTGCCGGCTGCAACTGGAGCTAGCCATGCGACGCATCGCCAAGGAGGGCGCGGGGATTCTGCTCTACGAGCAGCAGGAGGGCCGCGGCATCGGCTTGATGGCCAAGCTCAAGGCCTACGAGTTGCAGGACCAGGGGATGGACACGGTGGAAGCCAACGTCGAGTTGGGATTTGCCGCCGACTGCCGCGAGTATGAGCTGCCGGCCGAGGTACTCAAGTTGCTGGGCGTCAAGCAGGTTCGGCTGATTACCAACAACCCGGAAAAGGTATCGGCGCTGGAATCAGCCGGCATTGCGGTGGTCGAGCGCGTCTCCGCCGAGGTTGCACCGCAGGATAGCTTCGCGGATTACGTGCGCACAAAGCAAGAAAAAATGGGCCACATCACGGACTTGTCAGAATATAAATAACTCATCGTCTACGGAGGGAAGGTGCGGCGGAGGATCGAATCTGAGCTTTAATTTCTCCGCACTCCGTTCCATCAGTTGTTACCGCAGTGATTTGATATCTCCCAATTGATATAGACGGGATTGCCCAACAGCCATTGCTTGCCGTCGGCGCCGACTACTTCGGCGCGAAACCAGTGGCGGCGGCCATCGCTCACCCAGACCAAAGGGAAACTCTGATCGGCGGATGAAACAGTCGAGGCAGTTTTGAGAGCGACTTCCCGGCCGTCTTCGATCCAGCGCGCTGCTCCGCCCATAGCGGCGGTAACATGCATTTCAAAGTTCACCGTTTCGCCGTCATGCGCGACGAGAAAATCTCCCATGTGTGCAGCTCCGTCTCCGTCTCGCGCCGTGACTTCGAGAAGACGATCCCTGGTTCCTGCAAGGTCGATGAACGCGTGTCCGGCTCGGATGCCGGCAATGATCGCATGCGTCGAAAGCTCAGTTGCATAAACAACCGTCGTAGGGCTACCGATAGAGCCGATTCCGTCAAGCGGCTGCATGGGCCGGTGATTGTCGCTTCCGCCAATTCCCGCCAACCGGCAGCCATCGTTCAGCTGCTTGTCCCAGAAAGGAATGTTGGGAATACTGTACTGCTCGCTGCCTCCGTTTACCGCCTCGACGGCTGTCAACAGGTGCATATCCACTTTGGACCGCGGAGTCCATCCGCAGCCCATGCACATTTCGCCGCTGGGATCGCCGGGATGATTGATCGAAGTTATCCCACCCCGATGGTCAGCGCTGCGCAGCAAAGTATCCATGTCGGGAACTTCTTTGCTGCCCAGGCGAAAATCGACAAAATCGACGGTGCCGAGAAAATTAATGTGGCCGTCGAAAGTGGTAATCTCGCGGCCCGGAATCAGCAATAACTTATCGAAGTAAGGTTGTAACTCGCGCATGGGATTGTACTGAGAGGTCGCATTGTGGTCCGTAATCGCGATAAAGTCGAGTCCGCGGCGGGCTGCCGCCTCTGCGGTGAAGTAGACGGGGCAAGGAACCATCCTTCCTGTCTGGCTCGGACATTCGCCATCGCTCTGCGCGGTGTGCATATGCAAATCACCGCGATACCAAGCCGGCCCCGCCCTGAGCGGCACATTTAATACTGCCGGTTCGCTGGAAGTTGAGCCGGTGGAAGAAAAGTAAAGATGCACAGTGAAATGCGATTCCACATTGGGGCGAATGTTAGGCACGCCGACCAGCACATTCCACTTACCCGGAGGAATAAGTCCAGGAAGGCACGAGGGTGTGGCATCGTTAATTCCCACGGTAAGCAGGGATTTGTTGCCACCGCTCCAGCAGCGAAGCTCTGCGGGGTCAAGCAAGCCCAGATCGAGAGCAGTGTGCTGCTCCTTGCCGGTGTAAACAAAAGTCAGCGTGACTCGCTCCGTCCCGGCAGGCACCACGAACGGCACTTGAATGTAAGTCTGATTTTGCGCGCCCGTAACCACACCCTCGAGAACCATATCCGGAACAGAAGCAGGAGTAGCAGTAGGAGTCTGCTCGCTGCCCATGGCAGCAGCCGAAATCGAAAAGAGAAAGAAAAACAGCGTGGCGCGCGCGATGGTTCTTTCTGACCGGACTAATAAGTAAGTCATAGCTGGCACTCCTGATTCGGTTTTGAAAACCAGAATCTCTGACGTCGAAAAAATGACCGGGAATGATCTATCCGGTTAGCGCTGGCTGTGAGCGGAAAGCGGTGTCTCCGCCTGGTTGCGGCGCTATCTTCAAACCCTGCACTTATGATACTAGGCATGGATGATCGAGGCGGGAAAAGAAATGCGCTGAAGATTCCTTTTGAGAAGGAATCTTCAGCGCATTGTTAGTTAAGAACTTACAAAGACTGCAAGCTCCGTTTAGAAAATGATCTTCCCGGCAAATTGCAACTGGCGTGCTGCGCCCTGAATCGAATTGATCACCCCAAAGGTTCCGCCGAGCGCGGTGTTCGGGTCTCCGTAGTTGGTTTTGTTCGTGATGTTGAAAGCCTCGGCTCGGAACTGTAGCTTGACCTTATCCATAATGGGAAAGTCCTTGGTAAGGCCCGTGTCGAGCTGCCAGAAGTCGAAGCCGCGAACGGCGTCGCGGGGCGAATTGCCGAAGGGCGCGTTCGCCGGCGGCGTCGTGTATGCGCTGCTGTTGAGGTACACAATGCCGCCCAGGTTGGAATTGTAGGCCCAGGTCGAGTTCTTGACCGGGACGCCTGGCACCAGGTTCGGACGGTAAGAATTGCGCCCGTTGATGGTGATCAGGGTCGAAACCTGTGCGTTGGTGCTTGGGTTATAGGCCATGGTGAGCGGGTCGCCGCTGCGGGCCTGGAAGATGTCGGTCATCTGCCAGCCGCCCAATGCCGTGTTCCATGCGCGGTTCATGCTTCCACCTAGCCGATGGCCTTGGCCGATGGGCAGCGTCCATACGACGGAGGTCGAGTTTACGAACGGATGGTTGTAAGCGGATAGGCCGCGGTCAGCCTGCCAGTCATAGACGTTCTGCACTGACGGGATGCCGTTGCCGCAATTGTTGCAGTTGCCGCCGCCGTCCAGGGACTGAGCGGCGATGTCGATGGCTTTCGACCACGTAAAGGAATTCAGCAGGTAAAGTCCAGAGGTGAAGCGCTGTTCCACCTTGGCTTGCAGGCCGTTGTAATTGGAGTAGCCCCAGGGCAATGTGCCGATGATCGAGCCAAATCCAGGGTACGAGAAAACGCGCTGCGCGCACGTTGTTGCTGGTGCAAGTGGTTCGCACGTAAGCGGTACAGAGCCGCCTGCAGTAGCTTGCGGCGCGGCCTGGTTGATGTCGTTGAAGAAGACTTCGTTAACGCCGCTATTGCCTACATAGGCCAAATCGACCAGCAAACCGTGGCCCATTTCGCGCTGCCCGGAGAAGTACCAGCTCCGTACCTGGGTGTCGGGCGAACTGTGAGGCATGTATTGGAGAGCCACGTTTTGTGCATCGGCTATGGTCCAGTTAGCAGGGTTGGCCATATTTGCCGGGAAGCTGGCCTCGGTGTTGAGATAGCCAATTATTCCGTAAGCGGGATTGGGGGTCAGGCTGGGGTAAACCTCCTGAAGTGCGTCGATGCCGAAGGGCGCATTCAGGGTCAGGTAGCTGGAGCCGGTACGGTTCCAGTGCGAATAGCTGATGCCGAAGCCGCCGCGAAGAACGGTGTTGTGAGTGAGAGAGAAAGCCGCGCCAATACGGGGCCCGAAGTCCTTCTTATTCGGAGCGACAGTATAGGGGTCGCTTGAACTGGCCAAAATCATGGTCATGGTGGCGGGGTCGAAGTTGGAGAGATGGTTGTTAGCCTCGTAAATGGGTGTGGCGTATTCGTAGCGCAGGCCCACATTTATCGTCAGCCGGTGGTTGACTTTCCAGTCATCCTGCACGTAGCCGCTCCAGCTCCAATCGCGAATATTGGCAATCGTAGGACTTGAAAGGCCCATTTCTGTTCGGTAGCCGAGCAGGAAGTCGGCATAGTCGTACATCTTTGCGGTTTCCGAGGTCTGCGCTCCATGGAGGTACGGACCGTAAACCGGTACGCCTGCATAGCAGCCCGCGTAGTAGCAATAGCCGCTCATCTGAGCATCATAGGCATCGCCGCCCAAGACGGGGTGTAGGTCCTGCTGGGCCACGTGGAGCATCGTGTACTCGAACCCGAGCTTGACGGTGTGGGCCGGGAGCATCCGGGTGTAGCTGACCTTGGGATTCCAGTCGGTGGGGTTCTGATACTGCGGGCTGGTGAACAAACGACCAAGGCTGGTGAAGCCGCCATCGACAAAGTACTCCCAGCTGATACCGCCGGTGTACTGTGGGTCGGTGGGAAGTCCGGTGATGCCGAACATGGTTTGCATGCTGGGCCCGCCAGCCAGCGGCGGAGTTTTCCCCGCCTTCATGCTTGAGAACGCGAAACGGGCCTCAAGCAATGACTTTGAATTGATGGTCCACGTAGCGCCGCCCGCGATCTGCTTCATCGGGGCATAGACGTTGCCGTCACCGTTGGCGCCGGCCGTGCCGGCGATGGATCCGAAGTTAAAGGCATTGAACCGGCTCTGCGAGTAACGGACAAAGAGGCTCAGGTTATTGCTGGCGTGGTAGTCCAGCTTCACGTCGCCTTTGTCGCGGTCGAAGGTGCTGGGGTCCGGGATATTGTAGTTGTTGTATGAGTTGGCGTTGGTGTTGGGCGGCAGCAGCGCCAGGACCGACGCCGCATAGGGGATGACGGCCGAGGCAGGAATTTCGCCGGTCAGGTATTGCGTGCCGCCGTAGTAGGCCTGCGATCCCGGAGGGCCTTCGCCAAGTCCAATGCCAAAATCGGTGGTCGAGGTGCACGGATTCACGCCCACGCCTACTGTCTGCGGGCCACCGATCGGGCCGGCCCACTTGCAAGGGTTGTCGACCGGAAAAGTGCCGAGCGGGTTAGTCGGATCGTTGGGGTCGTCAATCAGGTAGTAACCGGCCGCGGCGCCGGTCGAGGTCAGGCCGCGCTCGGCATTGGTGGGTAGGGTGGACTGTGCGGGCTGGGAGCTGGAATTACGGAAACCCTCGTAGTCGAGGAAGAAGAAGAGCTTGTCCCTCTTCAGCGGGCCGCCCACGGTGCCGCCGAACTGATTCTGGTGCAGCGAGTTCTTTTGAACTTGGCCAGCCGCATTCGCGTCCGGCAAGAAATAGCCCCCGGCATCCATCGCCGTGTTGCGCACGAATTCCCATGCACGGCCGTGGAGATCGTTGGTGCCGTACTTAGTGGAGACGTTGATGGTCGCGCCGCCTGCGCGGCCGTACTCCGCGCCCATGTTATTGGTCACTACCTGAAACTCAGCAACCGCGTCCGGCGATAACTGCACCACCTGGTTTGAGAATCCCTGGTTCGAGGTGCCATAGAAGTTGTTATCCATTCCATCCAGCAGGAAGTTATTGAAGACGCTGCGCAGGCCGTTCACATCGAAGGATCCCTCGCGCTGTGTGTAGCCTTGGCCAATTTCGCTGGGACTGGGGACTACGCCGGCGGTCAGCTCGACCAACTGCGAGTATTCGCGTCCGTTCAGCGGCAGCTCGGCGATTTCGCGCTCATTGACCACCTGCCCGCGCTCGCTGGATTCGGTCTCCAACAGTGTCGCCTCGGCAGTGGTTGTTACCGTAGCGGCTGCCGTGCCAACCTTCAGCGGAACGTTTACGCGCTGGTGCGCGCCGACCGATAGTTCGAATTTAGCCGTAGCAGCTTGAAATCCCGGCGCAGTTACCTTCAACTCATAGGGGCCGATAGGAACGTCAATGAACCGGAACTCTCCGCGGTCATCGGAAGTTGCCGTCGAGAGCGCACCAGTGGCTGTGTTGCGCAACGCCACCTGAGAGTGTGAGACAACCGCTCCGCTCGGATCTGTTACTATTCCGAGCACTGTTGCTGTATCAAATTGCGCTCTGGCACCGGCCGCAAACACTGCAAGAAACACAAACATTGCTAAACGCCGCATCGCTTCTTCCTCCGGAGTTTTGCTGAAGTGGACTCGCGGGAAATGCTATTCCGCGTCAGATAACAGTGTCAAGAGCAAAAGGCGGTAACGGCGTGAGCATTGACGATTCGCCTTGCCGGGTAGATTAAGGCCAGATGAATTAGTTGCTTTGTAATGACGAATAGCCGACGTGTGCTTCGCAACAGTGTTAGCTGGTGGGTTATAGAATGCAAAGCGGATAACTAAACAGAATCTTATAAGTAATAAGTAAGTCGTAAGTGCCTTAATATAACTCCCCCGCGCCCGGTGCAAAATGCTGCACCAAATGCGGGGATTGCGTGGATCGGCACGCGGGGTTAGTTACATGGAAGAACATCTTGACTGCGAGTTGAAGCGTTGCGTGCTTATCCCGCGCTCTTCACGCGCACCACCGTGATTTTGGCAAAGCCCTCTTCAAAAATCGGCGGCTTCAGCCTGTCGGCCATCTTGCGCATCACATCCTCGCTCACCGAGCGGTCGCGCTTGCTGTTTCGCTCCAGGCAGACATCGAGAGGCACATCGAAGAAGACCGCCTGGACCTCATAGCCGAAACTCTTGGACATCTTGATCCACTGGCGGCGCTCGTGGATGGAGAGGTTGGTCGCGTCCACGTAATTCCACGGCATGCGCGCAATCAGTCTTGCGCGCAGCAGTGACCGCAGGGTGGAAAAGACCAGCCCCTGGTAGCGCTGCTCCTCCACATCGTCAAAGAGGATATTGCGCAGCAAATCGCTGGACAACGGTGTAACGCCGCGCCGCCGAAACCATGTGGTCTTGCCTGAGCCGGGCAGGCCGATAGCCAGAACCACGTAGCCCTTGGGTGTCTGCGGCGAGCGCTCGGCAGCCTCAGGCCCGGGCGGTGGCGCGGAGGGCATATCGGGCTGAGTTTCCAGTTCAAAGCGGCCAGAATCGGCCGACTCATTCCAATCCTGCCTTGTGGGCCGCACGGGTTTCGCTGGCGATTCGGCTCTTGGACGCTGTTCCGTCCTGGCAGGTCGCGAATCAACATGTCCGGAATCAGCCTGGCGCAGGTCTGCCGGTCGCTGCGCGTCGGTCCGCTGCACGCGCAGCTGCGGGACCGCTGCCGGAACGTCGTCCGGATAGAGCGGCACGAGCGGCCGCAGTTGATTCGATGGGAGTTCCTGGCCGATTTTGCCGGTGGATTCGGAGGTATTAGGGGTGTGTCTTGAGCGTTTTCTCATGCCGCCTTCAACAGGTCCGTACTGATATGGGGATACCATACTTCCCGAGTCGGCTGCAAATAGTGTGCACTCCGTCACATACATTCCTGTATCGGGAGCGGCAGACTATGAAAGCGAGAAGTTCCGCACAAAATGGGAAGAAACGCGTTTTGTTTTCGTCTCCGTCGCCCTGAATGTTACGATTATGAGTTTGGTGGAATTGCCTGAGGGGCGGTTTTCAGCCGCCGAACCAGAACAAGCCTGAACAAGCTCAAACCACAGTCTCACCGACTATGAAGGAGAACACACAAATGGCAGTTAAGGTTGGAATCAACGGCTTCGGCCGCATCGGCCGCAATGTTTTGCGCGCCTCGCTTGGCAATCCTGAAATCGATTTTGTTGCCGTCAACGACTTGACCAGCCCCGCGACGCTGGCCCACCTGCTCAAGTACGACTCGATTCTGGGCAACCTGAAGAACGAGATCGTGGCGGGCGAGGACTTCATCTCCGTCGACGGCAAGAAGATCAAGGTTTGGGCCGAGCGCGACCCTGCCAAGCTCCCCTGGGCTGAAGTGGGCGCGCAGATCGTTGTCGAGTCCACAGGCCACTTTACCGACGCAACCAAGGCCAAGGCTCACCTCGGCGCGACCGTGAAGAAGGTCATCATCTCCGCTCCGGCCTCCAACGAGGACCTCACCATCGTGCTCGGCGTCAACCAGGACAAGTACGATCCGGCCAAGCACAACATCCTCTCCAACGCCAGCTGCACCACCAACTGCCTGGCGCCCGTCGTTAAAGTCATCTTGGAAACATGCGGCATCGTATCCGGTATCATGACCACCATCCATAGCTACACCAATGACCAGGTCATCCTCGACTTCCCTCACAAGGATCTGCGCCGCGCCCGCGCCGCTGCCCTGAGCATGATTCCCACATCGACCGGCGCAGCCAAGGCTCTCAAGCTGGTGATCCCGGAGAGCTCGGGCAAGCTGGACGGCTTTGCCATTCGCGTACCCACACCCAATGTCTCGGTCGTCGATTTGACCTTCATCGCCGAGAAGCCCATCACCGCGGAAGCTCTGAACGCCGCTTTCAAGAAGGCGTCAGAGGGCGAGCTGAAGGGCATTCTGGGCTACGACACCAACCTGCTGGTCAGCTCCGACTTCAAGGGCGATGCGCGCAGCTCAATCGTCGATGGGCCGCTGACCAAGGTGGTCGGCAACAGCGTCAAGGTGCTCAGTTGGTACGATAACGAGTGGGGCTACTCCAGCCGCGTAGTCGATCTGATCGGCTTCCTGGCCAAGAAGGGTCTGTAAATCTCAGCGCGCCGTGGTTCACTCCGCGGCGCGCCTTTCACACACCATGCGCAAGAACATCAGCGGCAAGTCGCCCTTCGAGCCTATCATCGGTTTTTCTCGCGCGGTGCGCGTGGGCAACGCCGTATATCTTTCTGGAACCGCCCCGGCAGGCGCCAAAGAGCGCGACGCTGCCGGCCAGACGCGGCGCATTTTCGAGATTGCCGCCAAGGCGCTGGCTGAGGCTGGCGCTTCATTCAAGGATGTTGTCCGCACGCGCATCTACCTGGTCCACGTCGAAGACTGGGAGGCCGTGGGGCTGGTACATGGTGAATACTTTTCAGAGATTCGTCCCGCAGCTACCATGGTAGTGGTCTCTCAGTTGCTCGATCCCTCCTGGCGAGTTGAAATAGAGATGGACGCTGTGATTTCCGACACCGAAACCGGCGCCGCACCGGGCCCCACAATTACCCCGTAACTGATCTACAAGGAAGGCCGTCCCATGCCCAAGCTCTCCATTCGCGACATCGATCTGGCCAACAAGCGGGTCTTCATCCGTGTCGATTTCAATGTGCCGCTCACTGAAGACGGCTCGACCATCACCGACGACACCCGGATCGCGGCCACGCTGCCCACCATCGTCTATGCCATCCGGCACAAGGCCAAGGTCATTTTGGCCTCGCACCTGGGCCGTCCCAAGGGCAAACCGAATCCAAAGTATTCGCTGCGTCCGGTCGTTCACCGGCTGCGCGAACTGCTCGACAAGTCGCTTGGCGAAGATGTCAACGTGGCTTTCGCGCCCGATTGCATTGGCGAAGTAGCCGGCGAAATGGCCCGGCAGCTTGAGTCCGGCCAGGTGCTGCTGCTTGAGAACCTGCGCTTCTACGCCGAAGAAGAAGCCAATGATCCGGCTTTTTCAAAGGCGCTGGCTTCGCTGGCCGACGTTTACGTCAATGACGCCTTCGGCTCCGCTCATCGCGCCCACGCTTCCACCGAGGGCATCACTCACTTTCTCAAGCCCGCTGTCGCAGGCCTGCTGATGGAAAAGGAAATTACCTACCTCGGCAAGGCCCTGGAATCGCCTGAAAAGCCTTTCGTGGCCATCATCGGCGGCTCAAAAATCTCCGGCAAGATCGACGTGATCGACAACCTGCTCGACAAGGTCGACACGCTGGTGATCGTCGGCGGTATGGCCTACACCTTCCAGCGCGCGCTGGGCGTCGCCACCGGCAAGAGCCTCGTGGAAGAAGACAAGATCGACATGGCCAAAGCCGCCATCGAAAAAGCCAAGGCCAAAGGCGTACGGCTGCTGCTGCCTGTCGATAACATCCTCGCTGACAAGTTCTCCGCCGACGCCAAAACTCAGCCGTGGGATTGCTCGGTTAATTTTCCTGCTGACTGGCAGGGCCTCGACATCGGTCCCAAGTCCATTGCAGCCATCGAGGACGTGGTTTCGACCGCTCGCACCATCGTCTGGAACGGCCCGGCCGGAGTCTTCGAGTTTCCCCGCTTTGCCGTGGGCACCAACGCAATCGCCCATGCTGTTGCGGCCAACCGCACCGCCATCTCCATCATCGGCGGCGGCGACTCGGTCTCGGCCATCAACCAGGCCGGCGTAGCCGACCAGATCACCCACATCTCCACCGGCGGCGGCGCGTCGCTCGAATTCCTGGAAGGGAAGAAGCTACCTGGCGTAGAAGCGCTGACGGATAAGTAGTCGAGTTCACAGTCGAGAGCGAACAGTGAGCCCCGCATCTAGCCTGAGATTCGAGCCAGCTGCGGGGTTTCTGCTTGCAAATTATTCCTGTAGAAATAGTTATTACCAATAGGTGTTTGTATGTTTATCTGTTTAGGTGTATATTGAAAATCGAGGACATATCCATGTCAACGGCTACTACTCGCTGGAATCTCGTTGTTTCCAAAGAAACTGACAAATCCCTTCGGCAGTTTCTCGCTTACGAAGGCCGAGGCAAAAAAGGCGATCTCTCGCGCTTTGTCGAAGAGGCTGTCAGCAAGCATATCTTTGACTCAGCGCTCAAGGCGGCACGCGAACACAACAAAGACGTTGACCCCGAAGAACTGGACGCGATCATTGAGGAGTCGCTAGCCTTGGCACGGGCAAGGCTGCGCTGATGCTGGTCCTGCTGGATAGCAACGTCTTCATCAGCGCATTGCTATCGCCCCACGGAGCACCGGCGAAGATTGTCGATCACTGGCGTGACGGCGGCTTCCATTTGCTTACATGCCAGATGCAGATCAAAGAGATTCGCGAGGCGAGCCGAACGCCAAAATTCAGAGAGCGGTTGCAGCCTCACCAGGTCGGCACCATGCTCAACCATCTTTATGGCGCGACCATCTGGCAGGCCCCACTGCCGCGCAGGCATGAGGCTGCCGATCCGACAGACAGCTACCTTCTCAACCTGATCGAAGCCGCGCAACCCGACTATGCAGTCACCGGGGACAAGCGTTCGGGACTCCTGCAACTCGACAAGCTGGGCCGTACGAAGATTCTGAAGGCTAGCTCATTTTGCGCGGAGGTTCTGCATCTGTAAAACCGATGCGCCGCCGTGTTCCCCATCCTTTTCGCGGCATTTCGCAAAAAGGATGAGAGACCAAACAATCTCGCACTTTCCTTGCACGGAATTTGGCTTTGCCGGCGCACAATCGAATTTCAGAGCACCTTCCGCCCGTCATGACAGTGCCAACTATGTCCAGTGTCAGCCATGTCTCCGGTTCAATATGTCGGACATCCGCCCGGTCCGTACCACCGGCGAAGCCTACCCCCCTACCCCCCTATTTTCCTGTGAAACTGTGAGACTGTGAACCGGCTGCGCGACTTCCTGTTCAGCAAGCGAAGAATTAAACTCGGGATACAGGGGCAATCGAGCGCTCCACTTGGAGAAAGCCTTTGGCCTACTACACACGAGTCCTGTCGAAAGACGAAGAGTTCCCATCCTTTGAGGAGCTTGAGCAGTTGATTCAGGAAGGCCATCCCGAGCACAAATTGACCATCGAAGAGGGCAGCGAGGAGGAGTGGGAGACGCTTCTGCTTTCCAGCGCGGACGACGTCGAGGTCGCTTTGATTGAGCGCAACCCCGTCAGCGTGGGCTCAATCGGTCAGGACGAAGTCGCGGAATTCATCGAAGAACTCCAGGGTTGCAAGCCGGAAACCGGTGTTCAATGGCTTGCGGAATATCTGGCCGAAGTCAAAACGGTCTACGCATTTCAGCACCTGCAAGGAGCGGAGACGGAAGAAGGCGGCAACGCGCTGCACGCCCTGCGCTCGGCACTCTGGGAGCGCGGAGAAGCCATCATTCAAGCGGACAACGAAGGCTTTACCAACGAAGACGGTTACCACATTGTCTGGCAGTTTTCTGACTCGGTCTCCGGCCCCTGGAATATGGGCGTCCTTCAAGACGGCGTTTGGTACCACTTCACAATGGATTTGGGCGACTCTGATCATCGACTCGCTTTCTTCAACGGAGAAGTGCCATCCGATTTGACCGCCGTTCTGGCATTAGGATCTAAAGACTAAGCTCGCCGGCTTTCCATTCGCACAATTTCTCGACTTCAGCACGCTGTGCCCGCCGTCACCCCCACTCATCAATCCCATCCACTAAAATCACACAGAGGAGTTCTGAAAAAATGGCCCGTAAAGCACTCATTGCCGCTAACTGGAAGATGTACAAGACGCCTGCCGAAGCGAAGGCTTTTGTCGATGCCTTTTTGCCCCTCGTTGCTGGACACACGCGCGACGAGATCGCCCTGTTTCCCTCGCCAGTCCTGCTGCCCACAGTGATTGCCGCAGCCAAAGGCAGCAATGTCGCCGTTGGCGCGCAAAACATCCACTTTGCCGAGGAGGGCGCTTACACCGGTGAGACTTCGGTGGGCCAACTTCTGGCAGTGGGCGGAACGCACACGCTCATCGGCCACTCCGAGCGCCGCCAATATTTCGCCGAGACCGACGAGATCGTCAACAAAAAGCTGCACACCGCGTTGAAGCACGGCCTGATTCCCGTGGTTTGCGTGGGCGAAGTGTTGGCGGAGCGCGAAGCCGGCAAGACCGCCCACGTCCTCAAGACGCAGATCACCGGAGCCTTTGTCGGCATCACGGCCGACGCAGCCGCGCCCATCGTAATTGCTTACGAGCCGGTGTGGGCCATCGGCACGGGGAAGACCGCGACGCCTGAGATCGCCGTCGACGCGCACAAGATCATTCGCGCTGAAGTGGCCAAACTGCTGGGCGCGGAGGTTGCGTCCAACATGCGCATTCTCTACGGTGGCAGCGTCAAGCCGGACAACGCCACCTCTCTGATTGGCGAGGAAGAGATTGACGGCGCATTGGTAGGCGGCGCCAGCCTCAAGCCTGACTCGTTTACAGCCATTGTTAAGTACTGAAAACGCATCACCCTTCCTGAGATCTGGACGTCCAGGTTTTGCTTCCGAGACCTGGGCGTTCATGCTCTAAAACGGATCCTTGTTGCCGCCGCCGCAAAGCTCGACCGCGTGGACCATTGCTTTTGCGATGCGGTCAGCCGCATCTTCGTCGAGAAAATAGAATCCGGTGCTCTGATTTCCCGCTTCTCGCGCCACAACCAGAAACATCGCCGGTTCGACTCTCGCGTCCCACGTGGGATGCCCGGCAGCGGCATACTCCCGCTTCATCTCCTGATCGGCGGGCAATACAACGAGGTCCCTCACATCGTGCAGGCTGAATGAGACGTCGCTGTCCGCCAGCACAGTGCCATTCTTTTTGAGATTCCTGTGATAGCTGATCTTGCAGGTCGCGGCATCGGCTTGAAAGTTGGTAGGCTCGCCGCTGTACTGATCGATATAGTCCTTCCCGTCGGCATTGTCGTGCGTATAGACGGCAAAGTTCAGCCTTCCCCGCTCCTGCAGTTTGGTCTGAATAAACTGCATGGTCGCCGCCAGCGATGGGCCGTCGGGGGCCGGCTTGGGCGGCGGTGGAACGGCTTGCTGCGAAAACGCAGAACTGCTCAGTAGAATCGCAAAACAGGCGACAAGCAAGACGCCCAAAGTATTCCTCATGCACTCGCTCCTAAAACTTGTCTTTGCTGCCGCCCCCACAGAGTTCGACGGCATGCTGCATGGCTCTGGCGACGCGGTCGGACAGATCTGCTTCGGTGAAGAAGAAGGAGTTTTCCTCCCCATGTGGGCGACGCAGTATCAGCGCAGTTATGGACGGGCTGGTGGATGTGGAGATAAGGTTGGGTTTGCCGGTCTTCGCATCAAATTCTGTTTCATACTGTTCTTCGCGCTTGACCACAATCTCCTGGACATCGCGCAGGGAGAAGTCGCTATTCGTGTCCTTGTAGATATTTCCATTCTGTGATCCCTTGCCATGGTAGGAGATACGGCACTGGCTCTGGTCGGCAACAACGTTGCTGATCTCGTCTGTGATGGTTTCGGTACTGGTGCTGCCGTTGTTTGTATCCTGGATAAACTCAACGAATGCGATCTTCCCGATGTCGTTCAGCTTGTCCTGAATGAACTGCATGGTCTCGGCGAGGGTGGGGCCGTTGGCGGCAGGCTGTGCCGGCGCGGAGCTTTGAGCCATTACGGCTTTCAGTTCCGCTTCCGTCGCGCCGGCCTGTTTAAGCGCGACCAGCGCATCGACTGAGGCATCGAACTTATCGCTGGTCGAGTGAATCTTATCGAGGACCACGCTCTCCGGCATTCCAACCTGTAGCAGCTTTAGAACCGCGGCGTTTGCGGGCGCGTCATTCGCCGGTTTGGGCAGCTGCGCAACAGGCTGTTGCGCCGAAAGCGCGAAAGCGATGCCGCAAAAAAGGCACGCTGCAAGCAACTTTCTCATGTTCAGTTTTTGCCTTTCTTTCATGGCAAAGGGCGGAGGCAGGGAATTTCTCCCTGCTTCCGCCGTGGAACGAACAACGCCGTGGGGCTGCTCTAATGAGCCTGCGGACTGGCGGCGAAGGCCGACTCGGTTACGCTGGTTTCAGTCTGGTTGGCTTGTTGCTGCTGGGCATCGAGCAGCGATTGCACATTCTCGCTGTCCGCTGGAGGCTCATCCGATGGCCGGGGCGGCGGGGCAATGGCAGAGTAAGGTGCGCCCGGCAATCCGCCTTTACCCTGCTGTGCACGTAACGCCTGCAAGCCCAAATCCAGCTGGGCGCGGAAGTTGTTCTGCATCTCTTGAAGGTTTTCCAGAGGCACGCTCACAGTCACCCCTGCCGGACAGCTCGCCTTTCGGCTGCTGACCACAATCAGGCTCGCCGCAGTTGCGTCGTCCGGCGGAGTGGCTACCAGCTTGATGGTGTCTCCGGCTGAGAGTGTGCATTGCTGCCCGTCCACGGTGGTCACGTTGAGGGCCTGGCTGGCTACAAATAAATGGTTGGCCGTCATCACCTGCGGCAAGCCGTCAAGCGCGGGCGCCTCATCCGGCTTCAAAGCGGCAGCGTTCTCAAAGGCCAGTTGCTGCTGCACCTCTTCGGCGATCATCTGCTTGATCTCCGGACTAATGGGCGTATCGGCCGGAGCATAAGCGTCATCGTCAGCCTGTGTGTCGTCACCGCCTCCCTCGTCCCCGCCACTGGCAACGCAGCCTGCCTGGGCCCCCGCCTCGATGTTGTCGGCAATCGTCTCGCCAAGATAGTAGTCAGTCAGCCAATAGGCTCCGCTTTGGTATGCGTTCGAAGGGCCGAAATAGCCTGCATCGCAGCCGAACCAGTCTGCGCCCATCCAACCCCACGCGTAGGCCGCCATTGTGTCCCAGGGATAATAGGCCCATCCGTAAAACAGCGGATCGAAATAGTAGCCCGGAACATAGTTGTAAAAAGTCCGTCCGTGATATTGATACGCGGAGTAAGCGCGTGTGAAGTTATGGCCCCCTTTCGCGTAGGTCCGCTGCATATAGTCGTGCCCATGGTAGGAGACGGGGCGCTCCAGATACCCGCTGTGCGCGCCGGTCGAGACCAGCCTGCTGTGATCCGGGCGCTCGCTGATTATGGTCCTCTGTCCGTGCGGGCCGTGCGCGATGTCCATGGTGGGCGTATGCAGAGAGGCGAGGTGCCCATTGGCACGGAATGAGGCGTTCTGTCCGTGCGCGCTGAAAGAGGCCAGGGTTCCATTGGGGCGCAAATTGAACTGGCGTCCGTTGGTTGCCGTCACGGTCAGGCTCTTATCTGAATGAACGGCCACCTGGCCCGGAGGGATCGACCGCTTGTTGATTCCGGTCAAGCCGGTTCGCGCGGTGTTCACCTGGTGCAACACGGATTGCGATCCAACTGGTCCCAGCGACGAGTTGACTGCGCCCGGTTTTCCGGTCGTCGAGGAGGCCGGCACGCTGTAAACGGCATGTGTCGCACCGCCGGGTGCGCTGGTCGGCGACAGGTTCCGTGGCGCCGATGAGATGCCGCCCGCTGGAAGTGCGGATGCTGGTGTGAAAGCGTTGCCGCCAGTAGCAGGAGGGGCAGCGGGAGTGAAGGAATTGACATGCGAGGCAGGTAGAACTGCCGGAGTGTAGCTCGTTCCGGTCGAGGCATGGGGGGTGTATGTGGTTACCCCATTGCTTGTCCGCACTCCCTCCCCGCTGGAGCTTGTGGCGCCGGATGGAGTTGCCGCGGAAGAGCCGGGAGTATAAACGTGCGGGGTGTAGGTTGTTCCGCTCGAAGAATTCCGAGGGCTCGATGTGCCTCCGCTTGGATAGGTGCCCGGAGTATAGGTGTGCACCGGGGCCGATGGGCTCGGATTCGCTGGCCTGGCTCCACTGCCGCCGTTAGGCGGACTATACGGCTGCGATGGCGAAGAATTGTTGGACGGCCGCGATGGCGGAGGCGCCGGGTGATAGGCCGGGGCCGGCGGGTGATAGGCCGGAGCCGGTGGGTGATAGGCCGGAGCGGGTGGGTGATAGGCCGGAGCGGGTGGGTGATAAGCCGGAGCGGGTGGGTGATAAGTCGGGGCGGGTGGGTGATAGGCCGGAGCCGGAGGCGGATGGTAGGCAGGCGGATGGTACTGTGCGGTCAGGGGCAATGCCGTCGCAAAAACAGACAGTAGAACTGAAACCCAGAGCAGGCTTCTGCTCGCGCGCTTAACACTCTTCATCTTTCACCTCACGACAGCCGCTGTGAAAACAATGTTTTCACTTTCAAACCCGCTACCGAATTGAAAGTTGCGGCAAGTCGCAGAAATTGTACCACCTGCGTTGACTGCCGGGCGTGGACGAGTCCCGCTTCAGGGGGTCAGCCGGCAGCGCCTGCCTGGCAAAACGGCACTCTGACCCATTCAGCAGGGCACAAAAAATATAGAACATTTTCTGGCGCTCTGTATGTCCGATGAGGAGCGTTCGCGGCCGCTAATTCGCGCTCTTGCCCGTCCCGAAGATCTTTTGCAGCAGGCTGCGGTGGTCCTCAGGGTTGTCGCAGGTCTCGGTGGGCGCGGTGCCGTCAAGGAACGCCATATTGGCGCTGTCGGGGCAAGTGGCGTCGCTGAGCAGGTTGCTGACCTTGTCAATGGCGACGATTTGCACGCCCTCGGGCGGCGTGAATGTGTTGGTATCGGAGTATTGTGGCAAAGCGACGGCTCTCTTCATGAACTCTGCCCAGATGGGCGCGGCGGCGTGAGCGCCCTCGATCTTTACATCGGTGTAGTCGTCGTTACCCACCCACACAATGCAAAGCAGGTTGGAAGTGAATCCCGCAAACCATGCGTCGTGGCTGGTGCCGGTTTTGCCCGCGGCCGGCGAGGTAAATCCCAGGCCGCGCACCCCGGCTCCGGTGCCGTGGTTGATCACGTTCTCCAGCATGTCGGTGGTGAGAAAAGCCGCGCGCGGATCAAGCACCTGTTTGGAACTGGGCGTGTAGTCGGTAACGACGTCGCCCGTCGATGTACGCACACTGGCCAGCATCCAGGGGTCAAGGCCGACCCCATTATTAGCGAAAATCGTATAGGCGCCGGCCATCTCGATGGGCGTGGCGTCATAGGAGCCGATGGCTACCGACGGTGTTCCACGAGCGTTCTTCACACCGGCTTCGCGCGCCAGCGCTGCCACCTGATCAAAGCCCACCATGGCGGCCAGGCCGATGGTGGCGTTGTTCAGCGACTGCTGCAGCGCGTATCGCGCCGTTACCTGATCGTGATATACGCCCTCATAGTTGCGCGGCGTGTACTCCTGGGAGGTGCCCACATCATAGGTGCTCTGCTGATCGCTCAGCATGGTGACCTGCGAGAAGAGCTTGGTCTGCCCGGGCAGCATGGTGCCCTGGATGGAGGTATTGAAGGCCGCGGCGTAAACGAACGGTTTGAAGATGGAGCCGGTGGGCCGCTTTGCCACCGCATGATTCAATTGCGAGTTGCCGTAATTGCGCCCGCCCACCAGCGCCAGTATCTGGCCGGTGTGCGGATTCAGCGCAACCAACGCCACCTGGGGATAGATATAAGGTATGCCGAGCTTCTTGTCATGCGCGTGGAGCTTGTCCACCTGCTGGTCCACCACATGCACCGTGGATTCGACTGCGGCTGTAGCTTCCCGTTGCAGATCTGGATCGAGAGATGTGTAAATGCGCATACTCTCGCGGTTGAAGTCGCGTTCGCCAAGCCTCTGCAACAGTTGGTCATGCACCAGGTCAACAAAGTACGGCGCTTCGCTGGCGTCCACATTCATTGTTCCCAGGTGAAGCGGCTCCGCCTTGGCGTGCTCCGATTGATCTTTGGTAATGGCGCCCGTTTCCACCATCGAATCCAACACCAGGTTTCTCCGGTCGATGGCCCGGTCTCCGTGGCGGAAAGGCGAAAAATAATTTGGCCTCTGAATCATGCCCGCCAGCAGCGCGCAATCGGATAGATCGAGCTGGCTCACGGCCTTGCCGAAGTAGGACTGCGAAGCCTCGCCGAATCCGTCGATGGAGAAGCTGCCGCGCTGCCCGAGGTTAATCTCGTTGGCGTACATCTCGAAGATCTGCTTCTTATTGAAGCGGTGTTCAAGCTGAAGTGCAACCACGATCTGGGAGATCTTGTACTGAATTGTGCGGTTGTCTGCGACGATAAGCAGCTTCGCCAGTTGCATCGTCAATGTGGAGGCTCCGCCGCGATGCTTCCGGTCTCCGATCAGGTCATGCCACGCCCAGCCGATCATGCTGACGAGTTGATGCCGCCATGCTCAAAGAAGCGCCGGTCCTCGATAGCCATCACAGCCTGAACCAGGTTCGGCGGAATCTCTTCGTAGGTGAGCAGGCGCCGCTTGGTGCGGCTGGGATCGTTGCTGAGCCCGGTGATGAGCAGCGGCTCCAGTTCGTAACTCGATAGCGCCTGTCCATGATCGTCGGTGATCGAGTCCACAACCCCCGCACTGACACGAATTACCGCGCCGTCCTGCGCGTGGTACGACTGCGGGCCTGGGTGTACGTCGATGGTCTGCACGCCTTGCTTGTAGGTCCCCATTTCAGAGGCTTGCGCAGCGCTTTCGGCCGAGTAGCCTGCCTCACGCAGCTCATTCGCGATAAGGCTGATTGACAGCTTTTGTCCTGGGCGCACCTCGCGCGGCGCGGCATAGATTTTGGCGGTGTTGGCAAAGATGGGTTGCTTCAGGCGGTCGTCCACAACATGCTGATACTTGACGTAAAAATAGGTGAAGACGACAAAAAAAAGTAAAGTAGCAGCCGCAATCGCAAGCAGTCCCGCGCGCAGCAGCATCGATTTCATGGGATGCTTGCCCGAAGGCCTCGGAATCCTGATCGTCAATGCCATCGCCGCTCCTTCAAATGCAGCTACCAGCTACGAGATTCTAGCCACTAGCTTGTTCACGTCCGAACACACGCCTTCGGGTTCTCAACAATGTCTTGCCCAACTCGTCAGAGCTGGGAGCTAATGCTAGTAGCCGGAAGCTGTTCTTACTCTCCTACCGTCAACAGCAGCGCGTCTTCCTCGACGCGTTCCTTCACCAACGCCACCACGTCAGGCAGCGCGACATCCACGCTGGTTGACGTCGCTCGCGTCACCAACTCCACCTTGCCTTCCGCGGCCTTTTTGCCAACGTTGACGCGGTAGGGAATGCCCACTAGATCCGCGTCTTTGAATTTGACGCCCGCACGCTCGTCTCTGTCATCGAGCAGCACATCGAGACCCGCTGCTTCCAGTTCGGCGGCGAGCGTTTCGCCGGTCTCCTTTAGCAGCGCGTCGCCCACGTTGGTCACCGTCACCACCACGGTGAAAGGCGCAATCGAAGCCGGCAGCCAGAAACCGTTCTTATCGTTCGACTGCTCCACGGCCGCGGTGAGAATGCGCTCAATGCCGATGCCGTAGCTGCCCATGATCGGCGTCACTTCCTTGCCGTTTTCGTCGAGTACCCGCGCGCCCATGCTCTCGGAGTACTTATAGCCAAGCTTGAAGATGTGGCCGACCTCGACCGCTTTGCCAACCACGAGCTTGCCCTTGCAGTTGTTCTTCGGGCAGCCTTCGCCCTCGTTCACCGTGCGAATTTCCGCCATCAGCGTCCATGAGAAATCGCGCTCCGGCGTCACATTGCGCAGGTGGTAGTCGAGTTTGTTTGCGCCGCACACTAGATTCTTCCGCCCGTCGAGCGATTTGTCCACCACCACGGTCAGGCCGTCTTCCAACGGCTTTGCGTCAAGCTTCAATCCCACTGGTCCGAGGAAGCCGGCCGGGCCGCTGAAGTATTGCTCCAGTTCTTCCGCCTGCATGGTGCGAAGCTCCGCACCTCCAACTGTTCCCAGAAGCTTTGTTTCATTCACCTGGTGGTCCCCGCGCAAAAACGCGGCCACGCCGTGCCATGTGTCCGGCTTGCCAGCCCCTCCGCGCTTCAGAGCCATGTAGGCCACGCACTTGATGTCCGAGGCCGGAGAAATCTTGAAGAAAGCGGCCACGTCAGAAATCGCTCCGCAGCCCGGCGTCAAAACCAGCTCGGGTTTGCCGTCTCCCGTCGGCTCCATCTCGACCACCGGCTCCAGCAGCGAGGTAGCCTTCTCAGTATTCGCCGCATAGCCGCACACCGGGCAGCTTGCAATCAGATCCTCGCCCGCATCGGTATAGACCATGAACTCCTGCGACTGTGAGCCGCCCATCGCGCCCGAATCCGCCTCGACAGCCACAAACTTCAGCCCGCAGCGCGTGAAAATCCTGCGATAAACCGCGTCGTGCAGATCAAAGCTCTTGTCCAGTCCGGCCTTATCCATATCAAAGGAGTAGCTGTCCTTCATGGTGAACTGGCGCGTGCGCAACAGTCCCGACTTGGGCCTCGCCTCATCGCGAAACTTCGACTGAATCTGGTACCAGATTTGTGGCAACTGTTTGTAACTGCGCAGTTCGCTGCGCGCGATCGTGGTCATGATCTCTTCATGCGTCATGCCCAGGCACATTTCAGCGCCCTTGCGGTCCTTGAGGCGGAACATGTTGTCGCCCATGCCCGTCCAGCGTCCGCTCTGATCCCACGGTTCCTTGGGGAGCAGCGCAGGCAAATAAAACTCCTGGCCGATCTTGTTCATCTCCTCGCGCACAATTCCGATAATCTTGTTCAGCGAGCGCTGGCCCATGAAGAGGTAGCTATAAATGCCCGCGCCAAGCTGGCGGATGTAACCCGAGCGGACGAGAAAGCGGTGGCTGGCCACTTCGGCGTCTGCCGGGGCCTCGCGAAGAGTGGGAATAAACAGTTTCGACCAGCGTTGCATAGAGATGAGTGCGCGCTTTCCCGCCGATTCACCGGCGCAAGACGTTGTACGTCAAGCACCATTCTAAATGTTCCAGGCAGCCGGATTGCTCACGAATGTTGATCCATTGCGCGGCAATCCCTTGAACATGCGTGCAGTTGCCCCGATGGACGCTCTCTGCGCTGTCGGCGTCCATCCAGATATAATGCGGGGATGGAGTCTTCGGTGCGTCAAGCGGGTAGACCTGTATGAATAGATTTCCGCGCCTTTTGCGCTACGGGATTCCCTATTGGCTGGAACTGTTTCCCGGCGTGGTGCTTTTGGCCCTGGTTGGAGCGCTCGACACCTTCCGCATTCTCCTCCTGCAGCCCATCTTCGACCAGGTTCTCCGGCCCGATGCGCCCGAAGGCCCTATCACGCTTGGCCTCACCAACAGTCCCTGGCACTTCGATCTGAGATCCGCTGTTCCTCATTTCATGCACATGCACAACGCCTGGAACGTGGTGGCTCTCGCGCTGGTTCTCGCCACGCTGACCAAGGGCCTGTGCGATTACACGGGCACTTATCTGGTCAATTACGCCGGCTTCGGAACCATTACCGATCTGCGCAACCACCTCTACGAAGTCACGCTGCGCCGTTCGTCCAGTTTCTTTCACAAGCACGCCACTGGCACCATCCTCTCCACGCTCATCAACGACGTGGACCGCGTGCAGGTGGCCGTCAGCACGGTTATCAGCGAATTCCTTCAGCAGTTCTTCACCTTCGTCGTCGGCCTCGTCCTCGTCATCAATCTGGGGGGGCGTCTTAGCTGGGCGTTGCTGCTTTTCATTCCGGTGGTCATCACTTCCTCGCGCAAGATCGGCAGCGAAGTCCGGACGCGTACCCGCACCGGTCAGGACAAGCTGGCCGAGATCCAGAACATCCTGCACGAAACAGTGACCGGCAATCGCATCGTGAAGGCTTTCAACACCGAACTGTGGGAGATACTTCGCTTCAAGAAGGCCGCCAGCCGCCTCTTTCGTGCCAATCTGCGCAACGTGCGCATCCAGGCAATCAGTTCTCCCTTGATGGACTCAATCGGCGCTGTCGCCATTGCCATGATGCTGTTTATCGGGCGCAATGAGATTCTCCATGGGCGCATGACCATGGGCATGTTCGGCGCGTTCATCATCCTGCTCTTCAAGCTCTATGATCCAGTGCGCAAGTTCGCTTACTTCTACAACAGCTTTCAAGGGGCCATGGGCGCCTCGGCCTCCATCTTCGGCTTTTTCGATACCGAGGACGATGTAAAGGAACGCCATCACGCCATTGCGTTGAAGGGCTTTGCGAATTCCGTTGCATTTGAAAACGTGGGCTTCTCCTACTCGACCGCGGAGGGCGAACACCAGATTCTGCACAATGTCGATCTTGAGCTGCGCACTGGCGAAGTGCTGGCGCTTGTTGGCCCCAGCGGCGCGGGCAAAAGCACAATTGCCAACTTGATTCCGCGCTTCTTCGACGTGACCAGCGGCCGCATTCTCATTGACGGCCGCGATCTGCGCGACCTCACGCTGGGCTCGCTGCGCCGCAATGTTGCCCAGGTTACGCAGGAGACTATTCTCTTCAACGACACGGTGCGCAACAACATCGCCTACGGCCAGCCGGAAGTCCATTTGAAACTCGTAGAGCAGGCCGCGCACAACGCTCTGGCCCACGACTTCATCATGGGCATGCCGCAAGGCTACGACACGGTAATCGGCGAAAAAGGCTTTCGTCTCTCTGGCGGCGAGCGCCAGCGGCTGGCCATTGCCCGCGCAATTTTGAAGGATGCGCCCATTCTGATTCTCGATGAAGCTACCTCGTCGCTCGACGCGGAGAGCGAATCCCTGGTGCAGGCCGCGCTTGGAAACCTGATGCAGAACCGTACGGTACTGGTCATCGCTCATCGTCTGGGAACCATTCGCCGCGCCAACCGTATCGCGGTGCTCGAAGACGGACGCATCACCGCCATCGGTACTCATGATGAACTGTTGGAAATCTCGCCCACATACCAGCGGCTCTATCAACTGCAGTTCATGGACGTGCCGGAAGAACAGGGACTTGCGATAAAGGACTAAGGACTGAGGACCAGAAGCTTAGCAGTTCGAGGAAGAATATGCCGATTTATTCGATGACCGGGTTTGCGCGCTCTCAAGTTCGCGTGCCCCTGCCTAATGGAGAACAGCTCAGCTACACGCTCACGGTGAAGAGCGTGAACCACCGCTTTCTCGACGTGCAGTTGCGGCTTCCTTCCGGCCTGGATGCGCTGGAGATGGAACTGCGCAAGGCGCTCAAGGACGCGCTTGTCCGCGGTCACGTGGATCTGACGCTTCAGGTCGATCGCTCCAGCCAGCAAACCGCCGGCTACAACCGCGATCTCGTGAACGCCTACCTGGCCGCATTTTCCGCCGCGCGCGAGGAGCATGGGCTGACCGGCCAGCAGCCCGATCTGAACGCCGTACTGCGCTTGCCGGGCGCTCTGCAGAATGAGAACCGCTCGAGCGGTGACGGTGATCAGGCTGCGCTAACCGAGAGCGTGCAGCGCGAGATAGTGCCTCTTCTCGACGAGTTGAAAATCATGCGCGCGCGTGAAGGCGAAGGTCTTGTGGCGACTCTCAACGGAACACTCGATCGCCTGGCCGAATCCACTGAAGGCGTCGCGGCGTTGCGCACCGAGGTCGAAGAGCGCTATCAGGCGCGGCTCACCGAGCGGCTTCTCGCGGCCACCGGCCCGGAATTCAACCGGCAGAGATTGCTCGAGGAAGTCGCCGTGATGGTCGAGCGCAGCGACATTGCCGAGGAGTTGGAGCGCATGACCACCCACATCGGCCACTTCCGCGAGCTGTTGGCCGCCGGTGGCGAAATCGGCAAAAAGCTTGACTTCCTGCTCCAGGAGATGAATCGCGAGGCGAATACGCTGCTCTCCAAAACCGGCGGAGCAGGCGGCAAGGGAACTCGCATTACCGAGCTTGGATTGGCCATGAAATCGGAGATCGAAAAAGCCCGCGAACAGATTCAGAACGTAGAATAACCAGATGGCCGGGCGCAGACTTCCTCAAGAGCGCCCAAGAGGACAATCGCAACGTGGCAGGAATTCTCTTTATCATTTCGGCGCCTTCGGGCTCGGGCAAGAGCACGCTGGTCAACGAGGTGCGCAAGCAATTGAGCGGAATCGAGTTTTCCGTCTCCTGGACCACGCGGGCGCCGCGCGGCTCTGAGCAGGACGGGCGCGAATATCACTTCGTCTCCCGCGTGGAGTTCGAGAAGATGCTCGCTGACGGAATGTTTATGGAGCACGCCGAGGTCTTTGGCAACTACTACGGCACGGCGCGCAACTCGCTTGAACACGCCCGCCGCGATGGCCACGATCTGGTACTCGACATTGACGTGCAAGGCGCCTCGCAGGTGCGCGCCGCCATGCCCGAGGCTGTCAGCATCTTCGTCCTGCCGCCCAACCCCCGGGTGCTGCGCACACGCCTGCGCAATCGCAGCCGCGCCGAGGGCGTGGTAAACGAGGAAGAAGTCTACCGCCGCCTGGGCGAAGCCAGCAAGGAGATTGAGAAATATAGCCAATACGGCTATATTTTGGTCAACGACACTCTTGACCGGGCGGTGGCTCAACTGGAAGCCATCGTGCTGGCCGAACGCTTCTACCGCAACGATGAGCCGATTGCCTATCGTTCGCGCAGGGTGTTGGAGGTGGCTGCGGGTTGCCTGCAAGGGAACTCGCAGGATAGGCTGAAACCCGTGCTTGAGGCCTTTGGGCTTCTCAATCCCCAGGGCCAGCGGGAATTGCCTTTTTTGGAGGATTCCGATGAGGAAGACTCCGTTGACGACAAGGAGGATCCCCAATGACGATTGAAACCGGCTTCGACTCGAACTACCGCAAGGTGATGGTGGCTGCCCGCCGCGCTCGACAGTTGCAGAACGGCTCCCGCGCACTGGTCTCCACTCATTCCACCAAACCCTGCCGCATCGCTCAGGACGAGATTGACGCGGGTAAAATATCCTACGTAAAAGCCGACGTGCCGGTGGTCAAGCCGGCGGTGGACGGCCCGGCCATCCCCATCCTGGCAGGTTAAATTTTCCGTTTCTTTTATTGCCGCGAATCTTTTGAGCGGCATTCTTGCGGTCTTGGGCGCTGCGCCGGCAGCGAGGGGAAATCCTGCGGGTCGCGCGACAGAGCAACGGGCGGATTGTAGCGAAACCAGAGTAGCTGTATCCAGAAGCACACCGGCCAAGTGGCTTTTTCCTTAAGAAAAAGCCACCTTGCACAATCTTTGCAAGGGCACATTTACCCTGGTTTCGCTCTAGAAAGTGGAGTAAAAAGTTGGCGCAATCGCTCGATTCCGCAACCCGCCAGGCTCTTACAGCCCGCATCCGCTTCTATCGCGATCTTGGCCTCACCGAGTTCTATCGCCGTCCCGTGGACCCTGCTCTCCTGGCGCAATTAGCCGCCGCGCCGGATGAGCCGCAACAAGAGGCAGCGCCTCAGACATTTCACCCACCTCAGGCCTTTCACACGGAGGATCAGCCGATTCCGCCACGCAAGCCGTTTCCCTCAGCTCCCGCCATTGCCGAAGCAGTTCCCGCGGCCGACCGTGCCGCCGCTCTCCAACTTATCCGCGATGAGATCGGCGACTGCACTCGCTGCGCGCTCCACAAAGGCCGCAACAAGCTGGTCTTCGGCGACGGCTCGCCCGCCGCGCGGCTGATGTTTGTCGGCGAAGGCCCTGGCGCGGACGAAGACGCGCAGGGGCTGCCCTTTGTCGGCAAGGCCGGGCAACTGCTCAACAATATGATCGGCGCCATGGGACTCCGGCGCGAGGATGTCTACATCGCCAACGTGGTCAAGTGCCGCCCGCCCGGCAATCGCGTCCCCGAGCCCGAAGAGGGCGCCACTTGTACTCCGTTTCTCTTCCGCCAGATCGACGTGATTCGCCCTGAGGTTCTTGTCGCTCTGGGCGCCACCGCGGCCACATGGCTGCTGGGCGCGCGCCAGCCGCTGGCCGGGCTGCGGGGCAGGGTTCACAACGTTCGCGGAACCAAGCTCATCGTCACCTATCATCCGGCCTACCTGTTGCGCGACCCTCGCCAGAAAAAGGAAGCCTGGGCAGATTTGCAGATTGCCATGAAAGAGCTGGGCCTGAAACCGCCGGTAAAAGGTTGAAAAGCGCGACCCGCTTTCACAGTTTCACAGTTACACAGGAAATAGGGGGGGTGGGGGTACCTTGGAATCGTCCTGTCCATCGTCCTGACCACCCCACAGAAGGTCAAGACCTGTGTACAAGGGTTCGCGCATCGATTCGAGGAAGCGCCGGACGAGAGCGGAGACTGAGGTGCCCTGCCGAGCCGCATACACCCGCGCCAGCAGATAAATCTCGTCGGGTACGGTTACTGTGATGTTTTTCATGGGACTCCTAACCTGAGGTGCAGAGTTTTATTCGAAGATGCTCTATTTGGAATTGTGCGGCAACGGGCGGAAATTATCTGCAACCACCTGCGCGACGGGAGTTCATCCCAGGTCAATCGCATGAACAGCAATCGACGGTTCGCTTCACCCCTCCGGGGTGGAAATTCATAGGTGTGCTGCTTTCCCCGGATTGCGCTACGCTCCATCCGGGGCTATTTTCGGTTCTCCCTCCGGGAGAAATTGATCCCGCCCCCCCCCGCAAAAGGTATCCGTTAGCAAATTGTCGAATACCGCAAGTGAAAGGACAAAAAGGGACCAAGTTCACGAACAAGAATCGTTCATGCGATTGCCCGGAGTTCATCCTGCCCTCCTGACAGGAAGGGCATTCTCGTGCAATACTTGTATTGCAGAGATGCTGGAGGTTTGTTTATGGGCTCCGCTGTTTCCCTTCGCTTGCCGGAAGGCCTGAAATCCCGTCTTGATAAGCTCGCCAAACGCACCGGGCGAAGCAAAACCTATTACATGATTGAGGCCATCAGCGAAAAGCTGGAGGATCTGGAAGATTTGTATCTGGCCGAAGAGCGGACACGTGCGCTGAGGGCCGGACGCAGCAAGACTTATACCCAGGAAGAGATGGAAGAACGCTATGGTCTGGCGGATTGAATACAGCAAGGATGCAGATAAAGAAATCGCCAAACTCGACAAACCAATCGCGCAGCGGATCATCCGGTTTATGGGAAGCCGTGTCGCAAAACTGGAGAATCCGCGCAGTATCGGCCAGGCGCTTGCCGGTTCAAAGTTGGGCTGTTACTGGAAATACAGGGTAGGGGATTACCGCATTATTGCCGATATTCAGGATGGAAAGCTGATTGTCATGGTTGTGCGCGTGGGAAACCGCCGCGAAGTGTATCGATGAGGGAGGCACCTCCTGCGAAACTCTCAGGTGTGAAAATCCAGACCTGGGGCACGCCGACTCGGGTCGTGCGCCTATGGGGAGATGGAGCACTCGCCAATCAGGGAAATCTCAAATTAGCTTTTAGACATGCCTTCGATATTCCTGCCTGGCAGTACTCTCGCTAAATCATCCTCCACGTCGATCTCCCATTTTGCTGCCATGATTGCGACGTGATACCCAATCGTTGCTCGCAACTCACCCAAAGCTATAAAGAACTGGCCAGAGCGCATTGAATACCGATCATGCAGGTCAAATCTGTCTCCGTCTTTCGGAGCTTTATCCAAAAAAGTTCGGCATGCCGCGCGAATTCCCACTAAGTGCTTAAAAAGGTCCGTCCCCTCTGAGACTACGGCTAGTTCCTCAGTCAGAGTCTTTCGAATCTCAAGAGCGGAGAGGTAACAGTGGTGTGGTTCCTCCTCTGCACATAGATTGAACAGCATTCTGCGGTCTTCAAGAAAGCGAATCACTTTCCTTGCGATTGCCGCGTCTGTCTTTGCGGGCACCCACCCTACAGTCAGGAAAGGAGTTCCAATGCTATTGAGCCGGGATGCAATTTCGGTGAAGTTCATGGAGTTTGCCTCTTTTTCGCGTTGAATCGCTCATAAAAGCGGGTGGGAGCCGCGACAGTTCACCCGTCGAATCGCCACAAGGCCACGCCGCCTAGCAGGCCTGCTTCATTGGAGACGATGCTCACGTTTTTGGCTGGCGTAAAGAGGATTTTCTTGGTGTTGCCGCCGCCCAGGTAGAGGTAGTCCCAGTTGAAAGTCGCCTCGGTCTGCTTGATGGCCGCTTCGAGGAAGTCGTTCCAGCGCGCCTTGCCGTACTTGTCGAGGCCGCGGCGGCCAAGGTAGTCCTCGTAGTTCATGCCTTTTTTGCGCCAGGGATGCACGCTCAGCTCAAGGCCGGGAACCAGGTGGCCGTTGGTGAACAGGGCGCTGCCCAGCCCGGTGCCAAGCGTGAGCACCAACTCGACTCCATGTCCCTTGATGGCGCCGTAGCCGGCGACATCGGCGTCGTTGGCTACACGCACAGGCTTCTTCCAGCGATCGATCAGATTGTTCTGTATGGGAAAATTTTTCCAATCGGGATGGAGGTTGTTGGCCAGGATGCTTACGCCGCGCTTGACGACGCCGGGAAAGCCGACGGAGACGCGGTCGAAGCCCGGCAACTGGCGGCGCAATTCATCAAGCCCGGCCAGCACCGCCTCCGGCGTTGACATGGCTGGAGTGGCGATGCGCAGCCGTTCGCTGACCGGCTTGCCGGCCGCATCCAGCAGCATGGCCTTCAGCGCGGAGCCGCCAACGTCGATGGCCAGCGTGACAGGATGGGTTGGGTCGGGCGCAATCACCGGGGCGGCGGCAGGGGCGGCAGGGACGGGAGCGGCGGGCGGTGTGATTTCAGAAGCCATTTGCAGGAATTGTACTGCCTGAGGGTGGGAATGCAATGTGCCGGTTGGACGCGATATGCACAAGCGGCAAGCTCTGCGTGCCCCCATCCCCTACACTGAGGTTTGCCGCCCATGCCTTCTTATTGCGAAGTCGCGTTGCCCGTGCCGCTGGACCGCCTATTTACCTACGCGGTGCGCGAGGGGCAACTGCCGCAGCGGGGAGCGCGGGTGATTGTGCCCTTTAACAAAGAAAAACTGATTGGGGTAGTCGCCGCGCTCGACGCCAAGGCTCCGGCGGATTTCGAAGTGCGCTATGTCGAAGCGGTATTGGACGATGAGGCGTTGTTGAGCGACCATTTGCTCGCCTTGGCCGAATGGATGGCGCAGTACTACCTGGCTCCGCTGGGCGAGGTGCTGCGGGGGATGTTGCCGCTGATGGCCGAGGTACGGCGGACGGTCTATTACCGCATTACCGATCTGGGACGGGATGTGCTGGCGCGGAGTTTGGATGGAGATTCGCCGCGAGGCTTGGGGAAATTTTCCGAAGGGCGTACCTCAGGGGCTAAAGCCCAGGATGATTTGGATGCTTTTTCGGCACGACTAAAGTCGTGCCCTGACACGGGCCAGCCTGACTGGAACCAGTCTGACACGGAACAGCCTGGCACGAACCAGCTTTTTCCCCGAACTTCAAAGAGCGGTTCAAAGCGCAAAGGGAAGCTTTCTGCCGAAGAGCAGGATATGGAGCGGCGTGTGCTCACGCGCCTGGCTTCAGGCGAGCCGGTGAAGGTCTCCACGCTGCGCACGGCTACCGCGGCCACGTTGCCTGTGCTGGCCGGGCTTACGCGCAGAAAGTGGATTGCGCGCGAGACGGCTGCTGCGGAACGCGATGCGCGGCGCATGGAGCGATTCGCCGTTTTGGTTCCTGAAGTCCGGCTGCCCGCGCTGACCGCGAAGCAGCAGGCCATTTTGGCCGAGTTGTCGGCTTGCGGCAACGAATTGCCCCTGGCCGAGTTGCGCCGAAAGGAGCTGCCTTCTTCTACGCTGCAGACTTTGGTCCGTCGCGGCCTGGTGCGCATCGACGAGCGGCCCGCCGTCTTTCGCCTGGGCGGATTGCAAGGCCAGCCTGGGCCGTTGCGCCTCAACGAGCCGCAGGTGGACGCGCTGGCCAGCCTGGCGTCGGCTCTTGGAGGATTTCAGCCGTTTCTACTTCATGGCGTGACAGGTTCGGGAAAAACAGCGGTTTATCTTGCCGCGATGCAACGGGCGCTGGACCGCGGGCTCTCGTCCATCCTGCTGGTTCCAGAGATTGGGCTGACGCCGCAGACGGTGGGCCTGCTGGACGCGGCATTCGGGCAAAAAGTCGCCCTGCTGCACTCGGCGCTGACGCCCGAAGAGCGCAGCGACCAGTGGCGGCGCATAAGGCGGGGCGAAGCGCCGATTGTGGTCGGCACGCGGTCGGCCATCTTTGCTCCCGTACCGAATCTGGGCCTCATTCTGGTGGATGAAGAACACGACCAGAGCTACAAGCAGGAGGAGACGCCGCGCTACAACGCGCGCGATGTGGCCGTGATGAGGGCCAAAATAGAGGGCGCCGTGGTGGTGATGGGCTCGGCCACACCGTCTCTGGAGAGTTGGCAAAACTCAGCGCAGGGCCGGTACAAGCTGATCGAAATGCGCGACCGCGTGATGGATCGCCCGCTGCCCGCCGTCGAGTTGATCGACATGCGGCGCGAGTTTCAGGAGACGGGGCAGGAGCAGCTTTTTTCGCGGGCGCTGGTGGCGCAGACGCGCGAGGCGCTGGATCGCGGCGAGCAGGCGCTGATTTTGCTCAACCGGCGCGGCTACTCGTTTGCGGTAATCTGCCGCGCCTGCGGCGAAAAGCTGGAGTGCCAGAATTGCGCCATCTCCCTCACGCATCACAAGCCGGCGGAGTCCGAGTCTCTGGATGCCGGGGTTGCGCGCGCGGGCCAGCGGTTGGAATGTCACTATTGCGGTTTCAAGCGCACAGTGCCGGCGCGCTGTCCCAAGTGCGACAGCGAACATCTCTACTACTTGGGCGCCGGCTCGCAACAAGGAGAAGAACGCCTGAGCGAGATTTTTCCCGGCGCGCGGATTGGCCGCATGGATCGTGACACAGTGCGCGGCCGGGGCGATTTGGAGCGGTTGTTGGCTCGCCTGCATTCGGGCGAGATCAACCTGCTGGTGGGCACGCAGATGATCGCCAAAGGCCACGACGTTCATGGCGTCACGCTTGTAGGTGTGGTGGGCTGCGACCACTCGCTCTCGATGCCGGATTTTCGCGCTGCCGAGCGGGTCTTTCAGCTGATGACGCAGGTTTCGGGCCGGGCTGGACGCGGCGATCTGCCGGGGCGCGTGGTGGTGCAGACCTACTACCCGGACCACTACGCCGTTCTAGCCGCCAGCAAGCACGATTACTCCGCCTTCGTCGAGCGCGAATTGAAATACCGGCGCTGGATGCACTATCCGCCTTTTGGCGTGCTGGCCAATGTGCTGGTGCAATCGGCGAAGTTGGAAGAGGCGGCGGGTTGGTCGGCTTCGCTGGGCAAGTGGTTTGAGAAAGCGGCGCCGGAGGGTGTGCGTGTGCTGGGCCCCTGTACCGCGCCCATTGCGCGCATCAAAGGCGTCTATCGCTTTCACCTGATTCTCAAGGCCGCCTCGCGCAAGGCGCTCAATGCGGCTCTACGCGGAATGTTGGCTCACGCAGACGCTGCTCAGATCCCACGCCGCAATCTGATAGTGGATGTGGACGCGCTGCGGCTGATGTAGGCGCCTGAGGTGGATGGCTGCGTTAGTCAAGGGGAAGAGAATTCCACTTCATCTTGAGCGCAGAAGCTTAGAATGCAGTTGGGTTTGTCTGTTGACTGTTTTTCGCTTCCAAAGAGGATAGGCAAAGTGAAGAGAAGATCGGCTTGGCCGTATAACGCAAAGTTCTCCGGAAGTGCGATTCAGAACGTGATTGGATCGTTTGTTTTTGCAGGCATTTTCTTCGGGCTTTTTAGCACAACGATGTGTGGGCAACAGCCGCGGATTGCCGGCCCGGTCGACGATGCGGCGCGACTCAACATCGCCCATTCGCACTTGCCCCTGCGCAGCGCCACCGACCTGGGCGCGGTCAGCGATGCGCAACAGTTTGGTCGCATGATTCTGGTCCTGAGCCGATCCCCCGAACAGCAGCAGGCTCTCGCCGCCTTTCTTGACAGCCAGCAAACCAAAGGTTCGGCAAATTACCATCGCTGGCTCGCGCCGGCGAAGTTTGGCGAGCAATTTGGTCCTTCACCCGACGACATTGCAGCGATCAGCGGGTGGCTGCGGCAGGAGGGTTTTCAAGTTGGAAGCATAGCCAAGAGCGGCATGTGGATCGAATTCTCCGGGTCTGCGGGCCAAGTGAATGCGGCGTTTCATACGCAGATGCGGCGCTACAGCGTGAACGGCGAGACACATATCGCGAATGCGACCGATATCTCCATCCCTGCCGCTCTGGCTTCCGTGGTGCAGGGCGTGCCTCTCCACGATTTCTTCACCCGGCCAGCGCTCGTGCGTCCCACCCAGGCTTCCCCAGCCATCACCGCGTCATGGAACGGTGCGCATGCCCTCACCCCCGGCGACTTCGCGACCATCTACGATCTCGCGCCCCTATACAAATCCAGCCTCAACGGCAGCGGCCAGACCATCGCCATCGTGGCTGAAGCTGACATCGAGCCCAGCGACCTCGCTGCGTTTCAGAAGATTTTCGCTCTCCCTGCAAACACGCCAAACGTCATCGAGAATGGGCCTGATCCTGGATTCGACACATTCCTCGGCTTGGGCGAGGAAGCGACTATCGACACGGAATGGTCCGCCGCCGTCGCGCCAGGCGCGACGATCGACCTGGTTGTGACCGGACCACAGGCGACCGCCGATCCGGCCGAGCTCTCCGCTGCATATATTGTTGACCAGAACATGGCCCAGATCGTCAGCGTCAGTTTTGGCAGCTGCGAGTCGAACCTCGGAACCGCGCAGATGGCTCTCTGGAACGAGGTTTGGGAGCAGGCCGCTGCGCAGGGCATGAGCGTCTTTGTCGCATCCGGTGATGCCGGCGCGGCTGGCTGCGCCTCGGCTGGCTCCGAATACAACAATGTAGGCAACGTAGCTACGGTAAATGGTGTTGGCTCTAGCCCGTACGTCACCGCGGTCGGCGGTACCGAATTCGACGAAACCGTGAACGGAGCCGCCGGCAGCACTTTCTGGAGCGTCACCAACGCGGCAAATCTCGGATCGGCCATCGGCTACATCCCCGAGATGGTGTGGGACGACCTCAACATCCCGTTCTTCTCCGCTGGCGGCGGTGGAGTCAGCACCATCTATCCAGCGCCGTCCTGGCAAACCTTGCCAGTTACCGGCCTGAGCGTGCTGCAGACTTACAGCCTCCCCAATCAGCCTGGCATAGCTCCGCGCGGCGTCCCTGACGTCTCCCTCTCGGCGTCAGCGGATCACGACGGCTACCTGTTCTGTTTCACCACTGTCGCATCGACCCCCGACTGCCAGCTCACCGGCGGCGCGCTCACTCAGTCCACTTTCCAGAACGAGGCCGGTGGCACCTCCTTCTCCGCGCCCGCATTCGCCGCCATCATGGCCATCGTCAATCAAAAGGCGAGGACCGCCGTCGCTTCCCCATCACCCAACCCACCCGGCGACGGCCGTCAGGGACTCGCCAACTACGTCCTCTATCCGCTGGCTGTCTCCGAGCAATATTCCAACTGCAACTCCAGCAACGAAACCACTCCCACCACCTCTACACCCACCGCCTGCACCTTCCACGACATCACCTCCGGCAGTAACTCTGTTCCTGGATACCCACCTGTTACCGGCTACGACGCTGCCCCCGGCTACGACCTCGCCAGCGGACTCGGCTCCGTTGACGCCGCCAACCTCGTCGCCAACTGGGTCAGCGCCGTCGCCGGCTTTCAGGGTACCCAGGTCAACCTTGCCACCGATCCCGCTGCTACCACCATCAACATCGCCCACGGACAGTCCGTCACCTTCAATGTCAGCGTGACCAAACTTGCCGCCGATACTTCCGTCGCCACGCCCACCGGCAATATCGCGCTCATCGCCGAGGGTGGAACCCTACCCGGCAGCACCAGCGTATTCGCGGCCCCACTTTCAGCCAGTTCCGGCGCCGCAACCACCGGCGACTTCGCCGTCAGCGGCCTCCCCGGCGGCACTTACAACCTCGTTGCCCGGTTTCCCGGAGACTCATCCTTTGCCGCCAGCGACTCAAATGCCATCCCCGTTACCGTCACCTCAGAGCAGAGCACCACCACTTTTGCAGCTTGGGGCATCGAGGCAAGTGGGAGCAAACTGGCATATTCCTCGACGAACTGGTCGTATGGATGGTCTGCACAGTTCTCCGCTTCGGTAGCCGGCGTCAGCGGTCAGGGAACTCCCTCCGGCCTCATCACCTTCCTCGACAACGGAAGCGTGCTCGCCAAAGTCCCGCTCGAAAACACCGGCAATGCCTACCTGAATGTCTGTCCGCCGCTTGGCCCGATTGAGTTCTTTCCCAACTACCCATCGCTGCCCTGCCCCGCCTTCGGCTCGCACATCTACTCAGTGACCTATAGCGGTGACGGCAGCTTCGCCGCCAGTCCCAACCCACCCGCCGCCACCCAGATCTCGACCGTCCAGGTTGGCAAGGGGATGCCGCTCGGCGGAATCAACATCGTTCCAACTCAAACCGATCCCAACTACACTCTGAGCGAGCCTCTCACCTTCTCCGCCATTCCAGAAACCAGCCCGATGGCAGTCCAGCCCACCGGCACAATCCAGTTCTTCGTCGGCGGCGTCGCGGTTGGCTCTCCCGTGCTGGTCACCGGCAACCCTGCGCAAGCCACCGTGTCGAACGTCGTCTTATCCCAGGGGGATGACACCATCACCGCCGCTTACTCCGGCGACAGTAACTACTTGCCGGTGACTTATACGGCCCTTGAATACTGGGGGGTGCCGGTAGGATGGAATGCCGCGACCACAGTAGCCACTGTCAACCCGGGCCAGACCGCGACTTATAACCTTACACTTAGTTCCTCCACCTTCACCGGCACCGCAACCCTCACTTGCGTCTCCAGCATGAATCTCTTCAATCCCACGGCCACCGTCCCCGGCGCGTCCTGCAACGTCAGCCCGGCGACGGTCAATCTCACCTCAGGCGGTCCCGCGGCTCCAGTGACGGTCACCATCACCACCATGGCACAATCTCGTCTCACCCCGTTCAACACCACGCCCTGGGCAGTTCCCCCCGTGCTCGCCTTCATGTTCTGGGGAGTGCGCAGAAGACGCTGGCGCCCGCTGCTGGCTTGCATACTCGCCGCGCTGGCCCTCTCCTGCGTCACCTCATGCGGAGGCGGTGGCGGCGGCAACACGCAGATCGTCAACACCGGGTCGCCCGCTACCAGCGGAATCTTCAGCGTCTGGGCCGGTGTGCCAGACTCCAGCACCGAGACGCAGTTCATTGGAGCCAAACTAACGCTCAACGTCAATCAGTGAGAATTTTAGACAAGTTCTATCCGGGTGTGGGCCAATTCTTGGCCGATCCCAACCCGCAGGAGCAACTGGACAACACGAGCCGGTTTAAGCAGCCGGCTCCATAAAGCGGGCTGGTCTCGCGCGCCAGTCTCGCGCATGGTCTCTCGCGTGAGTTTGTTGGGCTTGAAGTCGGCGGGCAGAGCGTTCTCCCTTGCCACCCTGGTCAGAACGATGCGCGCCACGCCGGAGACACTGAGGCCCATCTCTTGAAGCACGGCGGTAGCCTTTTCCTTCACGTCAACGCTGATTCGGGAGCGGACAAAGGCATTTGTGGTCGCGCTTATATCGTGGCCCGACTGAGCCACAATATGCGATGAGCCTCATCGCCACACTGTCTTTACTTCGTCGCCGCGCCGTTCTCCAGCACGTGTAATTCCTTTCCGGGTTTGAAGCGGACTGCCTTGCCGGGAGCGATGCTCACTTCGGTGCCGGTTCGGGGGTTGCGGCCGATGCCGGTCTTGCGGGCGCGGACGCTGAAGACGCCAAAGCCGCGCAACTCGATGCGCTCGCCGGCCGTCAGAGCCTGTTTTAGACCCTCGAAGACCGTATCCACGGCCGCCTCGGCCTTCGTGCGGGGCAGTCCCGTGCGCTCAATCACATGATGTACGATGTCCTGCTTAATCAATGGGCACCTCGCTGACGAAACTGAATTGACTGTACTACGACCTACGGTAGTGATGCTACAGGATTTAGAGCATTTTTGGAATACCCCGAGAAACCACATTTCATCAGGAACGCTTTTTTCTTGCGTGAGGGCGGGCGTTTTCCGCCAGAGTGACCCCACGTTACCCTCAGTTCGCCGTTTGATTGCCGTATATTGAAATTGGCCGTTGTTTTTCTTTAAGATAGGCGGCGTAGCGTTCCTCAGCCCAAGGCAAATTCAACCCCGGACCGGATGCAGGCCCGCAACAGGAGAGGTATGTCAATTCAGAGCGACCGTTGGATCAGGGAACAGGCCATTCAGCACCGTATGATTGAGCCTTTCAGCGAGAAGCAGGTAGCCGGCAACGTCATCTCCTACGGGCTTTCCTCGTACGGCTATGACCTGCGCGTCAGCGACGAATTCAAGATTTTCACCAATGTGAACAGCGCCATCATCGACCCCAAGGCCTTTGATGAGCGGTCGTTTGTCTCCGTTCAGGCTGATTCGGTGATTGTGCCGCCAAATTCCTTTGCGCTGGCGCGTTCCGTCGAATATTTTCGTATTCCCAGGGATGTGCTCACGCTCTGCGTGGGCAAGTCCACCTATGCGCGTTGCGGAATCATTGTGAACGTGACGCCTTTCGAGCCGGAATGGGAGGGATTTGTAACGCTGGAAATCTCCAATACCACGCCGCTGCCGGCCAGGATTTACGCCAATGAGGGGCTGTGCCAAATTTTGTTTTTCCGCTCGGATGAGCCTTGCCAGGTCAGCTATGCCGATCGCAAAGGCAAATACCAAAAGCAGCAGGGAATTATGCTCCCCAGACTCTAGTCTGGTGTGAAGGGAAGTGGTTGGACCAGTTTTGAAGAACGATTTAGAGAACGAAGGGATTCATTCCCATAGCGACGCGGGGTTAGTGCTTCTCGCTTTGTTGTCAGGTTCTTCTGCATTGCGAGAGGCGCACGATGTCTTCACGCAGCAACAATAAGCCGATTCGCATCGGTGTACTTACTGATGAGCCGCTCCGCCTGGAGGGGCTCGCCGGCGTCTTTGAAGAGTGGTCCGCGGAAGGCTTTGCTCCGCTGGCGCCGGTATTCGGAGATCTCGATGAACTGTTATCTGACCGAACGCTGACGTTTCTGGTCGTGGACCTGAACGCTTTTCCCAGCGGGGTGGGAGCAGTCAAGGACATTTGCCGCAGGCGTCCCGAGATGCGGTTGATCGTGATTGGCCCGGAAGCAAACGAAAAGCTGATTATGGATTTGGTGCTGGCTGGCGCTCGTGCCTACCTTGATTTGAAGGCCAGCCCGCGAAACGTGCGCCAGGCCATTGAAGAAGTCACCAGCGGTTCCATCTGGGCGCCGCGGCGCCTGCTCGCCAAATTGATCGATCAACTGCTGACGGTCTCAGATGCCAGCCTCTCCAACGGCCCTCCTCACCTGACAGAGCGCGAATTGCAGGTACTCGAACTGATTCTGACGGCCCGGTCCAATCGCGAGATTGCGCAGCAGTTGGGCATCGAGGAGAGCACCGTTCAGGCGCATGTCGGCAGGTTGATGCGCAAAACAGGCGCGGACAACCGAATCAATCTGCTGATGCGCGCCTCCGAAGCCACGCTGCTTCAGTCCACCGGCATCAGGGATCGCCGCAAGGGTGAGCGCCGCGGGAACCAGGCACTTGCTTTTCCCGTTACCGATAAGTAAACAAAAGAGGTTACTTATCTACACACGTGCTCTGTAATCTTGCGCAATAATGACCGCTCCCGCCAGACTCGTTCATAGAAACAACGCAGATCTGGGGAAGGAGTTCCCAGGCAGCGTGTCTGACATGAAGCCTGGGAACTCCTCTTTTTTCTGATCTGTTTTGAATCGTGACTTCGGATTTACTTCCCCCTCCCCCAGCGTCCGCGCCTGTTTACCTTTAGGTAAACAGGCGCGGTTACCACAGTCTATAAATATTTCTAGAATTGAGCGTTTTTGTACAGAATTAATTCCCGCTTTTCCACATACTCATTTATAGAAGCAACGAAGATTTGGGGAATAGGAGTTCCCAGAGGGCATATCCTCCATGTAGTCTGGGAACTCCTCTTTTTTGGGCCGAGCAAAGCGGCTTGCGGGGTCCAGCGCATCACTGGCCAGTTTCATTCAGCATTCAAACTTAAATAGATCGTCAGGGCAAGCCTCCTCGGCTTGCCTTCATTTTTTCCCGGGCAGCCACGGAAGAGATATTGGCACATGTTTTATCGAGCCGTTATGAGACTTGAGCATGAGTGCCTGGGCTGGTATGTTATAGCTGTCTTGGGATACCCGGGTGAAAAGGCGGGCGCCATTAGGGTTCCACTGGACTGCAGCGCTACGGGGGTTGAATTTTGCGGCGCTGAAACCTGGCAACTCAACCTCGTCGATTGATTCTCGGCGACTCGACTACTCGCGCGGCGCCTGAGCCGCGGAGGGGAAAGGACAAGAATATGAAAAAGACACTTGTTTTGCTTTGTCTCTGTTGCTTGCTTCCAGTCACCGCCTTCGCAGGTTCCACGCGCGAGAGCCTGCAGGCGCGCATCGACGCCGCCAAGGCCGTGCTGGACGAAATTATGGCCACTCCCGACAACAGCATTCCCATGGATATTCTCGACCAGGCAACCTGTGTGGGCGTGATTCCGGGAATGAAAAAAGGCGCCTTTGTATGGGGTGCGCAATATGGGCAGGGGGTGGTAACCTGCCGCACCGGCCACGGTTGGAGCGCGCCGGTATTCATTCGCATGGAAGGCGGCTCGTTCGGCTTCCAGATCGGCGGCCAGTCCACTGACCTTGTGCTGGTTGCAGTGAATGATCGCGGCTTCCAGGATCTGCTGAAGAACAAGTTCAAGATCGGCGGCGATGCTTCCGCAGCGGCCGGCCCCGTCGGCCGTGACACACAGGCCGCCACTGACTGGAAGTTGAGCGCCGAACTGCTGAGCTACTCGCGTAACAAAGGCGTCTTTGCTGGCATCAGCCTGGACGGCACCAGCGTAACCCAAAACTCCGAAGATACCGAACTGTACTTCGGCCAATCGCAGACCTTCGATTCGATTCTGAAGGGCAATGTGCCGGTTCCTCAGGGCGCGGTGCCGTTTGTCACCACCGTGGCGCATTATTTTGTCGCCGCCAAGCACCGCTGATAGAGGCAATGCCGCAAACTATGAGGGCAGCCCGGCAACGGGCTGCCCCTTCGTTTGTTTTGCGGTATCGAGCCTGCGTCCAGAGGCTACACTTAGAGCGGTCCCACAATTCACCCGCCCTTTCTGGTATCGCGCAGGGTGACATTTTCTTCCACCCCAGCGACTAAGACCTGTCGCCGGGAACCCCGGCTGATGAAAATGCCACTTGATGGAAGTGGTTTCGGGGTAAAGCAATTATGGAACGGCTGTGAGATTTGCCTTTGACGATGCGAGAGAAGCTTGAGTATTGGCTGGTGATGATTGTGGCGCGCCCTCTGGGCTGGTTGCCGCGCGGGGCGGCGCGTCTTGTTGCCGGCGGGATTGCCTGCGTCGCGTATTATGTGCTCGGCCGGTTGCGCCGCGTGGGCGAGCGCAACCTGGCGTTGGCCTTCCCCAGGCTCACAGCCCGCGAGCGCCAAAAGATTCTCCGTGGTGTTTTCCGTTCCCTTGGGCGGCAGCTTGTCGAGTTCTGCCGCATGAGACGCTACACCGCTGAAAATACCCGTGACTGGATTCGCACCGAGGGTCTTGACCACTATCTCGCCGCAAAGGCGCGCGGCAAGGGCGTGCTGATTGTCACTGGCCATCTGGGCGCATGGGAGCTCTCCAGCTTCTATCACTCCCTGATGGGCTATCCCATGAGCATGGTCGCGCGGCCCCTCGATAACCGCCCCTTGGACGCGTATGTCAACGGCATCCGCTGCATGCACGGCAACCGCGTGCTGAACAAGGACGATTTTGCGCGCGGCCTGCTGACGGCCATGCGCAAGGGCAAAACCGTGGGCCTCCTGATGGACACAAATATGACTCCGCCGCAGGGCATCTTTGTGGAGTTTTTTGGCAAACAGGCTTGCACCGCCTTGGGCGTGGCGCGCGTGGCGCTGAAGACCGGCGCGGCTGTATTGCCGGGATTCATGGTGTGGGAAAAGGCCGAGCGGCGATACATGCTGCAATTTGGCCCGCAACTCGTCTTCGAGAAAAGTGCTGACGCGGAGGCAGACATTCTCGCCGCCACGCAACAATGCACCAGCGCCATCGAGAGCTGGATTCGGCGCTATCCTGACCAGTGGCTGTGGATTCACCGCCGCTGGAAAACGAGGCCGGCTGGCGAGCCGGGAATCTATTGAAGCGCTTGACTCTGCAAAGGAGAAACGCATGAAGCTGGGCGAACTGGTTCAAATTCTGAACGGAAAACTGGCGCAAGGGAATCCGGAGTTCGTGGTCACCGGCGTGAACTCTTCCGCTCTTGCTTCGGCTGCGGAGTTGGTTTTTGCGGAGGACGCGCCATCGGCGGCCAAGGCGCTGGCCAGCAATGCGGGTGTGGTGCTTCTGCGCGCCGGGCTGGCTGAAGCGTATCCCGAAGGCAAGTGCGTCGTGGAGGCCGAGCAGCCGCGATTGTGGTTTGCGTGGGCTGGCAAGCTGCTCAAGCCTGCGCCGCCGGCCGCAGGAGTGCATCCCTCTGCCGTCGTCGGCACAAATGTGAAGCTTGGGGCGGGCGTCTCCATCGGCCCGTGCGCAGTGGTTGGCGAGGGCGCAAGCATCGGCAAGGGAACGCGTATCGAGGCGGGAGCGGTCATCGGCGAAGGCGTCGTCATCGGCGACGATTGCCGCATCTTTCCTCGCGCTGTTCTCTATCCCGGAACCACGCTAAGCAATCGTGTGATGGTTCACGCAGGCGTGGTGTTGGGCGCGGATGGCTTCGGCTACGTTCGCGACCCAGCTACCGGCGCCTACACGCAGTTTCCGCAGCAGGGTACGCTGCTCATTGCAGACGATGTCGAGATAGGCGCCAACTCCACGATCGACCGCGGCGCACTCAAGCAAACCAAGATCGGCAGGGGAACGAAGTTCGACAATCTGGTCCATGTCGGCCACAACTGCGAGATCGGCGAGGACGTCATTCTGGTTGCTGGCGTTGGCATCAGCGGCTCTTGCACGGTGGGCAATGGCGCGGTGATCGCTGGCCAGGTGGGCATCGGCGACCACGCGCATATCGGCCCCGGCGTCATTCTTGGCGGCCAGTCCGGCGTGCTGAGCGGCAAGACAGTTACCAACGAGGGCATGGGCGTCAAACCGGGAAGCGTCTTGTGGGGCACGCCCGCTCGTCCGCTCCACCAGGTTCTGCGCGAACTGGCTGTAGTGGCCCGGCTCGCGAAGAAACGCGGGGCAGGGAATAAGGAATAGCTATTGCCGTCCAACTGCGAATCGTCTTTTCTACGACCGGAAGGCTGGCCCGTAAGGCGCGTCGAAACGGCGCTCCCACGCGCCATTCTTCTTCAGTTGGCTGTTCCAATAGAACTGCACAATGGGCAGCTTGACGGCCACCCTAAGCAGTGCGGTGGTGAGAGCAGAAAACCGCTCAGTTCCTGCCACTGCCTTCAGTTCCGCCTGACCGAAACGGTCGTCGCGAGCCAATTGCCCGCCTAGTGTTCGCAACTGCGCCCGTAGCTTTTTGTTCGCCTCATCCGGCATCATTTGCAGCGACTCGCCTCCGCCGCGCACGATCGTTCCTGCATAGGGCGATCCCAGGCGGTGCGCCAGTTTCTCCAGATAGCGCTCGACCGGACGCGAGTGCAGCGCCTCCGGGAATCCGGACTGCACAAGGAACGCGAGCGTTGGTGTACGAACTCCACGAGAGGCCGCACGCGGGGCCAGGGCCTCGATATATGCCTTCACCAGCGCGGGCATCGAGTCGGTGTAAAGCGGCATTCCCAACAAAACGACATCGGCCTCGCCAAAGGCCTCGACGGCGCGGACAAAGCAGGCGGGCTGTGCCAGGTGAAGCGTTTCGGGCGCTTGACCGCCAGTTTGCTGCCAGTCTTCAGCAACCCGCGACAGCATTTTCATCGAATTTGACCGCTCGCCGCGTGGCGAGCCGTTAAGCAACAAGAGCGATCTCATCGGCTACCTCCTCTGGAACGCGGCCGGCGACCGCGGTGAACACCATGCGCGACTTCAAGTTGCGTGCCATCCGCGTCCACATTGCCGTCGTAATCTCAATATCCTCGGCATCGCTGTCCCCGCCTGCGCCCAGCAGAAGCCCGAATTTTGGATAGCGAGCATAGCGCGCGCGATGATGCGCCTCGCCGCCTTCAATCACGACGTATGGGTGGAGGAGCGGGATCAACTGGTCGGCGGCGCGCTTAAGCAGGGCGGTGGTAAAGCCCATAACGAGCGGCGAGGCCAGCAGCAGCAAGTCGGCGTCCATCGCGGCCCGGCAAACCCGTTCGCTGTCGTCGCGCTTGACGCACTTGCCCGGCGTCTTCACCCAGCAACCGAAACAACCGGAGCAGCCTTTCAAATCAAGCTCAGCAAGATCGAGCATGGTGACCGCATGGCCTGAGTCCGTGAGCCGGCGGGCGACTGCGCGGAGATAATTCTTGAAGCACGAGGCGGGATTGGGGTCTCCATTAAGGACGGCGATCTTCATGGGAGTCTTCCTTTCCGTAGCCGAGTTCTACAGCGTAGAATTCGGCTACGGAATTGATTCTACGCTGTAGAGCAGACCTGTCAATCCCCATCCGAATTTTTTCATGGCATCATCTAAGAAAAGTGTATCTTCTTTCTCTATAGCCACTTGGCAGTTCTACGCTGTATAATTCGTGTGTTCCGAGGAGGTTCTAAGGAGCTCGCCCCTTGCCAGCAAATGAGAGAACGAGACTAGCCGCCGGGCGCAGCCGGAGCTCAGCCGCCCGCAACAAGCGCCGACAAGCGAAAGGCGTGCCGCTCAAGCGCGAGCAGATTGTCAAAACAGCGCTCGATCTGGTGGATCGCGCCGGCCTCAAGGCTCTTTCCATGCGCCGGCTGGGAGCCGAGCTGGGGGTTGACCCGATGGCGATCTATTATCACGTCCCCAACAAACAGGCTCTGCTAGACGCCATTGTTGAGGCGGTGATGGTCGGGATCGACCTCTCCGTCGATCACCCGGAAGATTCTCCTGAACAGCGCATTCTGGCTGCGGCGCGCGCTTACCGGGACGCGATGCTGGCACACGTCAACGCGTTGCCCATCGTGCTCGCGCGCGGTCCGGCGACTCCGGTGGCCATGCGGCCGGTCGAGTTACTCATTGGAATTCTGCGCGATGCCGGTTTGTCCCCGGCCCAGGCATTCGCGGGCATGCAGATCATTGCCGCAACGGTGCGCGGCTCAGTGGGGATGGGTCCCGCTCCTGAAGGCGCTAGTCCGCCCGCGCCGGAGCAGATTGAAGCCATGATGCGGCTCTTCCCGCCCAGCGAGTTTCCCAACCTGCTGGCGGCCATGCCTTACGCCGGAGAGTTTTTCGAGCGCGGCTTCGAGTTTGGCATTCGCGTGCTCACACGAGGGTTGTTGGCGGAAGCGCGGGGCAGGGAATAGGGACCAGGGAAAAGGAAATACTCGCGTGTTCTGCCGCGGTTTTCAGTTGGCAGCCTGGATCACTCGAAGGGGCAGAGAGGCTTTTCGTATGATAAACTTCAACACCATGGCCGAGTTTTTTCGTCTTCGAAAGCCTAACCGATGGGATATTACCGCGGTCGCGATGGGTGTGGCGTTCGCATCTTTCGGATATTTTTTGTTTCTTTGGTTTCGTTTTATGGATACGCAGCCTAGAAGGCCGGAACCAACACTTGGACTCATCTATTCCATGAATAATCATGGTTCCTATTATTACTTGTCGGCAACGAAGGTAACGCAGCTTTCAATGCCTCTGATCATTTTCGCCATATTCGCTTTAGGTTTTGTAGGAACTTTCCTGCTCAAGAAAATTCCCCGTACTCCGGTGAAAGCTCCATGGGAGAAATATGCTGTCTGTCCGCCGGGCATGCCGATAAGTATGCCAAAAAGCTTCTATGTTTCCTTCGTCATATTCTTTACAGCTTGGTGGCTCGTCTGCCCGCATGTAGCCTCTATGTTGGTTTCTAAAGGCATCATTTTGAATTTCATCTGAGATTTGCTTCGGGCCGGATCGAGACGTCAGTATTTCCTTGATTGGCCCCGGAGCATGAATCGCCGACGATGCCAGACTGTAGATCGCCCTACTTTTTAGAGGCTATCTGGTCAATGGGCATCCCTGACCCTTGACCCCTGTCTCTAAAACGGCTTTTCGGTGAGGAACGGCTCCGGCTTGAGTGAACCATCGCGCTGCTTGACCAGCATCTGGACCTTACCCTCGGCGGCATCCAACTCGGTCTTGCAGGCGGCCGATAGGCCCACGCCCTCTTCGAAGAGCTTGAGAGAATCTTCCAGGGCGAGGTCGCCCTTCTCCAGTTGATCGACGATGGTTTCCAGCTTCTTGAGCGAGTCTTCAAACGACGGCATGGCGGTCTCCGTTGCTGCTGTAGCTCTCGGAAACAAGTCTAACCGATGCGCCCCGAGCGTTGCCGGTAAAATCGGAAAGAAGGCGAAGCCGGACACCAACGCCATAATCTGCGTAATTTGAAAAGGGAGAATTGAGTGAAGATTGTGCGATATTCGATCGTATTACTGGCTCTGGCCGGCGTGGTGGTTTCCATCCTGGCGTTGCGCGTGCATTATTCCACTGAGACCCAGCCCTGCGACATCAACTCAAAGTGGGATTGCGGCGTGGTAAACCACAGCCCGTTTGCCGAGATCGCGCATATTCCAGTGGCTGCGATCGGCATTGCAGGCTACCTGGCGCTGGCCGGGCTGGCGCTCAAGCGGCAGCGGTTCCTGGTGCTTCTGGCGGCGCTGGTCGGGCTCGGCTTTGCGCTTCGCCTTACGTCCATTGAGGAATTCGCCTTGTGCGCGTGGTGCATCTATTGCGTGATCTCGCAGGTCGTGATCGCTCTGATTACGCTGCTCGCCCTGGGCTGGTTTACCGAAGAATATCTAGCGTTGAAGCGCGCTTGCCGGACGCAGTGAGCGGGGCAACTCAAAAAGAAAGTCAAGAAAAACGTCGGCGGGCAATTTCGTTTGCCCGCCTGAGGTCTTATTGCAGGATTTCTTGAGGGGGCTTGGGCAGCACAGACGCAATCACTTCGGCCGCGGCAGTGTACCGGCCGAAGGGAGCGCTCACCTGCACGCCCTGAACGAATGGCCGCACAGCCTCCAGCATCTCCTGGGCGATTCGAATGCCTTCGCGGCGAGCTGCGTCGGGTGTGCCGGAGTGGGCCATGCGCAACAGAATCTCCTCCGGCATGGAGACGCGCAGATCGTTCTTCATGAACTCCGCGTTGCGCAGGCTGGTGAGCGGCCAGATGCCGGCGATAATGGGAACCCGATAGCCCTGGATGCGGTCAAGAAAATTTTCCAGCAGGCGCAGGTCGAAGACCGGCTGGGTAATGGCGTACTCGCCGCCAGCGTCCACCTTGTACTTGAAGCGGCGCAGCTCCTGCTCGATGTCGGGCACGCCGGGATTGGCGGCCACGCCGATGGTGAAGTTGGTGCTGGCTCCAATCGCATTGGCCCCGATGTCGAGTCCATGGTTCAGCCGGTACACAATGTTGACCAGGCCGATTGAGTCCACGTCGAAGACTGCTGTGGCGTCGGGATAGTTGCCGAGCTTGGGCGGATCGCCCGTCAGGCAGAGGATGTTGCGAAGGCCGATGGACGAGGCGCCCAGCAGATCCGATTGAATGCTGAGAATATTGCGATCGCGGCAAGTGTAGTGAAGAATCGTCTCGATGCCGGTGTGCTGCTGAATCTGGATGCACAGGCTCTGTGCGCTCATGCGCGCCGAGGCGCGCGGCGAGTCGGGCACATTGATGGCGTGAACGCCCAGTTGCGCCAGGATGCGAGCGCCCTCAATCTCCGCTGTACAGGAGATGCCGCGAGGGGGAACGATTTCAACCAGCGTGATGAAGCTGCCCTGCTCGATGAGTGATCCAATGCGCGACCGCGCGCCCAGTGGAGCGGGCGGCGTCTCGGTACTCAGCGCGGGCTTTTCGCCGGTCACTTGGATTCGAGCCTGAGCGTCGATGGCGCGCATGGCCGAACGCATGGCGCGAATATGGTTGGGCGTGGTGCCGCAGCATCCTCCCACCATCTGCACTCCGGCTGCAATCGCCTTGCGGGTGAAATCGGCCATGTACTCCGGCGAGCAGAGGTAAATGTTGCGTCCTTCGACGGCGCGCGGCAGCCCGGCGTTGGGCATGGCCACCAGAGGCAGGGATGTAGCCGAGCGCATGGCCTCAATTGCTGTGAGCACTGTGGCGGGGCCGGTGGAGCAGTTCACGCCTACGGCGCTCGCTCCCCACTCGGTCAGCAGCGCCGCGGCCTGCGCGGGCGAGGCGCCGTCAAGGCAGTTGCTCTCGTCGTCCACCGTCACCAGCGCAAACACAGGCAGGTCAGGAGCTACCTCGCGCGCGGCCGCCAGTGCTTCGCGCGCCTCGTTCAGCGCTGGCATGGTCTCGATGACCAGCAGGTCCACGCCGGCTCCGGCAAGTGCACTAATCTGTTCGGCAAATGCGGCGCGGGCTTCTTCCAGGCCAGTCTTGCCCAGCGGCTCCAGGCGTACACCGAGCGGGCCCACCGAGCCGGCCACCCAGGCGTCGCCCGCCTGCTTGTCGTGGAGATGCTCCACAGCCTGGCGCGCCAGCCGAACCCCGGCCACGTTGATTTGAGCCACTTTGTCGGCCAAACCATGGCGGGCCAGCCGGAAACGATTGGCGCCAAAGGTGTTGGTTTCAATAATCTCAGCGCCGGCCTGCAGGTAATCCTCATGGATAGAGAGGATCAGGCCCGGGTCGGAGAGATTCAATTCGTCATAGCAGCGGTTGATGAACACGCCACGGGCATAGATGACGGTTCCCATCGCGCCATCGGCGAGCAACGGGCGGCTGACAAAGATGTCGGTAAAATGCGGCATTCTTGTGACATGTTAAGCTACGCCAGCCCCTGGCGCCAGCAGGAAGGCTGCTTTGTTATACTTCGAGAGTCATCAACTGTGGTTGCGCCGGTACCGGGCCGGTCTTTTTTCGTCTGCCGGATCACCGGCGGCCGCCGTCAATTTGTTTACGCCGCGGCCATGGCCGCACTCATCATGCGCGGGGTTTCCGCGTTTTCGGTCGAGGTAAGGGATTTTGAAGAATAAGAACCTTTGGATGTGTGCCGCCGCGGCCCTCGTGGCTGCAGCCGCGCTGGCAGGTTGTGGCACCACTACCTATTTTGCGGGCCGGGCGCTGCCGCCCAGCGGGCTGGCCAATCGCGTCCTGATTGCGCTTCAGAATCCCAGCGCTCTGGCTACCGGCTCTGTGCAGATCGTGGACGCCTTCTATGACATCCGCTGCAAGTACGACAGCGCCAATTGCTCTGGTCCGGCGTTTTCCGTCTCCGGGTTTTCGGGAAATCTGCCCTACAGCATCCAGAACATGCCCGAAGAACTGACGGGCGCGGTTTATAGTTCCGGCGACGGCAGCTTGGCACAGCTCAACTATGCCGGTGAGAAGACGATCGGCGCGGTGAGCGGCCTCAACGGCGCATCATCCAGCATTTTTATTACACGCAACCAGACTTATATCTTCGCCGCCAGCCAGGGATCTCACGTTCTGACAGTAGTGGACAAGTCGGCCACCAATGCGGGATCTTACCCGCTGAGCCTTCCCGGCGTGTACCGCGTGAGCGTAAACCCCGGCGGCTCTGTGGCCCTGGCCTTCGTGCAGAACTCGAATTACGCCTACTATCCGGTAAAGTTGACATCTGCCGAAACCACTGCCTACGCCGGCGGACCGGGCAACTGGCCAAAGGGCGCGCAAGATTGCGAGCCACAGGCAGCGCCGGGCTGGTGCCTCATTCAGGCGCTGGATCCCAGCGGAAATCCGTTGAGCTTTGACCGGCCCGTCAAGGCCGTCTTCTCCGCAGATGGCGGCACGGCCTATGTGCTGAACTGTGGCCCCGAGTGCGGCGGAACGAAGTCTTCGATCACTCCCTTGCCAGTGGCGCCGATGATCTATCTCGTCGGCCAGGGGTCTGGGGTTCTGCCTACCACGACGGCTCCCAGCGCGCCGTGCGGGACAGTGAACCTCACAACGGGATGCATTCCCATCCCCGGCGGCGCCAGCAACGCGCTGGTCGATAGCTCAACCATGTACATCGTGGGTCAGCAGCAGATGACCGACACGTGTTCCGGCGGCTCCCTCTGCTGGGGCGGTCACCTGACAGTGGTCAATCTGCAGAACAATGCGGTTGTGCCGTCCACCGGCACGGTTCCGAACCCGGTTGCTATCAGCGACGGAGCGCCCGGCGGCGTCAGTCGCATGATTGAGGCTGACGGCAATACGCTGTGGATTGGCATGAAAGACTGCTCCAATGGCGAGCGCGCCAACAACAATTTGCCGTACGGCTGCCTGACCATGGTCAACACCACTACCAACGCAGTCACACTGATGCCCTATCTCGGCGACGCCACCGGCATTGCCGCCATTACCGGACTGAACAAGATTTACACGGTAGAGGGTGGGCAAGTTTACATTTACTCGACCGTCGACGGCTCGGCAATTAACAACCAGTATGTGGCGGTGACCGGTACGGCCTATGACGTGGTCTACATGGACGCCACCAGTGACGCCAACAACACCGTCTATTAAGCGCAGGGCTTCTGGGCCCATCCTTTTCGCGGTTTTCACCGTGAAAAGGATGGGAGACCACGAATCATACGCAGGCCGCTTATTGGGAGCCATTCACGATGCCCCCTTCAATCGCAGATTCCGCGTCAGGTTTTGCAACGGTCGATGTGCTGGCTATTGCGGCGCATCGCGACGACGTGGAACAGACGTGCGGCGGGACTCTGTTGCGCATGGCCTCGCGCGGATTGCGCACTGCTATTCTGGACCTGACGCAGGGTGAGGCCGGGACGCGAGGCAGCGCCAAAGACCGCGCCAGTGAAGCTCAAGAGGCCGCGCGCATCCTTGGTGTAGGCTGGCGCCAGGCGCTCGACTTGCCGGACGGCGCGGTCGAGAACACCGTCGAGAATCGCCTCAAGATTGTGCGTGTTTTGCGGCTGCTGCGCCCTCGCGTGGTGATTCTGCCTTACTGGCAGGCTCGGCACCCGGATCACGCGATTACCGCCGCGCTCGGCTATGAGGCCAGTTTCCTCTCCGGTTTAGCCAATGCGCCTGCAATTTCGCATCCATCGACTCCCACTCAGAACGCGCCGCAGGCGCCACTGGCCGCACCGCAGGTGCCGCATCGCCCCTTCAAGATTGTTTACGCCAGCCTCTACGCCGATGTGCGTCCCAGCTTTGTCGTGGACATTACGCCCTTCATTGAGCAGCGCCACTCGGCGTTGATGGCCTATCGTTCGCAATACGCAAATCAGGCAGCCGGCGGCGGGCTGTTTGTTCCCGAAGAGGAGATTCGCGAGCGCACATTTGCCGAGGCCCGCCACTACGGGCTGCTGGCCGGCGTGCGCTACGGCGAGCCTTTTGTGCAGAAGGAAGTTGGCCTGGTAGACGATTTGACGCTTGTGCCGGTGCAATCCATCTGAGGCGAGCCGGGCGGCTGCGTTCCTAGTTTTTTCTTGTATAACAATTACTTATTAGGAATAAATATAAAATAACTTTGCCTTATGTCTAACATTCCGCCAAACTGAGAGAGTGGAGGCAGCGGATGACGCAGACCTGGGACCCCAAAAATTATGCGCAAAACGCCGCATTTGTGCCTGGGATGGCGGACGAAATTCTCGAGTGGCTGGACCCCGTTGCCGGCGAGCGCATCCTCGACCTGGGATGCGGAGACGGTCAACTGACCGCGCGTATTGCCGCAACCGGGGCTGGCGTGGTGGGTGTCGATGCCTCGGCAGAGATGCTTGCCGCGGCCCGCTCGCGGGGAATGGAGGTCCTTGAAGGCAGCGCCGAATCGCTGCCTTGCCCTGACTCCTCCTTTGACGCTGTCTTCTCGAACGCCGTCCTCCACTGGGTGCGTGGCCAGGACGCCATGATGGATGAGGTGCGGCGTGTGCTCAAGCCCGGCGGCAGGTTTGTGGCCGAAATGGGCGGCTACGGCAACATCGCAGCCATCAACGTGGCCTTCAGAGCGGTGTGCGCGCGCCACGCCGATCCCGGCAGCGAAGACGAGGTGAACTACTTTCCTACACCGGAAAGCTACGCCCTGCGGCTCAGCCGCCACGGCTTCCATGTGGACCGAATCGCGCTGATGCCGCGCCCGACGCCTCTGCCGGCAAGCGGCATGGACGGTTGGCTCAGAACCTTTCGCAGCGGCGTGCTGAACAGCCTGCGGGAGGAGTTGCGGGAGACAGTCATTGCGGAAACCTGCGCCCTGCTGGCTCCCGCGCTGCGAGGTGAAAATGGCAATTGGACGGCCGATTACGTCCGCCTGCGCTTTATCGCCACGCATTCCTAATGCGTGAAGAGCATCTGCCCGCCCACTGCGATCAGCGTCAGCGCAAAGATGCGCCGCAGCATGAGCGCTGGAATGTACGCTGCGCCTACGGCCCCGAAGTATCCGCCCACAAAGAAACCAAGCGCCAGCAGCAGCGCCACGCGCAGGTCGGCGTGGCCTCTGCGGTAGTACTCCAGAAAGGCGAGCAGCCCCACCGGCGCAAGCAGCGCGCCCAGCGAGGTGCCTTGCGCCTTGTATTGGTCCATCCCTAGCAGGTAAATGAGCGCAGGAATGAACAGAATGCCGCCGCCGATTCCCACCACGCCGGAGATCACTCCCACACCGAGTCCGATCAATAGAATCATCCAGGTCACGCGAGGCTCCTTGAGGGCGCGCCTAAGAGTGAAGGCCGTGCCCGTTTATTCAGCGTAAACCATGCGGCGGAGGGATTGGCAACTGCGCTTCACATCGATAAGTTAAGTACTTATTTTCCAAGAATTGCCAAATTAACTTGCGTTTATATATAAGTTATGGCAAAGTTATCACTGCGTAGGAGAACGCCCGATGAAATGCACAACGCAAAACTCGATGCGTAGGTTGGAGCGGCCATACCCTGGCTGCATCAGCCGCCGGGCGCTGTTCGTCAATTTCCGGTAAATCGCCGGTTCCTTCTCCTTACGCAAAGCGCATAAACATTGGTATTTCCCGAGTGGTGTAGGGGGCAGGTTCATCGACTGTAAATCGAACTACGATTCTGTCTTCGATTGTTCCCTCGGGGTAACTTAGGCTGAGTTAGCAGCCCTGCGACCTGTTCGCGCCGCGGTAAGTGAATTGCGGCGGAGGGGTATGCTTTGTCTCTAACTTAGTCCTGAACATTAAGTCGCGCCGGTGGCGAAGAAACGAGTTACTTCCTGCCACGAAAAGCAGGGTTGATGAAACCCTGTGGGCGGGCCGCTCCATGTGGAGATTCTTCATGAGAACGGTCCTTTCAAACTCTTTTCAATCATTCCCCGGCGGAGTTGTTTTGGAATTGCATTTGTAGAGCATCCACCTTGGCCGGTGGTGTTTGGCAACGGTTACTTCGGTCGCGGGTTCGAGTCCCGTCCGGAGCGCAAACTCCGGTAGCTCAGTGGGTAGAGCAAAGAGCAACATGCCGTCGCCGCTTGTTCCCCGGTCAAACTTTAAACCGGCGCTGCCGATGAGCGCGCCAAAGCATCCACCTTGGCCGGTGGCGTAGGTCGCGGATACTTCTCAAGCCGAAGCGCGCGGGTTCGAGTCCCGCCCGGAACGCAAGTTCCAGTAGCTCAGTGGCAGAGCGTCGGAAAAAACCCGCTACCGCTTGTTCCCCGGTCAAAATCTCCATGGGCGTTGTTCTTGATGGGCGCACAAAAAAACCACCCTGACCGGTGGCGTAGGCAACAGATACTTCGGAGCGAAGAATGCGGGTTCGAATCCCGCCGCGATTGCAATTCGCGTCGTTCAAGCCAGGACATTCGCCAATGTTCCGCTGCCGCTTGTTCCCCGGTCAAATAACCTCCGGCTGGCCCGGATAGAAATCCAATGGTCATGAGCAAATTGAATGTGAAGAACGGAACTCCGACGGGCAATGAACACCTTTGCCGCAGTTGCAGCAACGGGCAATACACGGTAGGGTATCGCGAATCCGATGTGCTGGCGATCTGCAACAACTCTCATCCTTCGCGAGTGTTGCCGTTTACAGTGTATGAGTGTACCGATTATCAGGACCGCAACCGGCCGAATTGGGATCAGATGCAAAAACTGGCATTGACTCTCAATGAGACCCGGAGGAAGCCCATACGGGGCTTCAGCGGGAACGGATTTAGTCGAGTGCCAATGATCGTCGAGGACGAGTGCGAAGACGAAGACGACTTTGAAGCTGTCCTCGTCCCGTAACACAACTAAAATCCTGCCGGTGGCGCAGGGCACGGGTTCATCAACGGCAGAGCGCCGCTTTCAGCGGAGGTGCAGGTTCGATTCCTGCCTCCAGGGAGTACTCTGGTGTAGCTCGCATCACACAGTCCGTATCCGACTTTTCCCCGGCAGCAGTTTTTTTGAAAGGAGGCGCATTATGCGCCTGAACATCTTCAAGCAGAAGCCGCGCCCGCGCACCCACGAGGGAGCGCCGGCCAAGGTCATCACTGCCGAGCAGTCGCTGCGGCGCAGCGTACTCTCCTGCATGTTGTGGGAGGGTGAGTTCTACGAGGACGGCGTGCAGATTGCCGGCCGCATCCAGGAACTGGTTCCGCAGGTTGCTGCGGAGCGGGTGGCCGCGCTGGCCGTCGAGGCGCGCGAAAGGATGAAGCTGCGCCATGCGCCGCTGCTTCTGGTGCGCGAGATGGCGCGCCATACCACGCATCGCGCCCTGGTGGCCGATACTCTTGCGCGCGTGATTCAGCGCGCTGATGAGCTTTCGGAGTTTGTCGCCATCTACTGGGCCGGCGGGCGTCAGCCGCTCTCTGCGCAGGTTAAGAAGGGTCTTGCCGCTGCGTTCGCCAAGTTCGACGAGTACGCGTTGGCCAAGTACGATCGGGCCGGAGCGGTTCGCCTGCGCGACGTGCTCTTTCTCTCGCACGCGCGCCCGGTGGACGAGGCGCAGGCCGCGCTGTGGAAGCGCCTCGCCGAAAACGAGCTGGCCACGCCCGACACCTGGGAGGTTGCGCTCTCGGCTGCCGGGCACGGTGAAGGTTCCGACAAGCGGGCTGTTTGGAAGCGGCTGCTGGCCGAGCGCAAGCTGGGCGCGCTCGCCCTTTTGCGCAACCTGCGCAACCTGCACACGGCCGGCGTCAGCGATGAGTTGGTGACTGCCGCTCTCGCCGAATTGAAGACGGACAGGGTTTTGCCCTTCCGTTTCCTGGCAGCCGCGCGCAACGCGCCGCAGTGGGAGGAAGCGCTGGAAGCCGCCATGTTCCGCGCCCTTGAAGGCCGGGCAGGGAAGCTTGCCGGTCATACGTTGCTGCTCGTGGATGTCTCCGGCTCCATGGAGGCAACCATCTCCGGCCGCTCGGAGATGCGCCGCACCGATGCCGCTTACGGGCTGGCCATTCTGCTGCGGGAGATTGCGGAAAAGGTGACCATTTACACCTTCTCCCAGTCGGCTGTGCGGGTGCCGTCGCGGCGCGGAATGGCGCTGCGCGACGCTCTTGACAAGAGCCAGGAGCATGGGGGCACTTACCTGGGCGCCGCGCTTAAGCAGATCGAGTCCGAGGTCCGCGAAGCCTGGGACAGGTTGGTGGTCATCACCGACGAGCAGTCGCACGATCGCGTTCCCGCTCCGCGCGGCAAGGGCTACGTCATCAACGTGGCCAGCAACCGCAACGGCGTGGGCTACGGCGAGTGGACGCACATCGACGGCTGGAGCGAAGCGGTGGTGGACTACGTCGCCGAACTGGAGGCAACTGGGGGCATCCCCTCCGCCTGAAGCGCCTACGCAACCATTCCCGCCGGCCGGAGAGCAATCTCCGGCTAGGGCCTGTTAACACTACTGGGGCGGCCGGCGTTGCGAGCGAAAATCGTGCCAAACCGGGGCCCCCGCGGACAGGTCTTCGTCCGCGGGGTGGGAGACTAGGCGGAGTTTGAAGGCTGTGGCGGGACCACAGCCGAAAACGACAACAACGT
>Ga0187851_10000011_pt1 | contig 160778 bp, 103 predicted proteins | sample June2016WEW_6_10_FD_132997 | JGI IMG/M metagenome (GOLD analysis project Ga0187851, IMG submission 132997) | Peatland microbial communities from SPRUCE experiment site at the Marcell Experimental Forest, Minnesota, USA - June2016WEW_6_10 | ecosystem: Environmental > Terrestrial > Soil >... | reverse complement strand
CGACCAGGGCTTTCGTCTTGAATACCACTGGGACCTCGATGGCCAGTTGCTCGGCTTTCCTTTTCTGCTCGCCGGCAATTCCATTGAGAGCATCTACGACATTTGCGAAGCCGCCGACTGGATTGAGCGCGAGATTCACGAAGAATACGCCCTCGACTTTACGGGGCGCGAGTTCGAGCCACTCTTGATGAGAGCGGGAGATACACCCGGAGTGAATCTGCGTGAGGAGGCAAAATGAGCTACAAGATTCCCATGGGCCCGTACCACCCCGCTCTTGAAGAGCCTTATAAGCTCGACCTGATCTGCGAAGGCGAGACCGTACGCGACGCCAAGCTCCATATCGGCTTCAACTTCCGCGGCATTGAGCGCCTGGCCGAAACCCGCAACTACATTCAGGTCACTGCGCTGATGGAGCGCGTCTGCGGAATCTGCTCGAATATCCACACCCTCACCCTCTGCCAGGCCATGGAGCAGTTGACCGGCCTCACTCCGCCTCCGCGCGCCCAGTATATTCGCGTGGTCATGGCTGAGCTCGAACGCCTTCACTCTCACGTTTTATGGGCTGGAATCGCCGCCAAGCTCATGGGCTTCAAAACCATGTTTATGACTTGCTTTGAGCTGCGCGAAAAGGTGATGGATGTGCTTCAGGCCATCAGCGGCAACCGTGTCAACTACTCCATGAACCGCATCGGCGGCGTCAATCGCGATATCGACGATCCAATGGCCGTGCTGGCCATGATCGAACAATTGGAACGTGAGATGGTCCGTACCGTTATCCCGATCTTCACCACCAGCAGGACGGCCACTTCCCGTTGCGCCGGAGTCGGCATTTTGACCAACGAAAAAGCTCTCTCCTGTGGAGTCGTGGGCCCTGTAGCCCGTGCCTCAGGGGTTCCTCAGGATATTCGACGAGCAGCCCCCTACGCTGCCTACGCGGAGATGGATTTTGAAGTACCAGTGCAACAGGACGGCGACGTCCGCGCCCGCCTGCTGGTGCGCGCTCTTGAAATCATGGAGAGTTGCAAGATCCTGCGCCAAGCGCTCACCAAACTCCCCCCCGGCGAATTGAATGCCGGCGAAGAAAAACTCGTCTTTTCCACGGGAACCGCCACCAGCCGCGTTGAAGCTCCACGCGGTGAGGTCATGTATAGCGTCAGTTGGAAAGAGGGTTCCAAAAATCCCGCCAGAGTGCATGTGCGCACTCCCACCTTTGCGGTTATGCCGGCGATTCGCTGGATGGTAATGGGAGCGCGCCTTGCAGACACGCCCCTGATCCAGGCATCCATCGACCCCTGCTACTCCTGCACCGACAGGTAGAAGCGCGCAACTTTTCCCTCGCGGCCGGGTCAAACATAGAGAGCAAGATTGTTAAGCTGGAATAATTTTGTCGTCAAAACTCTGTATTTCATGCTGTATGGGATCCTCTTGCCGGTTTTTTGTTTGGAACAAAGTTTCCAATCAGAGGTTTTTTCGGCATACTGTAGATGACTCTTTTGAAGCTCACCGGAGGACCTGTGCTTTCGATGGGAAAAAGTCGCACTGCCATACTCAATTTAGCGGTTTTGGCGGTATTGGCCCTATTCGCCTTCCGCAGCCATGCCCAGGCAGCCCTGCTGCTTGAACAGCCGTATGGCTTCTTTGGTCTCGTCAATCCCACTGGGCACAACGCGCTATATTTTGAGCGGATTTGCGCTGAAACCCCCCTGAAGCTGCGCCGCTGCCAGCCGGGCGAATTGGGTGCCGTCGTCTCCCGGTACCAGGGAATCAACGGCTACGATTGGGTCGCGATCCCTTTGATCCCTTACCTCTATTCGGTCGAGGATCCATCCGATGTTCCCGCGCACGTGGACCGCGAAACCGTAGCCCGGTTGCGCAGTCATTATCACGAGGTCCATCTGCAATCCCTGGGAGCAGACGTACCGGCGGGCGGTCTGACGAACGGCGGATGGACACAAATGCTGGGGGTGTCGTATGAACGGCGCATCTACGCCTTTCGTTTCGATACCACTCCCGAACAGGATGACGCGCTCATCGCGCGGTTAAACGCGGGCCCGAATCGTTCGCATTTCCAACTATTCTTCAGCAACTGCGCGGATTTCTCCCGGATCATTCTCAACACTTACTATCCCCGCACCTTTCGGCGCAGCGTTTTCCCTGACGCCGAGGTGACTACCCCCAAACAGATCGCCTGGAAGCTGGCGCGCTATGCGCACAAGCACCCAGAAGCGCGCCTTGAAGTCTTTGAGATTCCCCAGATTCCCGGCTATCGCCACCCTAGCCACTCCAACAAGAGCATAGCCGAGTCCCTCGCGACCAGCTATCTTATCCCCATCGCTGTGCTTAACCCCTATATCGCCGGTGGATTCTTTGCCGACTACCTGGCTCGCGGCCGCTATCATCCGCTCGTCCCCAAGCATCCTGAGATTTTGGGGCCAGACAATCTAGCGGCATTGACAGCTCCCACTGGCGTTGCGCAAAATCCAGAGAGCGCCGGTGTTCAACCCCCCAGTGTTGCTTCTGGCGGTTCCGCAGAAATGCCAGCGCCGGAGCGAGTAAACCCCGGCCTGGGAGAAATCAAGGACAATCATGAGTAAGGCAGAACCGCAGAGTTTCAAGAATCATGCCCGTTTCGATCCACCATTCCACTTTTTCCTCTTGATCGTTCTGGCCGCCAACCTGATCATCGTCATCGTGAATCTGGTTCGTCACCCCAGCCTCACCTCGGTCTGGTTCCTGGTGCTGTCGGTCGCCGCAATCCTTGCTCTTTTGAAGCTTCGCCTGTACGCGCTCAAGGTACAGGATCGCGTGATCCGATTCGAGGAGCGGTTGCGGTTAAAGGCGCTCTCTCCTCCGGAATGGCACAACCAGATTGATCGACTCTCTGAGGACCAGCTGATCGGTCTGCGCTTTGCATCGGACGATGAAATCGTGCCACTAGCCAAGCAGGCGCTTGAACAAAATCTGAACCGCAAGCAGATCAAGGAGCGCGTCAACAACTGGCGCCCCGATCACTGGCGCGTCTAAGTTAAGCAGCTTCTGCATTAATCTGAAGGCGGAATGGTCCCGAAATGAATGGTAGCGCCGGCCTCCTGTCCGGCTGTAGCGTGGACCTCATGGTCCACGCTCACTCCACGCCTTCGGCCGAACTGCTCTAAGCGATGGGATTCCGCAGTGCGCACCCTAACCGCAACGAGCGGGAGGGAATCTGCGATTCCCTCCCGCTCGTTGCAAATCCGGCTATCTCTGCAATCGGTGATGAAGCTCTCTCCAGGTTTCGCCGCTTCGGCTGTGCCTGGAGAGGGTTTGTGTCTAAGTTAGTTCGAAGCCGGCTGTCCCGCCGATGAGTCCGCAGTTGCCTGCTGCTCCGTCTGGTCAGCCTGCTGACCCTGCTGCTGCAGAGCGGCCGCGTCCGCTGGATCGGGCGGAGGCGCAATCGCTGCATACGGAGCCGTAGTCGGCGGAGCCTTTGCTGAGGGCGGCGCCTGCGGTAGTCCGCCTGTGCCCTGCTTGGCTTGCAGATCTTTCAAGCCCTGGTCGATGTTCGCCCGCAACTGGTTCTGCATCTCCTGCAGGTCGGTCAACTGCACGGTAACTGTATCGGCTCTCGCACACTCGTTTCCGCCCTTGCTAACCAGCATGTAAAGGCTCGCCGTCGTTGCATCGTCAGGCGGAGCGGTTTGCATTTGCAATACGTCGCCGTCGCTGATCGCGCACTCGTTTCCGGCTGCATCCACCAGGTCCAGCGGCCCTCCGGCCACAAACACATGTGGGTGACCTGCGGCCACGTCTGCCAGAATGCGCGCAATTCCGCTGGATCCGGGATCAACATCCTGACCCGCCGCGCTCTGCTGTCCCTCGTTGTTTTCGAGAGCCAACTGGGTCTTCACCTCGTCGGCAATCTGCTGCTTGATCTCCGGCGTCAGCGCCGGCGAACCGCCATCCCCGGCTTGCGGGGCGCCGTCGTTTTCGCCGCCCTCCTGTTGCGCCGCATAAGCCGCCTGCAGGTTCTGCGAGATCACATAGTCAGTCAGCCAGAACGCCGCGCTGGGATATACCGGGTAAGGCGCAAAGAAGCCGCCGTAAAAGCCGAACCACGGCGCCCCGCCCCATCCCCATCCAAACGCGATTGGCGCAGCCCACGGGTTATAGGCCCAGCCATAGAAACCGGGAGCAAAGAAGTAGCCCGGCGCATAGACGTTGTAATACCCGCCCCGGTACCCCCAGCCGTGGTAATAGCGGTTGTACTCGTGGCCGTGGTAATAGTAAGCCCTTCGGCCGAAATCGTGGCCGTGGTAGTTGTATCCGCGTTGCGCATATCCCGGTCGGCCCCGCGCAGAGTACATTCTGCCGTGGTTGGGCAGCGACCTTGAGACGGCCCGGTTCCCGTTCAGCCCGTGATGAATGTCAGTGCCGGTCTTGGGGTCATGAACGTCGCTCACCTTGCCGTTGGCCCGCGTAGTAACAGAACTTCCGCTCTTGGTGACATGTGTATTGCTTCCCTTGGGAGCAGGTCCGCCCGTCGCGGTGTGGCCGTAGCTGGTGGTGTGCGTCCCGCCTGTCGTGGTCGCGGTGTGCGTACCGCCCGTCGTGGTGGTGGTGTGCGCGCCGCTGGTCGTGGTGGTGTGTGTGCCGCCGGTCGTGGTAGTGGTATGCGAGCCGGTCGTGGTCGTGGTGTGAGCTCCGACACCGCCGGTAGTCGGCCCGTGGCTGCCGCCAAATCCGCCTGTAGACGTTCCGTGCGATCCTCCGCCCCCGGTGCTTCCGCCAGTCTTTGCCGGCGCCGCATGCGCCGGAGCCGCCTTGGGTGCTGGTGCCGGTTTGTTCGTGGCGCCTGCACTGGCTATCCCGCACAGAACCAGGACCAGGGCAATGACCGTTACTGCGGAGGCATTTTTCATCGCTCGCCAATCATATGACTTCGTCATCATTTCCTCTTTCCTAATCCGGGTCCGCGCTCCATTCCGGAGGCGCGAACGCGCTATTGAACGTTGCTTACTTTACCGTTGGTGAAGGTTACTTTCATATCCTTGTAGTAGTAAATGGACTTTGCTCCCAGCTTGGCAACTCTCGTTGGCTGCCCAAAGGATGCTGTTACCTGGTCCACGGTCTGGCCAAGAGCGATGGTAGGCGGCGGAGTATCGGCCGGCGGAGGCGGCGGCGCAATCTCCTGCATAGGTGCCGGAGCAGGCGCTGCTGCAGCGGCTGTCTGAGCCGGTTGGCTGCCCTGGCCGCCCTGATTGCCCTGGTCTGCATTGTCTGCGGGCTGCACCGTGATCACCTCGGCGACCGTCTTCACAAAATCGTCCATCGGAGGCACGGCGCCCTTTTGAAACGGGAACTTGATCTCCCCGTAATAGCGGACCTGGTTTCCATTCGCGTCCGGAAAGGGATCGCTGAAGGTGCTGATCATAATCCCGTCTTTTTGCACCGCAATCCCGGTAACCCAGAACTTCTCTCCTGCAACAAACTTTCGTGTCGCGCAGCCGTTGTTTGCCGAGTCGGAGACGCTGGCCCCGTTACCCAGTCCAAGTCTGCTCAAGCCGAAGGCTTTTCCGTACGACTTCGCGGCGTCCTTGGCGCGGTTGTTGTAGTTGGCAACAATCACCCCATTGCTGTACGTGTTTCCGAATGCATAGGAAGAACTGGAGCTGCACATGGTCAGCCCGTCCTTCTGGAGCACCAGAACATCGCCGGCGGTAACAATATCCGTGCGGTCGGCCGTGGATTTGGTCAGCTTCATCTGTGAAACCAGTTTCTGCTGAATCGCCGCCGGGTCGCCTTGCTGGGCATGTGTCCCAAGACAGAAAATCGCTGCAAAAGCAGCGAATCCGAATGCGCAAAACCTCTGCACCTTAGCCATAAGCCTCTTCCGTTCGATGGTTTTTGGGGAAAGCGTCCTACAAGCCCTAAAACTTACATCACGACCCTTGGGCTGTCAAGAAGATCATGCGCATGCCGTACTCATGCAATCCCTCATTGGCACAAACACAAAACGCATCAGAATGTTACGCACGTTTCTATGTTTGTTTCTTTAACCGGAGATGAATTCCCTCAATGCACTGCTGAATGGAAGGGCAGGCCGCGGTCTCGCGCCTGCCCGGTTCCGTCCTCATTCTCCGAATTGCGCCCGACTTATTCCTTCGGAGGTTCTGCTTCGCCCTCTGCTCCTGCAGGCTCGGCTTCCGCCAGAGCTTCAGCGTCCAACCGGTGCTCGTGCCGATAGTGCTCGACCGGCATCTTCCCGTCCCACCAGGCCCAGTTCATGGGGTACGCATCGGGGTCAAAGAAGACCTGGTAGAAGTGCCAGACCACAATCGCCAGTGTAGCCAGAATCGCTTCATAGAAGTGCACCGCGGTCGCCACATCGACCCACCAGCGCGCCAGCAGGTTTCCCACCCACACCTTGGCCCACAGCATCACTCCGGTCAGGCCCATCAGCGCCGTACCCCAAACCAGCGCCCAGTATTCAGCCTTCTCCGCGTAACTGAAGCGGCCAAATCCGGGCTTTTTCTTGCTCAGGCCGAGGTAGTAGAGCATCGTTCCCCAGGCGTCGAAGGCGTCCTTCGTCTTGGGCGCAAAGTCGCAGATCAAACGCCGCCCTTCCCTTGTAGCAGCCAGATAAAAGAGATGGTAGATCCCGACAGCGACAAGGATTACCCCTGCAACGCGGTGGGTAATGCTGCGCAATCTCTCACCCATGCCCAGCGCCTCGGCAATCCACGAGTTGGGGAACTTGAGGGCAAAACCTGTAATCACCAGCACAATAAAGCTAGCCAGCAAGACCAGGTGCTGCCAGCGCTGGTTCGCGGTCATGCGCTCCATTTTTGGATTCTGCATAACGCGCCGAGCCGCAGCCTTGCTCCGCCAAATGATGGCGTTGTGCAGGAACATTGCGCCGATCACTGCGAAGATCAAAATCAGGTAGAACCATCTCACCCAGCGCACCGCAATCGAGCCAATATCCCCGGGATGAAGACCATCCTCAAGGTGCACCTGTGTCAGGGTGAACTTTTGCGTAACTCCCTTGTGGCACTTGCCGCAGGTGGCATCCAGGTTGGCGCGATTGATTGTCGAGCGCGGATCGCTCGAAGGCAGAATGTTATGCACGCCGTGGCAACTGTCGCAGTTAGCCACCACCGCCGATCCGCCTTCTGAAGCCAATCCGTGATAACTGTCCAGGTAAGTCGAGACACGGTTCCCGGCCACGCCGAACTCCTGCGAAAGCCGCACGCCTTCATGGCAGCGCGCGCAGGTAGTGCGAGCCACGTTCTGCTCTGAAACTGACGAATTAGGGTCGATGTGCGCCTTGATGGAGTGGATTCCGTGGCAATCCGTGCAGACCGGGGAAAGCCCGTTGCCCCGGCTGATTCCCTGCCCGTGGATGCTCTGCATGAATTCCTGCTGGACCGCGCCGTGGCACTTGCCGCAGGTCGCCGGAACATTGAATTTATAAATCGGAGACTTTTCGTCGTTGGCGGGAAGAATCTCATGCGAGCCGTGGCAGTCGGTGCATACCGCAGCCTTCTTCGATCCCTTTTCAATCGCCAGTCCATGCACGCTCTGCTGGTACGAAATAAAAGGCTGGCCGCTCTCCCCGTTCGATTCCATCAGGAACTTCTGCCCGTGGCACCGGCCGCAGGTGGTGGGAATATTGTCGTGATTGACCGGCGACTTAGGGTCGTCTGCCGTTACAATCTCATGCACGCTTCCGTGGCAATCCTCGCAGGTTGCCCCCGGCGCTCCATTCTTGCTTGCCTTCGCGTGGTAGCTGCGCGAATAAGCCTCCGCTGCCTCCGCATGGCACTGCGAGCAGGCTGGCTTGATGCGGGTCCTCTTGTGATCCGCCCCCATCTGTTGCGTGTGACAGTCCACGCAGGTAAACATGCTGCCGTGAATGGAGTTTTTGAATTTTTCCGCATCCACATGCGGTGTGGGCTTCTTGCTGTTGTCCCCTTTGTTCAGCGCTGCAGCAGAGTGGCAGGCAAGGCAATCTTCACTTTTAGGTTTCTGTTCTGCCGCTGCCGTTACGGCCCATGCAAAAAAACAGATAAGACCGGCGGAGATGATTCCGCCGGCTTTCATCTTCACTCCGCTCAACTTGCGCATGCCTTGCCTTTTTTATTCCCTGAAATAGGCGCTCAACGTCAACACCAGAAGAACAAGTCCGATCAAAATGGCTGTGAAGCCCACCGCCTTGGAGAAGTTGACCAGCCACACCGGCGGCTTCTCCCCCGTTCTTGTCTGCAGCTTTCCCTGCGCAACCAGCTTCTGATACTCCTCCGGCCGCTTGTGCTTGAACTCTTCCTCGCTCTCCACGCCGGTAAAAACCACCATATCCATAGGGAAGCTGTCAGGACGCAGATGTGTATTGACGAAGTGAATGGAGAAGATAAATAAAATTGCCAGCAGCCCTTCCTCGCTGTGAATCACCAGCACTGCGTTCAGCGCCCAGCCGGGCAGGAACCGGGCAAAAAACGGCGCAAACCACATCGCATAGCCTGAGAAGCCGATGACGATCATGCCCCAGAAGACCGCCCAGTAATCGAACTTCTCCCAGTAGGCATAGCGTCCGAACTTCGGCTTCGGCCCTAATCCCACAAACCAGCGAAGATGCCCAAAAAGATCCTTCACGTCCTTCCAGTTGGCCACCATCGAGGTCGATCCCCAGAAGATCCCCTTCTCGTGGTGGATCAGCCAGCGGGAAACGAGATCTTTCACGTGATAGAGGAATGCCAGGGTAAGAACCACCGCGCAAAACTTGTGAAAGAAGAGAATTGCCCCGAACCCGCCCACTGCGCCGGCAAAAAGGCGCGCCCAATAGCTCTGACTGAAGCGCAGCGGCAGCCCCGTGCCGGCCAGTCCCAGAAATGTGGTGAACAGCACTGCGTGAAGGTACCTTTGCGCCCGCGTAAAACGCACGTAATACCTGCCCTCACTGGGCCTTTGTTCCTGGATTCCTTCTCCCGCTTGTTCGAGGTCAGGCATTCTTCCCTCCCGCTGCTGTTTTTTTCTTGATCTGGTCGTACCGCGATCGGATCAGCCACAACACTGTGTGAATCACAAAGAACGTAAGCGTGCTGGCCAGCAGCAGATTCATGAACAAACGAATGAAATAGAGCGCCGGATTCAGCTTGCGATTCCGTGCGTTAGCATGCGGCTGATACTGGACGAAGCTGGCATTCGCGCCCGCATGGCACTTGCCGCAAGTCTGCACCAGGTTCGCCTTGTTGACCGGCGAGCGGGGATCGGATGCGGGCAGCACGTCATGCGCTCCATGGCAGTCCCAGCAGCGCGCTGTCTCCACATATCCACCCAGCGATCCCAATTGCGAATGGAACGTATCTCGATAGGTGGAGAACTTGTCTTTATGGCACGATCCGCAGATAGGCGTGGATTGCGACCTGAACGCCGCCTCGGTGGGCTGCAGAATCGCGTGCGCGGTGTGGCAATCGGAGCAGACCGGCGCAGCCAGATTGCCCTTCGCAACGGCCTTCCCATGCACCCCGCTCTCGTAGTTCTCAGTGATTCCCGCGTGGCAGGTCCCGCACGTCTTGGGAATATTGGTCTTGTAAGTCCGGCTCTCGGGATCCTTGTGGCTGAGGATGTGATGCGACCCATGGCAGCTCTGGCAGTTGGCCGCCACCAGCAGCCCCTCCTTGCTCAGCGCAAATCCGTGGATGGAGTCGATATACATCGGATAGACGTTGGGCAGTCCGTGCTTCTTTGCCATCGCGGCGTTGCCGTGGCAGGCGCTGCACGTGCGCGGAACATTCAGCGGATAGACCGCCGAGCGGGGATCGTCCTTGGGAAAAATGGAATGAGCGTCTCCGTGGCAGCTTGTGCAGGGATGCTCGGCGCGATTTGCATGCACGCTTCCCACTAGCCCCGCGGCTTCGTCGGCGTGGCAGGTCTCGCACTTCACTGGCGTTACGGCGGCAGGATGCGGATATTCCTTGATGGTCGTGTGGCAATCGCTGCAGTTCAAGCTGCCATGGATCGTGGTATGAAACTTCGGCCCGTCCACTGCAACGCTGTGCCCCGTCGAATCCTGCAAACTTGAATCCGAATGGCAGGACAGGCAATCTGTCTGCGCGGTCGCTGTGACTGGCGTGGTCGCAAACAGAAGCACAGATGCGGCGAAGGCCAGCGTGATGGTGGAAACATTTTTCATGGCAATTTTCGTCAAACCTTCCGTGCCCAGGCGCGGGAGAGAAAGACTGCGGCCTCTCTCCTGGCTCACGGCCTGTGTCCCGGACTTCTCTGGCGCACTGCTATTTCCCCAGCGTGCGCATGTACGCGATCACATCCTTGATCTGCGCATCGGTCAGTTTGCCTTTGTATGCCGGCATTTTGCCTTTGCCGTTCGCGGTGGAGGCGATCAGGCGAGCATCGGATGCGTGGACCATCGAAGGATCCTTGATGGACAGGATCTTCATGCTCTTTCCCATCGAAGTAGCAGCCAGTCCGTCCGCGCCGTGGCACATTGCGCACTTGGCCTTGTAGACATCTGCTCCAGGCGCCTGCGAATAGGCAGGACCCGCAATAAGTATGGCGCCGAGCAGAAAACCTGCCGCCGCTCTGATAGCTTGAGTCATTGTGTTGCTCCCCGGCCGGTGATTTAAGTCTTTCTATCCTATTAAGAGTGATATAGGCTGCGTTGCCCTGTCGGAAGTGATGCCTATCACAGGCAGAGGGTCATTGCTCCCGCAGCCGGGTGCGAATAATCACTTCACCACTCCTCTAGCGCCCATTTCAAGGACCGCGTCGCCGGAGTGATACAGGTCACACGCTTGGAGGGGTCTAATCAAGCACAATATGGTCGCTGCCGGAGGACCAAATTTGATGGCCACAGTTCCCGTAACCGAAACAAAAACCATGCTTACTCTCCCTGGAGACGCGGTGCGCCAGATTCTCTGGCGCTTTGCCGACCGATTCGATTTACAGATGCTCGTCCAGTCCGCGCGCAGTGTTGCGCGTGGAACCGTGGCTCGCCTTGTTGCCGCAGGAGAGCGCAATACTCACGAGTGGACCCCAGGAAAAGCAGGAATGATGGAGGACTTTGACCGCGCAGGCGTAACCGCTGCCTTCATGGAGCCTGAAGAAGGCGGCTTCATCGCCGGTCCCAAGAACCTGGCCCTGGCTCTTGCCGCTTACGAGCTGGCCTGGGTAGACGGCGGCGCGGCCACAGCCAGCATGGCCAGCTTTCTGGCCCTTTCGCCCATCCACGAGCGCGGCACGCCGGAGCAGGTCTCCCGCTACAAATCGCTTGCCGCTCCGCCGCAACCCGGTGAAGACCGCAAGCCCTGGCGCGGAGCCTTTGCGCTCACTGAGCCCATCCCCTACGTCGGCGTCGATACCGGCATGCTGAATGGGAAAATAAGCATTTCGATGTGGAAAGAAGGCCAGGAACCCTGGTTGCAAATCGATAAACGCGGCCGGTTTATCACCAATATTGCTTTTGCAAACTTCGTTACCGCCGCTGTCAACTCCTGCGATCCGCGCGTCAAAGGCAGTTGCGTCGTGATTCTCGAAGAGGGCGACGAAGGCATCTACGACCATGGCACCCCCACCAAAAAACTCGTCCATCAGCTCTCCTCCACCGGCGACCCCATCTTCAGCCTCAAAGTTCCCGCCAGCCGGATCGTGGGCGGATATACGGTGAAAGACGGCGTAATCATCCCCAACTTCAACCACAGCGAAATCATCGAGGCCGTCTTCCGCCGCACCCGTGTTCCGGTGGGCTTGATGACCGCGGCCAAGCTGCTCTCGGCCATCGAGCCGGTTACTCGCTACCAGCGTCAGCGCTTCCGCGGTGCAGAAGGTTCCAAGCCCGGCTCTGTCCGCTACGAGCAAGGCATCCAACAGCGCGAGGACGCGCTCCACCGCCTGGTCGATATCTGGGCCACCGGCGAGGCAGCCTCCTCTCTTGGCTTTGCCGCCGCCCGTCTCTTTGACGATCTGGATCCCCTGGAGAAACAGAAGACAGCTCTGCTCAAAGAACGTGGCGGAGCTCAGGGCGGCCGCGCCGAGCTGAAAGCTCTCAAGGAAAGCGAACAACGCGCCATCGAGATGCTTTCTCTCAAGCCGGACGACCCGCGCCGAGCCGAACTCGCCGCCGATCCTCTCGTCAACTACGTCCTCATGGACGCCGAAGCCAACGTAATCTGCCCAGCAACCAAGCTATGGAATACCGGCCACGGCGCCAACATGATGCGCGAAGCCATCAGCCTCATGGGCGGCTACGGCATCACCGAAGACTGTCCCGGCTTCCTTGCCAACAAGTGGATGGACGCACAACTCGAAGCCACCTATGAAGGTCCTGAAGCTGTACAGCGCCGTCAGTTGACCGTAACCATGACCTCCGAGGTCTTCCTCGCCCAGTTCCACACCTGGATCAGGGAGATGCGCCGCATCGCCTCCGACCACCCCGGCACCGGCGCCTGTACCCTGGCCTCCGCCATGACCCTCTGGCTCTGGACGCTAAACCATTTGCAAAACGCCACCGACCCCGACGGCCACAAGCTCTATCACGGCCAGCGCCAGGGCGTAACCTTTGCCCTCGCCGATGCTCTCTGCTGGCTGCTCGCCTCGCGCTACCAGATCCTCGACGTGCTCGAACTCGAGGCCCGCGGCGGAGCCGATGCTCTGGTCGCCGAAGGCCTCAGCGGAACCGTCCAATTCCTCAGCGACCTGTGCCATACGCAAGCCGCTCAATCCGCCGGAGAGGCCTCGCGCATCTGCGCCGAGCTGGTCTTTGGCTATAATTGCCATCCCTCCTGGGACGAGCGGGAGCACCGCAACTGCTTCCTGGCTAGCGAACTTGATGAATATGAAGAGACCATGCCCGGCATCTCGGCCTTTGCGGTTGATGTGCTCGCCGCAGACGGCACTCATCCACAAAAAGCCGGCCCCTGCGCCGGTTGCGCCGGCTCCAGCGAGTTCCTCCGCCTGCAGAGCAAGCTAACCACATGCCTCACCGGATCCCGCCTCGCCAAGGACCGCGCCGCCGAAACCGTCAGCAAAGTAATGATCCCCGAAGCCCTGGATTATCCCGCATGAGGATAGCCATTGAACCCGGTACGAACAGGGGTGCCCCAGGTCTCGATTTTGAGACTGGGAGACCACACAAGCCGGAAGCACTACTCTCAACAATCCAGAATGCGCCGTCCTCGCCACGTTCTTCCTTTTGCGGCTAGGGCAGGGAACCACAAATTCTGACCGATCAAGTTAAGGAGGAGGCCCAAATGTACGTAGAAGAATTGGAACGAGGAACTGGTACCTCAGAACCGGGCCACCCAGTTTTCTCCTCTGAGACCTCGGAACCCTCCCCATCCGCTTCCCCAGCGCCGGAACAAGACCGTCAGTCCATTGAAGTCGATATAGCTTGCACCGGCTTCGGCCCGGCCATGGGCGGCTTTCTCACTACGCTCACCCGCGAGTGGACCGAGCACCCTGATGATCCCGCCTTCGAAAGTCGAGTCGCCCCCGGAATGCCCCTCCAGGTCCTCTGCTACGAGCGCGCCGACGATATCGCCTCCGGCGTCAGCGGCGTAGTCACCCGCGCCCAGGGCATCCATGCCAGCTTTCCCGCTCTCGACCCATCTGAAATCCCCATGGCCGCCAACGTCACTCAGGAGCGCGTTCTCTATCTCCTCGATCCCGCCGGTGCCAGCCGGCGCTCCGCGCTTTTGCGCCTTGGAGATCATCTTCTCCGTTTTGGGGGCAAACTGGCGGGCGTAAGAGACCACGCCTTCGAACTCCCCTGGACACCAAAATTCCTCCACAAAAACGGCGGCCTCGTCCTCTCCATTGGCCAGTTCAACCAGTGGGTCGGCTCGCAATTGATGGCCACAGGACTGGTACAGATCTGGCCCGGCACTCCGGTCAGCAAGCCGCTGATCAGCGGGAGAAAAGTGGAAGGCGTCCGCCTCGCCGACCAGGGAGTCGATAAATCCGGAGAACCCACCGAAAGCTTTATGCCCGGAATGGATGTGCGCGCCCCGCTCACCGTCGTGGGCGACGGCCCCATCGGCCAGATCGGCAGAGAGCTAGACCAGAAGTTCGGCCTTCCCGAAGGCCACGCCCGCCGCGAGTGGGCCATGGGCATGAAATTCGTCATCGAGCTGCCCGAGGATACAGCTCCCGAAGAACCAACCCTCCAGCCCGGAACCGTCTGGCACACCTTCGGCTACCCGGAGCCGGAGATCTTCGGCTTCCTCTACGTGCATCCTGACCGCCTCGTCTCCGTCGGCATCTTCGTCCCCTCGTGGATGGGCGACCCTTCCCGCACCACCTACCGCTATTTGCAGCACTATATCCAGCACCCCGCCCTATGGCGCTACCTAAGAAACGGAACCCTATATTCCTGGGGCGCAAAGTCTCTTGAAGAGTCCGGCCGTCACGGGGAGCCATATCTGGTCGGCGACGGCTACGCCCGCATCGGCGAAGGCTCCGGCTCGACCAATATGCTCACCGGCTCCGGCGTCGACGAAGCCTGGACCACCGGCACGCAACTCGGCGCAGCTGTCATCGACCTCCTCCGCGCCGAGCTGCCTTTCACGAAAGAAAACCTCTCCATAACCTACGAAGAGCGCCGCCGCAAAAGCTGGGTCGAGTGCGGCGCTCAAGAAGCCGAGAACGCCCGCAACGGCTTCCACGCCGGCATCGTCAAAGGCATGATCGGGATGGCCCTCGCAGGCCTCACCGGCGGCCGGTTTTCAATTCAGTCGCACATCCCGCCGGTCCACAAGCAGATCTCCCGCTCCGGCGACGGCCTCAATCTGAAGGAGGCCGCAGCCGTAGCTCTTGCTGACGGCCGCCCGCTCCACGATGCCCTGCTCTCCGCCCGAGGCTGGCCGGAGATTCCCTTCGACGGCCGTCTCCTGGTCTCGCACCAGGACGCTCTTCTGATGGGCGGCAAAGTCCAGGCCATGCCCGGCTTCGCCGATCACGTAGTCTTCCTCAACAGACAGCTCTGCGTCGCCTGCGAAGAGAAGACCTGCATCGCCATGTGCTCCGGTCAGGCCATCACGCTAGGCGAAGACGACCTGCCCGCCTTCGAACGTGAAAAATGCATCCACTGCGGCGGCTGCCTGTGGAATTGTTCCCATCCGCCCGACGGCAAAGACTCCAACATCGAATTCCAAGCCGGCTCCGGCGGCCTGCACTCGGCCGAAAACTGAGTTCTTCGACACTATATGATGGAAGATAAGTGATCGAACCCCAATACTCTGTCATCCTGAGCGATCGATAACCGACTGTCATCCTGAGCGATCAACAACTGACTGTCATCCTGAGCGGAGCGAAGTCGAAGGATCTGCGGTTGCTTTTATTTTTGCGCTTTGTAACAGGGCACGACATCAGTCGTGCCGAAACGCCAGAATATTGAACAGGGCTTAGGCCACTGAGGACGATAACAAATGCGAAAATCCGCCGTAATTTTATTGCTTCTGCTATGCTTTTCGCCCTTTATCTCGGGCCAGAAAACGCGCTTCGGCCAAGCTCCCCGGGCAAAGCAAGGAGTCGATTACCCTCTCAAGGTGCATGTCTCCGGAATCCATATCCGTACCTATTACAAGAGCCCGAGTTGGCTCGGTCCAAATTTTCTCGCCGCAGAACGTAACCAAGACGTGGCCTACGCGGACGCGGTTCTAAACGGAAAGAATATCGAGCTGCTGGGAGCCTGGACATGGATTCCCGGCAGCTATCAAACGCCATTGTCTCCGGGCGACTTTCAGGCACGCCTCTTGAAGGATCCGTCGAAGACGAGCGACTCGCCGATCGGTCAGGAGTACGAGCTACTTCTCCCTGATCGAATCGTTTGGCGTTGCGTGATCACTGGCGTTTCCGAATAGCTTGACTGAAAAAGGAAAAAATAATGCCAAACGTTTTGCACATCGTAGTTTGCGCCGGCATCGTTCCCGACCCGCTGCAAACCTTAGAACCAATCACCACCCCCAATGGCCCCGGCCTCAAAAACGAAATGGTCCTGCCCGCGGTCCTCGACCCCTGGGCCGCCAGCGCTCTCTATGAAGCCGCGAATCTCGCCGCCAAAAATCCAGGCAGCAAACTCTGGCTCGTCTCGCTAGGCCCCAAGGCCAAACTGCAGCAGGTCATGATGACCATAGCGCAAAAGGTCGCCTTTGAGCTGGTCCCCGTCGATGGCCCCATCGGCGGCTTTCCGGATGCCCATTCCACCGCCGCAGTCCTCGCCGAAACCATTGCTGCTCTCCCCGGCCTCGAGAAAACCAACGTCCTCCTCTTCGGTGGCTGGGAGTCGGCAACTCGCGGCGCAGGCGTCACGCTTCAATTAATCGGCGAGCGCCTCGGCATCACCGACCAATTCCAGGGCGTAGACCAGATAGCTCTCCACGACGACGGCAGCTTTGAAGTTTTAGAACGCGTAGAAGGCGGCAAGCACCAAGCCTCCATCTGCGCCGGGACCCCCGCCGTCCTCGGCTGGGCCACCGGCAACCTTGCCGAGCCGCGCAACAATCCCCAGATCGGAATGGCCAATATGCGCACCATCATGCCCGCTCTGCAAAAGACCAAACCCACGACACTCGCCGCCAACGGCCTGCATTACGTCTCCGCCAGCCTGCCCAAACAGCAGCGCGAGACACGCGTAGTCAAAGACCTTACCCCCGACGAAATCGCCGCCGAACTGGTCGCATGGATAGGAGCCGAATAATGGAATCGATACTCGTACTCACGCATGCGGACGAAACAGGCGCAGCCCTCACCAAAGCCTCACTGGAAGCCGTCACCGCAGGCAAGGAACTGTCCGCCCGACTCAATGCCTCGCTCACCATCGGCATTGTCGCCGTGGATGCAGCCGCTGCCAACTCCGTCGCCTCAACCGGAGCACGTCTTCTTGCTGCCACTGGCGAAGCCTTCGCCCAGCCGCGTTACGCAACCGACGCCGCCGCCCTCGAAGCACTCGCTCGCGCTGCGAGCGCGACCATCATCCTCGCCCCCGCCAGCTCCCGTTTTGCCCGTGTAGCCGCCGGCGTGACCCATCGCCTGGGCGGCTTCATCGATACCCACATCACAGCCCTCGGTGGCACTGAAACAGTCGAAGCAACCCGCTGGTTCTATCGTCAGCGCGTTGAAGCGGTCCTCTCCCGCGACACCCGCCCCTGGTTCCTACTCCTCGATCCCGGCACGCATGCCGCCTACGCCGGTCAACCGGGTTCCGCTCAAGTCGAGCAGGTAGCAGTCCAGCTCCCCACGCTCCACACCACCGTCAGCGGCCTCCGCTCTCCGGCGCAAGGCGCGCAAACCATCCGCCCTGACGCAAAGCTTCTCTTCGTCGCCGGCGCAGGCTGGACAAAAAAACAGCCCGACGGCCAAATCCATACCACCGAAGCCGGCGAACTCATCCTCAACTTCCTTCGTCTCACCAGCGCATCTCTCGGCAGCAGCAAGTCGCTGGTCGACCAGGGCGGCGAGGGCGAGCTGGTACTTCCCTTCCTAACCCACATGAACCAGATCGGGCAGACCGGCGCCACACCGCGCCATCCCAAAGGTTTGTCAACGTGCTGCCACGGCGAAGAGCCGCACGTAGTCGGCTGGCGCTTCATCGGCAGCCGCCGCGCCATCTCGCTCGACCCCAACTGCGGCTGGACCCGCGGAAAAGCCGACGTCGTCTATATTGCCGATGCATTCCAGGTCATCGCCAAGCTGAACGCGAAACTCGAAGCCGCCAAAGCTTAAGAACTACAGAAAGCACCTATGCTGAAGAGGCGGGCCAAAGCCCGCCTCTTCGTTTGAAACCAAATATTGAGGCAGCCTTCTAAACCTTGAGCACCGCCGGCAGCGAAAGACTCCCCATGATCTGCTCCATTGCTCCCTCATCGTTTCCAATCGCATCAAGCAGCTTCTTCTTGAGCTCATCGCGCTTTGCATAAAGCCGCAGCGGCTCCGGCGGATGATGCAGCAGATCCTTCCCCACCAGCGCGCGAACAATAAAAGGCATATAGGACGAATAATCCCCCTGCATGCTGACCGTTTGCGTCGCATAAGTCTCCGGATTCACCTTGCCCCACGAAACCGCCTCACCCGGCGCGCATGATGACAAACTCCCGTCCGTCACCGGCGACGAAACAATCTGCGCATCGTAATCATACCCGCGAATATTCTCGAGGAAGAAAATCTGCGAGAGCGTAGGCTCCGGCTGCAAGGAATAATTCTTGGGGACGCCGCCGCCCAATATCAAAACGGCCATCGTTTTCGGTGCGGAATCGAACAAACCCCAGTGATGGTAGGCGCAGGATTCGAATACGTCCTCATGAAGATCGTAGTCAAAACCGTATTGAATCTTCCCCAGTCGCGCCAGCGTCCATAACTTCACGGAATTCAAAAACCCGCTTCCGTCCGCCGGTGCTCCAATAAAAACCGGTAGCTCAAGTTCGGCGCAGGTGCTCAGCAGTCCGGGCGTAACGCCAAGCGCCTTTTCCCGCTCTCCATATTGCCTGCCGAGCAGACAGTTGCGCTCGGTAGTCGTCATCCGTTTCTGGAACTCAGGCCGCTGCAGGATTGCGGTAAACACTGCGTCCTGGTCGAAGAGCACCTGCTCGTCGAAGCCGGTGTCGGTCACGCGAATCACGCCGTTCTCGCGATACAGCGCATCGTCGCCGTAGAGATCCACCTCACGAATCGGACGTTCATCCTGCTTCCTGAGGCAGTCGTGTCCGTCGTGGTAGCAAATCGCGTCGGTAACGGTGATGTACGCGGTGTTCGCGGCCCTGATAAGCGGAATAAGCCACGCCCGATGCTGATCGGAAACTGTGATCGGTCCAGCGCAGGTCACCACCAGCGGAATCCGCTTTTCGATCACCTGCTTCATCACTTCATAAACTCTCCGCAGGGTTGCGCCGCCGAAAGCCGGCAAAGATGAAGAAAATACTTCGCCCAGATCATGGCATTCCGTAACAGGCTTTCCGGTAACAGCCTTCCCCAAAAGTCCGTTTGCATTCGAACATTTGCTCATAGCAATAGCATCATATCAAGTCAGCCACCGTGCCAAAGCCGCACGGGTGCCCTACTCTTGCCACGTTTTGTTTTTGCGGGTAGTTTTGGTAACCACGAATCAGGATCGATCAGTCAGTTCTTTGGCAGCACTACGAACGGGCCATTCATTCCCTGCCCGTCCCCACCTTCAAACGCCGCCTGGCCCAGTGACGGAATCCCAGGCTCCCATTCCGGGCCTGCAAGCTCCGGCATCGGACGCGCCCGGAACAGCTTCTTGCACTGCCCCGCCGTCCACCGCGCCCAACGCTTCGACTTCTTCCGTCGCGCGCTGTCGGTCGAGATACCAGTTCCCGCATACATCTGCCTGTAGAGCTTCGAAAGAAACATGAATGCGATCCGTGATCGCAAATTCGGCGTGCAAGCTGACCGCTGCCAGATCGCTGGCCAGTTATAAAATCTATCCCACACCTTTTGCGTCCGCTCACGAATCTCATCCGAACTCATCGTAGGATGAGGCGTAAACATCTTTGGCCGCACCTCCGTTGGAATCATCCAGTACCGCGTAATCGGCACGTCGCCCACCATGGTCGGATTTTGCGCTTGCTCCTTCTCCCAGCGCACAAAATCCACCGTGCCCGGAAATGGTGTCATCATCACAAATTGCGCAAACGTCACGCCGGCCTTAATCGCCATCTCCACCGTTGCGTCAAAGGTGGCGGGCCTGTCTGTAGGCAACCCGAAGATGAACGATCCCAGCACATGCACTCCATGCGCTTTGAATGTCTGTAACTGCTTGGCCAGCGCCTCGCCGGAGTAATTCCAATCCTTGAAAACAGCCTTCAGTCCCTCCGGAGTCACCGCTTCAACGCCCACCAGCGCGCCCTTGATATTAGCCTTCCGCATCGCATCCAGATAATCGCCGTCCTCGCCTGCCTCCATCGTCATCTGCGTGTAAAACACCATATCCTTCGGCAACTTAGCCAGTTCTTCCATCAGTTGGAAGCGCTCCGCGCGTATGGTTGTCAGCTCTTCCAGCTTGGTCGTATTGTTTTGCTCCCTAGCCAGCCGCAGATCGGTAAACGTCACCGGATAAAAATTGTCGTCTGCCAGCGCAATAAACCTGAAACCCAACCTCCGCAAAGCCACGATCTCATCCACCACGCTCTGAAATTTCCTTTGCCTTGGCTTTTGCCCGTCCGTCCGCCAAACGCTGCAAAACGAGCAATGCTTCGGACAGCCACGAATCGTCTGCACCGAGGCCCACATATATTTCTCGGGATCCATCAAGTCCCAGCGTGCAGCCAGAAACTCTCCGCCTTCAATCCGTCCGCCCGCATACACCCTTTCCGGCTTGCCCGCTATGCAATCGGTGACCACCTTGCCCCAGGCGATGTCGCCGTCCCCTGTAACTACGGCGTGACCTTCTCCGCATTCCAACGCCTCATTGGGAAACAGCGTGGCGTGAATGCCGCCGTACACCACCCACGCGCCCCGGCTGCGCGCCATCCTGCCCACCGAATAGCCGCGCAGTGCATTGCCCGTGTGCACGCTGATTCCAACAATGTCTCCAGGCCGAATGCTCTCCGGCACAATCTGTTCCAGCGATTCGTCGACGAGAATGGGATCTCCCGCGATTTGCGGTGTGGCCGCCGCAAGCACAAACAGCCATCTCGGCGTTATCACCGCGGTGCCAAATGAATTGTCGCTGGGATTGACCAGATGAACGCTCAATGAATCCTACCCTTCCTCGTGCGAGTATGGTGGCCTCAGAGAGCGTCTACGTTATCGGCTCAACTCCGGCGGATGCATATCCGCCAGAGTGCCGTTGGCGGATCGTCCCGCCTGACATTTCCCCTGGACAGTGTTTCCAAATTTTACAAGTAATCTGTAAAGCCGGCTGAGCAATATTGATCACTTTTCACCGATTTAGAACTCCATTCGATGAAGATCCAGACAATATTCCGCACCCACTAAAATTGCACCCGCCACTCCGCCGGCTCGCTAGTTCCAGTGAAGCGCATGCTGGCAAATTGCCCTTGCTGCTTCCATTCGGCAGCAATTGTCTTCCCGTCTTTGCCGCTCACCTGCGCGGATGCCTTTTCATATCCGCCAGGAATTGCAAACCATAGCGTGTATTCCTTCCCCGCAACCGTCAGCGACTCTCCATGCAAATCCTTCTTCGCCCCATTCCAGCCTTGACTCACAATGGAATAAGATCCGGAAATGTGCCGAGAGTTCCCAATCAGTTGCGGCCGGTCGGCAAGCGGATGAATCAACAGCACTCGAGTATCGTGTGGCTCAATCGTCAAATCGATTTTCCCTTTGAAAACTCCCAGCGGCTGCTGCTTCCAGAAATCGAAAACAACGTAGTCTTGCTCGTTGCTCAGTCCCAACTGCCGCGCAAACTCCAGCCTGCGCTCCACGGCATCGCTGCGCCAATTCGTCTCCGCAGCAACGTCATAAACTCCTGCTGCCGAGTCCACTTTCAGATCAAGCACCTCAGGATAATGATGAATGTAGTAGTCCTCCTGAACGAACTTGAACTTGTTCCAGGTGCTGTCCGTGCCCCGGCTGAATAAATCGATGGGTAGAATCGGCAGCGTGGGCATGGTCGCCTGCAACAGCTTCACTCGTTCCTCCTTGAGCTCCGGCATCACGCTGGCCAACGAATAGGTCACGCCTGTCAGCGCCACATAGGTAACCAGCGTCCGCGCCTCTGGCAAAGTTGTCCCAAAACCGGTTGGCGGGTCTTCACGCTGTCGTTCCTTGTCTAGCGCAATCGCGTACCGTTTCAGCTTCGCCTCTTCCGCATTCATCGGCTCAACCAACTCAAGTCCCTCGCCGGGCATCACGTAACTCACAATATGATTCAAGAACAGATGGGCATTGATGGAACTGAAAAACGAATGCATTCCCTGCCAGTTGTTATATAAGTCCTGGCCAAGAAAGTAAGAGTCGGTGTACCCCACCGCATTCAGCCTCGTCCCCGTGGGGCAAAGCTCAATAAAGCGGTCCGGGCCAATTGTTCGCCGGATCAGCGCCAGCCGGTCGCGGTAATTCGCAATGAAATCGGCCGAAGGCGAGTGCAGTCGGCTCTTATCAATCTCAGGCGCATAAGCCGGCAGCGCCAGCTCGCCATCAAATTTGTAGTAATCAAACCCCAGTTCGTCCAGCCTCGCAAACAAGCGCTTCAAATGTTCGAATACCTCGGGATTCGTCGAGTCCAGCGCCGGAGTTTGATAATCCAGCAGCACCTTGCCCTTCTTGTCATAGAGGTACCAGTCGGGATGTTCCTTCAATGCGGGACCGTATGCATTGGGCACCACCCATATTCCAGCCTTCAATCCTTTGCCGCGGATATAACTCGTTAGCCATTCAGGCCCGTGCGGAAACTTCACCTTATCCCAGTTGTCCACCCACGAATGCCCCTCCGGCCGCCGGTCATACCCGTCGTCCAGTTGCACATACTCAAATCCATACGGCTTCAGATTCTTCGCCAGCCAATCTGCGTTGCGCACCACATCCTGCTCGGTCACATCCTGGAAGTAACTCGTCCAACTTGACCACACCATGGGCGCCGAATGAAAGTGTGAATCGTCGTAGCGAATGTAGAACGGAATTCCCAGAGTATGCGTGTAGTAGTCGGGTACCAGCCGGATCGTCGCATGATCGCGTACCGGAATCTTCAAAGCGAAGGCATCTTTCTTCCCGGCCACAGCCTGCAACTCAGAGTCTCCGCCAAAGTCGACGGCGATATCCGTTCCACGATCGAAGAGACTATGCAATCCTCCGCCTGCAACATGCCCCAATCCCAGATAAGTGACTTCAGGATTAATCCGCGGAAGGTTAGACCATAGACTGCTTGATTCGCCGCCATAAGTCTCAGTCACCTCGTCGGTACCACGCCAGCTCACCCGCAGTCCCTCTGGATCGATCAGCCGGACGACACTTCGATCAGCGGGTGAATCAGCCCACCCCGTCAGGACCCCGTGAAAGTCGGTCGTTACGATCGTGAGCTTGTCCGGCTGCGCATCGAACTCCCAGGCGCTAATGGGATCCTTTGTTTCGATCGTCAGCTTTCCATTCGCTCCGATGCGCGCCGAAAGGCGCGTCAGCCTGCGAAGGCCTGATGGAGTCTCTTCATTGAGCGCAATATCCCTGGCAATGCTCCCCAGCCGATCAGTCGAGATCGACAGAGTAGAGCTTTCCTGAAAATAATCAACGACCCAGCCGTTTTGCCGCAGGGAAGCAGTCGCGGCCATCTGCGCACAGGTATTGAGCGCGGCCATAACAAAAACTAATGCAAGCGCCGGAATTCTGAACATGGATTCCTCTTGGGATTCGATCCGCAGCCTTGCGCATGGCGCTCACTGCGGTGTTTCGAGTTCGATCTTTTTAGGAGACGATCTATATCATCATATTTCATTTCAATAATATCGACAGGGGGGGCATAAATAGAGAACCGCAATAAGACATTGGCAGTGATGAATGGGTCAGAAGCGACGCATATTCACATGCTTTCGCCTTTGCACAATTTCTGATGCAGGGGAAGGTACCCCGTCCTGCTACGCCCGAGAAATCGGTTTACCAAAACTTCACTTTTCTAAAAGGGCAGGCTACTCCAGTGGATCTCGCAACCGCTAAAGAGTCTTGTGAGTGAAGCGAATTATCGCCAATCAAATGAAATTCCCGCTAACGCGCTTGACATGTATTAGCATCCGTTTTATATTTTGGGTAACGTTGGCGACAAAGCTCGATTCCCAGGCTCTGGATTACGCCAGGCTATCTGATAGCAACTTCCTCCTGGTTCGCTATTCTCCTCCAGAAGGTTTCCTCACGAACGACCACAAGTTCTAATCAATAATCGAGCCTAAACAGAGCTGTCACCACAATTGTTCTCCCGCCAGAGCCTTTACAGTTGGGCATGCGGAAGAAGGGAGGGCCGCGTGGGCTGTTTTGTTTGTGAGAATCTTGAACGAATCTTTAAGACTAAGCAACAAGAGTACATCGAGGCTTGTTCCACCGCCTATTATCGGGTCAGCACAAAGCTTGCGGCCTACAAAAACGTCGATATGGAGCGCGCCAGGAACGAGTTTGAGGAGCACCAGCGGGTATGCGTCTCGGCTTTGAATAATTCTGCATTTTCTGCCGGCAGATCTGCTGTCCCTCACACCGCCGCAAGATCGTCATGGCGATCTTCTTCCAAGGCCATCCAGGCCATCTGACCGAGGAACTGGCTGACCGCGCGCCATACCGGGTTAATGCCGACTGCGGCACACAAAAACGAGCTTACTCGTCTTGAGCTTTCAATGCCTCGCTCAGGACGGGCATGGGCAACCAAGTTAGAGAACGAATGGAGGTGCGATGAATTTACAGATGAAAAGCAATGTACAGAATCACCGATCTGCCAGCCGTGGCAAAACTCAACAAGCGCGCGGGTCGGCGGCCCACCGTGAGGAAAGTTCCTTCTCGAACATCAAGTCGGCTTTAAGAAGAGCAAATGAGCGGTCTTTCGTTGAAGACTATAACTTGGAACATACTGTCTTGCACACATCGATCATCCAGGAAACGAGTTCCGCCGGTTCAGACTTCGTTGGACACTCAGTACCAGGAGAGACCCGTGCACGTGCGTACGACCGGAATTTACCAAATTGCGTCTACCTCGGATAATGACCACCCAGACCCGGCAATTGCCCGTGCTTTATCCAACTCGGACGTACTCCTGAACGATCGTCACGCGTCTGGCGATCTCCAATCCGATGATGCTTTCTATTCTGCCGGTGATGGGGAAAATGCGAAATCAACGCCGTATCCAGCCCGGCACCGTAAAATGCTTCTCCCGGAAAAGGGCCACGCAGGTGCGAACGACCTCCGGGTCCAGCAGCGTACCCGCATCCTTTTCAATTTGCTGCAACACGAGGGGCAGCTCGATTCCCGGCCGATAGGGCCGATAGGCGGCCATTGCCTCCACGATGTCCGCCACAGCCAGTACTTTGGCTTCGGGCAATATCTCGTCCGCCTTAAGGCCCCTCGGATATCCTGATCCATCCAGCTTCTCGTGGTGCTGGTGCACCATCTCCGCAACGGGCCACATAAACGGTATGTCTTTCAGAATCGCGTAGCCGGTCTCCGGATGCTGATTGATCATGGCCCGTTCCGCCGCATTGAGATTCCCGGGCTTGGTCAGGAGTTCCGCAGGTATCGAGATCTTCCCGATATCGTGGACCATTGCCGCCATCCGTAAAGCTTGCAATCGCTCCCCAGTCCAGCCCATGTCCTTGCCAATGGCGATTGCGATTTCCGCCACCCGGCTTTGATGGCCGGCGGTGTAGGGGTCGCGCATCTCCATGGCCAGCACGATGGGCGCCACCATCGCCGATAGTGCATTGGCAAGATCTGTCTGCGCCTTTGCCAGGCGGATCCGCTCGGCTCGCAGCAGTTCCTTCTGCTCCAGCGCTTCGATGCTGTGTACAAGCTCCCTGGCAAGACGCTCGAAAACATGACTCGCCGCATCTCCAAATGCGTCGGGGAGTTCGGAGTACACAACCAATACGCCGTTCCACCTCCCCTCAATTCGAATCGGTACGGAGATGGAGGATCGAACCTTCAACTGCCTGGTACGCCTGCGCCCCGGGAAAGAAACTGGCGACTTCTTGGCGTCCTTCAAAACCTGCACCGTGTTGGTCCGGATACAGACGGCCGTCGGGCCTTGTCCCAAGAGCTCATCTTCTCCCCAGCTCCATTGCAGTCCGTCAAGATGTCCGCTTGCATTCCCGGCTGATGCGGCAACTCGAATCGGCTTCCCCGGACCATCTTCCGCAATCCCCACCCAGGCGAGGACATAAGCCGATTGGTGAGTGATGCCATCGCAAATGGCCTGCAATAGAAGGTCTTCAGTTGAATGAACCCGGCCCAGCGCCAACGCAGCCACCGCATAGGCTCCCAACGCCCAGTTCTGGGTCTCCATCAGATGTTGCCGAAGCAGCCGTTCGGAAATATCGCGGAACTCAACGACCAGCATGTCCCGGCCATCAAACGTCATCTTGTCCGACGACCAAATCTGAACTGGCACAGGCTCCGGATCCCCGTCTCTTCGCAGGATATGAAACCCCGTGTGTACAGCCGCCTTGCCCGAGAGTTTGCTGACCTCGTCTCTTACCCGCTCACGCTCGTCTTCGGGATGGAGCCCGGTAAAATCCGTCCCAATCAGATTCTCGCGCGAACATCCCATCAGTGTTTCAAATGCCGGGTTCACGTCCACCAGGAGTCCGGTACCAACATCAAGCACCAGTTTGGCATCCTGGGCATGGGTCCAGCTCAATTCGTATAGACTCTGCGGCTTGAAAGCACGGGATGCGCGTTCCACAGCAAACCAACTTTCATCTTCGGTTACTGTCCTTGTGAATCTTGCGCGGATCGGGAGATAACTTACACATTAAAAATTAGATGCCTAATAACTTTGCCTGTCAATCAATAAGCATATTCATAACTACGCCGAAACTTCCATTTCACAAATTGCTCCATCTACTTAAGTTATTTATTAAACAGATTGGTCAATATAGAACACTTTGTACCCCTCTTTAACTAGACATGATTCAACCCTGAGAGATTTCTTTCCCCGCGCACCTTCATACTACCCGGCTGCACTCTTCCACCGGAATCGGAACCTGCTCCACAATCTCCAGCCCAAAACCCTCCAATGCCGGAACATGCATAGGTGTATTTGACAGCAGGCGGATGCGCTGAATACCCAGGTCCGACAATATCTGACCGCCCAGTCCGATGGCCCTCAGAATCCGCCCTGTTCGCGCCTGCGAACCTTCGCGCGCGCGCAGTTCCTGGTGCAGAATGAGCCTTCCGTTACTTGCCTGCTGCGCCGCCGGCAATGCAGCTGCACTGCCGGGCTCAAAGGCTCCGGCCGAATCTGCTGCCCTATCAATCTCAAATCCGCGCGAGGTATTGTGCAGGTAGAGCACAACTCCGCAACCCTCCTCGGCAATCATGCGCATGGACTGATCGAGAGTCTCGCGGCAACGGCAGTCGGCGGCAAACACATCTCCCGCCGTGCAGCGGGTATGCACCCTCACCAGCACGGCATGCGTGCAAACAGGCCTCGTTGCATCCTCACCTGCAGGCAGTCCATTGCCCGCACTTCCCAGCCCGTTCGGAAATGCGGGACAGTCCTTGCAAAGGTCGCCACGCACCAGCGCAATATGGCTCTCGCCGCCGTTTACCTCACTCTCGTATGCGATCATGCGGAACTCGCCATAGCGGGTTTGGATGCGGCTCTCGCCGGCGCGCACAATATAGCGCTCGTGGCGCAGCCGGTAGCGGATCAGCTCCGCCACGGTAAGAATCGTCAGCCCGTGTTCCTTGCAAAACGGAATCAGATCAGGAATGCGCGCCATCTCTCCGTCGTCGCGCATAATCTCGCAGATCACGCCGGAAGGATTCAGCCCCGCCAACCGCGCCAGGTCAACCGAAGCCTCCGTTTGCCCCGCGCGCACCAGCACTCCACCCTTGCGCGCACGCAGCGGAAAAATATGCCCCGGTCGTGCCAGATCGGAATAAGTAGTGCCGGGATCGATGGCGGCCCGAATAGTCTGCGCCCGATCCGCCGCCGAGATGCCTGTAGTCACGCCCTCTCGCGCTTCAATGGTTTCAGTAAACGCCGTCCCGAATCGCGATGAATTATGCTGCGTCATGGGGAACAGGCGCAGATAATCGGCTCGATCCTCAGTCAGCGTCAGACAGATCAGCCCGCGGCCATAGCGGGCCATGAAGTTGATGGCCTCCGGGGTCACATGCTCGGCGGCCAGGGTCAGGTCCCCTTCGTTCTCGCGGTTCTCGTCATCGACCACAACTACCATGCGCCCGGCGCGAATCTCGGCCAGGGCACCGGGAACGTCGGTGAACGGATGCTCGAAGCTGCGCGGGGTATATGGCATTACTGTCCTCTTCATTCTCGCTTATGCTAGGCGCAAACAGCAAAAGCGCCGCCCGAAGGCAGCGCCTTTGTAAGGAACTCGATTAAAACGGCCTACAACGTCGATTCGATCTCAAATCCCCATGCTTCGAGAAGAGCCTCGGGGATATATTTTGAATTCTTGTTTCGCCGAGCCCACTCACGCAGGCGGGTGGACCGGATGTACTGGTCAGGGCTGAGTTTGAACTCCCTCACGATTTGCTCGAAGGAAGTAACTGTGGGCACAACCGGCCCGATGGGCTCTGGTTTGCCCCAATTTGGATTTCCACGACGCTTTGCCATTGAATGTTGTCCTTAAAGGAAGGTGGATTGCACTTGCATCCTCAGTAGTAACGGGGTGGGGGGACCTGTCTGCCCAGAGGAATTCTACTGTTTTATTTTACATATATTTTCTTCAAAAATCAATAGGAAAACTAGAAATTGCCCTAGATATTTGCCAAGTCCTTTTCACTTGAAAAATACGCGCTAACTCGTTTATAAAGAATGTACTGCATGAACTCAATAGCACTTTTGTGACAGACTTTGACGTCTTCTGACCCTTGGGAAAATTGGCAAAATACTTGCCTTTGAAGCCTGTACTCTTATGACAACATCCTCGCCGCGTGACCGCTCTCCTGCTCCTAACGTCCCCCGGATTGATCCAGCGAGGTATCGCGGATCACAAAGTCCACCGCTCCAGGTCCTCCTCGGAAATTGTTTCTGCCCCTCATCGCATCAGCCCCAGCTTCCGCCACAGACGCCGAGAAAACGATCTCGAGCCATAGACCTCGAAGATCGACCGCCAGGCGCACCCATCAATCACTTCCACATCCTCCAGCCGCCCGTAGGTGTGGGTCCCCATCATTCCATGCGGGGCCTCCACCGTCTCGTGTGGCCGTTCCCGGTACTCCCGCTCGTTGAGCACCAGAATCTCGTTCAACGTAAAAGATCGTCCGTAGTTCCCGCTGCAATCCTGGCTGGGCCGCATCAGAAGCTCGCCTTCTCGAAAGATCGCTCCCCCGCCCCGGCTGCTGCGAATATCCGTGCTGATCGGGTTCGCCGGATGCGGCTGCCAGTCCTCCAGAATTCCGCGTGACGAAAAAAGCCACAGCTGCAATCCTCCGCCGCGTCGTTCCCGCAGCGTCACAAAAAACCAATATACGCCGCCCTCAGTCCAAACCGTCGTATCCACCGCCGAAACCTCAAGGAACTCCCTAGCCAACTCCCACTCATCGGGAAACTTCGTTGATCGATACATCTCCACCGTCCCATGCTCCCGGCTCTCCGGAATCATGTAGACCTCGCCGCCAACCTCAAAGACGCACGGATAGGAGAGATGGTACGGCCGATCAAGAACGCGCATGGCAGGCGACAGCGCACCCTCCGCAAGCACCTCCGCCGCCGCAATTGATCCGTGGTGGGCACCGTAATCGAAATCTTCAAAGAACAACCACTGTCTTCCCGAATGACAAAAGAGAAATGGGTCCGCACAAAAATGCCCGCGCGGTGACGGAACCCATCGGAACTTGCCAATCTCCCCCGAATTCCCCTCAGTCAGCCGCGTCCTTTGGCCGCGATGCACCGCCAGCCTCCAATGATCGATGCACAGCCGCCTCGGCAACCAGGTTGCAGCTTCAACCGCGGCTCTGGCCAGTTTTCGCACCAGCCAGCGCGCCATCTCTCCGTTCGTTGGCGTTGAGTAAATGCCGCGCTTCCCCTGGTAAGCCGCCGCGGGCACAATTTCCTTCTCTACCCACTCCCACCCCAGTTCGTGCACCTGGCGAAGTTTTTGAGTCACGAATGTCGATGCGCCCCAATACGGCTGCATTCGATTTCGCAACCATGAGCCGCTCGGGTGGGTTCGAAACCAGCCTTTGATTAAAACCCTCCCCGCATCCAGATCCTCGGTCAGCACTTGCAGCATCGCGCCAGTAATTGGGTTGCCTTCAACCAGTTCCCAGAAGCACGGCGGTCCGCCGCGATAAAACTCATTGTCCCCGTGGTGATAAGACCAAACTCCATACCGAGCCGCCTCTAAAACCTCCCCGCGCAGAATATTGAAGCCGAAGCGAATCAGCACATCGAGATCCATGCTTCGAATCCGGTCGATCGCCTCGCTCGGAAAGCGATCCACCGGCCCCCTGCTCAAGGGAGCAACCTGCATAGTTTCAATGTTGTTCAGAGAATCGCCGCAATCAGTCTTGCGGAAAGGATCGTCGCGCCCTCGAACCCGCAGCTTATCCCAGCGCGCATAAAGCCGGAAGAGCAGTTCGCTTCGGGACTTCTTGTCTACCAAAGCTCCAGCCGCCCTGCGGAGGAATGATTGTTTGACCCCAAGCGGCGCGCGATACACCACCAATTGCACGCAGGCAAAGTTACTCTGTACAATCTGCTCCAAAACTTCGGCAACCCATGCGGGCTGAACGTTGCCGTTCAGCAGCAGTCCGATGCGAAGCGGAGGCCGGCTTGAAGAGGAGTTCAAATTGAACGACGGATGCATCTTGCCATTTCCCCGTTGTGGATGCTTGCGTTCCGCCGTGCTCGAAACTCACAGGCCAAAAATCGGTAACGCCGGCCTCTCGGCCGGCTGTAACCTGGACCTCCCGGTCCTCGCTCACTCTATGCCTTCAGGAAAGCTGCTTTAGCCGCGGTTCAGCCCTTCCCCAACCCAAGAATCCTCTTGTTCCTCGCCGCGTCGGCCCCGCCGCCCGCAAAATCGTCAAAGGCCCGTTCCGTCACCCGGATAATCTTCTCGCGAATAAACTTCGCGCCCTCTGCCGCGCCATCCTCTGGATGCTTCAGGCAGCACTCCCACTCCAGCACCGCCCAGCCCTGATAGTCGTACTGCGCCATATTCGAGAAGATCGAACTGAAATCGATCTGCCCATCGCCCAACGACCGGAAGCGCCCCGGCCTATCGACCCAGTCCTGGTAGCCACCATAAACCCCCGACCGACCGCTAGGGTTGTACTCAGCATCCTTCACGTGGAAGGCCCGCACCCGCTCGTGGTAAATATCCAGAAAAGCCAGGTAATCCATCTGTTGCAGGATCATGTGGCTTGGATCGTACAAAATATTCGCGCGCTTATGATTCTCCACCGCAGCAAGGAATCGCTCGAAGGTCACTCCATCGTGCAGGTCCTCGCCCGGATGCAATTCATAGCAAATGTCCACTCCAGCCTCGTCAAAAAGTCGCAGAATCGGCAGCCAGCGCCGTCCCAACTCCACGAAAGCCTCGTCGATCAGCCCCGCCGGCCGCTGCGGCCATGGATAGAAAAACGGCCACGCCAGCGCGCCGGAAAACGTAGCGTGCGCATTCAACCCTAGATTCCGGCTGGCCTTCGCAGCAAATCCCAACTGGTCAACTGCCCACGCCTGCTTGCTCTTCAAGTCTCCCGCCAACTCCGGCGGCGCAAACCCATCCAGCATCACATCGAAGGCCGGATTGCTGGCCACCAACTGCCCCTGCAAGTGCGTAGAAAGTTCGGTAACCGCAAGCCCCGCCTGCCCCACCGCGCCCAGCACCTCGTCGCAATACCCCTTGCTCTCAGCCGCGAGCTTCAAATCGAAGAGCCGCTTGTCCCAGGTAGGAATCTGCACGCCCACAAATCCCAGCCCCGCCGCCCAATGCGCCATTCCCGCCAGAGTGTTGAACGGCGCATTATCCCCCGCAAACTGTGCCAGAAAAATTCCCGGCCCCTTAATCGTCTTCATGATTTTTCTCCTGAAATGTCCAGACTGCATTCACACGAATCTGGGTGCCCCAGGTCTCGATTCTGAGACCTGGGATAGCACAAATCTCAAGTCCTAATTTCACAAGCCCCTAAAACTCCACCCACCCCTCTTTGCGGCTGCTCTCGATGGTGCGTTCGATATACCGCATTCCCCGCACAGCCGCCGCAATCCCCGGCAGCGTCGTCGGCAACGGATTCTTTTCGCTCCTCCGCCAAGCCAGCAACCCCTCCGCAAACTCACGGTAGAGCACCGCGAATGCCTCAATATACCCCTCCGGATGCCCCGGCGGAACGCGTCCAACCCCCCGCGCATCTGCACTCAAATAACCCGCCGCCGCATGCCGAATCTCCTCCGGCCCATCCAACCACCGCACCACCAATTTGTTAGGGTCCTGCTGCCGCCAGTCGATGCCGCCTTTCTCGCCATAGATGCGAATGCGCACTTCATTCAACTCGCCCGCAGCCACCTGCGACGCCGAAATCACTCCACCCGCGCCGTTATTCAACCGCACAAGTTCGTTGCAATCATCGTCCAGCCGCCGCCCCTCGACCACCGAGCGCAGCGTGGCATTAATTCCAGTTACCTCCAGCCCGGTAATATATTCCAGCAGATGAAAGGCGTGAATTCCGATATCGCCAATGCATCCCCCGGGCCCGTTAAACGCCGGATCAGCGCGCCACGAGGCCTGCTTGTGCCCGGTGGTTTCGATCGGCTTTGTCATCCAGCCCTGCAAATACTCCACCTGCACCTTGCGAATCTTCCCCAGCTTTCCGCTGGCGCAAAACGCGCGTGCCTCCCGCACCATTCCGTATCCGGCATAAGTATGCGTCAGCCCGTAAGGCAGCCCGGACTTCTTTACCGCCGCCTCCAGTTCGAGCGCCTCTTCATAGCTGGCCGTAGCGGGCTTATCGCTCATCACCGGAAACCCCGCCTCCATCGCAGCCACGGCTATCGGCAAATGCAAATTATTCGGCGTGGTGATGGCCACAAAATCAATCGCGTCCGGCCGTTTCCGCTCCGCCTCCATCATCTCCCCGTAGCTCGCATACGCTCTTGCGGGATCGATTCCAAAACCCGCGCCGGCCTCCCGCGAGCGCTCCGCCGAATGCGAAAACGCTCCCGCCACCAGCTCAATTTTGCCGTCCAGCTCGGCCGCCATCTTGTGCACCGGCCCGATAAACGCTCCCGGCCCGCCCCCCACCATTCCCATCCGCAGCTTCCGCGTCTCGCTCATCATTCCCTTCCTTGATTCACCGCAATCTTCCGCCCCAAAAACATTATCACGCAAGGCCGGGTGCCCCACCCTCGCGACGTCTTTGTTTTTGTCGCTAGGGTGGGATAGCGAGAACTGGTGCCCCATCCTTTCCCGCACCATCACGTCCAATCCCAGATGCAATACGATAAAGTGAGATTGAAAGCTACCCCAACCATGAACCCAATCGCCATTCCCGATTCCCCCCGCCGCTGGGACTGCCTCTCGCTGGGCGAAGTCATGCTCCGCCTCGATCCCGGCGAAGCCCGCATCCACACCACGCGCCACTTCCAGGTCTGGGAGGGCGGCGGCGAATACAATGTCGCCCGCGGCCTTCGACGCTGCTTCGGCCAGCGCACCGCCATCGCCACCGCGCTCGCCGATAACCCCGTCGGCCGCCTGGTTGAAGACCTCATCCTCCAGGGCGGCGTCGATCCCTCCCTGATCAAATGGCTCCCCTATGACGGGGTGGGCCGCACGATCCGCAACGGCCTCAACTTCACTGAGCGCGGCTTCGGCGTTCGCGCCGCCGCCGGCTGTTCTGACCGCGGCCACACCGCCGTAAGCCAGCTCAAGCCCGGCGATTTCGACTGGCCGACGATCTTCGGCCCCGAGAACGGAACGAAGTTTTTCCACACCGGCGGCATCTTCGCCGCGCTCTCCGCTTCCACCGCCGATGTAGCCGTCGAAGCAATGGACGCCGCCCGCGCCCACTCCACCCCCGTCTCTTACGACCTCAACTACCGCGATTCCCTCTGGAAATCCATCGGCGGCAAAGCCAAAGCGCAGGAAGTAAATCGCGAACTGGTCCGCAAGGTCGATCTGCTCCTGGGCAACGAAGAAGATTTCTCCGCCATGCTCGGCGTCAAGATCAAAGGCGTCAGCGAAAACTTTGTCGAGCTGCCCATCGCCGGCTATGAAGATATGCTCCGCGAAGTCGCCGCCGCCTATCCAAATCTCAAGCTCATCGCCAGCACCCTCCGCACCGTCTCCACCGCCAGCCGCAACGCCTGGGGCGCGATCGCTCTCTATGAAGATAAAATCGTCCACGTCCCCCAGCGCGAAATCGATATCTACGACCGCGTAGGCGGCGGCGACAGTTTTGCCTCCGGCCTTATCTACGGTCTGCTCGCCGGCAAGCCCATCGACTGGGCCGTCCGCTGCGGCGTTGCCCACGGCGCACTCGCCATGACCACCCCCGGCGACACCAGCATGGCCACGCTCCCTGAAGTCGATCGCATCATCAAAGGCGGCTCCGCCCGCATCGCACGTTAACGCATTTTTATGGTTAGTATTAGGTCTGGGTGCCCCACCCTCGCCGCGTCTTTGTTTTTGCGGCTAGGGTGGGATAGCACGGTGCCCGCGTTACAAGAACAGCGAAAATGCTCCAGAGGAAACAATGCAGGAAACCACAGCCCAAATCATCGAGCGCATCGGCCTCATTCCCGTACTCCGCGCCCGCAACGCCGCCCAGGCCCACGCAGTCGTCAAAGCCATGATCGCCGGCGGCGTCTCCATCGTTGAAGTCACCATGACCGTTCCCGGCGCTGTTGACCTGCTGAAGGAGCTAAGAGACGAGTACGGCACGAAGTGCCTGCTCGGCTCCGGCACCGTCACCACCGCCGCCCAGGCTGAAGCCACCATCGAAGCCGGCGCGGAGTTTGTCGTCAGCCCCAGCACTCACCTGGAAGTAATCGCCGTGACTAAAGCGCACAATAAAATCTCCATCCCCGGCGCACTCACTCCCACCGAGGTCATCACCGCCTGGAACGCCGGCGCGGACTACGTAAAAATCTTCCCCTGCTCATCCATGGGCGGCGCTTCCTACCTCAAGTCGCTTCTCGCTCCATTCCCGCACCTCATGCTCATCCCCACCGGCGGCGTAACCCTCCAAACCGCTGAGAGCTTTCTCCGCGCCGGAGCCCGCGCTCTCGGCGTAGGCAGCGACCTCGTCAACCTCTCCGCCATCGACGCCGGAACCCCAGAAATCATCACTGAAGCCGCCCGCGCCTATCTCGAAACGATCGCCCAGGTCCGCGCAGCTCAAAAGCCAGCCCGCTGATTCATACTGATTGCACCGGAGAACCCGATGAAACTCGTATCCTTCACCACTCGCGACGGCAAAACCCACGCCGGTGCGCTCAATGAACCGGCTAACGTCGTCACCTCTCTCACAGGCGCCGGCTTCCACTCGGCCCTGGAGGTCATCGCTGCCGGACTCACGCAGCCTCAAGAGGACGGCGCCAACCCAATCCTCAAACTCAGCGAAGTCCGTCTCGGTCCACCACTTCCCAACCCTCCGCGCATCTTCGCCATCGGCCTCAACTACCGCGAGCACGCCCTCGAAACCGGCAAGCCCATCCCCACCACGCCCATCGTCTTTCTCAAGCTGCCCACCGCCATCATCGGCCCCGGCGACCCAATCGTCCTTCCCAAAAACTCCGCCGAACCCGACTACGAAGCCGAACTGGCATTCGTCATCGGCAAGGGTGGCTTCCGTATTCCCGCAGATAGATGGCGCGAGCACGTCTACGGCTACACCATCGTCAACGACGTCAGCGCCCGCGATGTGCAGCGCGCCTCCACGCAGTTTTCTCTGGCCAAGAGCTTTCCCACCTTCTGCCCTATGGGCCCCGCCATCGTCACCGCCGACGAAATCCCCGACCCGCACGCGCTCGCCATCAGCCTCTCCATCGACGGCGAAGTCCTGCAAAACTCCAACACCAGCGAACTGATCTTCAATATCCCCGCGCTGATCGAATACATCTCCTCCATCACCCCGCTGCTTCCAGGCGATATTGTCTCCACCGGCACCCCCTCCGGCGTAGGCGCCGGCCGCACCCCCAGGCGCTGGCTCAAGCCCGGCGAAACCGTCACCATCACGGTCGAAGGCCTGGGCTCCCTAACCAATCCCGTAACAGCCGAATAAACGCGTGCAAGTGCCAAGCCTCTCTCATACAAGAATCCACCCCAGCCACAAAACCAGCCAACCTGCCAACTCGCCAACAGAAAAGGCCCCCGATGTGGGGGCCTTTTCGCTAACTCGCTAACTTGCTGACTAGCTAACTCGCCGTCTCGCTAACCAACTCTTCCTTCTCCGGCTGCGACCCAAGCCAGGCATACAGCGCGACCCCCACAAAGCAGCCCACAGGCACCAGGTACGCATAGCACATACCGGCTACATCGGCAACCCTGCCCATAAGTGGCGTCATTGCGGCACCGCCGATAATCGCCATCACGATCAGCGCCCCGCCCGTCTTGGTCCGCGACCCCAGCCCCTTAGTGCCCAGCGCAAAAATCGTAGGGAACATCATGGACATGAAGAAGCTGTTAGCCACCAGACAACCCACGCCCACCCAACCCGGGTGCAAAACAGCAATCGCGCATGCACAGGTATTGATCAAGGCAAATGTGCACAGCAGCCGCGTTGCCGGAATATAGCGTAGCAGCCACGTTGAGACGAATCTACCCACCATGAAAACCGCAAGCGTGCCCGTAAGCCAATAGCCCGCGCTGCGCTCAGCCAGCTTCGCATAGGTCTGCACGTAAGGAATCATGTAGCTCCACGCACCAACCTGCGCGCCTACATAAAGAAACTGAGCCAGCACCGCAAACACAAAATGCTTCCTCTTCCGCAGCGGCGGTCCATGATCCCCAGCCGCCTCTTTGGCCGTAAAATCCAGCCCCACATGCGGAAACGGCGTGCGCGCGATCAGCACCGCCCAGAACAACACAATCGCTCCCAATCCCACATAGGGCACAATCACCCGCAGCGTCTCGGAGCGCAGATAAGCCTGGTATGTCCCCGCCGCCTGCATCACAGCCACCTGCGCAGGCTTCAGCTCGATGCCTGAAAAAATAAACCGGCTGCCCACCAGCAACGCGAGAATGCTCCCCAGCGGATTGAAGGACTGAGAAAGATTCAGCCTCTGCTCCGCCGTCTCCGCCGGTCCCACCTGCACAATGAATGATCCCGCCGCCGTCTCCAGAAACGCCAACCCACTGGCGATGATGAACAGTGCCGTCAGGAAAAACCAGTATTGGGCCACAAGCGCCGCCGGCCAGAAAAGAATGCACCCTGCCCCATACAGCCCGAGCCCTATCAGGAAGCCTGCTTTATACCCCCACTTCCGCATCACTTGCCCGGCAGGCAGCGCCACCAGAAAATAACCCAGGTAAAAAGCCGACTGCACCAGCCCCGCCTGCAGCCTGTTAATCTCAAACGACTTCATGAATTGGCGAATCAGAATGTCGTTCAGGTTATTAGGTATGCCCCAAAGAAAAAACAGCGCCGTCACCAAAAAGAATGGAAGAAAATTTCCCGCTGGAACCAGTGGTGTGCGCTTAGAGTGGTCAGGTTTTGAAACCGATGCAACCGGTGTGATATTCAACAGGGTCTCCCTCAAACAGTTAGAAAATTGTTCCACTCTTTTTATCGAATGTGTCTATACGCTGGCAAATCGGTCCGCAGCTCCGTAGCTCACCTGCTCAAGATATTCATGAGAGCAGCTCTCACAGCACCCGCCTCAGCCACTTCCCCGTGTGCGAATGCAAATTCCCCGCAACGTCCTCCGGCGTGCCCTCAGCCACAATCCGCCCGCCGCCTTCGCCGCCCTCCGGCCCCAGATCAATCACCCAATCCGCGGACTTGATCACATCCAGATTGTGCTCGATCACAATCAGCGACCCACCCCCATCGATCAGCTTGCGAAAAGCTGTCAGCAGCTTGGAAACATCGTCGAAGTGCAACCCCGTAGTCGGCTCGTCCAGAATGTAAAGCACCCGGCTGGCTTGCGAAGGCTTTGCCGTCGCATTCGCGGCCCTAACTTGCGAAAGGTGCGCCGCCAGCTTTACACGTTGCGCCTCGCCGCCTGAAAGGGTAGTTGCACTCTGCCCAAGCCGCAGATACCCCAGTCCAATCTCGTCCAGCACCGCCAGCTTTTCCAGCAGTTTGGTCTGCCCTGCAAAGAAGCGCAGCGCCTCCTTCACTGTCATCTGGAGCACATCGTGAATATTCTTGCCCTTGTACTCCACCTGCAACACCTTGGCCTGGTAGCGCGTCCCGTTGCAATCCTCGCAAGGCAGTTCCACATCGGCCAGAAACTGCATCTCCACCGTAACCGTTCCGTCGCCCTCGCAGGTATTGCATCGCCCACCCGGCACGTTGAATGAAAAATGCCCCGGCGTCAGCGAGAGCCTCTTCGCCTCAGGCTGCGACGCAAACAGCTCCCTCACCAGATCGAATCCCTTGATATAGGTAATCGGATTCGACCGCGGTGTCCGCCCGATCGGCGTCTGATCCACCAACACAACGTCATTTAGCCGCTCCACCCCGGTCAGCGATTTGTATACGCTCGACGGATCAGCCCCATCCGACTGTCCCAGCGCCCGCAACACGGCCCTGTAAAGCACCTGGTGCACCAGCGTCGATTTGCCTGACCCCGAGACCCCGGTAATCGCCACCAGCATCCCCAGCGGAATCTCCACGTCCAGCCCGTGCAGATTATTTGCAGTAGCTCCCCGTAGCACCAGCCGCTCTTTCCCCGGCGCACGCCGCCGCGTCGGCACTGGAATTGAGATCTTTCCCGACAAATACCGCCCCGTCAGAGAGTTTGGATTGGCCTCAATCTCCGCCAGAACCCCCTCGGCCAGCAGCTTGCCGCCAAACTCACCCGCCCCGGGCCCCAGATCCAGCAAGTGATCCGCCGCCCGTAGCACGTCAGCATCGTGCTCCACCACCAGGATCGTATTTCCCAGGTCCCTCAAATCCTTCAAAATCCGAATCAGCCGTGCCGTATCCCGCGTATGCAAACCGATCGACGGCTCATCCAGCACATACAGAGCCCCCACCAACTGCGAACCCAGCGAAGTTGCCAGTTGTATCCTCTGCGCCTCGCCTCCTGAAAGCGATGAAGCCAGCCGATCCAGAGTCAAATATTCCAGTCCTACCGCATCGAGAAATGTCAACCGCTGCCGCACCTCGTGCAGAATCGGCCCGGCAATTTCTTCCTCCACCGGCGTCAGCTTCAGCGCAAAAAAGAACTCCTTCGCCTGCGCAATCGTCATCGCCGTCGCCTGGCAAATATTCTTCCCGTTGATACGAACCGATCGTGCTTCAGCCCGCAACCGTTGTCCCCTGCAATCCGGACACTCCGCATACCCGCGATACTTGCTCAGCATCACCCGCACGTGCAGCTTATATTTCTTCTTCTCCATCTGCGCAAAAAATCCATAGATACCCGCAAACCCGCCCTTGCCGCGTAGCACCGTTTCACGTGCCTGCTCGGGCAACTCGCGCCACGGCACATCCAGCGGAACCCCCAGTTCCCCCGCCTGCTTCTTCAACTCCGTGTACCAAGGCCGGTATTTCGGCCGATTCCACGGATCGATTGCTCCATCCGCCAGCGTGAGCCCTTTATCCGGAATCACCAGGTTCAGGTCGAAATCCACAGTATTCCCAAATCCCTGGCAGCGCGGGCATGCCCCAAACGGATTGTTGAAGCTGAACAGCCGCGGCTCCGGCTCCTTGCCCGGCCGGTGGCAATTCTTGCACTCGTACGCACCGCTGAACCTGTAACGCTTCCCTTCCGCGATCTCTTCTCGCGGAACTTCTTCAAACACCACCTCGCCGGCCTCGCGGTATGAAATCTCCGCCGCATCCACGATTCGCGACCGGTTTTCCGCGCTCACCACAATCCGATCCAAAAGCACAAACACCGGCAGTGTGAAATCGAGATCCAGCAGCGATTCCGGCGTTGAAAACTCGACGATTTTTCCCTGTTGGTAGAGCCGGTTAAACCCACTCCCGCGCAACTCCATCAGTCGAGCCTTCAGCGTCTCGGTATGCGGCGAATCGCCTCCATTCACCACCGGTTTTCCCTTGGCCGACGCTTTCCCCGCCCGCCTCGGAGTCTTCACCGGTTTGCCCGCCGCCTCCGCCTCCACAGTCGCCGTCGCCACCGGAAACAGCGCCTGTACCCGCGTTCCCTCGTCCAGCGCCAGCATCGCCTCGGCAACCTCGTCCATCGAGTCCCGCTTCACCAGCCCGTCGCAATAGACACAATGCACCGTCCCGCAACGCGCGTACAGCAGCCGCAGGTAGTCGTAGACCTCGGTAGCCGTCGCCACCGTCGACCGCGGATTCCGCGTAGAGTTTTTCTGCTTGATCGCGATCGCCGGCGCCAGCCCGTCGATCAGGTCCACATCCGGCTTCTCAATCCGCTCAAGAAACTGCCGCGCATAGGCCGACAGCGACTCCACATACCGCCGCTGTCCCTCGGCATAAATCGTGTCGAAGGCCAGCGAACTCTTCCCCGACCCAGAGACTCCGCTGACCACCGTCAGTTTCCCGTGGGGAATATCGCAGGAGATGTTCTTCAGGTTGTGTGTCCGCGCGCCGCGGATGATGATGGCATCGTTCAAAGGGAAGGCACCGTCTGGAATTCGTCCAGCAGCGTCTCTGTCCCCTCAGTGAGCTTCAGGACGCGACTGGCCATTCTCTATTATATGCCGTCGCGCAAGCACCCCAGCCGCACCTGCAGCCCAAACAATTCCGGCAATCACGCCCCACCCACCTCCCTGGTTTCAGACTCCCGGCTACTCGCCTAATTTGAAAAAATCGTGTGGTCCTCATCGAATTTCTTTTCTCTCTTGCCAGACTTTTCCGCCGCCTTGTTGGCAATGTCCTTAATCTCCTTTTCTGGTGGAACTTCCATGGCGGTCTCCTCTTCCACCTCTTCTTCTTTCGGATTTTCAAATTGCTCAGCCATTGTTCTTTCCTCCTGCAATAACCATGCGCCCTCCCCGGTTGGCATGGGTGTTCCAAATTGAACTCCCTCAGATCCTGACCGACTCCCTTTTCCTACCCGTCTGCGTCAAATCACCAGCCGTTCCAGCCACCCCTGCCCCGGTAAACTGTAGTGAGAGGTGATCCGTGCTCCGTCTCGCACTTTTCGTTCTACTCATCTCCCCGCTCGCTTGTTTCGCGCAAAACTCTGCTCCGAATCCGCAAGCGAAGCCTGCCGCCGCTCCCCCTGTGTCCGCCGTTACACCGCCAATCCCTGCCCAAGTTCTTGACGCCGAAGCCTCGATCGCCAAATCCGACTGGAAATCCGCTCAGGCCGTGCTTGACGCATGGCTCGTATCTCATCCCGCTGATTACCGCGCACTCTTCGACGCCGGCTATGTGGCCGATACGCAAAATCGCATGGACGATGCCGCCGCCCTCTATCTCCGTGCCATCGATGCCAACCATCAGTCCTTCGAGGGTCATCTCTCCCTCGGCCTGCTTCTTGCCCGGCAGAACAAACTGGAGGATGCTCGCTCCGAACTGGTCCTGGCCACAAACCTCGATCCCGGCGATTCCGGCCCCGCCCTCAAAGCCCGAGCCTGGCGCGCCCTGGCCCAGATCGACCGCACGACTGACCCCACTGAAGCCTCCAACGATCTCCTCCAGGCTCTCAAACTGACTTCGGAAACTCCAGCCGATACGCTGCTGGCCGCCAATCTGGCCGAACAGTCCGGAGAGTACGACGCTGCCGAAAAATCCTACCGCCATATTCTCTCCACCGACCCTGATTCCGCAGCCGCCAACTCCGGCCTGGCCCAAATCCTAATCGCCCGCAAACAATACCCTGAAGCCGAAACCATCCTTCGCGCCGCACTTGCAAAGTCCCCAGACGATCCCGCCCTCACCGCCCAACTGGCCGCCAGTCTGGCCGCCCAGGACAAAGCCGAGGCGCTCCCGCTCATTCAGAAGCTCCACGACTCCCATCCAGATAACGCAGCCATCAACCGCATCCTTGCTCAGGTCTTAGCCGATGCCGGCGACGCATCCGGCTCCGATCACTTTTATATAGGCCTGCTCAAGTCCGCCCCCAACGACCCTGGCCTGCTCATCGGCCACGGACAGAACCTGACCCGTCAGCTCAAATTCGCTGATGCCTTTGCCGCCTTCGACAAAGCCACTCAAATCGACCCCGCCAACCCCGACGGCTGGAGCGGCCTGGCCTTTGCCGCCTCCAAGACCAGCCAGCCTTCCGTTGCGCTCCACGCATTGACCATGCGCTCAAAGTATCTCCCTGAGGTCCCCTCCACTTACTTCCTCTGGGCCATCACCTACGATTCGCTTCACCAGACAAAAGCCGCGGCAACCTACTACCACCACTTCCTCGATTCCGCTGCCGGCAAATATCCCGATCAGGAATGGCAAGCACGCCAGCGCCTCAAAGTTCTCGAAAATCGTTAAGAAAACTCGACCAGCCGCGTTAAGCCCGCCAACTAGCCAACTCGCCATCCTCGCGAAGAGGGGGTTAACTTGTCGATTCTGTCATCCAAAACAACGACGCTCCTTGATTGCAGAAAATATCCCCGTCTCTGAGCACAATGAAGATTGGAGAGTGGAAATGGCGGTCGTGTCCCATGGCTTTGCCCCGGGCTATATTACCTACCCCCACCCCTCTCCTCCCCAAAATCAACCTAACTCATTGATTCCATTAGAAAATAGGCATAAGAAATGGTCATTTTCGGGCCAAATTTGCCGTCTTTTCGTGCAAAATCGACCCGAAAATGCCAGATTTGGCGCTCAAAAGTGCTCCCGCGTCTCACCGCTCGCAACCAACTGCAACCTGTCGCCGGCAAGTTGTAATCTGTACAAGGTGTCCATTGGAATAGTCTCCGTCTTCCAGGAAGAGTACCGCGCATTGCGTCCCAGGGCGCCGATGCCGCCCATCGCAGTCCGCTTTCGCCGCTTCACCTCGCTGAATACCACCATCCGCCTTCGCGAAGGCCAGCTTCATGTCAATCTCTCTGACCTGCTTGAGGGCGCGCATGAATCCGTCCTCCACTCGATCGCCCACATCCTCCTGGCCAAGCTCTACAAAAAGCCCATCGACCCAATCCATAACCTGCGTTACAAACGCTTTGCTTCGAGCACCGCCGTAACCCACCAGACGGAATTGATTCGCGGCGCTCGCGGCAACAAGCGCTTCTTCGGCCCCGAGGGTCGCTACTACCATCTAGAAGAAGTTTTCGATTCGCTGAATGCGCAATTTTTCGGCGGCCTTCTGGGCCGTCCCCAACTAACCTGGAGCGAGCAGAACGCCAAACGCTCCCTCGGCCATTACGATGCCGCCCACAATATGATCGTCGTGAGCCGAGTCTTCGACCGCCCCTCAAGCCCCCGTTACGCCGTCGAGTACTTGCTCTACCACGAAATGCTGCACCTCAAGCATCCGGTCACAAGACGCGGCCTGCGCCGCTGCGTCCACTCCCGCGCATTCAAAGCCGAAGAAGCGCTCTTCCCGCGACTGAAAGAAGCTCTGGCCTTTATTAAACGCTTGTAAAGAAATCTTCTGACGCAGAGGCAAGAAGCGTCAGGGCACGACTTCAGTCGCGCCGAATTGGCGAAATAGGAAACTGGGCTTTAGCCCCTTCGGGAATATTTGCTTCACAGCATGGACTCGATCAAGAAGTCGCGCAGCTTTCATTGAGCTCTCTGAATTTCACTCATCAACGTGCGCAAGCACCATGCGCAGTCGCAATCCAACCCAGGCCAATGCGGCCAGTCCAGCGCCCCACACCGCGAACGCAACATTCACCGTCCAGGCAGGCGCGACGCCCACGCGCCTCAACAGGAAGGGCAGAAAATTCCAACAGGTGATGTGAACGTAGTCCCAGGGGTCTGAAGCCATCGCCGGTGTATTCAAGCCCCAGGCGTCCATCTTCCCGCATGCAAAAGCAACGATGTTCTCAAGACGCAGGCCGATAACAAACATGGGACGGTGAAAGTTATCGATCTGATATATCTCCAGCGACAACCAGAATGCGACCGACGCAACCTGGATCACCGCGCTCAAAGCAATCACAACGACCCCGAAACCCCAAACCAGCTCTCCCACTTCATGTCGATGACGCAGCAGGAGCGGGACAGCCAGCAGAACCGCCAGTTCCGCCGCGGTCGAAACGTAGCGGTCGCCCCAGGCCGAGTCGCCGCTCCACACCGTATATCTCGCATAGAAACTGATGTAAGCCAGCAACAGCACGAAGCCGGTGAAAACGTACGCCTTCGCCTCCGAGCTGAATCGCTTCCATGCCACCGCGCAAAGCACAATCATCAGGATCAGCAGCGGGTCAAACAGGAAGATCGATTTTTCCGGCGCAAAGAGCGCCCCGAAGAAGCCCACGTGGAAAGGAGTCTCGAATGGGTATTTGGCCGGCAGCGACGGATTGCGCTGCATCATCTCGCGCGCGGTCAGCCCCATATAGGTGTTGAAGAACGACCCAAACCGATAGAACTGATAAATCCGGTCCAATAGCCCGAAGACAAAATAAACCGGAAGAGCAATCGACAAGTACTCGCGGCACCGAATCCAAAGCCCCCGCCAGCGGGTCCCTCCCAGCCACAGCACGAGCAGCACAAAAACCCCTCCCGCCAGCAAGTCCAAGCCAGTGGTCAAACGGGTAAGCAGGTTCAGCCCGAAGGTACTCGAACCAATCAGCAATGCCCGCCGGCTGCCGGTTTTCAGCCACTCATACTGATAAGAGAACCCAGCCAGAGTCAACAGGCAGATATAGCTGTTCTCCATCAGGTTCTGCGTGTAATGGAGGTGCGTGGTCAGCAGCAGCAGAGCCAGCACGCCGGCAACCGCCTCCTTCACACTGAAGTTCAATTGCCGCAAAAACCTGAAGCAAACCAGCGCCGTGAGCACGCAGAGCAGGATATTGGTGCTGTAACTGACGATGATGTTGCGCACCGTGGGATCGGTTCCCTGGTATTCATCGAAGACCGGAAGGCGCTCCACGAAAGTTCCAACCACATCCGCAGGCAGCATCAGCAGCGATTGTCCGATGCCGTACCAGCTTTGTATCTTTCCTCCGCGCCCATGCACGCCAAAGTCGGGATACTCATTGGGGAAGACCGGCGGTTCCGAAGTCCAGAATGCATGCGCCGATTGTTCCCGGTGCTGAGTATCCGCCGTTCCCAACTCTCCGGATTGCACTGCGAACGCGACCAGCCCAGCTGTCAGCGCCAGCAAAAAAAGCGGATCGCGGAACCAATTGCGAATCGGCACGTTCGTCCTTTGCATTCGAGATTTATCAGAATTTCTTCGGCACGTAAGAAATCCAGCCAGGCGAGAAACCCCACTGGCCAGATCCAGGATTTAACAATGAATCAGATCAGGAGCGGCGAGTACTATGCAGCCTTCTCCGCCAACGCAGGCTCTCCCGGCTCCATCACGACTCGCCTGGCAGCCCACCAGATCAGCACAATGCCCACCACCACGGCTGCCGCACTGGCGAGTTGCGCATTCGATAAACCCCAAAGAACCTTGGGGTTGCGGCGGACAAATTCAACCAGAAAGCGAGCAATTCCGCTAAGCACAAAATACTGGCCCACAATCGCGCCCGTCCCGTGCCGTTTTCCACCCCTCCACCACAACCAGGCGCCAATCAGCAACCCCGCGCCAAGCTCATACAGCGGCGTAGGATGCACCCGCAAAGTTGTCGGATCGATGCCGTGCGGAAAGCTCATGCCCCAGGGCAAATTCGTCGGAATCCCGTAGCAGCCATCGCCAGAGAGAAAGCAGCCAATGCGCCCGATGCCATAGCCGATAGCTGCGGCCGGCGCTGCCAGGTCCAGTATCCGCAACCCGCCGATCTTCGCCCACCAGCCCTGAAAAATCAGCGCCGAGATGCCAAACAGCACTCCGCCGTACCAGGCAAAACCGGCCGTATCCCACAGCACCCGCCAGCCCTGCTCGCGAAACTCGACCGGTGTGTCGATTACGTGCCAAAGCTTGGCTCCCACAATGCCCACGACCACGGTGATCGCCGCCATACCTACCGCGTCCGCGGTAATCTCTGCCCGGCGAAAGCCGCGATCCATCACAAATGCGGCTGCCACGGCGGCCAGCCAAAGCATCAGCCCGAAGGTTGGAAGATAGTAGTGCCACATATGCAAATACGGAATCATAGCTCTTCAAGTATAGACGGAGTGCCCATGATCGAAGACGCTGACCCCTCACTGACCCTGATTTGCACAGGCCGCTTCGCATTGAAGCCCGCATTCGGCGATACTGTGTGTATGAATGCCGAGACCGTTCAGGGCCTTGAGGTTCTCTATACCCGCCAGCAAATCGCCAAGCGCGTGGCCGAAATGGGCGCTCAGATTACCCGAGACATGAACGGTGAAAAGCTGGTGATGGTCGGAGTGCTCAAGGGCGCGGCCTTCTTTCTTGCCGATCTCTCCCGAACCATTCAGGCCGATGCCACGTTCGACTTTGTTGCTACCTCCAGCTATGGCAAAGGGCAGCGAACCTCCGGCGCGGTCAAGCTCATCAAGGACCTCGACGCACCCATTGAAGGCAAGAACGTGCTGCTGGTCGAAGATATCCTCGATACCGGCCTCACCCTCGCCTACCTACGCAAACTCTTCCTTCAGCAGCATCCCAAAACCCTGCGCATCGCCACGCTTCTCGACAAGCGTTCGCGCCGCCTGGAGAAGATTGAGGCAGACTACGTAGGCTTTTCCATTCCCAATCTCTTCGTTATTGGGTACGGAATGGACTACGCCGAGCGCTACCGCAACTTGCCCGATATTTGCCTGATGACCCCCGACCATCCAGAATAGATTTAGAATGAGCAACTTGACCATCTGCTCTTAATCAATAACCCGAGCACAAGCTGTCCCTAGTCTCAAAGCGGCATTTCCTATTCCCTATTCCCTGCTTCGAATAGCAGGTGACGCCTATCACTGTGCCCCTTCTTGACCGGGCCTAACATAATTCGGGCTCTAAGGCAGTCTGAAGAAGACCGGGAGGGCGTCATAATGAGCAATGGGGTAAAGCGGGACCGGGGCTTGCTGCGGGTGGATGAGGATGAGTGCAAGGGCTGCGGGCTGTGCATTGAAGCCTGCCCGCCCAAGGTAATCCATTTAGGCCAGCGGCTGAATCACTCCGGCTACCGCACGGCAGCTTACGCTGGCGCCGGCTGCACAGGATGTGGAATCTGCTTTATGGCTTGTCCTGAGCCAGGAGCGATCACAGTGCTGCAAACCGTGATCGGCAAGACCGCCGAAGGCCGCGAAATGAATGCGGGCGTGGAAGGAGCGATCTCATGCGCAAGCAACTGATGAAAGGCAACGAAGCCATCGTCAAGAGCGCAATTCTCTCAGGATGCCGTGCCTTTTATGGATACCCCATCACCCCGGCAAGCGAGATCGCGGAAACTGCGGCCAGGTATATGTCGCATACAGGCGGTATCTACCTGCAAGCCGAAAGCGAAGTAGCGGCTATAAACATGCTCTACGGTGCATCGTCGGCTGGCGTGCGGTCGATGACCGCGTCCAGCGGCCCGGGAATCAGCCTGATGCAGGAAGGCATCAGTTACATGGCCGGCGCGGAACTGCCCTGCGTGATCGCCGACATTACCCGCAGCGGCCCGGGGTTGGGCAACATTGCAGCCGAGCAGGGCGACTATAACCAGGTGGTGAAGGGCGGCGGCCACGGCAACTACCGCACCATCGTGCTTGCGCCCGATTCCGTGCAGGAGATGGCAGATTTGACCGCGTTGGCCTTCGAACTGGCCGACCGCTATCGCAACCCGGTTGTACTGATGGCAGATGGATTCATCGGCCAGATGATGGAACCGGTGGACTTCCCCCAGCAGGCCATCGAGCATAAGATGCCGAAATGGGCTGTGGCGGGCACGGCGCAGACGCGCTGCAATCTCATCGCATCATTGCATCTGGATTGCGATGAGTTGGAAGCGCATCAGCACCACATGGAGGCAAAGTATCAACTCGCGGAGCGGCTCGAGGTGCGCGCCGAAGAGTGGCATACAGACGGCGCGGAGATTGTGCTGGTGGGATACGGAATCATGGGACGCATCTTGAAGGCAGTCGCGGCGGAAGCTCGCGCCGAGGGCCTCAATGTGGGCGTACTGCGTCCCATCACGCTGTTCCCTTTTCCCAAGCTGCACTTCCAACATTTGGCCGAGACCGCGCGCCTATTTGTTGTGGTGGAAATGAGCAACGGCCAGTTGATTGAAGACGTGCGCCTCGCGTTGAACGGCGCGCGGCCGGTGGAGTTCCTGAGCCGCGTCGGAGGCAACGTTCCATCGCACGAAGAGGTGCTCAGGTTCGTACGTGCGCAGGCGCTCCGCTACCTGCCTGAAACCAAGCCGGAGGAAGGGCGTATGACTTATGTCTAGCCAGGTGGTTTCTGAATATACAATCGCGCATTCCAAGGCCAGGGCTTTCTACGAGCGTTACGAGCGCAAGGCGGAGCAGCAGAATTCAACCCATTTCTGCCCCGGCTGCGGGCACGGCATCGTGCACAAGATGCTGGCGCGGGCAATCGACGAGTTGGGAATCCAGAATAAAACCATCCTGGTCGGCCCGGTAGGATGCGGTGTTTTTACCTACAACTACTTCGACGTGGGTAACATTTCGTCCGCGCATGGGCGCGCTCCAGCAGTGGCTACAGGCGCCAAGCGCAGCCGCCCCGAGAGCATCGTAATCGGTTACCAGGGCGACGGAGATCTGTCGGCCATCGGATCGGCAGAGATTCTGCACGCAGCCAATCGCGGGGAAAACATCACCATCATCTTCATCAACAATGCCGTCTACAGCATGACCGGCGGCCAGTCGGCGCCCACCACCCTGCTGGACCAGAAGACCACCACCACACCGGACGGAAGGCATGCGGCCACCGAAGGTTATCCGTTACACATGAGCGAACTGCTCGCCACTCTGGAGGCTCCGGTCTATATCGAGCGCGTGGGGCTGGGAGATAACAAGCAGATTGCGCGGGCAACCCGCTCCATCCGCCGCGCCATCGAAAACCAGGTGCGTGGACTGGGCTTCTCCATGATTGAGGTGCTCTCGCCTTGCCCCACCATCTGGAAGATGCAGCCCGTTGATGCGCAGCACTGGGTGCGCGATGTAATGCAGAAGACCTTCCCGCTGGCGGTGTTTTGCGACCGCGTGAAGCAAGCGCAGCCACGTGAACTGCCCGAGGCAGGTCCTGCGCTCGAAGAGATTCCGAGAATTCTTGGCGTTGCCGAAGAGGATTTGCCTTTAGGCAATTCGGATGCGATGGGGCAAACTGCGGAAGATCTGGATATTAGCGTGCGCGCGGCGGGTTTCGGCGGACAGGGAGTTTTGCTGCTGGGTGAAGTCCTGGCCGAGGCCGGCCTCGATGCGGGTCTCGAAGTCTCGTGGCTACCATCCTATGGGCCGGAGATGCGCTCCGGCACTTCAAACTGCCACGTTCGACTGGCGAGAAAGGTAATCGATTCGCCGCTGGTCACTCAGCCTCACATTCTTGTGGCCATGAATGAGCCCTCGCTGAAAAAGTTCTACACAAGCGTGCGTCCCGGCGGATGGATTCTTTACAACGGCGATGCGTACCCTGCTGATTGCGAGCGGGAAGATGTCCACGTGCTGGCGCGCCCCTTCACGCTCCTGGCCGATAAATTGGGCGATACGCGCGCGGGCAATATGGTCATGCTGGGCGCACTGCTCGAGATTGTCGCGGTTTTACCGGAGGCCAGCGTTGACGACGCACTACGCAGGTTGATCACCAATCAAAAATGGGTTGATCTCGACCAGCGTGCGTTGGCGCGAGGGCGGGATCTTTTTAGAGAGTCGCTGTCTGGCGCGGGAGGTGCGGCCTGAAGCGATTACAACTCCGAATGTGTATTTACCCGGGCAGCATGGACCAATGCGTCATGTGTCCGGGGAATTAAATAGGGCAAAAAGGAGAAAATGATGATTGCAGAAGCAATAGCAGCCAACGCCTACGACGTTGCACTGGAGAACTTTGATACTGCTGCCGACGCGATGGAGCTCAGCAGCGATGTCCGGGAGATGATCAAGTATCCCGAACGGATTTTAACCGTGACCGTGCCGGTACGAATGGATGATGGGCACATTCACCGCTTTGAAGCTTATCGCGTTCAGCACAGCTCTGTGCGCGGCCCCGCCAAGGGCGGCATCCGCTATCACCCGCAGGTGACACTCGACGAAGTTAAGGCGCTGGCCACCTGGATGACGTGGAAGTGCGCGGTAGTCAATATCCCCTTCGGCGGCGCCAAAGGTGGCGTAACCTGCGATCCCAAACACATGACGATGGGAGAACTGGAGCGGATGACGCGCCGCTATACCAGCGCGATTCTTCCTTTGATCGGGCCGAACAGAGATATTCCCGCGCCCGACGTCTACACCAATTCGCAAACCATGGCATGGATCATGGACACCTACAGCATGACCAAGGGCTACTCGGTTCAAGGCGTCGTAACAGGCAAACCGATCAGCCTGGGCGGATCGCTGGGGCGCAACGAGGCCACCGGCCGCGGCGTTTTCTACACCATCCAGAGCGCGTGTGATCATCTGAAGCGGCCGTTAAAAGGCGCAACCGTCGCCGTGCAGGGCTTTGGCAACGCCGGATCCATTGCGGCCCAGTTGCTCCATGAAGCAGGAGCAAAGGTAATCGCGGTCAGCGATTCAAACAGTTGCGTATACAACCGCAACGGATTGAATATACCCGAGCTCATTCATTTAAAGACCCTGACCGGCAAAGTGGAAAAATTCCCTGAAAGCCAGCCGATCACTCCCGCCGAGTTGCTGGCGTTGGATTGCGACATTCTCGTTCCCGCGGCGCTTGAGAACACCATCCGCGAGGACAATGCATCCGCTGTTCGCGCCGCTATTATTGCCGAAGCGGCCAACGGACCTCTCACCCCGGCGGCAGACAGAATTCTGGAGCGCAAGGGCGTCTTCGTAATTCCGGATATCCTCTGCAATGCCGGCGGCGTGACGGTCTCCTACTTTGAGTGGGTACAGGATGAGCAGCACCTCTTCTGGGACGCGCAAGATGTTTACAACCGCCTGGAACGCGTGATGATAACATCATTCCGCGACGTGCTGAAGATCCACACTGAGCGCAAGGTTCCAATGCGCATCGCTGCCAACATGCTCGGTATAGGCCGCGTAGCCGAGGCCGTTCAGATTCGCGGCATCTATCCGTAGGGGGCTGTGAAGGCCCAGGCCGAAGCGTTTCGCTACGGTGGCGCAGGGGTGTAGGATTTGTACGATGCGGAAGTGACCCACTCGGGATCATCTCCGTGAAAGGACAAATTCCATGCACCCTGTTACTGCACTGCGTTTCGGCCTGGCTCTTCTCTCATTGCTCTCTTCCATCCCGGCCATTGCTCAAGCTGTCTCCACTCCCTACGACGCAGTCGATCCCCTCATTGGCACATCCGGCGGCGGCGAAACCTACCCCGGCGCGTCGCTTCCCTTCGGCATGATGCAATGGAGCCCTGACACCGATCACAGGGCCTACTACATATACAACGAGAAGCAGATCACAGGATTTTCCATGACGCATCTCAGCGGCGTGGGCTGCCCAATTTACGGCGACTTTGCCGTGCTGCCCGCCGCCGCGCCATTGACCACCAGTCCCGGCACGAACTTCGATCCCTACGCCGCCTCCTTCGATCACAGCAATGAAGATGCGCATCCCGGCTACTACGCCGTCACACTGGCCAGCGGCATACGCATTGAAATCACGGTCGCCGAGCGCTCGGGCATCGCCCGCTTCATCTTTCCTGCCGGCGCAAGCGCGCGCCTGCTCATCAACGCTGGCAGTAGCGCAAACACCACGGACGCTCCTAGACCCCAGGATGCTAGCCGCGATGCATTCAGCAACCAGATCGAACTCACCTCGCCAACTTCTTATGCCGGCTCCGTCACTGCGGGAAATTTTTGCGGGACCGCTTCACATTACAAACTCTACGTTTCCGGCCGCTTTGACAAGCCTTACAAGACTTCTGCATTATGGCAGGACGATGCCATTCCCGGCGCCGCAAAGTCGGCGCAGGGCAAGCACACCGGCGCGTGGCTCGACTTCGGCAACCAGCATGAAGTCGTGCTCAAGGTCGGAATTTCTTATGTCAGCCAAGCCGGCGCGCGCAATAATCTCGATCGTGAAATCTCCGGCTGGGACTTCGAGACCGTTCACGCACAAGCTCGCCAAACCTGGGCTGCGTTGCTCGACCGCATTGCCGTCGAAGGCGGCACGCCCGACCAGCGCAAAATCTTCTATACCGCTCTCTATCACTCCTTCATGTGTCCCACCGTCTTCAGCGATCGCGACGGCAACTATATCGGTTTCGACAACAAAATTCATTCCGTCTCCGAATCGAAACAGAAAGCCCAATACGCCAACTTCTCAGACTGGGATATCTATCGCAACACCGTGCAAATTCAAGCGCTCTTCGACCCCGCGCGCGAGAGCGACATAATGCAGTCGCTGGTCAACGACGCAGTCCAGAGCGGCTGGCTGCCGCGCTGGCCCGCCGCCAACGATGTGACCTACGTGATGGGAGGCGATTCGCCCGCAATCCTGCTCGCATCGTCCTATGCCTTTGGAGCGCACGACTTCGATCTCAAAACCGCGCTCAAGTACATGGTCAAAGCCGGAACCGAGCCGGGCATCGGACCACATGGCGGCTCCGAGCGCCCCTTCCTCGCCGATTACCTCAATCTCGGCTACGTGCCCATCGACAAAATCGACACTGCGGCTTCGGTAACGCTCGAATACGCTAACGCCGACTTCGCAGTGGCGCAATTTGCAAAAAATCTCGGCGACGAAGCCGATTATCATTTGTTCCTCAAGCAATCGCGGAACTGGACCTATCTTTTCGATCCCTCCACAGGCTGGATTCGCCCGCGCCTGAGCAACGGAACCTGGATGCCGGGATTCGATGCGGACCTCTCGCTGCCGAAAACCAAGGTCGTTTGGGATAGGGCCGATCAGGAAGGATTCGAGGAGGGCAACACTTACCAGTACACCTTCATGCTTCCCTTCGACTATCCAACCCTCTATGCCGCCATCGGCGGAGACGATAAGGTTATTCCGCGCCTCGACAAATTTTTCTCCAAGCTCCGTTGCTGGGGCGAGCCATGCTTCAACATGGAGAATGAACCAGACTTCGTCACTCCATATTCGTATGTTTTCGCAGGCGCACCATGGAAGACCCAGGATGTAGTCACGCGCATCGCCAATGAGACCTTTACCACTAAGCCCGATGGCCTTCCCGGTAACGACGACCTCGGCGCAACCTCAGGAGTTTATGTGTGGAATGCGCTCGGCTTCTATCCGGCCGTGCCCGGAGTCGGAGGAGTGGTGCTGGGTACACCAATGTTCGACAAGGCGACGGTTCGTCTATCGGGTGGCAGAACGCTGGTCGTCAGCCGTCAGGGCAACGGCTTTTACGTTCATAAAGTCACTCTCGACGGCGCGCCCTACGCAAGCTCATGGCTGCCAGTCGATAAATTGCACTTCGGCACGACGCAACTCCACTTCACCAATGACGCCCAACCAAATAAAGAGCGCGGCGATGCGATTGCCGATCGCCCCCCATCGTTTCGGTAGTTCTGGCGTAGCTGCGGGCTCAGACTCTTCTTCTGGGCCCGCAATTCCGTACCTCAGTGTCCAACGCGGAACTGGGTAATGGTGCCCATAAGCCCAAAGACATTCAGTAGCCAAATGACGACGACAATCACCACAACCGCATTCAGAATGCCTTTGATGGTTCCCTGCATCGGAATGTAGCGATTGACTAGCCACATCAAAACACCTGCAACGATTAATACCAGTGCAACGTTGACCAGCGGCATAACTTCTTCTCCAATCGGAATTTTCAGCTGATTGATTAGCCTCAGCCTGGTTTCGTGTAGAGCCCAATGATCATCTCTTGACTGGCTCTGCAGCCGCCAGCGAGACGAAGAGACTCTTCCTAGCTGCTATTCTCCCCGTTCACCACTCTCATATCTGTGCTGATTTGAACACTGTGTAAATTCAGGAAAACAGCAATGCTACTGCTGCTAGGCGGGAGCCACGCAGGCACAGATTGTTTGAATCACCAGCTTGGTTTCATCGGGGCCTCGAACCGCGATACAAACAACACCTATCTCCTCCGCCGGGTAGTCGTTGCCTCCTGGAAACAAGGCGTCTCCTATATAAATCATCTCGTCAAGCTGGACACCCAGGATATCTCGAAGTTTCCTTATGCCGTAGGCTTTATCGACGCCCGGCTTGGTCACATCGATCGAAGTCGCGCCGCCCATGCGCACTGAAAAATCAGGGATGAGCGTATCAAGAATTGACTTGATATTCTTCCGCTTGGCGAAATCTGGATCCCATTTTTCTTTTTCCATGAGTGGCGCGTGCTGACCCAATGCGGAAAAAGTTATCTGGCTTCCACGATCTTCAACGATCTCTCCCCATACCTTTTCCGCTTGAAAACCGGCTTCGGCAACCGCCTTCTTGAGACAGTTGATGATCAGTTCCTTTTGCTCCAGGCTTAAATCGTCTGAATAAATCTTCTTCCACTCACCCGAGTACTGATAAAACTTTGTTCCGCAAGTAGGAAGAATTGTTAGATTAGTAAGCCGCTCGTCGTTGGGTAAACGCGAGATGATCTGCTTTTCAAATTGCGGCCAATCGCCTCCGGAAATTACTGCAACCCTGAGGATGCCGAGAAGATCATGGAGCAGACCCGATGCTTCCGAATCAAGCGAAGATTTACTTTCGGCAAGAGTTCCGTCCAAGTCGAACACGATGAGCTTCTTCATTTTTTAGCTTCCGGAATACCTGGAATAACCGTCCGCCGTCATGCGAGGCCACCTCTACTTACCGGTAACCTGTTGGGTCGCATGCGGATGGCTGCGTGGAACCCACGCCAAGTCTCCAGTCAAAACGTAAATGGCGAGTGCCGCAAACATGAAAATCGCGCCCACCCAGAAGCGCCAGTCGGTGTGCATGCGCCTCCAATAAGGCCCGGGATCGGGTTCGCCCTTATCGCCGCTCATTCCTTCATAGTTGTGTTTGTTTCCCGTCATTTCTCTCCCCAGATTGTGAGTTTATTTCTTTGCTCTTCAGCAAAGCTCTGCGTCATCGCGATTTTTGGGCTGTCGCTGCTGCTTCTTGACCAGATTGGCTCCCGTCCGCCGTGGATGAATTACCCACCGCCGGCTGCTTTTCGGTCGGCATCACGGCACCTTTCGGAAAGACCAATATCTGAATCTCACCCCATCCCGAGTCCTTGCCAGATCCCACTTGCTTGCCCATGGCCACAGTTTTAAGTTGGCTGTCATCGAACCCAAAGTTTTCAACCAGGTACTCGCGCACCATCATGGCCCTGGCCTGCGTGAGTAATAGATCTTTCTTCGTATCGCCTTCAGGGCCTGCGGAAACAACCACTATCGCGTATCCGAACTCATTGTCGGCGAGGTATTCGCCGCTAGGATTGAGAGATTTCTGGTTCTTCAGTTTGGTCGAATCGCGAGCGTCAAACAGCTGCCTTGCAGAATAGCTGAACGTCTTCACAGGGGTATCCTGCGGCACTGCGCTAATTTGATTAGCTGTTAGATCGTTGGAATCTTCATAACCGCGCTTCTTGAAATATCCCTTCAAGAGGAAGTTGTGTTTCAGTGCTTCCATATTCTCCTGGAAATCAGTTACTCCGGCTTCTGCCTGTTGCATCGTTTCATGCAGCGAACCGGTCGTCTGCTCCAAATTGGCGTAGAGCTGCTTGTCATTGACGAGCGCTCCCACTGTACCCTCGCCGGAGTCGATCTTGGCGCTTATGGAATTCAGGTGCGCCGTGGCTGCGGCCGCGCTGAGCATAGCTTGCTGGCTATTATCCAGCAGCCCGTTCGCCTTCTTGAGCAAGTCCGTCATCAGCAGCGGCTGCATCCCCTGAATCGTATCTCCATTCTTGACGTCCGCCTGCCCTTCGGACCCAAACGAGATCGCCACAAATTGATTGCCGAGCAAGCCCTCTGTCTCGATCGAAGCCACCGAGTCCTGCTTAATAATCTCGCGCGTCGATCTGTCCATATCCATGATCACTGTGACCTTTTCGCTGGGCTTGTGAGGCAGCAGGATGCTATGCACAGTTCCGCTGTGAACCCCGCCCACCTGCACGTCGGCGCCTTCACTGAGTCCCGCCACATCGTCGAATTGCGCCTTCAGCTGATAAGTAGAGCGAAAAAGATACTCCTTGCTCCCAATGATAAAGACGCCGGTAGCCAAGACCACCAGTGCCCCAACGATAAATACTCCCAGCCTCGCCACTCTTGACATATGCCCTCCTACGACTGCTTTAGAAATTCCTTCACAAACTCGATCTCGCTTTGTTGAAGATCCTCAAACTTACCCTCAATCACCACATCACCCTCGTTCAAAATAGCCAGGCGATTGGCAATTGTCTTGGCGCTATGCAGGTCATGAGTAACTACGATGGAAGCCATCTGGCGCTCCCTTTGGAGTTTGAGGACCAAGTCGTCGATTTCTCCCGAGCTGATCGGGTCCAGCCCTGCAGTGGGCTCATCGAGTAGCAGAATTTCCGGTTCCAAAGCCAGTGCCCGCGCCAGACCGACGCGCTTCTGCATGCCGCCGGAAATATCCGAAGGCATCTTGTCCAGATGCCCCTCCATACCCACCTCGGCCAGCAGTTGCCTTACTCGGTCGCTGCGCTCTGATATGGACATATCCCTGCGGTGATGATCAAGGGGGAACGCCACATTTTCAGCTACGGTGAGCGAATCATAAAGCGCCGCATGCTGAAACAGAAATCCCATCTTGATTCTGATTGCGCCCAGTTGATCAAGAGCCAAGCCAACAATCTCCTGCCCGTGGATCCAAATCGATCCGGAGTCTGGCTTTTCGAGGCCAATAATGAGCCGAAGCAAAACGCTTTTTCCGGTTCCGCTGCGTCCCAGCACGGCCAAGGTTTCCCCGCAATTCACCGTCAGATTGATTCCATTCAATATCCTGCTATTTCCGAATGACTTTCTTATGTTCTCCACGGCAACAACCGGCGCACCGCCACCCTTCTCGATGCCCACTGAACTCACCGCCATGTCATAAGCTGCTGCCATGTTTGATTCAAACACCTTCAAAATGAATGTTTATGGAAAGACAACGAGAATGAATTTCACCAGCACAACATCGGCCAGGATGACGAAGAGCGATGCAAGGACTACAGAGTTGGTTGCTGCGCGGCCCACGCCCTCGGCGCCTCCGAGTGTGCGCATTCCCTGAAAGCACGCGATGAGCCCAATGATGAAGCCGAAGACAGCGGTCTTAAACGTAGGCGGCAGCAAATCGTGAAGAGTACTGCTCTTAAAGCCCTGGTCAATAAAATGCTGGAGCGAAATCGGCTCCACTAACGTTTGGGCGATCCAACCCGCCACCACTCCACATGCGTCTGCGGCGACTGTTAGAAGCGGCAGCATCAAAACGCAAGCCAAAACGCGAGTCGCCGCCAAAAGCCTGTAAGGATTGATCGCGGATGCCTCGATGGCATCGATCTGCTCGGTCACTTTCATCGATGCCAGTTCCGCTCCAATGCCAGCGCCCACACGCCCACACACCACCAGGCCCGTGATGATCGGTCCCATCTCCATAATTACTGAGTAGACGACAGCCGAGGGAAGCATCGATTTGGCCCCAAATCGAGTCAAACTGGAACGGGATTCCATCGATAGCACAGCGCCGACGGCGGCGCCCGCCAAAGCAACCAGGGGCAGAGATTTCGAGCCGACCTCGTCAAGTTGACGAATCAATTCGCGCCACTCGTACGGAGGCGTTATTGCCGCGCGCAAAACCTGCCAGAAGAAAATGCCCAGGTTGCCAAACCACTCGAAGGTATCGTTCATCAGTCTGGCTGTAAAACTCGCAGCAGTAGCCACGAGTTCTGTCCGCCGTTCCGGGAGCGGCGGACTGACGCCTGCGACGTTTGGAAATCCGCTACTCAATGGCTTGGTCCTGGGTCCGGATGGTTTGGTTCTGCGTCCGGGTGGTTTGGTCCTGGGTCCGGAGAGCCGCGTGAGCTGTTCAGATGCATGCGATTGAGCAGGGAGTGAGGCCCGCTGTATAGGAACTCCATCCCCACATTCCCGCCTGCGTAGGCCAGCAAGCTGTAGTTACCCGTCCGAAAAGCATCCTTTGCGCCGTAGCGGCGAGGGTACCAGCCATAGATGGCGGTCATCGATCCTGCATAAGGAGCAACCAGCGCGGGGACCGAGAAGACTCGGTGGCCGTCATCCCCGCGGCGTGCCACCAAAGTGGAGATCAGTGCGTGACCTAACCGAGGGAACACGCCTCTGCATTCGCACCGGTAATACAATTCGTCTTCTTTCAAGGCTTCTGACAGCGCGAAACGCGTCGTGGTGCTCACAGTAGCGATACCGAAATCTGACCCCCATCGCTTGAAGTAACCCTCAGTTCCTTGCTGCCACTCTGGCGGAGAATTGGTAAACTGGTTGATCCCCGCCGCAGTCGCAGAAATAACAAGAGGGAAAGGACCAAATGTATCGAAAGCATAATTATTGAGCCTGATTCTCTGCGACGGACGTACATATGGCGGGACCGGTCGCATAGGAGCTTGGCTTGCTTGAGTTCCGGGGGGCTCAGGCGCATCCGGCAACGATTGCGATCTCGACGTCACGGACACGCTCGCAGCAAAAGCAGCAATCGAAAACACGAACATCATCTGACGAGTTTTCGTGTTGACTTGCTTCTTAAGCGCCAGTCTTCCCGGCCTGCATGCTTCACTGCAAGCGCGCGTGGATATGGAATTCCTGCTTTTTATCGATGACGTCAAGCTTTCTTCCTCGTTCGGTATGCCTCTCCCGGATACATCTTGGGTTACCACAGATATATGCCGGCTTTTAGCGGTACTCACTTAGATATTGTCAGAAGCACAACCTCCCTAGATGGTCAAATCTGAACAGGAGCGAGGCCCGATATCTCGGACTTAAAATCGCTCCACGAAGCCGATAAGATTTTTATTCTTTCGCCCAATTGGATGGTTTACGGATAAAATGAGCAGTGTAAGTGCAAGATCTATCTCAAGAAATTGAGGCACCGGTATGGCAACTTCCCTTGCGCTTCCCGCCATGCGTTCCTGTGGCCACACGCTAGACGAGGGTGACGACAAGCTTGGCCTGCTCACCTCAACGTACAACGTCTTTCGAAATATGGACTCCGCCCGGCAGCGCATGCAGGAGGACAGCTATCTGCTCCTGCGTGGCCTCCTCGACGAGGATGAAGTGATCTCCGCCCGGCGCTGCATCCTGGAGCAACTCGCCGCCGAAGGCCAGCTTGACCCCAACGCACCCTTGATGCACGGCGTTCCCAAGCCTAGATCCCAGATGACCTTCCGCCCCGAGCTGGCGCAGAAAAACAATCCCCCTCTGCAGCATCTGCTCTATAACCCTGAAGGCAATCTCATGCTCTTCTTCGCTTCCTTTCTTGGGGCCCCGATCCTGCACTTTGACTTCACCTGGCTTCGCTGCATCTCTCCCGGAGATAATGGCACGCCCAGCCACTGCGACATCGTTTACATGGGCCGCGGCACGCACAATCTTTTCACGGCCTGGGTGCCGCTCGGGGAAACGGATTTTGCCCTCGGAGGCCTGATGATTCTGGATGGCAGTCATAGGAATGAGCGTCTCCGCAATACCTATGGCCAGCGTGACGTCGACCAGTACTGTTCCAACCGCCCCGATGATCCGGCGCGCACAGCCAGCGGCTTGAATGGCTGGCTCTCCGAAGACCCCAACCACATTCGCCAGCAGCTCGGCGGCCGCTGGCTCACTGCGGAATACAACGTCGGCGACGTGGTCGTATTCGGAATGAATATCGTCCACGGAGGCATGGATAATCGCTCCAATCGTCTTCGGCTCTCCTCGGATTCCCGCTATCAACTTGCCAGCGAGCCTGCCGATGAACGATGGGTTGGCGAAGATCCTCCCGGCCACAGATCGGCCGGGAAGCGCGGCCGCATTTGCTGAGCCGCGCCCTCCCTCGTGGATGGTTGTGTTACAAGCTGCCGGTAGTTGCCTGCACCGGACTGCCGATCGCATCTCCGGACACAACCAATTCCACCCTCCGATTTTGCTGGCGGCCGCTGGAATTATCGTTCGAGGCCACCGGTACTGAGTTACCGAAGCCTTGAGCGCTCACTGAATTTCCCGATACGCCCTGCCGCACCAGGTAATCACGAACTGAACCCGCGCGATTCTCTGACAGGGTTTGATTCATAGCATCGCCGCCGACATTGTCGGTATATCCACCAACCGCAATGTTAAGTCCAGGATAAGAAATCAGGATTCCGGCCACCTTAGCGAGTTTCTCCCGTGCGCCCGGCAACAAGGAGTATTTCCCTGTGTCAAACAACACATCGGACATGCTGACGATAAGGCCGCGTGCGCTGTCGCGCGTCTCAAGGATCAGGTTCAACTGCTCTGACAATCGCGCCCGCATGGCAGCTTTATCGCTATTCGCCTGCTGCTCACCCTGCTGCGCCTGACTTGCAATCAAGCGAGATTGGTCGGCATCGGCCTGAGCCGCGGTGATTGCCGCCGCTGATGCCGTTTGGTTTGCGGCCAGATCCGCCTGGGCCCTCGCTGCGTTGGCTTGCGCGGTTGTGGCGTTGGCTTGTTCGTTTGCAGCATTGGCCTGCGCGTCGGCTGCGTCGGCTTGGGACCGGGCAGCATCGGACTGTGCCTTTTCTTTCAAGCGAGTGGCTTCATCGGCTTGAGCTTGCGACATCGTGAGCGCATCACTCGAATTCTGGCGTTCTTCGGCCAGCCGCATCTCATCGATCTTCTTGACCGCAATCTCGCGCGCATCTTCGGCCGTCTGTACTGCCTGCCGGGAAGCTGCAATCAGAGGCTTTTTGTCTCCGCGTCTGTTGGCGGCATACCCGTTCGCGGTATCCATCAACGCAACAGCATGCCGGTAGCTTTCACCCGCATACGCCTCAGCCCCTTCCGATTGAGCGATGCGCAACGCATTCCGCGCCTCATAGAACTCCAAAGGCAGGCTCGCGCTCAACACCACGGGATCAAACTTGTAGCCTGTGGGAATATAACCCCCGCGCTCCATCAGTTCATACTTCGCATCCACCGCTTCACTCGTTCCCTTGGTATCGGCGCTCACCACGTTCTCCATCACCACCACATTGCTGGGCTGTCGCACGGCGTAATAAGGCTCCGCGGTAACGACGAGTGCGAATGCCTGAAATTCGGTCGTTGCTTTCAGTTTGCTGCGATAGTTATCGCCTACCAAAACCTCACCAAGGTTCGCCGCTCGGCCCTCGGGTGAAATCGCCCACAGTACGTAGGTAAGATACTCGGCTCCGAAGGTGGTAGGACTTTGCAGATTTCCAAATTCCGCTTCCACTTCCATGGTGCCGCGCTTGGTCCGCACTTTGGCTCTTCCGTCGGCTGAAGGCAGTAGGGCCGTGCCGGCGAAGTTTACATCTGTAACTCCATCGCGATGCCCGTAATTAATTGCCTGCACAGTGCGGCTGATAAATACCGTCCGGTATGTGGTCTCAGATCCCGCAGGCACTAGAACCGCCGTTGTCTGAGCACTAGCTTGAGCAAGTGCGCTCAAACCAACAACACTTCCGATTGCTAACAAGAACCCGAGTTTCATCGCATCTCCATGAGGCATTCTTCTGCCTTGTTACGTTTTTCCGGCCGCTTAACGCCAGGTTGAGAGTTTTTGCACGCCTGAAATGTGACGTTTCAATGTCCGGCGCGAACGCGCTTATCAACAACCATCGTCTCAAACTGTCAAGGGAATATCTGAGCTACTTTGCACATCAAGGTCATTCGCAGATCGCGATAGAAAGTAATTCTCAGATTGCCAAGCGGATGCGAAGCAGCGTCTTGAATGTTGAATGAATTTTTCGATAATAAAGTCTTTTCTAGCGCTGAATCGTGGTCTCCGCCTTCGTAGGCTTCGCGGTAACCTGTGCCGGCGTAGGCAACTGCGACCGATCCCAACCCCCGCCCAGCGCCTCAATCAATAGAATCGACGCCGTCATCTCCTGGATTTGCAGGTTCGCCAGAGTCTGCTGGTTTGAGAGCAAGGTGGTTTGCGCGGTGACCACATCGATATATGGATCGATGCCCGTCTCGTAGCGTACTTGTTCGAGCTTAAGGAAAGTCCGCGAGGAGTTTACAGCTTCCTGCTCGCGCAAAATCTGCTGCGACAAAATGCGAACCTCCGCCAGCGCATCTTCCACCTGCTGGAATGCGTTCAGCACAGATTGCCGGTAGCCGGCCAGGTTTGCGTTGTATGTGGCGATGTATTGGTTAACAGTCGCCCTGCGTAGCCCTCCGTCGTAAACCGTTTCTGAAACCGATGGTCCCACGGTCCAGAATCGGCTCGACGAATCCAGCAAATTCTTGATGGCCGAGCTCTCCACACCGCCGTTCGCTGAAAGCGTCAGCACTGGATAATAGGCTGCATACGCAACCCCAATCTGCGCATTCGCAGCGGCCATGCTCTGCTCTGCCGCGGCGACGTCCGGCCTCCGCTCCAGCAGTTGCGACGGTAATCCGATTGGAATCGGCGGAGGCGCGCTGGTCTTCGGTTCCACCGGAATGGTGAACGAGGAGGCCTGCTTGCCCACCAGCATCGCGATCGCATTCTCATATTGCGCCCGCGCAATTCCAAGGTTGATTGCCGCCGATTGAGCGCTCGCCAAAGTTGTCTGCGCCTCAACCAGCGAAATCTGATCGTCCACGCCGGTGTCATAGCGAGCCTGCTCCGACTCGACCGCCTTCTTATCCGCATTCACCGTTTCGTCGAGAATTTGTTGCAGCGCATCCTGGCCGCGAATCTCAAAGAAGTACTCGGCCAGGCTCGTCTGTTCCGTCAGCCGTTCATTCTCCAGGTCAGCCGCGGACAACTGAGCGTTATATTGGCCGGCATGAACCGTATTACGCACCTTCCCCCACAGATCCGGCTCCCACGAAACCTCGGCCGGCAGAGAAAACAACTGAGACTGCTTTCCGCCCGTCTGGCCCGAACCAGTCGCAAACCCAACGTTAGAGGAGGTCTGAGACCTTGTGTAACCGGCGCCGACGCTCACCGTGGGAAAATACTGTGCGCGCGCCTCCCGCACGAGTGCCCGCGCCTCCATAAAATTCTCAAAATACTGTTGAATATTCTGGTTGTTGATATTGAGTTGTTCTTCCAGCGCGTTCAACTCCGGCTCGTTATAAATCTCCCACCACTTGCCGCGCAGAACCGCATCCTGAGGCTGCGCAACGGTCCATCCCTCGGCCTCTTTAAACTGCGTGGGCGACTCCTTGAAGGCTGCCGGCGCAGTCTCGGTGGGCGGATGATACTTAGGCCCTACATTGCATCCAGCCAGCATGGCACAGAGCACACCGGCATAAACTACCTGCCAAGTCGCAAACATCTGCCGGAATTGCATTTTCGAATTCTTCATCATCATCGCTCCATAACCGCCCATCGTTAGGTAGCTTCCGCGGTTCCGTGCCCCAGAGTCTCTGGCTGTTTGCCACCGAGCTTGAGTCGCGCCCAATCAAAAAGAATATAGACAACGGGCGTCGTGTAGAGAGTCAGCATCTGGCTCACGATCAGTCCGCCGACGATGGTAATCCCCAGCGGACGCCTGAGCTCCGACCCTGTGCCGGTGCCGAAAGCGAGCGGCAACGCGCCGAACAGGGCAGCCATCGTTGTCATCAGAATCGGCCGGAAGCGCAATTGGCAGGCTTCAAAGATAGCTTCGGTAGTGGTTTTGCCGTGCTCGCGCTCCGCCACGAGGGCAAAGTCGATCATCATGATCGCATTTTTTTTCACAATGCCAATCAGCAAAATGATGCCAATGATCGAAATCACGTTCAGGTCGATGTTGAACAGCATCAGCGCCAGCATCGCTCCTACGCTGGCCGAAGGCAAGGTGGAAATAATAGTGAGAGGATGCACCAAGCTTTCATAAAGTATGCCCAGGACAATGTAGACCGCCAGGATCGCCGTGATGATAAGCATCGGCTCACTGGCAAGCGAGGTCTGGTATGCCGCCGCCGTTCCGGCAAAAAACCCGCGCACGGTCTGCGGCATATTCATCTGCTGTTGCATCTGGCTCACCTCGCGCGTCGCGTCGCTCAGCGATACTCCGGGCGCAAGATTAAACGAAACAGTGACGGACGGAAACGAACTGGTGTGATTCACGGTAAGCGGCGTGGTGGTTGTCTTGGCTGTACTGACCGCGGTCAGCGGGATCACGCCGTTGCCCGTGGTATTCAGGTAAATATTCTTTAATCCCTCGGGGGTCTGCAAATAGGGCGGAGCTACTTCCATCACCACGTAATACTGATTCAACTGCGTGTAGATGATGGAAACTTCCGACTGTCCAAAGGCGCCGTAGAGCGAGCTGTCCAGAGATTGCGGAGTGATACCGAGCCGTGCGGCGGTGGGGCGGTCGTATGTGAGCAACTCCTGCAAGCCGCTGTTCTGCGCATCCGTATTCACATCCTGAAACCCCGGCAACTTCTTCATCCCGGCCAGCAGCAGTGGGCCCCAGTGCGCCAGGTCCTGCACGTTGTCCGATTGAATGGTGTATTGGTAAAGCGCCGCGCTCGACCGTCCCCCAATGCGCAGATCCTGAGCCGCCTGCAGGAATGCCGAAGCCACCGGAAGCCGGTTGAGCTTGGGCCGCAGGCGATTGATGATCTCCGGCGCTCCCGTCTGGCGCACAGAGCAATTTAGTGATTCTTTGCATTGTTTCCCCAGCGGTTTTAACGCAATATTGATGCTGCCGCCGTTTGTCGCGCCGCCGCCGCCTGTATAAGCAATCACGTTCTGCACCGCTGGATCGGCCTTGACCACATTTCCCAGTTTCAATATCGAATTGTTCATCACCGCGAAAGATGCGTCCTGCGGCCCCTGCACGCTTCCCGAGAGAATCCCCGTATCCTGCTGGGGGAAGAATCCCTTCGGAATGATTACGATGAGATAAAAGTTGAATGCAATTGTAAGCAGCAGAATAACGAATACCGGCCAGGGATGCTTCAGCACCCATCGCAGAGAGCGGGTATACAAAGAGACCATCCAGGCAAAACCCCGCTCGGTTGTCCGGTACATGCGGCCATGTTCGATCTTCGACTCATCCTTCAGTAGGTACGCGCACATCATGGGCGTGGTCGTAAGCGAAATGAGCATTGAAACGATAATCGCCGTCGACAGCGTGATGGCAAACTCGCGAAACAACCGGCCTACGATCCCAGCCATGAGAAGAATCGGAATAAAGACCGCAATCAGCGAAAGGCTGATCGAGAGGATGGTAAACCCAATCTCGCTGGAGCCTTGAAACGCTGCCTGCATGGGTGCCATGCCAGACTCGCGAAGCCGGGAGATGTTCTCCATCACCACAATGGCGTCGTCCACCACGAACCCTGTCGCGATCGTCAGCGCCATCAGCGAGAGATTGTCGATGCTGAATCCACACAGGTACATTACGGCAAATGTGCCGATCAGCGAGGCTGGAACGGCGACCGTGGGAATCAGCGTGGCTCTCCAGTTGCGCAGAAACACAAAAACAACCAGAATCACCAATATGACGGATAGAATCAGCGTGCGCTCCACATCGCTGACCGACGCACGGATGGTGGTGGTTCGGTCCAGGACGACGGTGGTATTGATGCCTTGCGGGATCGACGCCTCAATCAACGGCAATGCGGCCCTGACGCGATCCACAGTGTCGATGATGTTGGCGCCCGGCTGACGGAAGATGATAATCGGAATCGCGAGCACGCCGTTCAGGTAGCCCGCCGTGCGGATGTTCTGCGCGGCGTTCTCAACGTCGGCCACATCGGACAGCCTGATTGCGGCGCCGTTGCGATACCCCACAACCAGCGGCTTGTATTGGTCCGCAAGCCTCATCTGGTCGTTGACTACAATATCCGCGGTCGTGATTCCGTTGGAAAGCTGACCGGCAGGCTCATGCGCATTCTGCAGGCTCAGCGCCGATTGAACATTCGGCAATGTCAGCCCGTAACTATTGAGCAGCGTCGGATTCACTTCCACGCGCACTGAAGGGCTGGCACCTCCGCCCACCGTAACCTGCCCCACGCCCTCGATCTGCGATAACTTCTGCGCCATCACCGTCGACGCTTCGTCGTAAAGCGTCGGCCTGTCGTACTTATCTGACGTAAGCCCCAAGATCATAATCGGCGAATCCGCCGGATTCACCTTACGATAGGTTGGGTTGGCGGGCAGGTTAACAGGCAAGTAAGTGCGCGCGGCGTTGATTGCCGCCTCAACGTCGCGCGCCGCGCCATCGATGTCCCGGCTCAAATCAAATTGCAGTGTGATCGAAGTGCTGCCCAGCGAGCTTGAAGAGGTCATCTCCGTCACGCCGGCGATGTGGCTGAACTGGCGCTCCAGCGGGGTGGCAATCGAAGACGCAGTAATCTCAGGACTTCCGCCGGGCAGGCTTGCGGAAACCGAAATGGTGGGGAAATCCACCTGCGGCAAGGGTGAAACAGGCAGAACCTTGAAAGCGATCGCCCCCACAAGCACGGTGCCCGCCGTCAGCAACGTCGTGGCTACGGGCCTGCGAATGAAGGGGGCGGAGATATTCATGCTTCCTCCGCCGCGTGCATCTCGCCACCTTCACTTCCCTTTCTCGACCCGCTGAAGCGCTGGCTGATGCGATCGAAGAAGATATAAATCACGGGAGTGGTATAGAGCGTCAGCACCTGGCTCAGCAGCAATCCGCCCACCATGGCGATGCCCAAAGGCCGCCGCAGCTCCGATCCCATCCCCTGGCCCAGCGCCAGCGGAAAGCCCGCCAGCAGCGCTGCCATGGTGGTCATCATGATGGGACGGAATCGCAGCAGGCACGCGTCATAGATCGCCTCGGTTGAATTCTTTCCCTGCGTCCGCTCGCCCTCCAGAGCAAAGTCCACCATCATGATTCCGTTTTTCTTCACAATGCCGATCAGCAGTATGATGCCGATGATGGCTACCACGCTCAAGTCCTGTTTAAAAATGATCAGCGCCAGCAGCGCGCCAACGCCGGCCGATGGCAGCGTGGAAAGAATTGTAATGGGATGGACGAAGCTTTCGTAAAGAACGCCCAGCACGATATAAACCGCGGCCAGCGCGGCCAAAATCAACAGACCTTCATTGGAAAGCGATCCCTGGAACGACGCCGCTGTGCCTTGAAAGCCATATTGAACGCTGGGCGGCATGTTCAGGTCCTTCTGCGCCTTTACGATGGCCGTGATTGCACCTCCCAGCGCTGCACCGGGAGCCAGGTTGAACGAAACGGTAACCGCCGGGAACTGGCCCTGGTGATTGATCGAAAGCGGTTCGGCCGTTTTCTCAAGATGAGTGAACGTGCTCAACGGAACGGAATTTGCGGGCGCCGAACTAGTGGTTGCATTGGAACTCCCGTTGGTGCCCACGCCGGAAGTTAAGGCATTCGTGGGCGCGCTGAGAACCGCTGAAGATGGGGTGTAGGCCACCGCGGTCGTGGTCGCATTCGAGCCCGCCGACGAAGAGCCCGAGGATGCATAAGTTGATGAAGCACCTGGTCCCGAAGCTCCAGCGGAGGTATTGGTCTGAATATACAAATCCTGCAGCTTGGCGGGATTCTTCTGAAACTTCGGATCCGTTTCCAAAATCACGTGATATTGGTTCAGCTGCGTATACATGGTGCTGATTTCGCGCTGGCCATATGCATCATAGAGCGTATTGTCCACCGTCGACGGCGCAATGCCCAGCCGTGATGCGGTAACGCGATCGATCATCAGCGATACCGCCAGGCCCCCCGTTTGCTGGTCTGTCGCCACATCCGCAAGCTGTGGCAGCTGCTTCATCTTGTCCACCAATTTGCTGGTCCAAAGATTCAACTCGCTCGCATCTGGATCTTCCAGGGTGTACTGGTATTGCGTGCGGCTCACGCGGTCGTCCACCGTGATGTTCTGCACCGGGTTCATATAGAGCTCGATGCCGTCCACCTGTTTCAGGCTGTTCTGCAGCCTGCGAATCACGTCCGATGCACCCAGGTCTCTCTGGTTCAACGGCTTCAGATTGATTTGCAGCCGTCCGCTGTTCAGCGTCGTATTCGTCCCGTCCGCGCCGATAAACGAAGACAAACTTTCCACCGCCAGATCCTGAAGAATCACAGCTGCCAGTTCCTGCTGCTTGTTCTTCATCGCTTCAAACGAAATCGTCTCTGGTGCCTGCGAAATGCCCTGGATCACGCCCGTATCCTGCGTTGGGAAAAATCCTTTGGGAATAGTGATGTAGAGAACGATCGTAAGGATCAGCGTGGCCACGGCTACCAGCAAGGTAATGGTCTGGTACTGGAGTACGAACTTGAGTGTGCGACCATAAAAAGCGATCATGTTCTCGAAGGCTCGCTCCGAGGCCTTGAAGAACCTGCCTTGTTCCTCATTTTCCTGCTTTTGGCGCAGAATCCGCGAGCACATCATGGGTGTCAGCGTCAGCGAAACCACGGCAGAGAGGATAATTGTAACGGCCAGGGTAACCGCGAACTCGCGGAACAGCCGTCCCACCACGTCGCCCATGAAGAGCAGCGGAATGAGCACAGCGATCAACGAAACGGTAAGAGAAATAATAGTGAAGCCAATTTGTTCCGCGCCTCTGAAAGCCGCCTCCATGGGCGGATCTCCAGCCTCGATATAGCGGCTGATATTCTCAATCATCACGATCGCGTCATCCACCACAAAGCCCGTGGAGATGGTCAACGCCATCAGCGAAAGATTGTCCAGGCTGTACCCCAGCAAGTACATTGCCCCTAACGTTCCAACCAGCGACAGCGGTACGGCAACGCTGGGAATGATAGTGGCGTACAGGTTACGCAAAAAAAGGAAGATGACCATCACCACCAGGGCAACAGTCAGCATCAGCTCAAACTCCACGTCGGAAACCGAGGCGTTGATGGCGGTGGTCAGATCGGTAAGCGGCGTTACCTTAATGGACGCCGGCAGGTTCACCTCAAGCTGAGGCAAAATCGCCTTGATGGACTTCACCACGCTGATGGTATTTGCGCCCGGCTGCCGCTGAATGTTGACGATCACCGCAGGCGTCAGGTTCATCCACGCCGCCTGGTTGTTGTTCTCGATCCCGTCCACCACCTGCGCAACATCCTTGAGCATGACGGGCGAGCCATTGCGATAGGCAACCACCACCTTTCGATAGTCGTCGCTGGTTTGCAACTGATCGTTGGAATTGATCTGGTAATCCTGGTGGGGTCCGTCGAAGTTGCCCAGGGCTTGGTTCACGCTGGTCTGCGTCAGAGCCGTGCGCAGATCTTCCATGTTCAACCCGTAAGAAGACAGCGCCGTCGGATTCGCCTGGATCCGCACAGCCGGCTTTTGTCCGCCGCTGATGCTCACCAGCCCCACACCGGCCAACTGGGACAGCTTGGGCGCCAGCCGCGTATCCACCATATCCTCAACCTGCGAAAGTGGCATCGAGTCAGATGTGATGGCCAGCGTCAGCACAGGAGCATCCGCCGGATTCGTCTTGCTATAAACCGGCGGTGTAGGAAGATTCGACGGCAAATAGCTCTGCGCGGCGTTGATCGCCGACTGCACCTCTTCCTCTGCAATATCGATGTTGAGGCTGAGGGCAAATTGCAGCACAATCACAGACGAGCCGCCGGAGCTGGTCGAAGTCATCTGGCTCAATCCCTGCAATTGGCCGAACTGACGCTCCAGCGGTGCGGTTACCGTGGTGGCCATTACGTCAGGGCTCGCGCCCGGATAGAAGGTCAGTACCTGGATGGTGGGGTAGTCCACCTGCGGCAAGGCAGACACGGGCAGCTGGGTATACGCAACGATACCCACCAGCATGATTGCGGCCATCAGCAGCGACGTAGCAACAGGACGCTGGATGAATGGCCCAGATGGACTCACGGATTATTCCCTGCCGGAGGACTGGTCGCCGGAGCCTGCTTCGCCACCAGGACCTTGCTCCCGTTCTGCAGCTTTTCAAAGCTGCTGGTCGCCACCCACTCGCCGGGGTTGACTCCTTCCACTGCCGTCATTCCGCCGTCCGTGACTCCCGTCGTCACATTGCGGACGCTCGCAGCGCCGTTCGCAACCACATAAACAAAGGAGACCTGCCCATTGTGCTGGATTGAACCGCTTGGAACCAGCGTAACGCCGTTGATCGTTTTCACCAGCAATCGCGTATTCACGAACTGGTTGGGGAAAAGCGAATTGTCTTTGTTGTCGAACTGGGCGCGCAACTTCACCGTTCCCGTCGTCGTATCGATCTGGTTATCGATGGTAATCAGCTTGCCCTTTGCAATCTGCTTCATCTGGGCGCGATCCCACGCCTCCACAGGCAGCGTGTGCATCTGCTTCAGCCGCGCCTGCACCTGGCCTAGGCTGTCCTCGGCAATCGTGAAGATCACGGTTATGGGCTGCACCTCGGTAATCACCACCAGCACTGTGGAGCCGGTCGCCTGCACCACGTTGCCAGGGTCCACCAGTCGAAGACCCACTCGCCCGGAAATCGGCGCAACAATGTGGCAGTAGGCGAGCTCCACCTTGTCGTAGTTCACGGTCCCTTGATCGTTCTTCACCGTGCCCTGGTCCTGCAAGACGATCTTCTCCTGGTCGTCCAGAAGCTGTTTGTTGATTCCGTTGCGCGCCCACGCGGTGCGATAGCGTTCGAGATCCATCTGAGCCTGCGCCAGAAGATTGGTGTCGCGCTCCAGCACGCCTTCGGCCTGCATCAGTTGTGCCTCGTAGGGCTGCGGGGCGATCTCAATCAGCGCATCACCCTTCTTGACGAACTGGCCTTCCTTGTAGTGCACCGTCGTAATCACCCCGCTGGCCTGCGCGGTAATAGATGCGGTATAAACCGGAGTCACTGTGCCGATCGCATCCTGGTAGACGCCGATGTCGCCTTTGTAGGCAGTAGCCACCGTGGCCGTTACGGGTCCGCTGAATTGCCCACGCCCGCCCCCGCTCCCGCTCGTCGCCGGTTTCTTGGCCGAGGTGCCGCTGCCGCGGCTATGCATGATCAAATAGAGGCCAACTACCGCGACGATCAGCAGGACAGTCCACAAAAACCATGGATTGCGATAGATCGGACGTGGCGTTGACAAACGGCCATCGGCTTTCATCTGCCGACCATCTGATTCGTCGAAACTTTCAGGCACGCAGAACTCCACTCATTTCATTGATTGAAGGAATCACACCCCGAAGAATCGCAGGTATACCGCTCAATTGCAAGCTCGGTCAAGCCGCCCGCCAGCAGATCCAATCGACTGGACACAAAATATCGCTCTTCGAATGAGACGCAGAATGCCAGTGGTAAGTTGCACCTCTTCTTCACCTTCCAAACGACCCAAAGATCCGAGTGCCCGCCCTCAACGGCTGGCGCCCGCTTCCCCAAATCCGTCACTTGGTGAGCAATCCGGTACAGACAAGCGCTATTGTCCAAAGTGATGATGGACAGAGCTAAAGCAACGAGGAATTATGACGACCAGCAACCCGAAGCGCAAGGCGTTTGACCCCGCCGCCTTTCTATCCAGCACCGGCCTGGGTCGAACAGTTGTTGAATTAGAGCCCAAGCAGACCTTTTTCTCCCAGGGAGACCCCGCAGATTCCCTCTTTTATCTCCAGACCGGCCGCGCCAAGCTCACCGTCGTCTCGCAGTTCGGCAAAGAAGCCACCATCACGCTCCTCTCCGCCGGCGACTTCGTTGGGGAAGAATCCCTCGCCACAGTTGCCGGGATACGTCTGGCTACAGCCACCGCCGTGAACACATGCACCGCGCTCAAAATCGGCAAGGACGAGATGATCCACGTCATGCATGAGCAGCATGAACTCTCCGACATGTTTCTGGCCTTTCTGCTCGCCCGCAGCATGCGCACCCAGGCCGATCTTGTCGATCAGCTCTTCAACTCCAGCGAAAAACGCCTGGCTCGCATTCTCCTGCTGATGGCAGAGTTCGGCAAGCCCGGCGAACCAAACACCTTCATTCCTCCCATCACTCAGGAAACTCTGGCGGATATGATTGGCACCACCCGTTCCCGCGTCAGCTTCTTCATGAATCGCTTCCGCAAGCTCGGCTTTATCACCTACAACGGCCGCATCCAGGTCCACAAGTCGCTGCTCAACGTTGTCCTGCTCGATCAATTGTCAGATCACAACGCCGAGCAACCGTCTGTTGCAGCCGATTAGCAAACCGGCACGGGAATCGGCTCGCTCTCCCGGCTACCCCTATCAAGCGGTAAAAAAATCATGAACTCTCAATGATTCTTCCCCTCTGCGAAACGTGGGTAGCCGAAGCAAACGCAGTAGAGTCAATCGATCCTTATCTACTATAGAATCAAAAGGTTTCATCCATCGCAGTGACTCTGTCGTCGACCCTTCTGCCTTCCCTCACATCCCGCTTGCAACCATATTTTCGCTGATTGCATCCATTCACTTGGCCGCGCGTGCCGGGAAGACTATACTCAATTCCCGTACACTGCTTGGCGTGCCAACTTTTGAGTACGCCGTTCTTTTTGGCGAGGAGCAAGACCCATGGCTGCACCCACTCTCATCCAGGAACCTGATCTGGAGTTCGATCACGGCACATTCGATTCAGCCGCCTTTACCGCGCAGACCCTATCCAGTTGGCAATCGCTCGCTGGCGTCATCGACCACACCCTGCTCAAACCCGACGCCTCCCGCGAGCAAATTGAAAACCTCTGCGACGAGGCTCTCCGCTACCGTTTTGCCTGCGCCATGGTCAACCCGATTTGGGTCTCTACTGCCGTCAACGTCCTCTCCGGCACAGGCATTCCCGTAGGCGTCGTAGTCGGATTTCCCCTCGGTGCCTCACTGGTCTCCACACTGCGCCAGGAATCCTCCGCCCTGATCCGTCTGGGCGCCCGCGAATTGGACATGGTTTTGCCCATCGGCCAGCTCAAAAGCGGCAATTACCATGCCGTTCACCACGCAATCCATGCCGTAGCCACCGTAGCCCATCATCACGGCGCCCTCCTCAAAGTCATCCTTGAAACCGCCTTGCTCACCATCCCAGAAAAGCTCCGCGCCGCCGAAATTGCCAGTCAGGCCGGCGCCGATTTCCTCAAAACCTCCACTGGCTTCTCCACCGGCGGGGCCACCCCTGCCGACGTCGCCCTGCTCCGTGGAGTAGCCGGCGCCCGTTCCGGTGTAAAAGCCGCCGGCGGCATTCGCACCCTGTCTGACGTCCGCGCCCTGCTAGACGCCGGAGCCAACCGCATCGGCGCCTCCGCCTCAGTAGCAATAGTCCGAGAACTGGGAGCGGAGTAAATAGATTAGGGGTCAGGGTTAGGGGCTAGGGATCAGCGGAAAAAGCCCGCATCCCCATGAACTGTGCCAACTCGCCAACCCCGCGAAGCGGTGCTAACTCGCAGTCTTTGTTAAAATCCGCCCACTCGCCGGCTCGCTTGTTTTCCTAACCCCTAACCCCTTATACCTAACCCCTATATGCGTTATCATTCCATTCGGTACCCATGCCAGACACTCCCTCATCCCCGCCCCGCCATCCCGACCTTGAAGGCGACTACCGCCCCTCCGACACGGCCACCCCAGGTGCGCATCTCGACCCCGCCAATCCCCGCGTGGAACCTGCAGACGTCGCCTACCTGACGCAGATGGCCGAGGTTCTCAACACCACCCTCGATCTGCAAACCCTCCTTAACCGCACCGCCGAACTGGTTCATGCCGTCATCCCCTACCGCATCTTCGCCATTCTTCTGCTCAATGACCGCACCCGCGAGTTGCGCGTCCGATTCCAAATCGGCCACGTCACCGACATCGAACACATGAATATCCCCATCGGCCGCGGCGTAGTCGGCCAGGTGGCTCTCACCCGTCAGCCCATCCTTCTTAACGACGTTTCCACCGCGGAAAACTACTTCCCAGTCAACCCCGCCGTCTGCTCCGAGTTGGCCGTCCCGCTAATCGCAAAAAACCGCCTCATCGGCGTCCTGGATCTTGAAAGCGAAGAGCCGGGCTACTTCCGCCCCGAGCACCTCCGCCTACTCACCATCACCGCCTCCCGCATCGCCCAGGCCATCGAGAATGCCCGCCTCTATGCCCGCATCTCGCGCCAGGCGCAAACCCTCGAAGTCCTCAACGAAATCGCCGTCGAGCTGGCCTCCATCCTCGACCTCGATCCGCTTCTCGAGCGCGTCGGTCAGCTCCTTCGCCGCCTCATCGACTACCAGATGTTCACCATCATGCTCCTCGATGAAAAAGGCGAAAATCTCATCACCCGTTACGCTTGGCGCTTCGGTCATACCAGCACCCCCACCCGCCGCCTTTCCATCAATGAAGGCCTGGTCGGCGCGGCAGTCCGCGAGTGGCGCCCCATCAACGTTCCCGATGTCAGCAAAGACCCCCGCTACCTCGCCATGAATCCTGAAACCCGCTCCGAGCTGATCGTCCCCCTCTTTTACAAGGGCCGCATCATCGGCGTTCTCGATCTCGAGCACACCCGCACCAACTTTTTCCATGAAGAGCAGGTACGCATTCTCACCACCCTAGCCGCCCAGGTCGCCATCTCAATTGAAAATGCCCGCCTCTACCAGGCCGTCCGCCGCCAGGAGCGCCAATTGGAACGCGATATAGCCATGGCTCGCGAGGTCCAGCTGCGCCTGCTGCCGCCCACCGCGCCCTCCCACCCCAACGCCGAGATGGCCGTTCGTTTCCTACCCGCCCGCACCATCGGCGGCGACCTCTACGACTTCATCGACTACGGCCCTAACCGCACCGCCATCGTCCTCGGCGACGTCAGCGGAAAAGCCGCCCCAGCCGCCCTCTTCGCCGCCCTGGTCAGCGGCATCATGCGCTCCGCCGCTGTCCACATGCCCGAGCCGGCCCCCATGCTCACTCTCCTCAACGACGCACTCCAGGAGCGCAAGCTCGAATCCCAATATGTCTCCCTGCTCTTCGCCCTATGGGACGACGAAAGTCGCACTCTCCGGGTAGCCAACTCCGGCGCCGTCCAGCCTATCCTCTGCCGCACCGGCCAGTTCTCCACCATCCAGGCCGAGGGTTTCCCCTTGGGCATGTTCCCCAACACAACCTATGACGAATTCCACGTAACCACCGAGCCAGGTGACGCCATCGTCTTCGTTTCCGATGGCATTCTAGACGCCGAGAACGCGCAAGACGAAATGTACGGACAGGATCGCCTTGCCGCCCTGCTCTGCGGGCACCGTAGCCACTCCGCCCAGGAGATTGCCGACGCCATCCACGCCGACGTAGCCCGCTTCCAGGGCGACAAAGACCGCTTCGACGACGAGACCATCATCGTCCTCAAAGTAAGATAAGCGCAGCATTGAGCCCGCGCGATCTAAACCACATCGCGATGTCCTGAGACGGTCCTGGCAGACCAGTTTCAAGCATCGATCGAGAGTCATTCGCCCGTACGCATAGAGTGATTGACTGCCGGCTTGAGCTCACCGCGCTCGGAAGGAACAGGTGGCGCCGGCCTCCTGGCCGGCTGTAGCGTGGACCTCCCGGTCCACGCCCACTCTACAACTTCAGGAGAACTGCTCTGATACGAACGGAATATGAAAATTGCGCATCTGCCGGAGAACACCTGGCAGATGCTCGTGGACTGCCCTGGAAACCCGATGTAAGTTGGGCTACCGGCAAACTTGGAGGGTTATTTAAGTACTGCAATTTTCCGCAATTCAGCGGGTCCAACGGGGTCGCGGTAAGCTCCGTCGCTTTTACTACCTTAAAATTTAACGTCCTGGCAGCACAGAGTTCGCCTACCAGGGTGAGTTAGTCTGGGCTTGTGGTGCGGCCGCTGGTGTCGTCTGGGCGGCTTGGTTGTTGCCTCCAGCAGTCGTCGCGGCGTTGCTTGCCACCGGTTGATTTGCGGGCATGTTTGGTGATGGATTCACATTCTGCACATTGACTGTGGCAGGCTGAGCATCCTGTTGATTGACCCCCGCAAGTTGGGATGCAGGCGTTCCTTGTGGCTGTCCAGCGGGCGCGGCCTGTGCTTGAGCAGCGGGCATCGCCAGTGGTTGTGGTGCAGCCGTTACCGGTGGTTGCGGTGCAGGCGTCGCCAGCGTTTGTGGCGCAGCTGTCGCCAGTGGTTGTGGTGCGGGCGTCGGAGCAACAGGTGCTTGGGCGACGACCGTCGAATCGTCGCTCACATGCAGCACATAGCTTTGTGTTGTCTGGGAGCCGTTATAATCTGTTGCGGCCACCGTAAAGGTATATGTTCCCCGGCAGGTGTCGGCCGGCATACCGTAAAGGACACCATCTGGAGAGAGATTGAGGCATGCTGGTAACGCGCCACCGACAATCGAAAAGGTGAACGGATACGCACCCGTCACCTGAAAGGAAAGTTGCACCTTGTACTGCTTGTCGAACACGGCAGAATTCAAGGAAGTTGGTGCCTGCGACTTAGCTTGGAGCGTTGCCGCGGCAATTGTGGCGAAGGCATACAGACAGAGGAGAATTCGGCTGCGCATGGTTGTCACCTTCACAGGAATTGACTTTTGTGGAACCCTTTGATGCCCAGGAAACCGAACAGCATCATCACAGCCCTTACCGGAAAGGTGAAGGACCGTTGACCGCTTAGACACATGTCTGCTCAAGAAGTTGCTACTCATTTTTTATCGTTAAATTTTGCTCTCTGTGATGAAATCCTAACTATTATGATGGGTGGTGTTATCATGTTAATTATTTACAATTCAGTTAACACAGCCCCACCGGGTAATCTTAAAGCGCTTCAACATGTTCAATCTCGCTTCAACGCTCGTTTGCGTTGTTCTCTTTCCGAAAACCTGAACCGCGTGTTTGCCTCCTTCCGCTACAATTTTCAGCAATAGCACCCTGCAGATTCAGGATGAACAAAGATCGCAACCACGTCCAAAAAATCGCGCGTCCGTAAGCCTCGGGACAATCGCACACCTGTGTCTCCTGTCGGGAAAATCTCTCTCGTGCCTTCCTCGCCCGCTAAGCCGTGGCAAATTGCCGCTGTTTGCGCGGTTCTCGCGCTGGTCACCGTCATCGCATACAGCGGCGTGCGGAACAACGATTTCGTAAACTTTGACGATCATGGTTACGTCCTCGAAAATCCGCACGTGCAGCAGGGATTGACCATGCAGAGCCTCGCCTGGGCATTCACTACCTATGATCAGTCGAACTGGCATCCCTTGACGTGGGTCTCCCACATGCTCGACTGGAACCTTTACGGAAGCAACCCTCTAGGCCATTATCTTACGAATGTGTTTTTGCACGCCGCCAACGCTGTTCTCCTCCTTCTTTTGCTTTTTTATATGACTGGGCTGTTGGGCCGCTCCGCAATGGTCGCATTTCTCTTCGCTCTGCATCCCACTCACGTCGAATCCGTTGCCTGGCTCTCGGAACGCAAAGATGTTCTGTGCGCGTTCTTCTATCTCGCCGCATTGCTCGCCTATGCGTGGTACGCCCGCAAGCCATCGGTGCGGCGTTTGGCATGCATCGTGTGCCTGTATGCATGCGCTCTGCTGTCAAAACCGATGGCCGTCTCTCTTCCGTTCAGCTTGCTGCTGCTCGATTATTGGCCATTGCGCAGAATTACATTCAGCGTGGAAACTCGTGAACAGTGGCTACCATCTCTATGGAGGTTGTGCCTTGAAAAGTGGCCGCTGTTCATCATGGCGGCAATCTCAAGCTATAGGACCATCGCCGCGCAAAGAACCGGTACCGCGATGGCTCCGCTCAAAGACATCTCCCTGTGGAACCGGTTTGGCAACGCCGCTATTAGTTACTGCCGCTACCTTCGAATCATGATTTGGCCCAATCCGCTCCGAGCTTTTTATTACCATGCTTCAAACAGCATCAACGACCTGGCGGCCGTATTTTCGCTAATAGCGCTGGCCATCATAACCGTCGTCTGCTGGCGCATTCGCAATCAAAAGCCTTATTGCCTCGCTGGCTGGCTGTTTTTCCTGGGAACGCTGATGCCTGTAATCGGCCTTGTGCAGGTTGGCGAGCAGGCCATGGCAGAACGCTACACCTATCTTCCCTTCATCGGCCTCTTCATCGCCCTGGTCTGGCTTGTCGGCGACGCAGTTGCCAAGTTTCCGCAGACCAGGGTTGCGGCTTTACTGCTTGCCGGCGCGGTAATCGTAGCATGTGCCATAAAGACCAATGCGCAGGTAAAAGTGTGGAAGAATACGGAGTCGCTTTTCAGCCACGTAATCGAAGTAGACCCGCGTGGCGAACTTCCAAATCTAAACCTCGGCGCGGAGTACATCAGGCAAGGTAGAAATTCAAAGGCGCACTTCTACCTTGACCGTACACTCGAGTATTACCCCAACGAACCTCTGGCTCTTTCGTTCACTGCCTATTGCTTCATGATCCCTTGCGATCCTCATGGGCAACGAAATCTTCCACTAGCCGGCCAACGCCTCCAGCAGGCTCTCCGCGCCGCCCCCGACGATCCTCAGGCACTTTCAAACATGGCCCTATGGTCTTCATCGATGGGCCACCCGAAGGATGAGGAGACCTATTCTAGAAAAGCAATTTCTGCGTATCCCGATTTCATTCAGGCTCATTACTACCTGGCCGAAGCCCTTGAATCACAGGGGAGGACCGACGAGTCGATCCACGAGTATCGTAGTCTTCTCGCAATCAAGCCCGACGAGCCAAGCGCTCACTCCGATCTCGCCGGAATCATGGCTAAAGCGCATCGGCTTACCAAAGCAGCAGAGGAATTGAAACAGGCCATGCGTCTCGACCCTGCCGATTCCAATACACATAACAATCTCGGGGGAATCTTTTTTCAAATGGGAGAATATGAAAAAGCGGCCGAGCAGTTCAGCTACGCGCTGCGAATCGATCCTTCCAACGCCAGTGCAAGGCAGAATCTCGCACTCGCTCAGGTTCGAATGAAAATAACAAGGTAGAACAAACAAGAGTATCAAGTTCAATTCATTGGAAGGTTCATTAGTTATGGCAAGTGAATCACGACTGCGAAAATCGCGAGGCATCCGCCGTCGGATTCACAGTCCGCAAACACCGCGCAAAGAACTGCATGCACCCACAAGCCGTGGCAAATCGCCACGGTGTGCGTCGTGCTGGTCGTGGTCACGCTCTTTGCTTTCCATGATGTGCGCAACAACGACTTCCTGACCTACGACGATTACGACTATGTCCTGCACAATCTTCCAGTGCAGCAGGGTTTGACCGCCGAGAGCATCAACTGGGCTTTTACCACTTACCATTCCTCTAACTGGCACCCGCTAACCTGGATCTCTCACATACTCGACTGGGACTTCTATGGAAACAATCCATCCGGCCACCATCTGACTAATCTTTATTTGCACGGCGCCAATGCTGTTCTCCTTCTTCTTTTCCTCATCTATATAACCAACTACTTAGGCAGATCCGCAATCGTCGCATTCCTGTTCGCGGTGCACCCCGCCCACGTTGAATCCGTCGCTTGGGTTGCCGAGCGCAAAGATGTCCTGTGCGCGTTTTTCTATTTTGCCACGTTGTTCGCCTATGCATGGTATGTTCGCCGGCCATCATGGAAACGCTTTGCATGGGTAGTCTTAGGCTTTGCCTGCGCATTGATGGCCAAGCCAATGGCGGTCACGCTGCCGTTTGCACTGCTCCTCCTCGATATTTGGCCCCTGCACAGAATTACATTCGCCAATGAAACGCGCGCCTATTGGCTCTCTTCCGTAGTTAAGTTATGTGTTGAAAAATGGCTACTCTTCGTCATGGCAGCAATTTCAAGCGTAATCACCGTCTATGCGCAGCGCGCTGGCGGTACAGTAGCTGCACTTCAAAATTTGCCTCTGTTAGATAGGCTCGCGAATGCGGCGATTAGTTACTGCCGCTACGTGCGCATCGCCATCTGGCTCGATCCGCTAATCGTCTACTATTACTACGATTTAATTAGCATCGTAACCTCCACGGCAGTGTTGTCGGTTTTTGCACTTATTCTTGTAACCGCTGCCTGCTGGCGTTTCCGCAAACAGAGACCTTATTGCCTTGTCGGCTGGCTGTGGTTTCTTGGAACGCTGGCTCCAGTAATCGGCATCGTGCAGGTCGGTGGCCAGTCCATGGCCGAGCGGTACACTTATCTTCCCTTCATCGGCTTATTTATCGCCGTGGTCTGGCTGGTTGGCGATGCCGTGGTCAAACTCCCCAAACTCAAACTCGCAGCACAACTACTTTCCGTCGCGGTCATTATTGCCTGCGCCATAAAGACCGATGCGCAGGTAATGCTTTGGAAAGATATGGAGACACTTTTCGGCCACGTACTTGAAGTCGACCCGCGCGGAGAAATCCCCAATCTAAACCTCGGTATTGCGTATATGAAGCAAGGGAACAATGTCGAAGCACAGGAATATATTGAACGCGCCATGGTCTATAACAACCCCGGCTCCAATACGCGCCTTTTTCTGGGCGACGTTCTTCAAGCGCAGGGAAAGCTCGATCAGACTGCTCAGGAGTACCGGCAGGCGCTCGCCGCCTCGCCGAATAGCTACGACGGGCATAACGACCTGGGAATTCTATTGGGCAAGCAGGGATTGGCCGCGCAAGCTCTTGAGCAATTTCGGCTGGCCGAGGCCATTCAGCCCGAGACTGCGACAGCACATTCCAATGCCGCCTGGATCTTGACCGAGACTCGTCAACTCCCCCAGGCCATAGACGAATTTACCCAGGCGCTGCGTTTCGACCCGACAAATGCAAGCACGCACAACAATCTCGGTGTAGCCCTACTTCAGTTGGGGAACTTTGCAAAAGCAGCCGAGCAGTTCAACGACGCCATAAAGATTGATCTATCCTATGCCGATCCAAGACGAAATCTCGTTCTAGCCCTAGCCGGGATGAAAAGCAAAAAAGTAGACCAAGCAAACAAATGAAGTTGCCGGCGACCATGCCAATCTATCCGATGGTGCGGGCGGCAAGAACATGCCCCGCATACTGCCAGGGAAATGAAGGCGGAGCGTCTTCTAGAATGTTCAGAGGCAGCCAAAGATGGCAAAGAAATCACGGCAAGGTAAATCCCAAGCAAAGCGCGCGCCCGATGTGCAGGCCGGAAAGACCTTTTCCACAACACCCGCATTACATAAGCCATGGCAGATTGCCGCCGTGTGCGTCCTCCTCGCGGTGGTTACTGTCGTTGCCTACCGCGGGGTGCGCAATAACGACTTCCTGACGCTGGACGATTACTCCTACGTTTTGGAGAACCGCGACATTCAGCATGGAGTCAACCTGCAGAGCATCGCGTGGGCGCTGACCACCTTTCATGAGGGAAACTGGCATCCGCTCGCATGGATCTCCCACATGATCGACTGGGATTTATACGGCAAAAACCCCGCTGGACACCATATAACCAACCTATGCCTGCACGCCGCTAGTGCCGTGCTGCTTTTCCTTTTGCTTTTGTATATGACGGGTTTCCTGGGCCGTTCCGCGATGGTCGCATTCCTCTTCGCGCTTCACCCTGTCCATGTTGAATCCGTTGCCTGGGTCGCAGAGCGCAAAGATGTTCTGTGCGGATTTTTCTGGATCGCCACATTGCTTGCCTACGCATGGTATATTCGCAAGCCTTCATGGAAAAGATTCGTGTGCGTCGTTATTGGCTTTGCCCTCTCTCTCATGTCAAAGCCGATGGCCGTCACGCTTCCCTTCACCCTGCTGCTGCTCGATATCTGGCCGTTGCGCAGAATCACCTTCTCACCGGATGCCCGAGATCGATGGTTTTCTTCCTTCTGGAAACTTTGTATCGAAAAATGGCTGCTGTTCCTTATGGCGGCAATCTCCAGCGCTCTCACCTTTACCGCACAGCGGGGCGGCGGTTCGGTGGCTGAGCTTCATGCCTTGTACTTATGGGATCGAATCGGCAACGCGGCCATCAGTTACTCCCGCTATGCGCGAATCATGTTCTGGCCCCATCCGCTCTCGCCCTATTATTACTACGATCAAAAAAACATCCTGCTGTCAGCGATGCTATCGGCCATCGTTCTCGTCGCAGTAACCGCCGTTTGCTGGCATTACCGTAAAGAAAAACCTTATTGTCTCGTCGGCTGGCTCTGGTTTCTGGGAACTTTGACTCCGGTAATCGGTATCGTTCAGGTTGGCGATCAGGCCATGGCCGAGCGCTATACCTACGTTCCCTTGATTGGTTTGTTCTTAGCTCTTATCTGGCTCGCTGGCGACGCCGTTCAAAAATATCCGAGGTCCAAGCTCGCGGCCCAACTGCTCGCTGTCGCAATCATAGCCGCCTGCGCGGTAAAGACAGATGCGCAGGTTAAGCTATGGAAAGATACAATCACGCTTTTCAGACACGCCGTCGAGATTGACTCGCGCGGCGCACTTCCTAACTCCACCCTGGCCGGCGCATACGCAAGGCAAGTAAGGTGCGTCGAGGCGCAGCCCTATTTTGACCGCGCGTTGGAATACGTTCCCCCCTGGCCTGAAACTCTTTCCAACTCCGCCTTTTGCTTGATGCGAATTTCGATGGATACACACGACCGAAGCCAACTGCCGCTTGCCGGTCAACGCGTCGAGCAGGCATTGCGCATCGCTCCTGACAACGTCGACTTCCTCAACACCATGACGCTATGGACCTTCTTGATGAACAAGCCCAAGGATGAGGAGATGTATTGCAGAAAAGCCCTCGCCTTGCGCCCTGATTCCGTCACTGCGCATATTTTTCTTGCCGATGCACTCCTCGCGCAGGGAAGACTTGACGAGGCGGCCAGGGAAAATCGCCAAGTGCTGGCTCTCGAGCCGCAGAATTACCACGCTCATGACAATTTAGCCGCTGTTTATTCCGCACAGGGATTGAAGCAGGATGCGGTGAAGGAATACCGGCTCTCACTGGCCATCAAACCTGATCAGGCTATGACCCACTACAACATCGCGAGGATTTTCATGCAGTCCCATCAACTCCCTGAGGCAAAAGAAGAGCTGACGCAATCGCTGCGTTATGACCCCAACTACGCTGATGCGCACAACGACCTGGGAGCGGTCCTCATTCAACTGGGGGATTTCGATCATGCCATCGAGCAGTTCAGCGATGCGGCCAGGATTAATCCGTCCTACGCCGGCGCAAGACAGAATCTGACGCTTGCTCAAGCCCACGTGAAAGCTAAAATGGGAAAGCAGACAGGAAAATAAGAAGTCGGTCGAATTGTTCCGGACCCGTCCAGCGCAATCAATAAATGCGGAAAGTGACTTCGACGGTAATCATCACGGGCACTGGGGTCTTGCCGTCCTTCATCGCCGGCTTGAACTTGTATTTCATCACCGCTTCAATAGCCTTTTCGTCCAACCCCTCACCCAGCGAGCGCACCACCCGCGGATTCAGTGGATCGCCGTGCACATCTACAATAAACGAGACTAGGCAGACGCCCTGATATTTGTTTCGCCGTGCCTCGTCGGAGAACTCCGCTTCCACGCTGTTCAGAGCCACAGGTCCGGAAACCGCGCCGCCTACGCGATATAGTCCGCCGCCGATATTTCCGCCCGAACCAATGCCGTAGCCGGGTCCATTTCCATTACCTACGCCCATGCCAGAGCCGTTTCCGAGAGAACCCAGCTTGACGTTCGGAGAGTTCGACATGCCGAAGTTCGGCAGGCTCCGGTTGTCGGGAATGAGAATGTCTTTTTGCACATCGATCGTGGGTACCGGCGCCGCGATTGTCTGCGGGGCGATATCGAGAGGCTTGGCCCGCGGGGGAATCTTGCCCTTCGTTGCCTCCATTTTGCCTGGGCTTCCGCCGCCGCCGCCCGCTAGTGCATCCTTCTTGGGGGCCTTGAACTCCGATACCTCAACCGGCGTCACTAACATGTCGTTCTTCTTGACTTGATCGACGACCTTCGCCACGCCGAAAGCGATGGCGACAACGAGAATCGCCACGTTAAGAGCGGTGGCAATCCCGATAGCCCACGGATTAGCCTTCACCTTCATCCGGTCAGGCACCGGAATCGGCTTCGAGGTCAACTCAAGAGGTGGAAGATGGGGCGGAAAAAAGATGTCGCGAATGTTCTCGTAGAGATCTGCCCAAATGGGCTTCTCCTTGAGCGCAGCGCCAAATGAAACGTCAAGCCCGGACCCGCCCTTGAAGGCGGACGCAGTTCGGGATTCCGTCTCTGGATATGTCAGTAGGTCGTTTGCCATGTTTGATGCTGGATCTGTTGCCTTTGGCTGCCCGGTATCGTTTCCAGCGGGGAGCCTTCCTTCGTCCCGCCACTCTCTACCATTATGCGCGTCCGCACCCGCACTTGTCTCTGCACCCTTTTGAGCGCTCTGGGACTCTTTATCCCTGGTCTCATATTCAAGCCTGAATAAAGCTCCCATAATCAATAGACGGCCCAGGCGCGCCGTAGTTACCTAAAAGTTCTCCCCCTGCCATTTACAATAATGAATTGAACAAGTTCGAGCCATCCCCCGTACTTTCGGATTCCAGGAGTGAAGATGCCCGCTGCAGTGCCGGAGTTGAAGGCGACCCTAACCTTGCCGCAAACCGCCTTTCCGATGAAGGCCAATCTGCCGCACAATGAGCCGCTTAGGCTGGCTCGCTGGGCCTCGCTGCGCATTTATGAGGAATTGCGAAAGGCGGGCTCCGGCCGTCCCGCTTATATCCTCCACGACGGCCCTCCCTACGCCAATGGCCCCATCCACCTTGGTCACGCCCTCAACAAGGGCCTAAAGGACTTCGTCGTCAAATCCAAAACGATGGCCGGTTTTGACGCTCCCTACGTCCCCGGCTACGACTGCCACGGCCTTCCAATTGAAATCAAAGTGGACGAGCAGTTGGGCCGCAAAAAGCTGGAGATGCCAGTCCCTGAGGTCCTTGCGGCCTGCCGCGCCTACGCCCAGAAGTACATTGATCTGCAAACCTCGCAATTTGAGCGCATCGGCTGTTTCGGACGCTGGGATAAGCCCTACAAGACCATGGCCCGCGACTACGAGGCCCGCACCCTCGAAGCTTTTTATGGATTTCTCGAGAAAGGCTTTGTTTACCGAGGATTGAGACCTGTTTACTGGTGCATCCACGACCGCACCGCCCTCGCCGAAGCCGAAGTCGAGTACGCGATGCACACCAGCCTCTCGGTCTACGTGCGCTATCGCCTCACCTCCGATCCGGCGGCCATTCACCCCGCGCTGGCCGGCCGCGACGTTTCCACCATCATCTGGACCACCACCCCCTGGACCCTCCCCGCGTCCATGGCCGTCGCCTTCCATCCCGATTTTGAGTACGTCGCTCTTCAAGCGCGAGCCGCAGCAAACACTCCGGGTGGCCCAGGTCCGGGGTCCCCACGGACAGGTCCCCGTCCGTGGGGTGGAGATCTCGCTTCTGAGACCTGGGATTCCACCTCCGCCCCCGTCTATATCGTCGCCGCCGAACTGGCCTCCTCAGTCGTAGCCGCATGCGAACTCGGCGCAGTCACCGAGCTGGCCCGTTTCAAAGGCGGCCAGCTAGACCGCACCACCTTCCAGCATCCCTTCCTCGATCGCAGCGTTCTAGGCGTCCTGGCCACTTACGTAACGTCTGATCAAGGAACCGGCGCGGTCCACACAGCTCCCTCCCACGGCGCCGACGACTTCTATACCGGCCAGCGTTACTCGCTAGACCTCACCTGCCGCGTCGATGCGACAGGCCACATCCACGTAGACCCTGAAACCTGGAACCATGCCGCCCCGCCCGCCTTCGAAGGCAAAACCGTCTGGGCAGCCAACCCCATCATCGTCGCCATGCTTGAAGAGCGCGGCGCTCTTCTGGCCTCCGCCGATCTTGAACACTCCTACCCGCACTGCTGGCGCTGCCACAAGCCCGTCATCTATCGCGCTACCGAGCAGTGGTTCATCTCGCTTGAAACCCCGGTCGAGCGCCAGGACGGCTCAAAAACCACCTACCGCCAGTTGGCGATTGAAGCGATCGACAAAGTCGTCTGGGACCCGTCCTGGGGCAAGGAGCGCATCACCAACATGATCGCCACACGCCCCGACTGGTGCATCAGTCGCCAGCGCATCTGGGGCGTACCCATCGCCGTCTTCATGTGCACTCAATGCAATCAACCAATCATCGACTCCGCACTCAACCGTAAAATCGTTGATCTCTTCGACCGCAAAGGCATTGAAGCTTGGCATACCACCGACGTTTCCGCTCTGATTCCCGCCGGCGCTGCCTGCGCAAACTGCGGCGGCAAAGAGTTCAGTAAAGAAACCGATATTCTCGACGTCTGGTTCGACTCCGGCACAAGTTGGTTTGCCGTCTGCGAATCCGATCCAGAACTCAAAGCCCCTTATGCAGCCTTCGAAAAGGGAAATGGACCAGAGGTTCTCTACCTTGAAGGCGGCGACCAGCATCGCGGCTGGTTCCACTCATCGTTGCTCACCTCGGTCGCCTTGCGCGGCCACGCACCTTACTCCCACGTCGCCACCGCCGGCTGGACTCTCGACGAGCGAGGCCGCGCCATGAGCAAGTCCCTCGGCAACGGCGTCGACCCCGTCGATATCGCCAACCGCATGGGTGGTGAAATCGTCCGCCTCTGGGTCGCCTCCGTCGACTTCCGCGAAGATATGGCCGCCAGCGAAAACCTCATGCAGCGCTGCGCTGAAATCTATCGCAAGCTGCGCAACACCTTCCGCTTCCTGCTCGGAAATCTGAACGGCTTTGACCCCGTCCGCGACCGCGTTCCCGAAGCCGAGCTTCTTCCTCTCGACCGCTATATGCTGGCCCGCACCCGCAAACTAACTGAAGATATTCTCGCCTGGTACGCGGCCTTCGAATTCCACCGCGTCTATCACGCAGTCAACGAGTTCGCCATCGTCGACCTCAGCAGCTTCTATCTCGACGTGCTCAAGGACCGCATGTACACTTTCGCGCCCACTAGCCACGAGCGCCGCTCAGCACAAACTGTCCTGTGGCAAATCACCGAAGCCCTCGCCCGTCTCGTAGCCCCCATCCTCAGCTTCACCGCCGACGAAGTCTGGGAATATCTCCCTGCCGTCGAAGGCCGAGAAGCCAGCGTGCATCTAGCCCAATTCCCCAAACCGGAAGGAATCTTCTCAGAAGATCCCGCTCCGCTTCTCGAAGAGTGGAAGCAACTGTTTGATATTCGCAACCAGGTATTTCAACTTATCGAGGTGAAGCGTCAAGAAAAGACGATCGGCAAGTCGCTTGAAACTGAGATTCGTATTGATGCCAGAGGCAGCGTCCTGGATCTTTTGAAGCGCCATGAAGCGGGGCTCAAAGAGTTAATGAACGTGTCCGCCGTTGCCGTCCGGGAAGTCGAACCGCACGAACAGCTTCCTGAGGGCCAATCGACAAATGCGATGACGCCTTTGTTAAATCACGCTATCGAGGTATTGCCAGCCAGCGGCCACAAGTGCGCCCGCTGCTGGAACTTCATGCCCGAAGTCTCCAATTACGGCATCTGGGAAAACGTCTGCACCCGCTGCCAATCCGCACTCAAAGATATGGGCGTCGCACCGCCGCAGTCCTCGGAATAAAGAATGCCGAAGCTAGTTGGATCAAAAACACTCCGTGCCCCATCCATTTCGTCCGCCGCAGCGGACGAAAATGGGTGGGAAACCACAACCCTAAACCGGAACACGAATCGTAAGAAAGCTATCGAATGAAATTCGCCGTACCGCGCCGCCTGCCCTGGCTTCTGCTCATCTCCGCGCTCATCTTCCTGGCCGACCGCTACACCAAGACCTGGGTCGACAAGCACATTCATTTAGGCGGCAACATTCCTATCATCCCCCGCGTTCTCCGCATCACCCACTGGACCAACGAAGGCGCCGCCTTTTCACTCTTCGCAAATTCCGCATCCCCTCACCTGGTACATTGGGCTTTGATCGGCTTTGCGCTCCTTACCGCACTGATAGTCCTGGTCATTCTCATCCGGCTCGGTAACCACATCACCCTGGTCACCGTCGCCCTCGCATTCATCCTGGGCGGCGCCCTCGGCAACGTCCACGACCGCCTCCTCTACGGCTCGGTCATCGATTTCATTGAGGTCCACATCTTCAGCTATCATTGGCCTGACTTCAACGTAGCCGACTCCGCCGTAGTCACCGGAGCCTGCATGATACTGCTCGATTCCCTGCTGCCGAAAAAGGCCCCGGCTCAATAATTTATTTCAACGAGGTATGCATGAATCACCGCTCATCAATTTTTAGATTTCGCGTAGCGTTAACCACCGTCGCGCTCCTCTGCATGATCGCAACCGCAGCCAACCCCGCGAACGCCCAGCGTCTTCCCCAGACCGTCCGCCCCGAGCACTACACACTCGACGTCACGCCCGACCTCAAGGCCGCGACCTTCACCGGCATCGAGACCATCGAAGTAACCCTTACCGAGCCCACCGATCACATCACCCTCAACGCCGCGGAGATCACCTTCCAAAATGTCATCGGATACGAAGGGGCATTCGCCAGGGTGCCCCCGGCCAAAGTCGCCATTGACAATGAAAAGCAGCAGGCCACCTTCACCTTTCCTTACACGCTGTCTGCCGGCAAAGCCACTTTGTACATACAGTATTCCGGCATCCTCAATAACGAACTGCGCGGCTTCTATCTCTCCAAATCCGATCGCCGCAACTACGCGGTCACCCAGTTCGAATCCACTGATGCGCGCCGCGCCTTTCCCTGTTTTGACGAGCCTGCCTTCAAAGCCACCTATGACGTTTCGCTCGCCATTGACAGCGCAGACACAGCCATCTCCAACACTCCCATCGAGTCTGACACTCCCGGCCCCGCCGACGGCAAGCACACCATCAAATTCGCCACCACCCCCAAAATGTCGACTTACCTGGTCGCATTCCTGGTAGGCGACTTCCAATGCACCTCGGGCGAATCCGACGGCGTAGCCATTCGCTCCTGCTCTACCCCCGACAAGGTCGCCCTCACGCCCTACGGCCTGGACGTGGCCAAATACATGCTCCACTACTACAACAACTACTTCGGCATCCCCTACCCGCTCAAAAAGCTCGACTTCATCGCCTTGCCCGACTTCGAAGCCGGCGCAATGGAGAACTTCGGCGCCATCACCTATCGCGAAACCGACCTGCTCATCGATCCCAAATCGGCCTCCGTCCGCGCCAAGAAAGAAGTAGCCCTGGTCGTCGCTCACGAGATGGCGCACCAGTGGTTCGGCGACCTGGTCACCATGCAGTGGTGGGACAACATCTGGCTCAATGAGGGTTTTGCCACCTGGATGGAAAACAAGGCGGTGGCCCACATGCATCCCGAGTGGAACATTGACCAGACCGTGGCCTTGGGAGTGGTCGATTCGCTCAATCTTGACGCGCAACCCACCACCCGCCCCATTCGCGCAACCGCCGACACCCCCGACGAAATCAACCAGATGTTCGACGGCATCGCCTACGGCAAGGCCGGCGCAGTGCTCTCAACGGTTGAAAATTACCTTGGTGAGGAGACATTCCGCCAGGGCGTGCACAACTACCTTTCCGCCCACCTCTACTCCAACGCCACCGCCGAGGACTTCTGGAACGCCCAGACCGCCGCCAGCCACAAGCCAGCAGACAAGATCATGGAGAGCCTGGTTGCCCAGTCCGGCGCACCCATCCTCACCTTCGGCCAGCCGTCCGGTGGTAAGGTCTCAGTGGCGCAGAAGCGCTTTTATCTCAGCCCCAAAATCCACCCCGACCCGGCGCAGAAGTGGACCCTCCCCGTCTGCCTGAAAACCCGAGCCGATTCCCAGAACTGCCAGGTCCTCACGTCTCAAACCTCAACCTTGAAGGCGTCCCTCACCGGCCTCTTTTTCGCGAATGCCGGCGGCCGTGGCTACTACCGCAGCGCCTACGCTCCCGGCAATTATGCGGCCCTGTTAGCCGGCGTTGAAACCAGCCTCACTCCCGCCGAGCGCATCAGCCTCATCGGCGACGAGTGGGCCCAAATCCATTCCGACAAAGCCACCGTGGGCGACTATCTCAACCTTGTAGCCGCCGTTAAATCCGATCCCAACGCTGAGGTAATCAGCACCGCTCTGGCGGGCGTGGATTCCATCTACGAGCACATTGCATCAACGCCGGAAGAGAAGGCCGCACTCTCCACCTGGATTTGCTCCACCTTTAAGCCGCAGTTCACTCGTCTCGGCGATCCATCCGAAAGCGACTCCGACAATACCCGCGAATTGCGCGCCCAAATCTTTAGCTTCCTCGGCTACTACGGTAACGACCGCGACGTCATCGTCAAGGCGCGCCTGATTGCCCAACAATATTTGCTTCATCCCACGACCGTCGATCCAACGATGGGCCAGACCGCCGTTACCATCGCCGCCCGTTATGGAGACACAACCCTCTTTGCCCAATTGCAAAACGTCTATGAAACCTCAAAGAACCCGGAGCTGCAAGAGGGTGCGCTCCGTCTGCTCGCCGAGTTCAAAGACCCCACTCTGGTTCAACGCTCCCTCGACTACGCCGTCTCTGACAAAGTCCGCAACCAGGACTCGGCCATCCAGTTCGCCATTGCCCTTCATGTCGAAGAAAACCGCGACCAGGCCTGGAAGTATATCCAGGACAATTGGAAGCAGGTCCAGGCCCAGTTCACCACCGAGATGGGCGCCGAACTGGTCGGTGCCACCGGCAGTTTCTGCTCTGCCAACGCCCGCGACAATGTGAAAAGCTTCTTCTCCACCCACAAAGTTTCCTCCTCCGATATGTCCCTCAAACACGCCCTCGAACACATCGACGGCTGCATTGAGCTTCGCGCATTGCAGGAACCCAATCTGAAGCAGTGGCTATCCGCCCAACCCAAACCGTAGCTCATTCGTAACCCCACAAAAGCCCCGTGCCCCATCCATGGCGCAGTTTCATCGCGTCATGGGTGGGAAACCACAAAAGTACACCAGAGGCTCCGCCCTCGCCGCGTCTTTGTTTTTGCGGATAGGGTGGGAGATCACAATTCCACAATCAGTATCCTGATCCTACTGATTCGTTACCGACGGATGCACTGTGCCGTATACTGTACGAGCCCCGACTCCTGGTGGCCCATTCGCGTCAGCGAATCGTAGGCCGGTTCGATTCCGGCCACCCGGGTTTAGGAACGCAGTCTTTGGGCACTACCCCAGAACCCCATGCCCCAATTTCCTCCCGGCCAAACCCTCCTCATTGACGCCGACGACACCCTGTGGGAAAACAACGTCTATTTCGAGCGTGCCATCGCCGCCTTCATCAGCTACCTGAACCACCACGCCTACTCGCCCGCCGAAGTCCGTAAGGCCCTCGACGAAGTCGAACGCGAAACTATTCTCTCCCACGGCTATGGCCTCACAAGCTTCACCCGTTCGCTCGTCACATGCTTTGAGCGCCTCAGCCCCGCCCCGGTCACTGAAGAAAAAATCCAACGAATCTTGAGCTTCGCCCGCTCCATCGAGGAGCAGGAAATCGAACTGCTCCCCGGCGTACCGGAAACCCTTACCGAGTTGGCCACCCGCCACCGTCTCATCCTCATGACCAAGGGCAATCAAGCCGAGCAGGCTGACAAACTCGCCCGCTCCGGCCTCTCTACCCACTTCTCCGCCGTTGAAATCGTCCAGGAAAAAGACCCCGCAACTTACTGCCAGGTCATCGCCCGCCACGAACTCACGCCCCACACCAGTTGGATGATCGGCAACAGCCCCAAGAGTGACATCAACCCCGCGTTAGCTGCCGGCCTTCACGCCGTCTTTCTCTTCCACAAAGACACCTGGGTCCTCGAACACGCCGCCGTCGATCCCGCACCCCAAGGCCAGCACCTGCTGGAACTAGATTCCTTCGCCAAGCTCCGTGATATCTTTTAGGCGTAGCAACTAGCCCAGACTCCCTGATAAGGACTTCCCCGAAATTTCCGACAACCATGGCCGCGAAAATCGAAGACTACGCCCTGATCGGCGACTGCGAATCCGCAGCTCTCGTCGACAAAAACGGCTCCATCGACTGGCTTTGCTGGCCCGATTTTTCCTCCCAGGCCTGCTTCGCTGCTCTCGTCGGCACAGAAGAAAACGGCTACTGGAAGATCACTCCGGCGCAAGGCAAATGGAAAACCACGCGCCGGTATCGCGCTCATGCGCTGATTCTCGAAACCACATTCACCCATCGTGATGGGTCGTTCCGTCTGATCGACTTCATGCCGGTTCGCCAGCGAAACTCTCATGTCGTCCGCATCGTCGAGGGCCTTCGGGGAAAACTGCACCTGCGCATGGAACTCGCCCTGCGCTTCGACTATGGACGGACCGTTCCTTGGGTCACGCGCATCAGGGGTGGCGTGCGCGCCGTTGCCGGCCCCCACCTGGCTGTTTTGCGCGCTTCTGTTCCCATACACGGAGAAAACCTGAAAACGGTGGCCGACTTCACTGTATGCAAAGGCGACCGCGCCTCTTTCACTCTGACCTACGGCGCATCCCACAAACCCACTCCCGCCAGAATCGACGCCGGGCAGACTCTTCGTTTCACCGAGCATCGCTGGCGCCTCTGGTCCCGTCGCCTCAAATACAAAGGCAAGTACCGTGAAGCCGTCGAGCGGTCGCTCATCACCCTCCGAGCTTTGATCTACCGCCCCACCGGCGGCGTAGTGGCGTCTGTCACCACTTCCCTGCCTGAAATCATTGGCGGTGTGCGCAACTGGGACTACCGCTATTGCTGGCTGCGCGATACCACCTTCACCCTGCTGGCGCTCGTAAATGCCGGCTACCACAACGAAGCTGTGGCATGGCAGGACTGGTTGCTGCGTGCACTGGCCGGCAGTCCAGAGCAAGTCCAGATAATGTATGGGTTGAGTGGCGAACGGCAGCTGGCGGAATTGGAGATCGGATGGCTCTCTGGCTATGAGAACTCGCGCCCCGTGCGCATCGGCAATGCCGCTTCCTCGCAGGTGCAACTCGATATCTACGGGGAGGTTCTGGACTGCTTCTTCCACGCTCAGCACAGTGTGCGCCGTCACTCCGAGAATCATTTCCGCATCCTCGTTTTGTTGCTCGAGCATCTGGAAACAATCTGGCGGAAGCCCGATCAGGGCATATGGGAAATGCGTGGAAGACCCCGCCAGTTCACGCATTCTAAGATGATGGCATGGGTGGCCTTTGATCGCGCCGTCCTGCTGGCCGAACGACACCATTACGACGCTCCGGTGGAAAAGTGGAAGCCGATTCGCGACACAATTCACCGCGAAATCTGCGCCAGGGCATTCAGTGAAAAGATGAATAGCTTTGTGCAGGCCTATGACTCTGTGCAACTGGATGCTGCATTGTTGCTGATGCCATTAGTCGGATTTCTGCCCGGCAGCGATCCTCGCGTCAAAGGAACAGTGGAGGCGATTGAACGCGAACTGATGCCGGAGGGATTGGTAATGCGCTACAACACGGCGAATGTCGAGGACGGTCTTCCGCCCGGAGAGGGCGCATTTCTGGCCTGTAGCTTCTGGATGGTGAGCAGCCTCAAGGCCATTGGCCGGGTACGCGACGCAAAAGCTCTCTTCAAGCGGCTGCTTAGGCTGCGAAACGGTGTGGGCCTGCTCCCGGAAGAGTTTGACCTCGAACACAAGCGAATGCTCGGCAATTTTCCCCAGGCCTTCTCGCATATCGCGTTGGTCAACGCGGCGTTTGACCTGGAAGACAGCCCCCATGACCGCAAACGCGCGCATCGAGATGGACCCCGTTGATTGCAATCCCTCGACCCATCTCCTGTCCCTCGCTCCGCATCCCGGGATTTATCTTTGAACATATCCAGAAGGAGCTTCATGTACTCGCCCAAATTCAACCAGGTTGCCGATCGCTCCATCCTCATTGAGGCTATGCAGGCCTATTCCTTCGCCATTCTCTTTGGCCCGCAATCCGACCTCCAGTCTCCAGTTCCTCTCGCGGCCACCCACCTCCCGCTTATTGTCAAAGACGAAGGCGAGTACGGCATCCTCGAAGGCCACTTCGCCCGCGCCAATCGACACTGGCAATCCCTCGCCGGCCGCGCGACCCTGGCCGTCTTCCACGGACCGCACAGCTACGTTTCGCCCACCCTCTACGTCGAAGAGCTTTCCGTTCCCACCTGGAACTACATCGCCGTCCACGCCTACGGAACCCTCTCGCTTATCGAAGACGATCCCGGCAAAGAGGCTTTACTCAAAGGACTGATCGAAATCCACGATCCCGCCTGGTACGAAAAATGGCTGGCCATGCCCGACGGCTTCCGCCGCACCATGCTGGCCGGCATCGTTGGCTTCCGCATCCCCATCGCCCGCATCGATGGCAAATTCAAAATCAGCCAGAACCGCAAGCCCGAAGAGCGCCGCAACGTCCACGCCGCCCAGGCCGCCGGCACCCCCGATGAACAGGCGCTGGCCGCATGGATGGAACGGCTGGGATTTTGAATGCAATCCACAGCTAACTCCCGCATTTCTCCGTTAAACTTCCCCTAAGGTAGGTTCGCAAATTAAATGAGTCCTTCCCCCACTGAAGTGAGCAGCCGCTCCGACCACATCATCCGGGCCGTCTTCGAGCATGCCGCGCGCATCAGTCGCGAACAGCAGATTGAAGAGTTGGTGCGCCTGAACGCCGATTTTGCCCGCGACCTGATCGGGGCAGACCGCTGCAGCCTCTGGCTCATCGACGAAGCAAAGAACGAACTCTGGACCAAGGTAGCCCACGGCGTAGCGCAGCTCCACATCCCCATGGGCCAGGGCCTGATCGGCGCCTGCGTCCAGGAGAACCAGGTTCTGCTGGTGAACAATGCTGAAGAGGAAACGCGCCTGCTGCGGCGGGTTGACCACGACAGCGGTTACCGCACTGAACAAGTACTCTGTGTACCGTTGCTGGCCGAAGGCAGAGTAATCGGAGCCTTGCAGTTGCTTAATAAGCCCGCCGGATTCACTGAAACCGATGCCGGCCTGCTCGGGCTGCTGGGCCACTTTGCCGCCAGCGCCATTGAAAGCGAGCGGCTGCGCCAGGAAAACGAAAGCGCACGGCTGGTAAAACATGAACTGGCCCTTGCGCATGATGTTCAGGCGCGCCTGCTGCCGGACCGTCCCGTCTCCATCGACGGCCTGGACTGCGTTGGATTTTGTCGCCCCGCCCGCTCCATTGGCGGGGACTATTACGATCTGCTTCCGCTAAAGGATGGTCGGTTTGCCTTCACGCTGGGCGATGTATCCGGAAAGGGAATTCCCGCCGCGGTCATGATGGCCAGCATCCAGACCTTGCTGCGCACGCTCCTTCAACAGGATGCGCTTCACCTGGCAGCGGTGTTGACCGACCTCAATCAGACGATGTTTGAAACCTCAACTCCGGAGCGGTACTCAACCCTCTTCTGTGGAGTCGTCTCCCAGGATCGCTCAACCCTCAATTACGTCAACGCAGGCCACACACTTCCGATTTTGCTGCGTGCCGACGGCAGCGTGGAGCGGCTTGCGGGAGGCGGTCCTCCATTGGCGCTATTGCCGGGCACAAGCTATGCGCAAATCGACATTCGCCTTGAGCCGGCGGATACACTGGTTGTCTTTTCTGACGGCATCGTCGAGGCCCGCAACCATGCGGGAGATTTCTGGGATGAGGAAGAATCCGAACGGGTTCTGCTATCCAGTCTCATCGCCCCGTTGGCGCAGGTGCCAGAGTTGCTCTGCGCCGCGGCAGATCACTTCGCCTCCGGCGCCGAGCAGTACGACGATATGACGATTGTGGCCCTGAGGATTCTGTGAATCGACGCGCCGCTTCCCCGCCCTCAATCCTTATTTCAGAGCGGCCAACTCGCGTTTGGCTTCTTCGAGAGGCTTGAAGCCGGCATCGGCATTCTTCCACAGTTCAATGGCGCGCTGATAACTCTCAGTTGCAGCACTCTTATCGCCGGCCACGGCCTGCGCACGGGCAGCCAGAAGAGTCGCCATGCCGTAGCTGGGCGCTTGACCGTTGGGTCCTGCCGAAGTCTCGTTGTATCGATACTTGAGAGCCGGTTGCAGCATGTTCACAGCGTCAGTGGGACGATGGAGAGCCAACAGCGCCTCAGCTTCGATAATGGGCGCAACGGAGGCAAGCGCATAAGGGTGCGTGCTCTCGAGCAACTCGGCCACGGACTGCGGCCTGTGCTGCGCCAAAGCCTGTGCCGCCTCTGCCTCGGGCAGATACACGAGATTCAGCAGGGTGTTATCGGGCGAAGCATTTGCCATCTTGCGCAGGGCGCTGAGTTCGGCCGTACCCGCGCCGCACATCGCCAGTGCATCAGTAACGCCAGGCAGCGTTTGGCTCGATGCATCGTAACTCAGAGCCTTACGGGCAATCGCCGTCACCTGCGAACAATCACCATACTGCGCCTCAAACAGTGCCGCGGTCGCAAGCAGATTTCCAGCCGCGTCGGGCGCCTTCACTTCAGCGGCATACCGCGCTCCGTGTTCGGCTGACGCTCTGCCTTCCGCGAGCGACCCCTGCATGTAATTCATATTGCTGAGGGCGGCGTCCAGCAGGAATCCATCCGGACGGCTGTTCTCAGCCAGTGCAGAGCGTTTCCACGATGAATCCCCGGTCTCGAAAGCGTATATCGCCTGATTGCCAAGCAATGGAGTGTCGGTGCCGTTCGAGACAGCCGCGCTTGAGTCGTTGTACTTCTTTGCATCCGTGGGGTTGTCCAGAGTGAGCAGCGAACCGGCAAGATTGTCGTCCGCCGCCACATCCCATTTTGCGCTGTCCGTAACCTGTTTGAAGTAGCTCGCCGCTTTCACGTTGTCACCAGAGGCCGTATACATGATGGCCATGTTGTTGAGACCGGCAGGGTCTCGCGGATACGCCGCCAGCAGGCTCTGGTAGGCCGAGATGGCTTCAGGGATATCGCCTCTGGCGCTGGCATACTGCGCCGCAATATAGAGCCGCTCGCGTTCTGTGGCATGTTGGCGCAGTTCATAAGCCTTGTTGAGTGCAGTGAGCCCCTTCGAGGCCTGGCCGCTGTTCCTGTAGACCACGCCAAGCCGTGCATAGGCCATGGCAAAATTTGGATCGAGATCGATCGCCTGCTTGTAAAAAACCATCGCTTCAGGATCGGCGGACCTGCGGTGCGCATCCTCGCCGAGCGAGTAGGCATGGAAGGCTTCCAGCGACGAGGTGGTCACGTCCATAAAAGGAGTGGTAAGCTTTTGGACTGAAGCCAGCGACTCGCCGAGCTTAGTGCGCAGTGTAGTTGCGGCCGTGGAAACTGCTGTGAGCACCTGGTTCTTATTTGTCACTACTGCCTGGGCTCGGGCAATGGGATCGCCTGTTGCGCAACTGATGGCGTCGACCGAAACTACATAAGACCCGCCGAGGCTTGCCACCGAGGCGCTGATATAAGCCTTGATGCCTTCCCGCTGCCCGATCTCGCGCGCCAGTTCAGGCGTAATGCGCTGTTCGGTCGGCTGATTCAGATAGCGAAGATCGGCGTGCAATTCCTGATCGCCCACCAGTTGCAAATAGGGTGACTGCTCCAACTGGATTGACAGCGCTTCCTTCAGCGTGGAGTCAAAGACCGGATCGCCGGTCTTGTTGTCAAAGTCGGCCAGGATGAGCTTGTCTTTTTCAGTTATATGGTTGCCCTGACGGTGCTTGTAGATGAAAAAGCCGCCTACCACCAGGCAGGCGGCCAGAACTCCGTAACCGATGCGCTCCAGAAGTTGAATGCGGCGATTGCGACGCACCTGCTCCAGCGAGAGGATTTCGGGTTTGCGCGGCCCATGCTGGTCATAATCCGCATCCCAAAGTTTGATGTCGCCCACGCCCTTCAGGGCAAATGTGCCCAGCGGCCTGAGCGGAATTCCGGGCAGCTCGCCAAGCTGTCTCTTGGCCGCGTCCGTCAAAACGATTTGCTCGCCGGAGCCGGCAGACTCGGCGCGTGAAGCAATGTCCACGTCCGTTCCGTGCCAGCTGTTCTCAAAAAACTTCGGCGCCCCGAAGTGAATGCCGATGCGCAGCTTGAGCGGACCGCTTGCAGTCATAATAGGCGAGGTCTTCAGCCTCATCTGTATTTCGGCACAGCAGAAAAGCGCATCCTGGGGACTATCGAAGGTAAGAAAAAAAGCGTCACCGATAGTCATGATCTCCTTGCCGTTGTGCGCGGCAAGGCACTCGCGGACCACATGTAAATGGCGGCTCTGAACCGCATCGATAAATGCGCTGTCCCGAACGGTAGCATCTCCTCCCTGCAACCCGGCGCGTTTAGCGGCGCTCGAACCCACCATATCGGTGAAGACCAGGGTAATAAGAGTGGAAGAGTTTTGATCTGGCCATTCGATCAATTGTTTTTGGATATTGTCCATGCGGTCTCCACGGCCTTGTCTCACTAAGTGCATGGCATTTATTTCAATGCCGCATACTCCTTTTGCGCGTCCTGCAACTGCTGCAAATCGGGGTCCGCCTTCTTCCACAAGTCAAACAGGTCCTCGTAAGTCTTCATCGCGGCGGCCCTGTTGCCGGCCATGTTGTACGCGCGCGCCAGGCCCAGCAGGCCCTGTCCGTAATCCTGCAGACCGGCGGCCAGTGAATTGCCCTTGTGCGCGGTTGCTCTCTTGAAAGCCTCAACAGCGCTCGCTCCGTCGTGCAGATCGAGATACGCAAGTCCCTCCAGGTAGGCTTCAATTGAAATAAGATAGAAGGACTTTGAGCCATCCAGTTCGTGCAGCGCATCTGCCGGCTGGTGCGCCGCCAGTGCCAGGGCGGCACGGCTCTCCGGAATCAGTACCTGCTGAATGATGGTGTCCTCGGGGTACTCCTTGCCCAGCTTTGCCAACAGTGGAAGAGCATCGCCACGGTCGTTACAGAGCGACGCAGTATAAGCCGCCTGGAACAGCGTCGACTTTGAGCGGTCCAGTCCAAGCGCCTCCTTCACCGTTTGTGCCGCGTTCTGGCAATCGCCCGTCAGGGCACGACCTGAAACGCGGCTCAGCAACATGCTGGCTTGTGCGTCAGGTGCCTTGTGCGTGGCCGCCTGTTCAGCCGCCAGATTCCAGGTCTTTTCTGCGGATCGATATTCGCCGGCAAATTCCTGCACAGTGGCCACCGTCTGATTGAAGCGAAACGCGTCAACGCGTCCCGCAATCTTGGACTCTATCGTTGCCGTTGCGCCCGTGTCGCCCAGTAAATAGTAGTATGGATACTCCACGGCCAGCAGATTGGTTGAGTCGTCCAGTCGAAGGCGCTTGATCTCTGCCAGACTGTTCGCCGCCTCGTTCATACGGTCCAACTGGATCAGGACGGCAAGATCGTTCTCCCGGGCGACTGCATCGTCGGGAAGCAGAGCCAATGCTTTGTTGTTACTGGCCAGTGCATCCTCGAACTGCCCCGCGGCAAGCTGCGCCACACCCAGGTTGATAGGGAATGAAGGCTCCAGCGGATAAGTTTTTACCGCCAGCTCCAGCGTATCGATCGCCTTCTCAATGTTCCCTGTCGCATTCATGTAGTAGTGAGCCTGAATGTAGAGGCGTTCCCTCTCGCTCACATTCTTTGAGAGCGCGAAGGCCTTTGAATAAGCCGGCAATGCCCTGCCCGGCTCGCCGCTATTCGAGTACACGACCCCCAGCCGAGCCCAGGCCATCGCGAAGTTAGGGTCCAGCTCAATGGCTTGACGGTAATGCCCCTCCGCCTGCGGCAAATCCAGACCTTTTTCATGCTCCACATCGCCCAGCGCATAGGCGCGGAAAGCTTCAAGCGAAGGCGTTGTGGCCTGTCCGAACGGCGTGTCCAGCTTCTGAATCGAACTCAGCGACTCACCCAACTGCGCTCGCATCGCTGTCGCCACTTTCCCTATCGCCTCAATCACATGCTCTTTGTCTGATGCCTGCGCCTGCTCGCTGGCAATGTCATCGCCTGTGCGCGTGTTCTGTGCCGTCTCGGTAATGATGTAGGAATTACCAAACTTTGCGATGCTGCCTGAAAGATAAGCCTTCACGCCCTCGCGCTCGCCAATCTCGCGAGCGATCGCCGGAGTGATGGGATCATTGGGTGATTTGTCCAGGTACTGCATGCTCTGGCGAATATGCTGCTGGCTCACAAGGTTCAGCACTGGCGACTGCTCCATTTGGATCGCAAAGGCCTGGGTCAGCGTAGTATCGAAGACCGGGTCTCCGGTCTTGTTCTCAAAGTCCGCAAGAATAATGGAGTCCTTCGCCGCCGACGATGCGTTGAACGCAATCTCCTGCCTCTGCTTGTGCCGCTCCCAGAAGTATCTTCCCGCAACCCCGAGCACAGCCAGCAACACGACTGCCGCCGCACAGCCGGCCAACAGCTTCTTTTTGCGTCTGGCTTCAATGCTGGTCAAACAGGCCGGACGCAAACCGTGCTGATCGTAATCCGCGTCCCACAGCTTTACGCTTCCCACGCCTTTCAGCGTGAATGTTCCCAGCGGCCGAAACTCGATGCCCGTCATTTGTCCGGCAGCCGCGCGTGCTGCGTCGGTCAGCACAATTTGTTGCGGTGTGCCCGCCGATTCCGCACGCGCCGCGGTGTCCACGTCGGTGCCGTGCCAGCTGTTCTCAAAATACTCCGGCCTCCCGATGTGAATCCCGATGCGTAATTGCAATGGCCCGCTCGGCGTATCGATTGGATAGGCGCGCAGCCGTTGCTGGATAGCCGCACTGCACCGAACTGCATCGACTACATCCTCAAAAGTCAGAAAAAAGGAGTCGCCGATGGTCATGATCTCCGTGCCTTTGTGCTCGGCAATCGCATCCCTGATGAGTTTGAGATGCTTCGTCTGGATGCTTTCAAGGAATGCGCGATCGCGAGCGGTTGCATCCTGACCCAGCGAGTCGGCCCGCTTGGCTGCGCTCGATCCGACCATGTCGGTAAAAACCAGCGCCAGAGGTTCGGGCGAAGTTGTAACGATGTGTACTTGATGCGGATTCAATGCCTGGTTCTTCAAGGTCACTCACCTGTGGTGCAATGAATTGAGATGCTGCTAACCGGAGAATCAAAACCTTGCGCTTGTTCGTGCTCTGCTGAATTACCCTTCGATTCCATGCGTTTCGCCTTCGACGGCCAGATAAGTCTCCTTGAAACGCTCACGCGCTTGGTTGAGAATACTCTTGAGCTCTGCGTCGCTGTGAGACGGGTCGTGATGGAAAAGAAGCAACTTCTTCGCGCCTGCTTTCTTAGCAACTTCGGTGGCCTGCACCCACGTACTGTGACCCCAGCCGTGGCGCTTCTCATACTCTTCCGGCGTAAATTGCGCATCGAAAATCAGAATGTCGGCGTCGCGTGCAGTTTCCAAAAGAATCTTGTCCAAATCCTCATCACCATGCTCCAGATCGCTGGCAAATACCAGCTTGCGGCCGCGGTATAAGAAACTGTACCCATGGCAGCCCTGCGGATGATGAAGCGGAAAATTCTTCACTTCAACCTCGCCAAACCGGAACGTCTGTCCGCTCACATCCACAAAGTTGCGTTGCGCGGGCAAAAAGCGGAAGTCGACCGGAAAGTAAGGAACATACATTTGTCCCTCCAGAGTTTCCCGCGTCTCCTCCGGCGTTTTCATCGAGTAAAAAGTGACGCTGTTCTCCTTCAAATAGAGGGGATGAAAAAACGGCAGCCCCTGAATGTGGTCCCAGTGGAAATGGGTCAGAAACAGGTGCAGGTTCACCGGCTTTACCGTAGCCTCTGCAGCCAGCGCTATACCTAGTTGCCGGGCGCCCGTACCGCCGTCGACGATCAGCACCTCGCCACCGGGAAGCCGCACCTCAAGACAGCTGGTATTTCCGCCTACTCCCATGTTTTGGGCACAGGGGGTCGGAATGGAACCGCGAACCCCCCAGAACTTCACTGTCAATTTCTCTGATCTCGTGCTCATGGCTCACTCTTGTTGAAAGGAACTGAATGCCGCAAACCCCAAGGGGCCCGATCTGCTCAGAGTATTCTCCCCAGCCGTGATGGTTTTGGTTCCAACGGGGAAAGCCGAGGGGAAGTGCGACCGTCTGAAGCAAACAGCGTGTTTGCAGTTTAACGGGTCAATTGCACATTTCGGCAAGAAAAAAATACAAACCTCACCGAATGTGACAGTTATTTGTATTTTTCCGAAGAGGTCCCGCCTCAGACGCCTCAAACAGTCGTCCCTCTCCGACCTACCGGATTTTGCTATACTTGTAAGGTTCACCCGTGCGGAGGTGGCGAAATTGGCAGACGCACTAGCTTGAGGTGCTAGCGCCGTAAATGGCATAGGGGTTCAAGTCCCCTCCTCCGCACCAGAGATTCTTTCAGTCCGCCAGAGCGGACAGATTTGGAAACCGGCTAAAATGCAGATTTTTCTCTACTTCGTTATCGTCGTTCACGTCATTGTGTGCCTCTTTCTCATCGGCGTCGTCCTCCTGCAGCAGGGCCGTTCGGCCGACCTGGCAGGCGCATTTGGCGGCCAGGGTTCGCAGACCGCCTTCGGTCCTCGCGCCGCAGCCAATGTGCTCACCCGGCTCACCACCTGGTCGGCAATCATCTTCATGGTCACCTCCATCAGCCTTACCGTCCTTTACCAGCGCTCCACCGGATCTCACTCAGTTCTTGAAGGCTCCAACCCCGCCCCGCTATCAACACCGCGGCCTGCTGCGCCAGCCATGCCCGTGCCGGGCAAGTAGATCGGGCGACCCACTTCGCACCCGCACAATCGCGACAGACGGCAGGCTCCCAGCTTGCCGTTTTTGTTGAAAGCTCGAATCGCATCACGCACGCCCGATCTGCGGAGCCTTACAATAAACCCATGATCTTGGAAACCTTCCCCGTCGGCCCGCTCGCCTGCAACTGCACCATCCTCGGCGACGAAGAATCCGGCGAAGCCATCGTTATCGATCCCGGCGATGAAATCGCCCGCATTCAGCGCCGCCTAACCGAGCTCAACCTCAAGTTGAAACAGATCCTGATCACTCACGCCCACATCGACCACGTTGGCGGAGCACTCAAGCTCAAGCGCCTCACCGGCGCGCCTATCTTCCTGAACGAAAGCGACCTGCCGCTTCTCGAAATGATGGCCGCCCAAGCCGCCTGGCTCGGCATGGCAACCCCGGAAACTGCCCCGCCCGACGCCCCACTCACCGACGGCCAACTTGTGGGCCTCGACCGTTATCCCGCCCAGGTCCTACACACGCCCGGCCATACCCAGGGTTCGGTCTGTCTCCACTTTGCCCCGCTCAAGATGGTCGTCGCCGGTGACACTCTCTTTGCCGGAAGCATCGGCCGCACTGATCTGCCCGGTGGCAACTCCCGCCAGATCATGGACTCAATCCACTCCCGCCTCTTGGCCCTCCCCGATGAAACCCAGGTCCTGCCCGGCCACGGTCCCGCCACCACCATCGGCCAGGAGCGCAAAACCAACCCATTCCTTCGCGCCTAGATTAAGCTGTAAGATAGTGTTTAACTTATTGGTTAACAATCGCCTAGAGCATCTATTTCAAGCAATACTTCTAAATAAAATCTACCCTTCATCCGCATCATTCGCTCGAAAATACTCAACCAGCCCAGCAACTCCAGTCTTAAACTCCCCCTCGGCCGCGAGCAAACTCACCACCAGCCAGCCCGACTCAGCCATTCCAAAAAAGTATCCCGGCTGCACCCAAACCCCACGATCCAGCAATTCCAGAACAGTCTTCTCGTCCGGCTTCAACGCCGGAATCCGCAACGTCGCATACCATCCACCCTCCATCTCCAGCCGCTGAACCTGGCGCAGCCGCCCCAGCCCCCGATCCAACTCAGCCAGGTTCGCCGCCACGCGTCCCCGAATCTGTTTCTGAATCCCCGCGCGTCCCTCAATCCATTTAGGCAGCGCGCATTGCACCGGCGCATTCATCGAGAGAAACGTGTCTGCAATCACCTCCAGCCTCGCCAGCGCCTGCTCCTCCGCCGGCCCGGTCGCCACAATCCAGGCTGCCTTCATCTGCGGCAGACCGGCAATCTTGCTCAGCCCGCTCACCACAAAAACCAGAACCCCCTCCAGTCCCACCGCAAAGCTCCGTCCGCTTCCCGCAAATCCGTAGTCGAGAAAAACCTCATCCACAATCAGCGAAAGATCACGCTCCCGGCACAACCGCGCCAACTCCTCCGCTTCCCACGGTTTCGTAAAATGCCCCGTCGGATTGTTCAGGTGCACTAGCATGATCGCCCGCGTCTCCGGCGTAATAGCCCGCCGAAATCCCTCCGGATCGATCTGCCAGCCCTGGTCGTAAACGAGCGGTGCGTTCTTGAGCTGCACATCGTCCAGCCCCGCCAGAAAATCGAAGAGCGGGTATCCCGGCTGCGGAGCCACAATCTCATTCCCAGGATCCAAAAGCAGCCGGAAGAGAAAGCTATAAGCCTCGCTGGTGCTGGTGGTCAGCACAATCTGCTCACGCCTCACCCGTACACCGTGATCCGCATAGTAGCCGCAAATTGCCTCCCGCGCGCGCAGGCTTCCTCGCGGCTGCGGATCGTAATCAAGCGCGGCAGGATCAGCCAGCGACGCAAGCAATTCCGGAGCATACTCAAAGCCGCAGCGAGTCGGATTCGAAGCCGTCAGATCCGCAATCGGCAATCCGGCCTCAGAGCGCAGGCGGTGCACCCGCGACAGTTCGTTCTCCTCCGTATTCCAGCCCGTCCTCCGTGAAAAGCGCATCAATCTCTTCCCTCAGCAAGAATCCAGAAAAGGCTGCCGCACCGCAGGTGCCACAATAAGAGCAGGCGTCCTTTTCAACCATACACGGACTCCACCCGGGAGGAACATTGGCACTGCGCGCGGTCATCTTCGATTATGGAATGGTTTTAACCGGTCCGCAGGATCCCGGATGTCACCAAGCCTTGCTGCGCATCATCGGCTTGCCCCCAGCCCGTTTCGAGAGCCTCTACTGGGCAGACCGTCACGCCTACGACGAAGGCAAACTCACCGGAATCACCTTCTGGCAAAAGCTCGTGCACGAAGCCGGCCTCAACCTCGCCCCCGGAACCGTTGAACAGCTAAGCAACCTCGATGCCCGGATGTGGTCCACAGAAAACCCAGCCATGCTCGCCTGGCAACTGCAACTCAAGCAGCGCGGCCTGCTCACCGCTATCCTCTCCAACATGGGCGACAATGTGCTGGCCAGCGTGGAGCGCACCTTCAACTGGCTCCCTCGCTTCGATGTCCTCATCTGGAGTTATCAGTGGCACATGGCCAAACCCGACCCCGCCATCTATCGCCTATGCCTGGATAAGCTAGGCGTCCGCCCCGATGAGTCACTCTTCCTAGATGACAAATTAATCAACGTCGAAGCAGCCCATTCGCTCGGCATAAAAGCCATCCATTTCACCACAATAGAGCGCCTCCGCCAAGACCTGATCGCACAAGGATTAGATGCCGATATTCCGCTGCCATAACTCAATACGGAGCAGCGCCGTCTCGCAAAAAAACTTCAAATGTCCAAATCGAGCGATTTTCCGTGGTCTTACATATACACATTCAATCGCCAAATATCCCAACGCAAGTTAACGAATAAGCAACTTCCGGTCCCGTGGTCCCTTAGCTACGACGCCATCCCCATCCCCACCAGGTTGGCTGCGACAATGATAAAAATCATCCCCGCCCAAAGAAGTCGAAGCGGCCTGCTTCCCACTCCAGCCCACTCGCCCAGTGCAAGCCCAATAATTCCAGCAAACAGAACATAGCTGCTCATGTGCAGCATCCAATTCACATACGCCAGCCGCTCCGGAATATTGGCCTGCCCCCACGCATAAAAGAAGAACTGCAAATACCACATAATCCCGCCCGTCGCCGCCAGCAAACCATTCCTTAGCAGCGTTCCGCCCGGCTGCCGCAGATCGTCGCGCAGCGAAAGCCTCTTCAGCGCCGCCAGGCGAATGAAACAGTAACTCATATTGACCACTGCGCCGCCGCCCATGATAAACACATAACTAGGCAGCGCCGCATACAGCGGGTTCACTCCCAGATGAAGCGCCGCGGCTCTCATCGGCTCCGCCGCGTCCATTGCAAAAGCCATGCCGGATGAGAATATTCCGCACAAAATCGCGAGAAATACCCCCAGCTTTAAATTGAACTCCCTCAGCTCACCGCGCAGTTGATTCTCTTTCTGATGGCCGGCATAGGAGACCAGCGCTATGCCAATCACTGCCATCACCAGCCCCAGCATTGCCAATTCGCCACTCCTGCTATGGAACAATGCCGCGGCCTGCCCATGCATGATCGGAGGCACCAGCGTGCCCACAACCAGCACCACGCCGATGGCCACGCCCACTCCGAGCGAAATCCCCAAGTGCCGCATCGTCAAGCCGTAGCTAATGTTGCCGATGCCCCACATGGCTCCGAAAAACGCGACCTTCATCAGCATGTGCGCATCCATCGACGCATAGAACCCGTGAAAATCAGGCAGCAGCAGCAAGCTCACGCCAATCGGCAACAGAATCCAGGAGAACAACCCGGCCACCGCCCATGTGGTCTCCCACGACCACTTCTTTACCTTCTCGATAGGCACATAAAACGCCGCGGCCGATGCCGCTCCCACTAGGTGCCACCCAATTCCAGCTACGATTGACGTCACTCTTTCTCCCTTATTCGCAAATGTTAAAACTCAACCGAAAAGCTATAACTCCCCGCCGCCAGTTCAAACCCGCTCTCCTGCCCGCGAGTTGCCGCTTTCGCGAGCTTGCTCTGCTTCAACAAAACGCCCTCCAGCGTATACTTCGCCGCCTCTTCCGCACTCAGCTTGAGCCAGCCCGTCGTATTGGCAGGAATCGTCACATGCCACGCCGTCGTAGTGCCCTGCACCTTCCAGTCGGAATGAATCCGTCCATACGCCGAGTCATAATCAAACGCAATGCTGCCCAGTTGCGCATTGAAAACCGGATGCAGCACCACCGTATGAAACCCCGCATCCAGCGGCGTTGCGTCCACGCCCGCCGCATACCGATAAATCCAGTCGCCCACCGCGCCATACGCGTAGTGGTTATAAGAATTCATGGTCGGATCGTCACGCATTTTGTCGCCGTTCCACCGCTCCCACATCGTCGTGGCGCCGTGTTCCACTTCGTATCCCCACGAGGGGTATCTAGTGTTGAGCAGCAACTGGTAAGCCACATCAGCGTGCCCGCTCCTAGTCAACTCCTCGAGCAAATACGCCGTTCCCACAAAACCCGTACCCAGCAGCCCATCATTGGCCTTGATCTTATCCACCAACCTTTGCGCTGCAGCTGCGCGCAGATCCTCCGGCAGCAAGTTCATATGTAACGCCAACACGTACCCAGTCTGCGTATCGCCGCCTTTGCTCTTGGCATTAGGATTATTGAGCCCGCCGAACGATTCCCCGCCATTGTCCGCTCCGGCTACAAAGCCGTCAGCGCGAACAAACTCTTTCTGAAACGCGGCGCGAATCTTATCAAACAGCCGCGCATATTTCTCCTCGGCCTGCGCGCGATCCGTAGCGTGCGCCATCTGCCGCATCAGTGTCGCGTCATACGCCCACAGCGCCGTTGCCAGCAGCGTGTAGTTTGTCTTCCCCTCTGGCGAGAGCCAGTCTCCAAACTCCGATCCGGCATCCTTCTTCCGCAGCCCGTCTGGGTTGGCAGCTTCAATCGCATCGAGAAATTTCTCCATCGCCGCCCAGTTCTCGTCAATCACGCTGGTATCGCCGTTTTGCAGCCACGAGGTCCACGGAATAATCACCCCCGCGTCGCTCCAAGCGGCCCCAGACCCCGACGACTCCTTAATCGTGCCCGGCGCAAAGACGCCATAGTACGGCGTGCCAGCCTGCGTACCTCGCATATCCCCCGCATACTTGCGCGTGAATGCCGCCAGGTCCATGTTGAAACTGGCCGTGCGCCAGAATACCTGCGCATCCGCCATCCAACCCAGCCGCTCATCCCGTTGCGGGCAATCCGTGGGCACGCCAACAAAGTTCGACCTCTGCCCCCACAGAATATTGCTCCACAGCTTGTTGATCATCGCGCTGCTGGTATCGAGCTTATCTGTAAACGCGGCATCGGTATGCAGCACGTTCGCTTTCACAGCGTCGATGTCCGGCTTCCGGGGAAACCCGGTCAATTCCGCATAGCGGAAGCCGTGAAAGGTGAAAAAAGGCGTAATGATAACGTGTCCTGTGCCAAGGATAAAGGTGTCGGTCGACTTTGCGGTCCGCAGATTATCTGTGTAGAGCATGCCGTCCGGATTCAAGACTTCGGCAAAGCGCATGCGCACCGTTGCTTTCTCACCGTTGTGCAGGTCCAGGGTCTCGATACCCGTGAGGTTCTGCCCAAAGTCGTAAACCCACACTCCCGGCTTCGGCTCTGTGAGCGCCACAGCCTTCAATGTGCGCTCCACGCGAATTGGCTGAAAGTCCTGAGCTTCGATTTGCACCGGGGCGGGATGGATAACGATCGCTCGTGCGTGAAACCAACTGTCGTCGAATTCAGGACTGGAAATACCCACCCATTGCTCGTTGGGGTCGGGGTTCATCGTCTCGCCGTCGTACAACTCCGAGTGGAGGATGTGCGATCCCGAAGCCTGCCAGCTCTCGTCGGTGACCACCCACTCCACGCTACCGTCGGTGTGCTCAATCCGCAACTGCGCACGTAGCGCCGGCGGCGTTACGCCGTAATTGTTTGGTTGTTGTTCTCCCTGCAGCGGCGTTGCATACCACCCCGGCGCAAGCAGTGCGCTCATCGCATTTTTTCCCTGCCGGATTTGTGCCGTCACATCATAAGTCTGGTAGTAGACGTGCTCGCGGTAGTCGGTCCATCCTGGGGCCAACACCTGGTCGCCCGTGCCCCACCACTCGTTCAGGCCTATAAGGTAAGCGCCGAGCGCAGTTGCATACAGCCTGGCCGACTTCACCGGCTTTTCCACGGTGAACGAGTGCCGCAGGGACTTCACCGAATCAGGAAGCCAAGGGTGCCCCAGCGGATCATCATCCGGCTTCAGATTCTGCTTCCATGCCACAGCATTCTTCCATCCCCGGTCGTCGAAGCTATTCTCGTGCCAGCCTGTCGCAGCTTTACCCTTCTTGAGACGCGCCGTAGTCATCCAATCAGTCCCGCTTGTAAACGTCCCTGTAGTTCCATCCGCGTACTCAACAAACAGCGTTGCATTCAGCGGCGGCGCATCGTCTTTGGCCGCCCCGTAACCCTTGCCAAAATAATGAACCTGCTCGACGGCAATCGAGTTCGCACCGGGGCTCAGTTCCCCACTCACCTCCGCGCGCACAAACTTTTTCCACGGCATATGTTTCCATGCCGCCAGCGATTCGGCCGTGAGGACCTGCTCCCCATTGACCCACGCCGAAACCGTGTCCTGCGCCGTCGCGTAAAGTACAGCCCTCTTCACCGGTTTGGCCAGCGTAACCGTCTCCCGGTAGGCGATGTGCTGTTCCCCGCCCTTCTTCTTGGCCCCCGTCAGAGCATCCGGATTTGCGATCCAAAGAGCTGGAGCGTGACGCACCGCATCCTCTTCCGCTGTCTCATACCCAATCCACTTTGCGCGCCAGTTCTCCTGCTTCAGCAGTCCCGTCTCCCACCAGCTGACCTCGCTCTCCGCATACGGCTTGCCCGCCGCATCCCAGAGCTTCACCTGCCAAAAGTAGCGCGTCCCTGGCGTAACCGCCGGTCCTCCATAGCGCACATTCAGTGACTTGCCTGATTCAATCCGCCCGCTGTCCCAAACGTCAGGGTTAGCCGCATCGCTCCTCAGCAATTCAGGCTGCGAACTCACCCGCACCTCATACGCGCTCTGTTTCGCGCCTCGCGCCGGATCCCGCAACTGCCAGGAAAACCGCGGCGACGGATCATCGATCCCCAGCGGAGTCTTCAGGTCGTCGACGCGCAACTCCACCGCCCCGGTAAATGCCGGAACCTCGAGCCCCGCTAACGGCAGAGCAAACGCTCCCAGAATCATCGCCCAAGGCGTCCAGCGCTTCTTATTCATGTCCTCACTCGCTCTCCCTGTGAGCCCTGGCTCTTCAATTGCGCGCTCATTTGATTGGAATAACCGGACCAGCCAATTCGTTTCTCCACACCGTGACCGGCCCAAGCAAACCAGATTCCAGCAGCGGCGAATCCGCCTTGAACGGCTTGAAGTCCGTCCACGTGTAAGTCTTCGTCACGCGCGGCTGCAAATCCCCGATCATGCGGTTGGGCCACAGGTTAGTCACCTGCACGCTCAGCTCGTTCACTCCCGGTTTCAGAGCGTCGGTAACGTTGATCACGAACGGAGGCTTCCACAGAATTCCGCCCACCGGCTTGCCGTTGATGGTCACTTCGGCAATCTCCTTCACCGCTCCCAGGTCGAGCATCACCCTGGCATTCTGCTTGAACCAATCCTTCTGCACAACGAACTTGTTGCGATAAGTCGCAGTCCCTGAGAAGTACTTCACGCCGGTCTCGGCGCTGTCTGTCCATGAGATGAGCTTGGGAAGCTCCACCTCTGCCGGCGCGCCCCAGTTGGGCGGAAAAGTCAGCTTCCACGTTCCACCCACGGCAGCCAGTTTCACCTGCTTTCTCTCCGGAGCCACGCGTGTAGGCACCGTAACCGTGCCTTCAAAGACCACAAAAACCGATCCCTGCGCATCGAAATGCAGCGGCACAATCGTCTGCCCGTTCTCGATTGAGTAACTCGTAAGCTCGAGTTCGCCGGTTTCCGGATGCCACAGCCGTGGTAACTTGCCCGTCACGCGGAAACTCGCCTTCACATCGAAGCTGTGATGCTTCTGCGTGGCGACAAAATAAATTTCGCGAGTCCCATAAGTCCGATGAATAAATACCAGGTCATCGTCCGAGTCGCCGGCAGGCAGCGGGTAAGAAATCTCCTCGCCCACATTCTCCGCTTTGCTCCAGGTAAAGTCTGGCAAAACATTTTCGGCTGCCAAAACGTCTTCAATACTCTTCCCCGTATAAATCTTGCCTTTGCCCAGAGCATGCACGCCCGCCGCAGCGTTTCCCCTGCCCCAAAGATTATCCGCGATCATCCGTGCTTCGTCCTGACCTTCCTTGCCGTCGGCCAGGCTCGGCGATCCATCCGGCTTTGGTCCCAGCAGCACCGCGCCCTGGGATACCAGCGCTAGCAGTTTTTCGAGCACAGGCACTGACAGCTTATGCAAATCATAGGGCAGCACCAGCAGCCGGTAACTCATTCCGCTGGCCAGATGCAACTCGCCAGGCGCTGCGGATGAGCCGTGCAGCAGAACGTCTGCATTCACATAATCGAAGTCATAGTGCGTGGGTTGCGCAGGATCGATCTTTTTCCAATAAGGCACCGTGGACGGCGCATCTTCCCCATAAAAATAAGCCACATCGCTCACCGGCTTGCCCTGCTGCAACAAAAAGGAGCAGCGCGCCAGATAGGTATTCCACGCCACTGCCTGCTCCGCCCAGGTAATGTTGCGCGTGTAAAACTGCCCGAAGTATCCCAGCGTCATACCCGGCTTGTGAGCATCGTCCACAAACGGCTGCTGATCGCTGGTATGAAAAATAATCCGGTTGATGCCCCGAGAAAAAGCCTCGTCGGCAAGCCCTTTTAAATAAAACGGCGTCTGCCCCCACGCCACCAGTTCAGGCCCGGTGGTAAAGGACTCGGTAGCCGCTAGCGGCTTGCCATAAATATGCGCGGCCGATGAAGCCTCGCGATCGTCCGCCTCGTCCTCGCGCCCCATCTTCTCGCCCGGCATCGGTGGCCAGAATTCCCCCATCGGCACCGTCAGCTGCCCCTTGTTCAGCAATCCATCGCCAGTCGTCGGCAATCCAATCCCCATCGCCTCGGCATAAAGCCCAACGCCGTGTTCCGTAAAATATTTGGTAGCAACTCCATAATGGTTTTCCGCCAGCATATCCGCCTGGGTACGCCGCAGATCCCACAGGAAACCCTCTGATTCCGCCCGGCTGCCCACCAACCTGCCCGTCAGCACCGGCAGATACTTCGTCATTTCATAACCGCGCCGAGCCTTGAACTCCTGCATCATCTCTTCGGTCCAGTTCTCCTGCGACGCCTCCCAGCTATCCATCAGGAACGACTTGAAGCTCTTGCCCCAGTACGGACCGGTCGTCTCGGAGATCATCCTCACGTACTCTTCCACGTAGGCCCGCACGTCCTTTTTGCTCAGCTTGTCTACCTCCAGACCTGTAGCCTCAGGCGTCGCCGGGTGGTTCACCTCGCCGGTCAGTGCGTAGCCCAGGCGCATCACAATCCACTTCCCCGCCGGCGGATCCCAATCCAGCGTTCCATCCGGCCGCATCTTCCCCGCCAGGTCGATCACCTTCTGCGGATCGATCGCCTCGCCCGGCTTCACTTCTTCAACCGGGGAATCCGTTCCCGGCGCATAGATTCCAAAGCTCGCCTTATCCTCCCAGCGATTCACGCGCGGAGCAGCCAGAAACTCAACCTCCGATAGCTCTACCGGATTCTGTTCCTTTTTCTTCGTGTTATCCCTGCTGTGTGGGGACGCCTGGGGGCCGTCGAAAAACAACCGGTAATAACGCGCCTTCACCGGAGCAACTGCAAACGTGCGTACGGGAAAGTTGATGGAACCTGCCGCTTTCGGGCTGCCGGGCAACTCGGCCAGCGTCCTCCATTCCTTCTCGTCGTCGCTGGCCTCAATCCTGCCCGCTTTAAGCGCCAAACCCGACCACGGTCTTATCATCCCGCCCCCGTACAGCACCGACTGCACCAGTTGCGGCTTGGCATAGGCAAACTCCACCCACGCCGTCCCATCCTCCGAGTGGGCGACATCAACGGACTTTGCAAACGACCCATCCTGCAAAACGGCCCCGTCAATCGCTCCGCAGCTACAGGTAATCACCGGCTTCTGCGCCGCCGTTACCGCATCCTCATCCTGAACCGGAAAAGCCACAACGGCCTGGTCCACATAAAGCTCCGGCGTAGGTTCCCGTTTGGCCGGCGCCGGTTGCGGTTTGGCTCCAGTCAAAGTCAAATCCCGCTTATCGTCGCTCTGTGGCGCAGACATCAAATCCTGAAACTTACCCAGCACCGACGGCGGCTGGCGTAATTTGCCGCTGAAGTGCCCCTCCACCACCGTCTCGCTCCATACATATCGCTTCATCCCCTGTTCCGGCTTCACCCAGGGACCGGCCGTCTCGCTCCATCCGCCCGAAGCAGCCATGGACATCTCCATGTGCAGGCGATCTGCCTCGGCAGCAGCATGCCTCAAGGCCGACTTCCACTCTGGCGTCATCCAGATCAGTGGCTTGTCCACAAAAAGCGGCGCGCCCATATCGCCGTCAAACATATGCATCCCGCCAATTCCCACCCGATGCATCCATTCGAGATCAGCCGTAATGCCGGCTTCAGTCACATTCCCGCTCATCCAGTGCCACCAGACGAAAGGCTTGGCGCAGTCCGGCGGCTGCCGAAACTCCTCCACCAGGCTGCGTGGTGGTAGCGATTGGCTCGTCTGTCCAACCAGAACGGCAGGAATCCCCACCGCCCAAATCAATCCCAGAATTCCGCAATGAATGGCTTGCTTCGTCGTCATCACCCGCTCCTACGCGCCGTGGTAAAAGTTCGCACTTTCACACAGCCGCTTTCCCAAATGAAATACTTTCCGGAAAGAAGAACCTTAAGCAACCCGCCCTGCCTTTGTCAAAAGCCCTCCGCAGGCCTTCGGGCCATTGTTTCAACGCTCGTTTAACTGGTGAAACGTATCCTCAAATTAGCTCCAAATTCCACTCGAGTTCGCACTTCGCGACATAAGATGCAGCGCCGGTCTCCATACCAATGTAGCGCCGGTCTCCTGACCGGCTGTAGCGTGGGCGTCCACGCCCACGCTCATTTCCAATTCCAAAGACCACAAAATCTCTCCTCGGACCATTAAACTCACCTCATGGCCCTCCGCCTCTACGCCGCCACCACCAGCAAAGGCAAACTTCGCGACTTCCGCACCGCCGCCCAGGCTCATTCAATCAATATCGAATCTCTTCCAGATCTGGATAAAATCCCCGCCCCCGAAGAAGACGGCCTTACTTTCGCCGCCAACGCCACTCTCAAAGCCATTTATTATTCGCGCCATTTCCTTGGCGAAGTCGTCCTGGCCGACGACTCCGGCCTCGAAGTCGACGCGCTCTCAGGCGCCCCCGGCGTCCGTTCCGCCCGTTTTGCCGCCGACTCCGGCCTCATCGACTCCCCAGACGCCAACGACAATACAGACGTCTGGAACAACATCGTGCTCCTGCAGCGCCTCGCCGGCGTGTCCCGTGCCAAACGCACCGCCCGCTACCGCTGTGTCCTGGTAGCCGCCCGAGACGGCCAGCCGCTCTCGACAGCGGAGGGCTCCGTCGAAGGTCTGATTCTCGAAGCCCCCCGGGGCACCGGCGGCTTCGGCTATGACCCGCTCTTCTACCTCACCGCCCTCGACCGCACCATGGCCGAAATCGACCTCGAAACCAAGCTCTCCCTGAGCCATCGGGGCCGTGCCATCGTCGCACTTCTCCCCATGCTCCAAGCCTGAATCTCCCACAGATCCCCTCCAGAGCCTAAAACCCACGGAGTGCCTTGACGAAGGTGATATAGAACACCAATAATAAATCGACCTCAGGCCACGTTTTTCCGTCCTGCATAGAGAAACCGCCGTCTTACCATGAACTTGGACCCTTCAGCCTCTAGGAGCTGACAAATTCCATGGCCACTGCCCAACAATCTGCCGCGCCCACTCTCCGGCGCGGTGTCCCACCCCTGCGCGCCAGCCAGGGAAACACTTTTTTCTGGCACAAGCTCCACTCCCTCCTCGGCGTAATCCCCATCGGCGCCTTCCTCATCGAGCACATCCTCTCCAACTTTGAGGCTCTCCACGGCCCCGCCGCCTACGGAGCCCAGGTCAAGTTCCTCAACAGCCTGCCCCTGGTTCGCGTCCTTGAGTGGACCTTCATTTTTTTGCCCATCCTCTATCACGCCCTCTACGGCGTCTGGATCTGGCTCCGCGGCAAGTCCAACATCGTCTACTACCCCTGGGCCGGCAACTGGATGTACACCGCCCAGCGCTACACCGGCCTAATCGCCTTCGCCTACATCGCCCAGCACCTCTATCGCCAGCGCTTCACGGGCGTCAACCTTCCCGAGCACCCCTACGCCGCCTTCGCCAAAGTCCAGCAGGAGCTTTCCAACCCCTGGATGCTGGCCGTTTACGTAATCGCCATGATCGCCATCAGTTGGCACTTCGCCTACGGCGTCTGGCTCTTTGCCGCCAAGTGGGGCATCACCCCCGGCAAAACCGCCCGCAAGCGCTTCGGCCTCGTCTGCGCCGCCCTCGGCCTCATCCTAGCCGTAATGGGCCTAGCCAGCATCTGGGCCTTCGTCGGTGGCAAGTACCCCGACGTACCAAATGACGTTTCTCCATCCGTCTCGCAATCCATCACATTGCACTCGGAATTGAGTTCCTAGTCCCTATTCCCTAGTCCCTGTTTTTAGAAGAGGAAGCAAGAAATGGCGCCACCCAGAATCATCGTCGTAGGCGGAGGCTTAGCCGGCCTGGCAGCCGTCATCAAGATCGCCGAAGCCGGCGGCACAGTCGATCTCTTCTCCATCGTCCCCGTCAAGCGTTCTCACTCCGTCTGCGCCCAGGGCGGCATCAACGCGGCCAAAAACTTAAAAGGCGAAGGCGACACCACCGACAAGCACTTCGACGACACCATCTACGGCGGCGACTTCCTCGCCAATCAAACCCCCGTTAAAGCCATGTGCGAAGCCGCCCCCGCCATCATCGACCTCCTCGACCGCATGGGTGTCCCCTTCAATCGCACCCCCGAGGGCCTGCTCGACTTCCGTCGCTTCGGCGGCACTCTCTATAACCGCACAGCTTTCGCCGGCGCAACCACCGGCCAGCAGCTCCTCTACGCACTCGATGAGCAGGTCCGCCGCTACGAATCCGATGGAAGGGTTAAGAAATACGAAGGCTGGGAGTTCCTCTCCGCCGTCCTCGACTCCAAAGGCATCGCCCGCGGCATCACTGCACTCGACCTGCGCACCATGGAGCTGCGCAGCTTCCCTGCCGGGGCCGTCATCCTCGCCACCGGCGGCATCGGCGCCATCTTCGGCAAAAGCACCAACTCCGTCGTCTGCACCGGCTCCGCCCAGTCCGCCGTCTTCCAGCAGGGCGTTTACTACGCCAACGGCGAATTCGTTCAGGTTCACCCCACCGCCATTCCCGGCGAAGACAAACTGCGCCTCATGTCGGAGTCGGCCCGCGGCGAGGGCGGCCGCATCTGGGTTCCGCGCGTTCCCAGTGACCCGCGCCCCATCAAGGAAATCCCCGAGTCTGAGCGCTTCTATTTCCTTGAAGAGTGGTTCCCAAAATACGGCAACCTCGTCCCCCGCGACATCGCCACCCGCGCCATCCACAAAGTTGTTTATGAAGAGGGCCTGGGCATCGACGGCCAGCCCATGGTCTATCTCGATCTCACACACATCGACCGCGAAACCCTCAACCGCAAGCTCGAAGGCATCCTGGAGATCTACGAAAAATTCGTCGGCGACGATCCCCGCGACGTGCCCATGAAGATCTTCCCCGGCATGCACTACACCATGGGCGGCGTGTGGGTCGACTTCAACCAGATGACCAACATCCCCGGCATCTTCGCCGCCGGCGAGTGCGAGTATCAGTACCACGGCGCCAACCGCCTTGGCGCAAACTCGCTCGTCAGTTGCATCTTCGGCGGCTTCAAGTCCGGCCCCAATGCGCTCAACTACGTCAAGAACTTGCCCGACGCTGAAGGCGACGGCGGCCACGCAGCGGAGCTAACCCGCCAGTCCGAAATCAATGCCCGCCTGATGAACAACAAAGGTACCGAAAATCCCTTCCGAATGTGGCGCGAGCTGGGCGAATCCATGACCAGGCACGCCACCGTCATCCGCTACAACAAGGGCCTCAAAGAGGCTGACGAAAAGATCGTCGAACTTCTCGAACGCTACAAAAACATCAACCTCAGCGACCGCAGCCAATGGGCCAACACCAGCTTCGCCTTTGCCCGCCAACTCTACAACATGCTCGAGCTCTCCCGTGCCGTCGTGCTGGGAGCGATCCTTCGCGACGAATCCCGAGGCGCACACTACAAACCCGATTTCCCCAACCGCGATGACGAGAATTTTTTGAAAACCACCAAGGCCACCTTCACAGGCTCGCCTGAAGGCCCGCGTTTCGAATACGAAGCAGTCGATACGCAGTACATCAAGCCCCGCCCGCGCATCTACGGCGCTAGCAACTAGTTTTTGATTGCTGAAGCCCGTAGCTGGCACAGCAGTTTTAGGAAGAACAAGAAGTGTCAGGGCACGACTTCAGTCGTGCCGCAAGATGAGTTAATGATCGTGGGCTTTAGCCCCTGCGGGAATGACCGAATCAACGAGAAAGGGATCATGGCAAACAGAACCGTAGCATTCGAAATCAAACGCCAGGCCAACCCCGATGCTCCCGCCTTTTGGGAGCGCTTCGAACTCGAATGGCGGCCCGGCATGAACGTCGTCTCCGCCATGATGGAGATCGCCGCCAACCCCGTCACCGCCGACGGCCGCCCCACCACTCCCATCACCTACGATTCCAACTGTCTTGAAGAAATCTGCGGTTCTTGCGCGATGAGGATCAACGGCAAAGCCCGCATGGCCTGCTCCGCCCTTGTCGATAATCTTGAACAGCCCATTCGCGTCGAACCGCTCTCGAAATTCCCCCTCGTCCGCGACCTCCAGGTTGACCGCTCGGTTCTCTTTGAAAACCTGATGGCCGTAAAAGCCTGGGTCCCCGTCGACGGCACCTACGATCTCGGCTCCGGCCCCCGCGTCTTTCCACAACAACAGGAAGCCAGCTACCCGCTCTCCAACTGCATCTCCTGCTGTTGCTGCATGGATGTTTGCCCGCAGTTCAACGAAACCACGGGCTTTGTTGGCGCGGCCACCATCGCCCAGGTCAAGCTTTTCAACGACCACCCCACTGGAAAAGTTTTCAAGGAAGACCGTCTCCGTGCCCTCGCCGGCGACGGCGGAATTCAGGAGTGCGGCTTCGCCCAAAACTGCGTCGATACCTGCCCCAAGCAGATTCCGCTAACCAACGCCATCTCCGACGTAGGCCGCGACGTACTCATCCAGAAGGCCAAAGACTTTTTGCGCGGATAACTCAGGTCGAATTTCGATACAGGTGCCCCAGGTCCGGATTCTCGGACCTGGGATCGCAAAAGCCCCCGTATGTTGCGCCCGATGTCCTGTATTTATTTAGACTCGGTGTTTTGCAGATAATTAACTCCCAGTGGCACACAATGTATTTAGCAAGCATCGCCCAGGGAGATCTATCGAATGTCAAACGTCAAAAGACAAATCGCGTGGCAAAAGAAAGGCAAAGAAATCTGGTCAGACTCTCAGGTACGCGCCCGGCCCGTACCTATCTTTACCCCACGGTGGATTCATGCTCGAAGTGGAACATTCCGTAAAGGGGGGAAGGTTGGTCTGCGGTTTCAAAATCTGTTGCACTTGGAATCTGAATGTGCCCACCCCCCGGGTCACTTTCTCTCCTTGTTCGCCAATATTACAGCCTAAATGATTGATTATAAAAGATAGTTGCATGAAAACGGCCTGCCAAGAATACGCAAAAAACGCTTGATTCCTGCCGTTTTCCGCCACAATCCACCGTTTCCATTATCCCGCGGAGCAACAAAACGCCTCTCCAGCGCCCAGCGCACGCGATAAAGGAAATTTTTCACCTTCTGCCCCAACATCGCTTATGCTGTTAACAATCCTTTCTTGCTTCGGCGAGCCACACACCATCACTCATGAATCCAGTCGCTTTGGCGGTTGACGATCTTCGGGAGCAGTATACGCGGGAGATGGCGCTCGTCCGCCAGACCTGCGAACGCACCGGCGATGGCACCGCCGCCATCCGCCGCCGCTCCGCCGTAGTCGACCGCATCCTCATTGAAATGTGGCGTCGCGCCTTCTCCGGCCAGCCCACGCAGAACATCTCCCTGCTGGCCCTGGGAGGCTACGGACGCAAAGATCTCTCCCCATACTCCGATATCGATGTGCTCTTCGCCTTCGCCGATGAAAAGACTGAAGAACAATCCGTTGAAGCCGTTCGCGCGATCATCCAGGGCATGTGGGACATCGGCCTCCGCGCCAGTCCCAGCTCCCGCACCATCAAGGAAGCCGGCCGCTTCGATCCCGACAATCTTGAATTCACGCTCGCCACGCTCGACCGCCGCTTCCTCGCCGGCCAGTTCCCTCTCTACCAACAGCTCCACCAAACAATCTTTCCTGGCCTGGTTCTGAGCGAGTGGAACACCATCACCCAGAAACTGGGCGAGATGGCTCGCGCCCGTCACGCCAAGTTCGGCAACACGATCTTTCATCTCGAGCCGAATATTAAGGATTGTCCCGGCGGCCTGCGCGACTACCATCTCGCTCTCTGGTTCGCCCTGCTCTTTCACCTCAAGGAGACCAAGGAGTGGCCCCGACAGCGCGGCGGCGTCTTCCAGAGCGCCCGCGGAGACGCTGAGTCCGCCTTCGACTTCCTCGCCGCAGTCCGCTGTTTCCTTCACTTCCGTCACGGCCGCGACGACAATATCCTCGACTGGCAATCTCAGGACGAAGCCGCCGCCAACTCCATCGGTCTTGAAACCCGCGGTACCGCAGATCCCGCTTACTGGATGCGGACCTACTATCGCCACGCCCGTATCGTCTATCGCCGCGCCGCGCTGCTAATGGAGCACCTGCCCGTCCCGGTCAGCTTCTATCGCCAGTTCCGCCGCCGTCGCACGCCCATCGCCGGCACTGACTTCCTCCTCGATCAGGGCCGCATCGACATTGCTCCCGGCGCACAGTTCAACGACACCGGCGCCATCCTGCGCATCTTTTCTCTGATGGCCACGCACGGCTACACTCTTTCCCAAGCCGCCGAAGACCGCATCACTGACGCTCTGCCGGCCCTTGCCATTCACATCCCTGAAGGCCCGTACCTGTGGAATGCCTTGCGCGAAGTGCTGCTCGGCCCGCACGCCGCACATGCTCTGAGGACCATGCACGCCCTCGGCGTTCTTGAAATGCTGATTCCTGAATTTCACGGCATCGACGCGCTGGTGATTCGAGACAGCTATCACCGCTACACCGTCGACGAGCACACTTTCCTTACCATCGACAACGTCCACGGCCTGCGCCAGCCCGCCCACGACTACGAACAACGCCTGGCTCAACTATTGCCGGAGATCGACCGCCTCGACCTCTTTTTGCTCGCACTGCTGCTTCACGACACCGGCAAAGCCCGCCGCACCGGCGAGCATGCCGGCCAGAGCGTCGAGCTGGCCGACGCTTTTTTGGCCCGGCTCGACTTCGACACCGAGGAGCGCGAATCCATCCTCAAGCTCATCCGCCTTCATCTGGAAATGTCCGCCGCGCTCCGCCGCGACATCTTCGACCTCGATAACGTACGAGGCTTCGCCGACAAAATCGGCAGTCCCACGCTCCTCAAGATGCTCACCCTGATGACCTACGCCGACATCAGAGCCGTCAACCCTGAAGCCCTCACTCCCTGGAAGGCGGAAAACCTGTGGCAGTTCTATATGTCCACCGCCAACTTCATGGACCGTTCCGTCGACGAGGTCCGCTACCGCGCCGCCATCGATCCCACCTTGCTCAACCGGCTCCGCTCCATGGTTCCAGCAGCCGAGTATGACGCGCTAGGGCAATTCCTTGAAGGCCTGCCGCAACGCTACCTGCAAACCCGGCTTCCCGAGCAGATCCGCAATCACTTCCAGATGGCTCTCAACCTCGACCAGGACAACGTCCAGCTCGATCTGCGTCCCAACCGCCAGCTCTTCGACCTGACCGTCATTACGCGCGACCGCACCCGCCTCTTTGCCGACGTAGCCGGCGCCCTGGCAGCCTGGGGTATGAACATCGTCAAGGCCGGCGCTTTCTCCAACGAGGCCGGCGTCATCGTCGACAGCTTTCACTTCACTGACGTCTTCCACACGCTGGAGCTCAACCCCAGCGAAAAGGACCGCTTCCTCGCCAATATCCACGACGTGGTGGCGCAGGAGGTTTCAGTCGAGCAGTTACTTGAAGCGCGCCGCCACATGGGCCGTCCCGCAAACCTCAAGGTTGAGGTGGCCACCCGCCTCCAGTTTGATTCCGAGTCCTCCACACACTCCACCCTGCTCCAGGTTGTCGCCCAGGACGTACCCGGCCTGCTCCGCCAGATCGCCCTTACCCTCAGTACCCACCAGTGCAATATCAAGGTAGCGCTCATCGACACCGAAGGCGAAACCGCTATCGATGTCTTCTACCTCACCAGCCACGGCTCCAAGCTCAACGAAGAAGCCCAGCAGTCCTTGGCCAAAGACCTCACTGCAGCCCTCGACTCCATGCGCGCACCTGTAGCCTGAATACGCAAACCGTTGCCGTTTGCGACCGCTGACTTTTATTTGGTTTTCCCGCCTTGCTCCACGCTGTAGAGTTGGAATTCTCGGATGGCTGCGGCATCAGTGCTGGAGAGGATGTTGAGGCGGACGCGGCTGGCGGTGGCAGGTGGAAATATATCGATCTTTTTGTGGCCGATGGACTGGCCTAATGCAACAGTCTTCCAGGCTTTACCGGCCCATACGTCAATGGAGTACTTCTGGATCCGTTGACCGTCATTGAGCCACTCCATGGTAAGTGCGCGATTGAAGGTGATAGGAGCGACCAAGTTGACTTCAAGACTGGAGTGGTGAGAACCTGCGGGAGCGGTCCAGAAGGTGTCGGGGTTGCCGTCGAGGGCTGCTGAAACCTCAGACGTTGCAGGCGTGTGCGTGAGCGCGAAGTTGTGAGCGTAGCGACTTCGCAGTGCCTTGCCAAACTCTTCAAGGCGTGCGACGTCGCTGTCGGGCAGGAGGCCGCGCCGGTCGGGCGCAAGGCCGAGCATCAACTGGGCACCACGGCCCACGGTTTCTTCGTAAGTGGTGAGCAGTTCGTCGAGGCTCTTGAGGGAGGCTTCATCGTTTGGATGCCAGAACCAGTGCCCGTAACGCAATGGAGTATCGGCCTCAACCGGTCGCCAGCGCAAATATCCGTGACGATCGATGACGTTCCAATTCTCGTACGGGACAAGACCGCTTTCATTGCCGACCCAGCGAGCATCGCCATATTCAAAAAGTCCGGTGTCTGCAAAGACTATGGTATTGGGCTGATAAGTTCGCAGAGTTTCAATGATCTTTTGAAAGTTATAAACGTGGCCGGCGCTGCCCGCACCGTCGAGCCAGAATTCAACCAGGTCGCCGTAATTTGTTGCAAGCTCCGTTAACTCGGCCTGGTAGTAATCGTCATAAGCGGCGGAGTTTTTGTATTTGGGTTCGTGACGATCCCAGGGAGAAAGATAGATTCCAAATTTGAGTCCGTATTTGCGGGCGGAGCGGGCCACCTCGCCTACTACATCACCTTTGCCGTCCTTCCAAGGGCTGGATTTGATGCTGTAGTCGGTTTGTCCTGTGGGCCAGAGGCAAAATCCGTCGTGATGTTTGGCAACAAGCACAACGTATTTTGCGCCGGAGTCGCGGATCGCCTTCATCCATTGATCGGGATCGAATTGAGTGGGGTTGAAGACCGCAGGGTCGGCAGTGCCGTCGCCCCATTCGCGGTCGAGGAAGGTGTTGGTGGAGAAATGGATGATGACGCCGAACTCAAGATCCTGCCAGTCAGCTTGTTGCGGTGAAGGTCTGACGTCGGAAAAGTTTTGAGCGGAGGATATGTACGCAAAGAGAAAGAAAGCAAAACATGCGATGAATGATCGATAACGAAAAATGTTCATCACTTACTCTCCAATTGGTGCGTTAGTGCTTCGCCTGAACGCGCTGGGGAAGGAATTTCCAGATCGTGGGATCTTCCTCTCCCAAGACCCATGAACAGAATCCCTGCAGACCATTTTTCTGGACGAGTTCGTACCGATCCTGAAAGGTGTGCAGATCGGTAAAAAAGATCCATTCGCGCATCTGGTCGCGGTAGAAGTAGAACCAGGCGCTGTGGTCTTCAGCGTCCCATTGGATCTTTCCGTTGTAGGCCTCGGCAAGCTGCAGTGCGTTGGGAGTGCCGATATAGTCAGCCGATGGATTCGGCTTCTCGCTGCTGGATTCGTTCTCCTTGATGGGCGCTCCGGTATACCAGTGATAGCCGTAGAAGGGAATGCCGAGAGAAAGCTTTTCTTTCGGAACAACCTTGAGTGCGTAGTTGAGATTCTCGACGGTCCAGTCCCAACCGGCGACAGGGCCGGGCTCGGTCCAGCGTGTATGTTGATCGTAGGTCATCAGGCAGACCAGATCGACGTATTTCGCTATGGCTGCAATATCGTAGGCGCCGCGCCAGTCAGTATAAATCCACTTCGCAAAGCCTCCGGACCCTGGATAACCGGGAGCATTGGGCACCGTGGCGATGGTCAGTTGCAGACCGGCTGTGTGCATGGCTTCCGCTGAAGTTTTTACCAGCTCCGTCAAAAGATCACGATCGGTCCAATCGATGTTTTCAAGATCAAGCTGGAAGCCGGTGTAGCCGTGAAGCTTTGACTCGCGGATCATCGCCTCATTCATCCGGGCTTGAGCGGCGGGATTTGATGCCAGCGTGTGGAACCCCTTCTTGTTGAAGAGAGCAACAATCGGCATGACGGGCAATTGTTCATCACCGGCACGATCGAGCACAATGAGGTTGGGAGCGCCGGTAACCAACCCGTTCTCGTCTACCTGGTACCAAGTCGGCACCAGCACGTCGATCTGTGAAGAATGCGCCAGAAAAGAACGTACAGAGTCAGGGTTGCTGGTCAGGTAAAAGAGCGCTATCGGCGCTGCCTGAACGCAGGAAGCAGATACAAGAGCAACGTAAAGCAAAGGGAGGAGTCGTTTGATCATGATTCTCCAATCTATATCTCGAAGGGATTTCCCTGCCCTGCCTGTTTCAAACAGCAATCACCTGCACGCCGTTGGCTTTGAATCCGGCGAGAGCTTCTGGCGCGATTCCTGAGTCGGTCACCAGAATGTCGATGTCGGTGACCGGGCATATGAGCACAGGACTTACCATGGCGATCTTGCTTGAATCGGCTACTATAATTACCTGCTTGGCCTGGCGGACCATGGCGCGAAAGACCGCGCCTTCATCCGGCTCAATGAGCGTAGCACCGCTCAGTACATCCACGCCGCAGGCGCCAATGAAGGCCTTATCAAGAAACACTCCGCTCAACGTCTCCATCGCCGCCGGGCCGGTGAGCGAGAACGCGCCGGCCCAGCGCATCGTCCCTCCGGTCAAAGTTACGTTCAAGGCAACCTGGGTATTAAGCTCCATGCCGATGTTCACTGCATTGGTGATGACGTGAATGCCGCTGCGATGACGGATGCAACGCGCCACCTGAGTCGTTGTGGTTCCAGATGTGAGTCCCACGGTTTCATGCTCGCGGATCAGTTCCGCGGCCGCAAAGCCAATGCGGCGCTTCTCTTCGGCAAAGCGTCCTTCGCGCTCCTGGAACGAAGAGTCAAAGCGGAAGGGCTCGTACTGCGTCTGTCCGGCAAGCTTGGCGCCGCCGTGAGTACGATGCACCAGCCCGCGCTGCTCAAGCCGTGTCAGGTCGCGGCGCACGCTGGCCGCCGAAGCACCAAGCTCCTCGGCTAATTCATCGACGGCAATATTGCCGTGGCGCAGCAAAGCCTGGAGGATGCTCTTGGCGCGTTGATCGGTCTTCATCGACATATGTTCGTTGAACTATATCCTTGCTTCTCTCAACATTTTACATGTGGCCGTATGAATTCATTTGCTCAGCGGCCCATGCGGAAACCGCACCTCAAGCGAGTTCCTTTACTGGCCGCTTGTGGTTCAGGCGCTCAAGAGCATTCACTAGCGCGCGCACGCTTGCTTCTCGCACGGTAAATCGTCGATATTCGCGGTTGCGGAGATCGCCCATCGCCACGCCCGGCTTGCGAAAACTAACTGGGCTGGGAAAAGCGGTTCGGGCGCTCGAATGGAACTCCGTGGCTCCGGTCGCCTGAGCCAATGCGGTAATTGTGGTGGGCGTGATGCCGCCGCCGGGCATGATGGAGATGCGTCCGTTGGCTGCCCGCACCATTCCGGCAAGTTCGTTGATGCCGCGAGTCACGTTCGGAGCACCGCCCGATGTGAGGATGCGGCACGCACCAGTCGCAATCACATCTTCCAGTGCTACGAGCAAATCCGGTGTCATGTCGATGGCGCGGTGAAAGGTGATGAGCAGAGGACGTGCAAGGTCGACCAGCTCACGCGTGCGCGCCACATCAACGCGCCCTTGCTGGTCCAACAGTCCGATGATAATGCCATCCGCTCCAAGCTGGCGTGCATGAGCGATCTCCTCGCGCATCACTTCAAACTCGAGATCGGTATAACAAAAGTCGCCGCCGCGCGGGCGAATCATGACATAGAGGCCGATGGCAATCCGGCGGCGAACCGAAGCGATCAATCCCGCGCCAGGGGTGATTCCCCCTTCCAGAAGATCGGAGCAGAGCTCAACGCGTTGCGCGCCACCGCGCTCGGCAGCGATCGCAGACTCAACCGAATCAACGCAGACTTCAAGATCCATAATGATTGTGTCCCATTCCCAAAAGTCCGGGCCCCCGCTGAAGATTGGGCCTTCAGGCGAGGACCCGTGGGTGAGCAAAAGCCACGAAATACGGGCCGCCCCGATCAGTTGCGGCAGCCCAGTTCGTCGGCTAGAAAGTATACTTCAAAGAGAACTGCAGGTGGCGCTCCTGAGATCGAGGGCCCTGAAGAGAAACATTACCAAAGAGCGCATCGGTGATTCCTGTATCCGGATTGCCGTAACTTACAATGTTGAAAGCGTTGAAGGCGTCGAAGCGGAAACCAATGGTCTGATCGCCGATAATGCGGAAGTCCTTGAACGCCGACAAATCGTCGTTGAGGTAACCAGGGCCTCGTACGGCGCCGTTGTGAGAGGTGCCAAAGACGTCGTTGGCAGGGACACCGAATGCGCAAACGCCATTGTCGACTCCCGCAGTGAGACACGGAGTCGCCGAAGGGTCAGTGCCGAACCAATTCTGATTGGTGCGGCCTACGACCTTCAGTTTGCGGTACTGGTTGACGCGGTTGGGTCCGTAGCTGTTGGAGTTGCTTGATCCGCCCAAAATGGTCTGCGGGAAGCCGGAGTAGGCGACGATAGCGGTGGAGAGTTTCCATCCGCCGATGACCTCATCCAAAGCGCGGTTGACCGAGGAGAAATACTCTTTGCCGCGCCCAAAGGGGAGCGCGTAGACAGCGGTACCGGAGAGGTTGTGCTTGATGTCGTAGCCGGCCGGTCCGTTGCTGGCGCCACTGTCGTAGTAGTTCTCGAAAGCTCCGGCACTGCCATAGCCGCTTACGTTCAAGGAGTAATTGCCCAGGCTGTTGGTCATGGCCTTGCCGTATGTATAGTTGACGGTATACTCCAGGCCATGATCGAGGCGCTGACGAAAGGTCGCCTGCAGCGCGTTGTAGTTCATCTTGGCGCGCGACTCGGTAATTAGGAGTCCGCCGTTGCCTCCTAAGCCCAGCCCGAAGTCAACGCCGGACGCACCAATATATGGACTGTTGTAGAACGGGGCCGAGGTCTGATCAGCATTGACGGTCAACTGGTTGACGTTGCCGTAATCTTCAATGTGCTGGCCCGACTCTCCAACGTATCCCGCTTGCAGTGAAGCCGTACGGGTGAGCGCGTATTCGACTGTGAGGTTATACTCCTGCACATACGCGGGCTGGATGTTCTGCGGATACGCGGTGTAGCCAAAGTTGGAACTGCTGTACTGAACAACAGCGCCGGTGAAGCCCTCCTCGGCGGTATTGGGTTGGATCACCGAAAATGGGACGTCCGTCGGGGAGGGTACCGAGAAGCCCGCTGCTTGGAGGAAGGGCGCAATGGCCGTCAGGCGCTGATTGAACGAGTTGCCTTCAAAGAAGCTGGTGGCGCCGTAACCGCCGCGGACGACTGCGCGATCGGTGAATTGATACGCAAACCCTACGTGCGGCATCCATTGCCGGTAATTCGGCTGATAGCAGGCTCTGGTGGGACAGATGCCTGCTTCCGTTAGGCCGTTAGCTGGATTCAAGGCGGCTGCGGGAATGTGATCCGCGTACATAATCTGCCCCGTGGCCAGGTTGATGTTTCCCGTTCTGTTCTGCTCTTCGATCCAGGGTTCGTCGAATTCGTAGCGGATACCGAAGATCAACGTGAGGTTGGCGCGGATTTTGTAGTTGTCCTGGGCAAAACCTGCAACACGCCATTGGCGTTGTCCAACGTTGACACTGGATAGGGTTACCCCCCCGGACTGTACGCGGTCGAGCACAAAATCCGCCGGACCGTAACCGCCGGAGCCGTTGCCGTTCGAGGTGAAATTGCCGGTATAGTTCAGCGAACCCAGATAGCCATCGTTGTTTCCTGTGGGGTAGTTGTTCTGGTAGCGGCGCGCATCCATGCCCGCGCTAAGGAAGTGCCGGCCACGCTGCCAGGTCAGGTTGTCAACGTAGCTGTAGGTGTTGTCGATAACGCCGCCATTGTAAGCCGTCGTTCCCACGTCGCTGATGTTGGCGTTAAAACCCTGGTTGGTGAAGCCGTTAAACCTCTGGTTGGGGAAGCTGATTCCAACCTTGGCATTACCGGAAGTTCCAAATTGGCCAGTTGTATCGACGGGAAATCCCTGATTCCAGTCCGTCCGCGTAAATCCGATTCGCGCCGAATTCACTAAGGACGGCGAAAATGTATGTACCCAGTTTGCGCCCGTAATCCACGTGGGGTACAGATTGACTCCCGGAAAGCTGATGGCCAAAACCGCGACTGATCCGTCATAGGCGTGGGAAACCGAATAGAACCCCGTGAATTTATCCGCCGCGCGCGGGTCATATTCAATTTTTACATCGCCCTGGTTGTTGCCTTTATAACTGGGATTTAGGGCCTCATAATTGTTGGCCCCGATTCCATCCGTGGGGGGGACGCACTTGCCGCCGACGGGAGTGACAGGATTATCGCCGCCGCAATCCGGGTAGAACTGCGGATTAGCAAAGAGAAATTTGGCAACCGGATTGACAATCGGAACGCCCACATTGCCGCCATAAGGAGCAAAAGGGGTGACTGGGTTCAGAGGGTCGTAGAGCTGAATAGGAGTTGTCGGCGCGGTAAGCAGAACCGAGAAATCGCCGTGCTGCATGGCGTCCGGAATTACGCTTGCGGTGTTCAACCCTCCGACGTGCCAGCGCGCTCCCAGGTAATCGCCGAAGAAGAATAATTTGTTATGCAGGATGGGACCGCCGACGGTGCCCCCGAACTGGCTAAATGAATACGGGCTGGTTGGAAGGTTTTCATAGCCATGCGCGTAGGAGTTCGCGTCAAACCGCCAATCCTGCACGAAGCCGTAAGCCGAGCCGTGGAACTGGTTGGTTCCGCTCTTGAGCACGCTAACCACGCCGGCGCCATTTACGTTACCGAAGTCGGTGGGTGAGTCCGCGGTAATCACCTTGATCTCCTCGAGAGCTGCCGGAGCCGGGCTGTAGGAGATCAGGTTGTTATAGGTTTCGTTCATGTCGATGCCTTCAAGCGTGTAGTTGTTCGCCTGGGCACGATTGCCATTGAAGTTGGGCGTGTCAGAGTTATAAGTGCTGCGTTCGAAGCTCGTCTGGCCAGAGGTTCCGTAGGTGGTCACCGCGCCAGGCATATACAAGGTCACGGCGGAGAAATCCTGGCCGTTCAAGGGGAAATTCTCGATCGTGTTGGCGGTAAATGTGCTGGCCAACGTGGTGTCGGTGGTGTCCAGGATGGGCGACGCAGCCGAGACGTTCACGGTCGTCGCAGAACTCCCCACCGTCAGCTTGATATTGAAGTTCGCAGTCTGCAGGACCTCCAAAACAAAGGGAGGGAGGGTCTCCGTATTGAATCCGTTTGCCCGCACAGTGACCTGATAATGTCCGATGGGCAAGAATAGGATGTGGTAGAGTCCGGTCGAATTGGTGTCAGTTCCGGAATCCACGCCCGTGTCGAGATTGTGGGCGCTAACATGAGCGCCGGAGATGAATGCGCCACTGGGGTCTGTGACTACACCGGTGATCGACCCGGTCACAGTCTGCCCGATTGCAATGGATATGCCCACCGTCAAGGTAAGCACACATCCAAAAACTAGTCTGAGAAAATTCTTATTCATAGGGCCTCGCTTTTTCGTAGAGTGTGATGCTGTGTGATCTCGGCAGTGTGTGGTCTCGGCATGAGGTGATTGAGATCAACTCTATGCAGAGATAAGAGTGTGACCTTCGAATATGCCGGCCAACAAATTAGAACCGTGCATAGTGCGCGTCAAAACCGGATTGCGCACCTCCTTGCTGCAAATTTCTCTTCCTTAAAAACCTCTGCTGGAATTCCCGGAGCTGCTTCAATCCCGTTGCGCTGGTAGTTTTGCGCAGTTCCTTTTCGAGGCCGCACAAGTACCGGGAATCAATACGAACAAAATAGTAGCTCGATTTTGGTTATATGGTCAAGACTTTTGTGCATATGGATACATAATTGGGGCTGCAAAGCTAATATGGAGAATATACGACGAATATTTGCCGCGTCGGGCCTCACGCGAGCTTTTGTCTTTGCGCGGCATTCCCTTGTTCATAATTTCGAAGACGACTCATGCGGATGCGGAATGGTTGACTCGAGGTGGGGCGTGCGCCTGGCTTCTTCAAATCATCCGGCAGGTTGGGTAATGATTTGCTTTATTCAACAGCGAATCGCTAACCTGGCGATTCAAGACTACAAGCAACATCGCACCGTTCATCCCTGGCTTGTGTGCCGGGGTGAACGGTGCGATCTTTGCTGCCTCTAAATATCTCTAATCTATTTTCAGCTTCGCGATTACTCTATGTTTAGAACACTATGAACAAGAAGAGGAATACAAAAGTAACTACGGAAAGCACCTTGGATGAGAAACGGGCGCACACTAGGGCAAAAGCGGACAAGGACTTGCGGGCTGACATCGTGCTCCTCTTGGTTCGCAATTAGCGACGACTAAATTGTTTAGTTTTAAGTCGGGAGGAATCGTACTCTCAATCTCAATGCATTGTCAAGATTCTCTAATAAGGAAAGGCTCGATTACCGATAGGAGCAACTGACTGATTACTATTGAGGATCGATACATTATTTACCTATCGAGATGTGAAGCATTATATCGCTGATATCAGATTTCTTAAATGCAGATGCCTTCTGCGGGAGTCGGCCGAAACTTCAGGGGCGATAGTAATCATTTATCCCGCTGTTCTACCTCGAGAAGATTGGTTTCGCTCCTGTGTATAAAATCGTTTCCCTGTTTCATTTTTCTTCGATGATGGCCAGATCCCATGGGGCCAGTATTAAGGAGACAGATTTGTCCACCGATTTTCCATCGAGAAGATTGGTTCCAGCAGCGTAGGTATACCTCAGTTTCGCTTCCGTACTCCCGTAGTTGAAGTAGTAGTGCAATTGTTTACTGAATCGATTAATACCATGCTGCACGTGGACCCCTGCAGGGAGTTGCTGATCGGGTCCGGTCAGGCCGAGCTTATCAAGGGTTCTGTGCAGCACGGCGGTTTGCAGCTGGTCAGAGAGATAAGTCCCCTCGTAGAGCAGGGTTCCTGCGCCGTACTCGTTTTCAGTGATGGCCGGCCACTTCCCGAAGAATGGATGGTCGTAGTACGCGATGGCTTTGGCGTGCTCTGGAATGAGGAATTCAGCCCAGTACGAAACAAGATTGGCGTTTTCAGCTCCCATGTGGAAGGGATCGCCTTTGAGTGCCAGCGGGTGCTCGAGATTTGAAAATTCCTGGTAGCTGAAGCCGGCGGCTTCACGCAAGGGGCCGGGAGCGCGCACCCAGCGGACGGCTGAATTTTCATTGGCGAATCCACTTTTGAAAGTCATCACTACGTGGCCGCCATTTTTAACGTAATCAGAGATGCGTTGGAGAAGGGCGTCGTCGGAGATGTAGAGCGTGGGAACGATCAGCAGTTTGTACGCGGAGAAATCTTGCGTAGTGGGAAAAACGAAATCGCAGCCGATGTTTAGGTCGTAGAGGGAGCGGTGAATCTGCTCGACCAGCGATGCATAGTCGGCCTTGGGTGGGGCACCGCTCCACTGTCCTCCTGAAGAGGTAAACGGCATGAAGCTGATGGCATTGCTGGAGTCGCGGCTCCACAGGATGGCGACCTGGTTGTGAATCTGGAGGTCGACCAGGTGAGGGCCAATCCTCTGTAACTCATGCGCGGTACGGCTGATCTCGGCGTAAGCGCGACCGGGTTCGAGATCGTGCCCCAGCACGCCCTTCCAGTAAGTCTCCTGGTTAGCCGCAATCGAGGCCCAATGCCAATACTCGACCATGTTGGCGCCGTTGGAGAGATGGGTATAAACATCTTCGCGGAGTTGCCCGTCGTAGGGCGGAAACTGAAATGCAGAGCTCCAATCGGTAGTTTGGGCGTTGGTCTCGGAAACCAGAAAGTTGGAGTGCTTGATAGAACGGGTAAAGTCTTCCTGAGCGGACTGGTTATAACCGTCGTAATGGTCCTGAGTGCCGTGGTAGTTGTTGACGTCCGTAATATCAAGAGCTTCGGCTATGGCCTCTTCGTTGACGTCGCGCTTCATCACGCCGCCGTAGTCGGTGGTGACGAACTGGCGGGGCGAGGCGCATTCGCGAACCAGTGCTGACTGCCAATGAAGAAAATCTGTAACGCGCATCTGGCTCCAACGAGTCCACTCCAGCTTATAGCCGGTGCTTTGGGCGCCGTCGCGGGTGGGAAGATCTTCCCATGTGTGCAGGTTTTCGCCCCAGTAGTTGAGGAACCAGGCCTTGCTGAGAGCTTCGGGAGTGACGAACTTCTTTTCAAGATAATGCTGGAAACCGATAAAGACGTCGGGATTCACGGCGTCGTAACTGGATGTTTCATTGTCGAGCTGCCAACCGATAACGGTGGGATTGTCTTTGTAATGGGCGACGATGTGGCGGATGAGGCGCTCGGCGTAGAAGCGGTAGGAGGGGGAATCGGTATCCATATTCTGGCGCATACCGTAGGAGTTCTTATGGCCGTCAGCGTAAACCGCCAGGATCTCAGGGTGCTGGCGGGCCATCCAAGCCGGAATGGAATAAGTGGGCGTGCCGAGGATGACTTTGATGCCGGCCTTGCCCATAGCGTCGACGACCCGGTCCATCCACGCGTACTCGAATTGGCCGTCTTCTGGTTCCCACAGGCTCCATGTGGATTCGCCCATGCGAACCACATTCAGGCCTGCATCATGCATCAGGGCGACGTCCTTGTCCAGCCGGTCATACGGCATGTATTCGTGGTAGTAGGATGCGCCATAGAGGATTGTGGGGAAATCAAGATCCGGCGTGGTTGGCGACTGGTGGCTGGCTTGTTGTCCACTGGCCGCGAACCCTACCAGCATGGTTGCCATTGCCAGCAGTCCAAATAGTTTTTTGTGAATTAGCCGCATAATCCGCCCTCTTTTCGGTTGAACAAACAAGTCTAAATCAAGAGGACTGCGGCGGACATTTTTTGCAGATGATTCCATTCTACCCGAGCAGTAGGTTGAGATAGCTACTGGTAATTTCCAATTAAGACAAAAGGCGCCCAGTAAAACGGATGCGAATAACCAGCCTGATGCGCCGCTGCTGTTGTATCCTGACGGGTTTGAAAACCTCGTTCGCCGGTTCCATTCGGCGCCGTAGCGGTACCGCGCAAGAGCGCCAACTGCGCCTGGCGCAATGCCTCCGCTTTGCCGTCGGCGGGATGCTTCACCCATCGGGAGTAGAAGTCGCTCATCAGCCGGCTGGTGCTGGCATCGTTTACGTCCCACATCGTTGCCAGTACCGCCTCCGCATCCTTTTGCTGTGCGATCATGCCTAGGCTGTCCATCTCCAGTCCGTCTCTGGATTTGTAGTCTTTGGCGGTGCTGCACGCCGAGAGGGTAAGAAGGTGCGTTCCGCGAAAAGCTACCGTGGAATTTTCCATATCAGAGAGATTCCACTCAAACCCCTTTGCATCTGCGGCATCTTCTCCGCCCATCATCAGGTACGGCTCCTCACCTTTGCCCGTCTCCACCACAAAGTGGCTGGCAATATGCACCACAGAAAAACTCTTGCCGGGTCCAAGCTGGGTCCTCAAAGTAGCCAGAGTGAATTGATCGTTGGGCAACAACTTGCCTTCCATGGGGCCGTGCGAGTCAGGCACATCGGAATCGTGCACCACGGAATTCAACTCCGACATAACGCCGGGGAGCGCAGGCAGACCGCCATAACTCCGGGACAGTCCCATAGCCAGCACGCTTGAGTTGGCCCCGTTGATCAACGGCGACTCCGCCATATGGCCATAACTCTCCGGAGTAAAGAGTACGTTGTTGAAGCGCTCCAACATATATTGATGGCCGTCGTAGAGAGCGGCCATCGGCAGATAACGCAAAGCATCGTCCAATGACCACAGCAGCGTGGGCACAACGCTCTGCCCCGCGGATGACGCCTCCAGCGGTTTCAACTCAGCTTCAATAGGAGTCACGATCATTCCATATAGTTCCTCGAGATGCGGCCTGGAATCGGTGGTGCGCGAATCCAGAGCCCCAAGCACCTCAAAAGCTTTACTGCGCAACTCGGCCGAGGTGGCCTTCAGTTGGTATTTTCTTCGAGTCTTAGCGGTGACCACAATCGCGTAGGCATGATTCTCGCCTAGCAGCAGACGGATGCCCAACACACGGGGTCCCAGTTTAGCCAGCGTGCTCTGCAAATAGCTTTGCGTTAAGCCTTCGCCTGTTGGGGAGCCGTTGTCTTTACCGGTGTCGGGCTTCTGTATCAGCTCCGGATCGACGGTGTTTTTGAAGTAGGAAAAGATCTCCGCGATTCCCTGCTGAATGGTTGCGCTCAATATCTTCATTTGCGCGTCTTCCGCAGAGGTTCGCGACGTTTTGGCCTGCAAGGCGGCATATTCAAGACTGAGCTTTTCGAGATCCAGCGCCTTCATCTCCGGAACGCCCAACTCGCTCTCCGCCTTCTGCTGTCCCGCAGTCAGATTCAAAGGCTCGACTTTGGCTTTGCCGCCCTGTGCCGTGGCGCGCACAATATCTTTCAACTCCTGTTCCTTGAGGAGATCGAGAACTTGTTCAGCTTCGCCCAGACGGTCAGTTTCCACAAGCAACTCCGCCAACTGGCGATAGGTATAAGATTTCGACTGCGCAAATACTGCTTGCAGATCCTTATCAAGGTCGGAGATGTCTCTGCGAATTTTCTGGTAAGAGTTGACCGCCTCAGTACCGAACAGGATTGCTTCTTCGGGACGATGCTCGTCGCGGAAGCCGATCATCAGCGCAGTCTCAATGCCGCCTTCAATATCGGGATCTCCCGCAGCTTTGGCTAAATATAGTGCGGCCAGCGAGTTTGGAAAAGCATATTGCGGCTGATCCAGAGCGTGATAAACCTTGCTGATGCTGCTCAAGGCGAAAGCTTCGCCGCGATGGTCCTGCACTTCGCGCCAGATTAGCAAAGCCTGGTAGTTCGCTTCCAGAGCCTTTTCCTTCTCCCCGAAATCCAACTCGTCTCTACCTATATTGTTGAGCGTGGCAGCTTCACCGCGGCGATTCCCTGCTTCGCGCCAGATGGGCAAGGCCTGGTTATAGAAATCCAGAGCTTCCTTTTTCTTGCCAATTTCTTCATTGATCCTGCCAATGTCATTGAGCGCCAGCGCCTCGCCACTGCGATTTCCTACCTCACGCCAGATAGGCAACGCCTGGTCGTAATTGTCCAGCGCCTGCTGTTTCTGTCCCAGATCGGAATAGACTCTTCCCATATAGTTCAAAGTGCTTGCTTCACCCTGACGGTTGCCGGTTTCGCGCCAGATTGCGAGCGCTTGCTTGTAGGATTCCAGCGCCTTCTGCTTCTTACCCACATCGGCATATGCCTTAGCCATATTATTCAGAGTCAATGCCTCGCCGCTGCGCTCTACGGTTTCACGCCACACCGGCAACGCCTGGTTGAAAAAATCCAGTGCTTTTAGTCCCTGCCCCATATCGGAGTAAGCTGTTCCGAGATTGTCGAGGGTACTCGCCTCGCCGTTGCGATTATGAACTTCACGCCAGATAGGCAACGCCTGGTTCAGAGTATCGAGCGCCTTCTCCCGCTGGCCCAGGTCGTTATAAACTCTGCCCATATTGTTAAGGGTGGCCGCTTCGCCCTGACGGTTGCCCAATTCGCGCCAAACAGGCAGAATTTGGTTGAACAGATCCATCGCCTTCTGTTCCTGCCCCAGATCCGTGTAGACCCTGCCAATCAGGTTCTGCGTCAGTGCTATTGAACCGCGGGCGCCGGCGGCTTGTTCAATCTGCAATGCCTGGTTCAGGTCGTCCAGCGACTTTTGTGTCTCGCCAGCCTGCCGGTACAAAGAGCCAAGAGTATTCAGCTCGATTGCTTCGTCTCTTTTGCTGTTCGTGGCGCGCGCCTGGGCAAGCTTCTGCTCGTGCTGGGTAATTTGGGTCCGCAATGTGGAAGTCTGCGCGGCAGCGAACGTTCCAGTCAAGAAAAGGAACAATACGGATAGAGCGGTAATGGACTGCTTCACTTTCACTTTCATCTGCACTCCGTACCAACATCCCGAATGAATATCCCATTCAGTTGTCTATTATGCTGACGTTACTTAACTACGAAGGTTGCATTGAATGCAAAATGCATCATTTGTTCATACCAGGGTGCTTTGACCATCTTCGGAACTGCTGCCATCAAACCAACATCTACAAGGCTAAGACGCGGCTCAGATTTGGAACTTCATCGATTTTCTCGTATCTTATATCTGAGGTGTGCCATGGCTAACCTATTGCCGGCCGGAACTCCGGCGCCGGATTTCACTCTAAACGTTACGCCCGACCAAAAGCTATCCCTGAGTGAGTTACGGGGAAAGCCAGTTATTCTTGCATTTTATCCCGCTGACTGGAGCCCGGTCTGCGGTGACCAGATGGCTCTTTACAACGAAGTGCTGCCCGAGTTTCAGAAGTTTGGAGCGGAGTTGATTGGAGTATCGGTCGATGGCGTCTGGTGCCACGAAGCTTTCGCTTTGGATCGGCATCTTCATTTCCCGCTAGCGGCGGACTTCGAACCAAAGGGCGCGGTCGCCAAGTCTTACGGAGCCTATCGGACTGCGGGTGGGGTCAGCGAGCGGGCCCTTTTTGTGATTGACCGGGATGGCGTGATCGCCTGGAGTTACTGCTCACCGATCGCTATCAATCCCGGAGCCGACGGGATCTTGCAAGCTCTTGAAAATCTTCCCAAATAGGAGAAATCCATGAGCAAGCTTTTTGTTGCAGTCACAGAGACTGACCACATTCAAGGGGAACTAGCGGCAGAATTCAATCTGGTCGAGTACGGCGATTATCAATGCCCGCACTGCAGAATGGCGTATCCAATCGTCAAGAGGCTTCAGAAGCACTTCGGAGAACGGCTCTCTTTTGTTTTCCGTAACTTCCCTCTCGGCCAGATGCATCCGTGGGCGGAATCTGCGGCTGAAGTTGCGGAGTTTGCCGGGGCTTATCGCAAGTATTGGGAAATGCACGACCAGCTTTTTGAAAATCAGCAAAATTTGGGCAATGCCCTCTTTCTGAAACTGACCGAGGCGCTTGACCTCCCCCCATCGGATTTGCAAGCCGCCCTCTCAGAGCAGATTTACCGTGCCCGCGTACGAGCCGACTTTGCGGGAGGGGTGCGCAGCGGCGTGAACGGAACTCCGACGTTCTTCATCAACGGTCAGCGTCACGACGGAACCTACGACTATGAATCCCTCGGCGAGGCGATTGAGCACGCAACGAAACTGCATAGTCTCAAAAAGTAGTCGCCGGATTAATGGCGGAAGTGCGAGAAAAGATACAAGATCGCCGACAGCACGATGCTGATCAGAGTGCATGTGCCAAGAGGAAAGTAAACTGAAAAGCTTTTGCCTTTATAGGCAAAATCCCCCGGCAAACGTCCCAGAGGCATGCCGATGCGTTTCCCCAGCAGCAAGACTGCTCCGATAGCGGCGAGCAGGAGCCCGAGGCCGAGAAACATTTTCCCAAATTCGTTCATTGATAGCCCTTGATTGCCAATCCAACATGAATACCGTGGATTGGCATACGCAAGAAATCGGTTGCAGTTTCCAACGCAGGAGGATCGATGCGGATCTTCACTTTAATCGCCGGCATTATTTGCCTGGTTGCCGTGCTGTTCGATGCCTTCCAGACCATTATTTTGCCGCGCCGGGCCACGGGCCGATTCCGGATCACCCGCATGTTCTATATTGCCACTTGGCTGCCCTGGAGATTTTTCGCCAAACGAATCCGCCATCTCCGCAGACGAGAAACGGCCTTCAGCTACTACGGACCTCTGTCGCTGATTTTTCTCCTCATGTTTTGGGCCGCCGGGATGGTACTGGGTTTTGCGCTGGTTTTTTATGCACTGGGAAGCCCCTTCAACGACCCTGCTCAGGGACCGGGCTTTCGATCCGATCTCTACGTGAGCGGGACTACGATCTTTACACTTGGCCTGGGCGACGTAACACCGCACGGTGGTTGGGAGCGCGAGCTCATCATTCTGGAAGCGGGCACGGGGCTGGGTTTTCTGGCTGTCGTGATGGGGTATTTCCCAGTCCTCTACGCTGCGTTTTCGCGTCGAGAGGTAAGCATTTCTTTGCTGGACGCGCGGGCGGGGTCGCCACCGACGGCTGCGGAGTTGTTGCATCGCCATTCCTACGAGGGCGGCGACAGCGCCCTTTCGCTGCTACTGGTGGAGTGGGAACGCTGGTCGGCGGAACTCCTGGAGAGCCACATCTCTTATCCGCTGCTCTGCTACTTCCGTTCGCAACACACCAATCAGAGCTGGATCAGCGCCCTGACGGCGGTGCTGGATACATCGGCGCTGCTGATTGCCGGCGTGCGAGGGCACGAAGCACGCCAGGCCCAGTTGACCTTTGCCATGGCGCGCCATGCTCTAGTCGACTTATCGCAGATCTTCTCACTAACTCCAATCAGCGACGCTCCGAACCGGCTCCCCCGAGAGCAATATGAAAAGCTCTACCAACTGCTCTGCCAGAGCGGCGTCAGCGTATGCCGCGACAGTCTCTCCTACGAAAGGCTGCAAGATATGCGCGCCCTGTATGAAGGCTATGCACTGACGCTGAGCAAACACCTTTACATGCCGTTGCCGCCGTGGATTTCTGACCAGCTGCACAAGGACAACTGGCTGACCGTAGCCAGATTGCGCGCCCAGACCGAGGCTGCCTACTTGCCTGACACTGTGGCACAAACCGATGCTGGAGCGCAGACGATCGCTTCCCTGCTGGACGATCATCACGAATTTTGAGCCAATCGACGGCTGCTACTTCTGAGACTCTTTTTATCCGGTTCCCGGGTTGCAAACCGGTGTAGACTATGTTCGCATCTTGAAAGCGAGAACAGGATGCCCAATCAAAATCCAATCAAAAATCCAATCAAAAGAGAGGACCCTATGTGCAAAGGACTTTCTGCGATGGGAACGACGATCGGACTGTTGTTCACCACGCTCGCCATCGCTGTCAATGCCTCTGTTTACTCCCAGACAACTAACGCTTCCAACCAATACCAGATCGGGACGTCGCTCGAAGCGACGGCCGATCCGCCGGTGCCTCGCCCCCATACAAAACCTTGCGTAGTGACGCTGCTTTCCAACCAGGCATTTGAGAATTTCAACAGCGCCCCTTTCAGCTATTCCCCACCGTCAGCCTGCCCCGGGCCATGGTCGAAGGTGGTGTTTGAGGGCGACTTTTCCATCCAGGCAGGAGTGCAGTACGACCGCACCGCCGAGGTCTTCCTGGGCAACGTGGACCTCTACTTCGGCACCACAGCCGAGCCGCTGCAGAGTGTAACCGATACGTGGCATGTGGAGCGCGATGTTACGGATTACAGCGCACTTTTCACAACCGCGCAAACGGGATTCGCCAGCCTGGGCAATCTGATTGAGCCCGGCTTGAATTCAATTATTTTTGGAACCTTCACGCTGGAGTTCTACCCGGCGAATTTTGAGAACCCGGCACCGAAAACTGCGGATGCTGTGCTGCCGATCCCCGACAATTCCAATGGCACCTTCGCGATCGACTCGAGCTCGCCGGAACTGACTCAGACTTTTACCTTGCCCACGAATATTGAGGGCGCCTACCTGGACGTATTCGCGCAAAGTCAAAACCAGGAAGAGCAATGGTTCCTTTGCGTGCCGGATAGCCTGGCTTCAACGCTGGGGGATTGTCACAATACGTCGTTCCGCGAAGTGGAGATCAGCATCGACGGCATCCCAGCAGGTGTGGCTCCGGTTTATCCCTGGATCTACACGGGCGGGATCGACCCTTATCTTTGGATCCCGATTCCCGGAGTGCAGACGCTCAACTTCAAGCCCTATCGGGTCGATCTGACACCCTTCGCCGGATTGCTGAGCAATGGTCAACAGCACACCATCGGCGTTAGCGTTTACAACGCTTATGAATACTTCAGCTCGGATGCCGTGCTGCTGCTATTCCAAGACCACGGCAGCACGAATGTTACCGGCGAAGTTACAAGCAATACGCTGACCGCTCCCAAACCAACTGTCGTGAACACCGTGTCGTTCAACTCCAGCGGCGTTGGGTCAGGCACTATTACGATTACCAACTCGCACAATTTCACGATAGAAGGGTATGTGAATACATCGCATGGCCGCGTGGCTACCACTGTGGATGAGGCCGTGAACTTCAGCAATGTAACCTACGTCGCGCTCACGGCCAGCAACGAGGAAATTCAGAACGAGGTGCAGAGCTCGACCGTGGACGCGAAGACGACAACGAGAGATGGCTTCCTGTTTGACACCAGGGAGACCCACTTCTCGTATCCGTTCACGATCAACCTGTCGGATGCCTTCCTATCGAACGGCGACGTTCCTCAAGTTACCTCGATCAACCAGCAATTTGAGAAGACCGAGCTCGATACTCTGGAAGGATTTTTCCCCGTGTTTCAGTCGAGCGAGAGGAATGAAGTGACGACTCAGGACTCTACCGAGTTTGTGTTTGCAAATGGAGGGTATTCTCTTGGGCCAAGCACAGGGCAGAGCAGCAGTCAGACTTACACCTACCACGATTCGCGCGGCGACTGTTACAGCCGTACGCTGAGCGCGGCAGATCTGCTGCTGACCAATGTGGAGAACGGGCACGGGTGCTGGTAATTTTGAAACGGATGAACTCAATGTCACGGCGCAAGTTACTGTTTACTGCAAATGGCTGGGTTTCCCAGGTCTCGATGTTGAGACCTGGGAAACCCTGAAATCATGCAATCGGAATAATTCATTTTTGCTTAACCCGGAAACGCAGCCGGACGGGGAATGTCCCCAGGTGTGTAGTCCATTGCGCCCACCATCAAGCTCAACGTCAGACTAGCTAGTGGTTCGTCTTGTTCTTCTGCTCCCACCGCTTCACCAGCACCACGATGATTAGGCACAGGACGAGCGCTCGCACAGGATAGAGCATCGCTAGGTAATCGTAACTACCCGTAGCGTCGATGAACACTCCGATGAGCGCAGCAACTGCATTAATGCTCCACGTTTCGACAGGTTCGGGCGACTGACCGAGCCTCCATCGCCAAACGCTTTCAATCGTGGGGAAGTATGCGACCACCATGACCACCTGGAATCCCGCAAAACCGACCCATGCAGTCTTCGTGATCACCCAGGCCGCCAGGGTGATGCATGAAATCACCAGACACAGTTGCTCATTCCTGGTGAAGAGGATTTTCCCACCTCGCTGCACGATAAAAAGCGCCACCAGAATGAAGGTAACCACGATGCCGTCTGTCACATTAAGCGCGGCCTTCACGATGCTGTGGTCGTGCGAGGCAAAGTATGCAGTCAAACTCATGACGACGCCGATCTCAAAGATCAGCCACGTCGCGATCCGCGGAAAAGTTTCCTTACGAATCAGTTTCGTGCAATAGCGAGCGCCCACCCAGAGATCCAGCAGGGCCACCACGCTTGCTGCGTAGATTGACGGCGTCACCTATTTGAACGCTTCCTTTCGGCTCGGCGCTTCCTGTAGCGGAAATCAAGTTCTGGGCTGTTTACCCCTGCCGAATACCGGGTTTTAGTGAATCCCTCTCAGCGGGTTTAGGACAATCGTAGGGACAGTTCGGAGGCGAAGTCAAGATTGTGCGGGAATTATGCGGACACAATTTGCCTCCTCAGGTAGGACTCTATTTGCCTTTATTATCAATGCTTAGCTAAAGAAGCCCTCCATAAATGCCCACAATTATGCCCACTTTTGAGCGTCCTTGCGGACGCTCATGCCGCCCTGCGTTCGGCGTCTATCTGCGATTGAATCCACTCGTCAATTTCTGACTCCACCCAAAACGCGCCTTCCCCGCCACCGGGATGAATCTGCTTGGAGAACTTCCCTGCGGAGATCACGTCGTAGAGTTGCGAGCGCGAGACCGGAATGCGCTCAAGTACACCTTCGATCTTGAGCAACCTCTTCGGCGGTCTCGAAGTCCTGCACGGGCGCCTGTGCGAAGGCGGTCAGGACGCAACTCTGGAGCAGAGTGAGCAGGAATTCTATGCCCAAAGGCAAAGACGATTGAGTAGAGAGGCATTCTGATTTCCTCATGACCGGGAAGGGTACCTCGTTTGCCCTTCGGGTGTATACCAGAGGTTTTTTTATAGGCTTCAACCGCGCAAATTCTGCTGCCCTTAAACGCCTTTAGCTCTGCTTCCGGCGGGTGCGCTGGGGACTGGGCGGACAGGTTGATTCGCGAATCACCAATTCCGGCAGAATCGATACCGCATTCGGAATTGTTGCCTCCCCGCGAATCCGCTGCAACAGGATGCGCGCGGCCGTCAGACCCATTTGCTTCAGCGGTTGGCGAATGGTCGTCAGTCTGGGGTTGTGGTATGAAGCGCTCTGGATATCGTCGAAGCCCACCACTGAAATGTCTTCGGGAACTCGCAGGCCATGGTCCATAAAGGCACGGATTGCACCGATAGCGGCCAGATCGTCAAAGCAGACCAGGGCGGTGAATGGAGCGCCGCCCGCAAGCAACTCGCTCGCCGGACCATAGCCTAGCTCCGGCGTGGAGACCAGTACCCTCAATTGCATGGTCAGCTCGGGAGGAATCTTCAGCTTGAGATCCCGCGCCACGGTCATCAGACACTCCCAGCGGTTGTCGGCGTCGGAGCTGCGGCTGTCCCCGCGCATGAAGGCAATTTTGCGGTGCCCCAATTGAAAAAGGTGCCGCAATGTTAACTCTGCCGCCCGCCGTTGATCCAGCACGACATCGGTGATGCCCGCGATCTTGCTATGCCCGGCCACCGACACCACTGGCAACTTTATGCTGTGCTCCATCACCGTGTCGATCAGAATGAATCCTTCCACAGAGCGGTCCATCAGCAGACTCGAGTACTCCTCGATCAGGTCGGGCTTTCGCCGATGGCTTGCGGTCAGATAGAAATACCCTTCCTCTATGAGGAACTCTTCCACGCCGGCCAGTACCTGTGTGGCATAGCTGTCGCTCAATTCCGGCACCAGCACACCCACCGAAAAGGATTGCCGCTTGCGCAGCGATCGCGCATAAAAGCTGGGCCGGTAGCCAAATCTGGCTGCCGCCTCCTTTACTCGGTCACGGGTCTCTTGCGGAATCGAGTGCACACCGGGAGCGTTGTTCAGCACCAGCGATATGGTGGCTGGTGACAAGTTTAGATATTCGCCCAGCGTGCGCAGGCCAATGGGTTGCCCGGGTGCCGGAACGATCCCTGATTTAACTTGTTTGGGCATACACTCCAGTTGTATCACTTTTGCGATTCAATAGGAGGATTACTGTGGCTAGCCAGCGCTGTTGCCGATGCCGCCATTCCCGTGATCTGCCTAGCCGCCGGCGCTTTTTGAGAAGCTTGCCCGGCATCTAACCGCTCCATCACCTCAAAGCAGGCTCGTCCGTTATGGTAAGGGCACTTCCACGTGTCGACTTTGTAGAGTTCCATGGCGGGCACGCCGGACTGCGACACCATTGAGAACCATTCGCCATGCTCGCTATCGATGATGTATTTCTCGATGAACGCCCAGCTTCTTTCCGCACCTTCCAGGAATCGCCGTTGGCCCGTAAGCTGGTAGGCGTTAAGGAAGCCTACCACCGCCTCGGCTTGCGGCCACCAATGCTTATCAGTGTTGATGATGCCTGCAGGTTGGGCTTCGTAAAGCAGACCGCCGTCGCTGTCGAGTCCCTGCTCGAGAACGGCCTGCGCCATCTTCACCGCCGCCTCATGCACTCGCGCCATAACCGCCGGGTCGCCAAGGATAGCTGCAGCTTTGCAGAGTAGCCAGCTTCCCTCTATGTCGTGGCCAAAGGATATCTTTGTGGACCGCGAGCGCCACTCTTCGTCGAAAAACAAGATGAAATGATGTGTGTTGGAATCGATGATGTGATCGAGAAAGATTTTGATAAGTTCACCGAGCCGCAGGCGAACGGTCTCATCCTCGTGAAAGTGCAGCAGCGCTGCGTAGGCCTCTAAAAGATGGATGTGCGTGTTCATGGACTTCTTTTCGTCCAGATCCACATCGCTCAGGCGCTGGTCTACGGCCGGCTTCCAGTCGCGCTCATAGGTTTCGAAGTAACCACCGTGCATTTCATCGTGGCATGTGGATTCGATCTTCTCCACCAGGCGCAAGGCCATGGCGAGTGCCTCAGGATCGCCGCTGGCGTGCAAAAACTCGGCCAGCGCGTAAACGGTGAATGCTTGCCCGTAGATGCATTTTCTGGTGTCGATGGGGTGGCCCTCAAAATCGAGCATCCAATAGACGCCACCAAACTCCCGGTCCCAGAAATATCGCGTAAGGTAATCGTAGGCGCGCCGTGCGGTGGCCAGATAGGCCGGGTTGCGATAGACGCTGAAGGCCTTCGAAAAAGTCCACAGGATGCGCGCGTTGAGAATCAGCCCCTTGGGGGCGTGCGGGTTTGTGGTCAGGTCATTGGCAACCTGACCATGGAAACCGCCATATTGGTCATCGATCGTGTTGTTGATCCAGAAGGGCAGGATGTCGATAAGCAACTCAGTTTCTACCTTCTGGCGCAGGCCTTGCACGGAGGCACCTCCTGATGAGCGGGATACGGGTTGAGGTTCAATGATGCAGCGGCCAATCAGACAGGCTGACTCATAATCGCGTCTATGCGGCAAGTTCTTCTCCCGTGAAACTGTGGTTGGCAAGCGCCTCGATATTTTGTTTAATCTGTTCCACGCAGCTGGCCCCGATCAGCGCTGAAGTCACTAGGTAAGAATCCCCTTGATCGAAACTGACTTTCGTCCGTTCGCGGGCGGAGGTACGATATTCCCTTCGATGGGAACGCCGTCCATAATTAGAGCGATCGAATTGCCCTCGCCTTTCCGTTCGATGGTGATGTTGTAGACCACTCCGCGGAAGGTGCGGGCAGCGGTGAAGCCCGACCAGCTCTCGGGAATCACCGGAGCAATCTCAAGGCCGTCGAGTGTGGCACGCACGCCCAGAATCCACTGCACGATGGCGTAGTAATTCCAGGCCGCCGTGCCTGTGAGCCAGGAGTTTTTGGCTTCGCCGAAGGTGGGCGCGTCTTTGCCCGCGATCATCTGCGCGTAGACATATGGTTCGCAGCGGTGTAATTCGCTGATCTCCTCGCGCGCCGAAGGGTTGATGCGGCTGTAGTAGTCGTGGGCCTGGTCGCCGTGGCCCAGCCGCGTCTCCCCTATCATGACCCATGGGTTGACGTGGCAGAAGATCCCGGCGTTCTCCTTGTATCCAGGCGGGTAGGAGGATATTTCGCCGAGGTTGATGTAGTACCTGGAGTATGCCGGCTGTTGCAATACGATTCCATGTTTGGTGGATAGATACTTATGTGTGGCGGCCATAGCCTTGGCCGCTTTGCCGTCCTTGAGCCCGATGCCCGCCAGTACACAGAAACCGTTGGACTCGATGAAGATCTTGCCTTCCTTGCATTCCTTGGAGCCGATCTTGGCGCCAAAGGCGTCATAGGCGCGCAGGAACCACTCGCCATCCCAGCCGTGCTGGAGTATGACCTTCTCCATCCTGGCGACTTCGGCCAGATATGTGGCTGCCTCGGCGTTTAGGCAACGATGGCTGGCGATGGCGGCAAGCTCGTGACCGGCGTACACAAACAAGCCGGCAATGAAGACTGATTCAGCCACTTTGCCTTCCTTGTTGGTGGTGGTCTGGAAGCTCTGGCCGGGAGTGTCCGAGAGGCAGTTCAGATTCAGGCAGTCATTCCAGTCGGCGCGGCCGATAAGCGGCAGGCCGTGGGGCCCGAGCCGCTCCAGAGTGTAACGGAAGCTGCGCTGCAGGTGCTCATAGAGCGGCTTTTCCGTGCCGGGCTCGTTGTCGAAGGGCACCGGCTCGTCGAGGATGCTCCAATCGCCGGTCTCTTTGAGATAGGCGGAGACGCCGATGATGAGCCAGTGCGGGTCGTCGTTGAAGCCGCCTCCGATGTCGTTGTTGCCGCGCTTGGTGAGCGGCTGGTACTGGTGATAGGCGCCGCCGGTCGCCAGTTGCGTGGCGGCCAGGTCCAGGATCCGCTCGCGGGCACGCGCCGGGACCATGTGGACAAAGCCCAGCAGGTCCTGGTTGGAGTCGCGGAAGCCGAGGCCGCGGCCGATTCCCGACTCATAAAACGAGGCCGAGCGCGACATGTTGAAGGTGGCCATGCACTGGTAGGCGTTCCAGATATTCACCATGCGGTTGGTATGGATGTCTGGCGTATTTACCTGGAAGATGTCGAGCAGGCTCGCCCAGTACTGGCGCAGCCGTTCAAAGGCCGCATCCGCCTTCGCGGGGTCCAGGTACTTGGCGATGACCGGCTTGACCCGCACTTTGTTGATGGTCTGGGAGTTGGGGGGATCGAACTTATCGGCGCTGGGATTTTCATGGTAGCCGAGCACGAAGACGATCTGCCGCGTCTCTCCGGGGGCCATGTCGAGCTTCACTTGATGAGCGCCGATGGGCGACCAGCCGTGGGCAATGGAGTTGGTGAGTTGACCGGCTTCCACGGCGGCGGGCGAGTCCCAGCCTCGATAGCGGCCCAGGAAGGCCTCGCGCTGTGTGTCGAAGCCAGCGCCGGGCTCCGAGCAGGCGAAATAGGCAAAGTGGTTGCGGCGCTCGCGATACTCGGTCTTGTGATAGATGACGCCGTCCTCGACTTCGACCTCGCCGATGTTGAGATTGCGCTGGAAGTTGGTGGCGTCGCCCTGGGCGTCCCATAGGCAGAACTCGATGCTGGCAAAGGCGGAGATGTGCGCCCGGGTCGCGCGGCAGTTGGTGACCTTGAGCTGCCAGATTTCGAGATTTTCTTCGAGCGGGACGAAGTAGCGAGTGTGCGCCTCGATGCCGCTGCGGGTGGATCCGATCACCGTGTAGCCCATTCCGTGGCGGCAAGAATAGTCCAGCAGGGCGTGGCGCGTCGGCTGCCAGGACGGGGACCAGAATTCTCTGGACTCGTCGTCCCGCAGATACACGTAGCGGCCGCCGAAATCCATGGGCGCATTGTTGTACCGGTAGCGGGTGAGCCGGCGCAAGCGGGCGTCGCGATAAAACGAATAGCCCCCGGCCGTGTTGGAAATAATTCCGAAATAGGCCTGGCAGCCCAGGTAGTTGATCCACGGCAATGGCGTATCCGGTTGCGTTATTACGTACTCGCGGTTTCGATCGTCAAAATGCCCATATTTCATGACGCGTGCTCCCCGGAAGAAACCGTGCTGCTAGTATAGCCCCTGGCGAAAAGTTAATCAAACGTTTTTCTAGGGCATTTCGTGGCTTATTAAATTAATTTATTAAAGAGGATGGGCAGACTTGCGCGACCCAGCGTGAATGTGAAAAGGTATCTGCGCGAGAGAAATAGGGCAATCGGCCGCGTGTATACGGGATCGTTTGCCAAGGCGGGCGAACTACGTTAGAAACGAGAGTTCATATGCATCTGCACGTTCTGGATATCGTCATCATTGTGGCCTATCTGTTGAGCACCGTGCTCATCGGCTATTGGGTTTCGCACCGCGCTTCTCAAAACATGCAGGCCTACTTCCTGGGCGGCAACAAAATGTCCTGGTATGTGCTGGGCATCTCGAACGCGTCGGGCATGTTCGATATCAGCGGCACCATGCTGCTGGTGTACTGGATGTTTATCTACGGCATGAAGAGCGTGTGGATTCCCTGGCTTTGGCCGACCTTCAACCAGATCTTCCTGATGGTCTACCTTTCCTCATGGCTGCGGCGCTCCAAGGTAATGACCGGCGCGGAGTGGATCAAAACGCGCTTTGGCACCGGACGAGGCGCTCAATTGTCGCATTTCATCGTGGTCGTATATGCTTTCGTCAGCATCATCGGATTCTTCAGCTATGGTTTCAAAGGAATTGGCAAGTTTGCCGCCACGTTTCTGCCCTGGCATCTCTCGCCCAACATGTACGCCCTGATCCTGATCGCCATAACGGCTATCTATGTAATCAAGGGCGGCATGATCAGCGTCGTTATTACCGAGGTGGTGCAGTTCTGCATTTTGGCGATCGCCTCGTTTGCGGTCGGCATCATCGCCATGCTCAAGGTGGCGCCGGATACGCTGCACCGGATGGTGCCCGCCGGGTGGGACAATGTCTTCTTCGGATGGCATTTGGACCTGGATTGGTCAACGCTGCTTCCGGCGGCGAGCAGCAAGATTGCCCAGGACGGCTATGGCCTCTTCGGTTTCTTCGTCATGATGCTTTTTTTCAAGGGAGTACTGATCTCAGCGGCCGGGCCGGCGCCTAACTACGACATGCAGCGCGTGCTCTCCTCGAAGACTCCGCGCGAGGCCTCTATGATGAGCGCCTGGGTGAACATCGTGCTCATCTTCCCGCGTTATTTTCTGATCATTGGACTTACCGTGCTGACCGCGGCTTTCTTCTCCGACAACATTCGCGCCATGGGCCCCAACATGGACTTTGAGCTGGTGCTGCCCATGGCACTCGGCCGATTTGTTCCCGTCGGCTTATTGGGTTTCCTGATCGCCGGTCTTCTGGCGGCCTTTATGTCCAACTTTGCGGCCACGGTGAACGCAGCACCGCCGTATTTCGTCAACGACATTTATAAGCGATATATTCGCCCCGACGCACCGCCCAAAACCTATGTTCGCCTTAGCTACATCAGCTCATTCGCCGTGGTGGTGATCGGCGTCCTCATCGGCTGGAATGTCACCTCCGTAAACTCCGTCGTGCTGTGGATCGTCTCCGGACTGTGGGCCGGCTACACCGCCTCCAACGTCCTGAAGTGGTACTGGTGGCGCTTCAACGGCTACGGCTACTTCTGGGGCATGGTCACGGGCATCGTATCCGCACTGGTACTGGCGTGGCCGGATCTGCTGAAAAACGTACCGGCGGTGCAGAGCTTGCTTGCCAGGCATTCAATTAATCTCGATGTCTCGATCATCTACCCGCTGGTCCTGGTCATCTCATTGACCGGCTGCCTTCTAGGCACGCTGCTCACCGAGCCGGACGAAGAAGAAGTGCTGAAGGACTTTTACCGCCGCGTGCGGCCGTGGGGCTTCTGGGGGCCCGTGCTGAAGAAGGTTCTGGCCGAAGACCCCGGCTTCAAGCGCAACAAGGACTTCCCACGCGATATGTTCAATATCGTTGTTGGCATCGTGTGGCAGATTGCACTGGTGGCGCTGCCGCTCTACATCGTGATCAGGGAGTTCCGGCGCGCCGTCATCACCCTCGCTGTCGTTCTGGGAACGTCCGCAATTCTGAAGTTCACCTGGTTCGACCACTTGGGCGCACGCGAGGTTGAGACCGATCTGGCCGCTGCCGCAGACAGGTAACTGAACTTGACCTGATGGCTTCATTCCCGTAACGGATGGCAGCCGCCTGTTCTTTGCACACGGGGGCAACAGCACGCCGGAGATCAAGCTCGAGGAATAGCGCAGCCGCGCGTCGTTTCCTCGTTAGAAGTTCGTTGCAGGAGGAGGAAGCGTGCTGCTCACCACTTCCACCAGGCCAACGATTTCGCCCAGGCTGTTGCGTACAGGCGCCAGCACGGAGAGCATCCCCGGCGTCTTTTGAATGGTTGCTGGCTTGCCGGTTTTCAAAACCTCTTCCATCTCCGGCGGCATGGCTTGCCGCAAGTCTCCAAACGTCCAGTACTGGCTCAGGTTATTTTTGTTTTCAATGACGAGTTGGATGTCATGAGTGGTGGGCACCGGCATCCATAGATTTACATTCACGGGATAAGGCGCCAGCATGGCCAGTCGTATGAGAGTTTTTTTTGTTTGGATAAACGCTTCATTATTCACGTCGTAGTTATCGCCGGCCTGCCATTCGTCGCGGGGATCGCTATGCAGCATGTGCGCCAGCGCGCGCTCGGTCACGATGTGCTGACAAACATCGCCGTCGATCATAATGGTGGAGATGCGTGCAATCTCGTTTAGCTCCCGCTGCCGCGCGGCGACACCGGCTTCAGTCGCCGGGTCAACGGGGACGGCCGCCTGAGCTGAAAAAGCGGCCAGTTGAAGGCCTAGAAAAAGCGAAACGATTCTCTTCATTGCAAACCTCCTGCATGCTCCATGGTAAAGTCGTGCACACGCTGCCACGCATCCGGTTGCGGTGTTGGAAACTGCGCATCATATGGCTTCAGCGCATCGCCGATGTCGGTGTTGTTCCAATCCAAGACCCGGCCCGCAGGGGGCGGCGAAGGCGAATGGCTCCATTGGGCGAGTTCCGTGTTGTCAAACAAACGCACCACTTGCGCCTTGATCGCGTCCCGAGAGCCGCGCCTGGCTTCCATTTCCAGCAGGTCGAGATCCTGAACAGCATTCCGCTGCAATTTCAATCGAATGCTGGGGATTGGTTCTTCAAGACCGAAACGCTCTCCGGAATAGACCAGCGTCTCCGTACCGCCATCGGAAAGCGCCTCAAACGGTTTGGGGCCGGGGTCGATTGCCAACCAGCGCGTAAAACCGTCCACGCCCAGAATCCACGTCCGCAGCGGATCGTCCGCAATGGATGTCGAAACATCCTGGACCGACGTTGTTCCCCCATAGTTCCAAACCGTATCGCCGTGCTGCCTCAGCGCCGGCAGTTCGTCCGCGGCCCAGACAAACATCCCCCCGGCCGCGCACCACATATTGATGGCGTCTTTCAGATCGTGCATCTGCTGCTTCATGGTCCAGCTCACGTCCGCGCGCAACACGAAATGAACCGGAGTGTCCGCCGGCAGCGATTTCATCAGCAGATCGTGGTAGGTCTGGAGGTAGCTATAGTCCGATGGAAATCTCTCCTCATCGCCATCCCATTCAAATCCCTTGTAGCGCTTTTTCTGGTTGAAGAACATCTCGAATTTCGTATTCGTCCAGTTTCTCTCGCGGAAATGATGCTCCATCTCGCTCACAACATTGGTGAACTCCGCTTGATAGCCCGGTTCTCCCCACCACAAGTAATTCGCGGGCCACTCTGGATTGATCGGCAGGTACATGAACGGGATAGGCGCCGGTCCGCGCCGGGTGCGGGCGAAGGCGGAACCATCCAATAGCGGCCCGAACAACCGGTCGAATTTGTCCCAACTGACAACATGTTTCTGCGTGCCCGTGCCATCCAACTCCGGCACGAAATCAGGATCTACATGCCCGTTATGAGCGTAGCCCAATTGGTGAAACGTGCCTCGATTTTCGTAAAAGATCCGATGGTAGGCCTGGATCAACCGGAAGAGTTCGTCTTCTTGCGCGCGGCCCGAGCCGGCCAGCGCCTTGGGATACTGCTCGCGCAACCATCCGATGCCGTAGGAATTGGCGTCCACGTCGATCACATCCCGCGCCGGTATGACCGCGGGAAATACGGAGATGGTGAATCGCACTTTCTGGCCAGCTGCGCCATCCATTAGCCGCGCCTGGCCATGGTAAACGCCAGGCTTGGTGTTAGGAGCAATCCAGACATCCACCCAGAATGCGCGCGCTTTTTGTCCCTGAATCCCATTCTCTGGATCGGGCATTTGGAAGCTGTAAGGAAGATGCACCGGGACCAGCGCGTCGGGATAATAGTGCTTGTCGGGAGTGTTGAGATGAAACCACTCGCGGTACACATCCACCGGCTGCGATGATTCGATCGAGAGCTTGCAGTTGTTGCATGGATTGTCCGATTTGAAAACCAACTGGAAAGAAACATATCCCCCCCGCGCCGCCGATAGCCTGATCACATGGTCCCAGCTCGCTCCAGGTTGATCACTCGCCACAATGCCTCCGAAGGGATCGGGGCGGTGATACTCGGAAAGCACGGCGAGGTCAGATGCCCAACCGCAGGATCCGGACGCGAGCAACAACAGAACCAGTTTGAATGCTAATTTCAACATTTTGATGCTTCCTCTCCTACTTAGTGCTTGCTTCCGGTCGCGACTGGATCGATTTCGTCGCCGCGCAATTCGTAGCGCGGCGGGAGATAATCCGGGAAGGACTGAAGCGCGTCGTTCATAAACCTGCGAGCCTGGTCGTCGTGCCCAGCGTTTTTTTCAATTAGCGCCAGCAGGTAGCGGGCCCTGCCCCGAAGTGTAGGGCTGGCGTAGTCCATCTCCGTTCTGGCGAAACCCTCAAAGTGCGGAATCAATGCGTTGGCTTTGTCCGCCTGGCCCAGTTTTTCCAGGGAGAGGACCATGAAGAAGTTCTCGCCATTCCAACTATCCCGGTCGCCGGTGAGAAGTTCTATTCCGGCCGTACTCTGCCGATACGCCGCGGCGGCTTCATCCTTGCGCCCCAATGCATCCAACGTGCGCCCGATATAGTAATAGGCCCTGGGTGCGTTCTGGAACTCGAAGGTGTCCAGGTTAAGCGAGGCCGGCGGCTTGAGCACGGACTGGAAGAGAGAGAGCGCCTGAGTGTAGTCGCCATTATTAAAAGCGGCAGTGCCCATCCCATAACGAAGGCTGCGATATTCATCGCGAAGACCCGTGGAACGATGCCGGGGAGCGAACGTGTGCGTTTTCACGATTCGATCTGCATCGTCATAGCTGCCTTTGATCAGATATGCGTTGAGCAGGGCCATGATCAGGTCGTCATCCTCCGGAGTACGCTGGAGGGCCTTGTTGATCAAGGTGATCTGGTCGTCGAATTTTCCTGCTCTTGCATAGATGGAACTTAAATCGTTGAAAGTGCGAACGTGGTCCGGTCTGAGCTCAACCGCCTTCTCAAGCTGCAAAGCCGCCTCATCTGTCTTTCCTTGAGCCGCGTAAGCCAGGCCCAGCTCGCGCCGCGCACTGAAGTTATTGGGATCAATCGCGATCGTGGCCTGCCATTGCGCGATCGCCTCGTCCGGGCGGTCGAGGAAGTAGAGCAGACATCCAAGGTTGAATCGCGCAACCACATCATTCGCATCCGCCTTAACCGCTTCCGACAATGGCGCTTCGCTCTCCCGGCGATACGGAAAGCGATCGAAAGTCCCTGCTGCGGCCTGGGCTTTCTTCAGATGCTCAGCCGCCGGCGCAGCTTCGCCCGACTGCTTCAGGTAGTACGCCAGCGTGTAATAGAAAAGAGGTGATGTGCCCCATGGATCGCGGTTGTTCCGCTCCACCATGCGCAATGTCTCGGCCGCTTCGCGCCAGCGGTGAACACCGCCATAGAAAATGGCCACGTCGATGGCCTCCTGGCTCTGCTCGCCCATCAGACGGAGTAACTCGCGCTTCGCATCCGCGTCGCCGTTTAGAAAATATCGCTCAGCATAGGCAAGGCGATCGGCGGGATCGATGCGCAATAACTCGGCCAATTGCCGCGCCTCTTCTTCTTTCTTCCCCTGGCAGCGCAACGTAAGAGCGTACAGCGTCCGCGCATTCAGATCGTAAGCGTTCGCCATGATGGCGCGATCGAGGTGCTCTGCGGCTTCCTGGAGCTTATCTCCTAGAAACGCCAATTTCCCCAGCTGATATTCGCGCTCGCCAAAATAGGCGCTCGCCGGCTCGACGTAGTAAAGGTTGCGCTCTGCGCTTCGGCTGTCGCCCAAAGCCAACTGGCTGACGGCCAGATAGTACCAGCCTTCATCCAGATACGGTTCGCGTTCCGTGGCCTTCGACAACTCGTCTACCGCTTCTTTGTAGCGGCCTTCGTTATAGTGATTGACGCCGAGCAGAAGGTGCGCACGAGAGTATCCGGGGTCGAGCTTCAACGCACGGTCGACAAAATCCTGCATCGCGTCTGGGTCCAATTCTTTGAGCTTGAACTCAGCCGCCTGCACTAACTCCTCGACGCTCATCTGTTGCGGCGCTTTCTCCGGATTTTCCAGTGCCTTGACAAAGGGGTTGTACTCTTTGCGTCCCGGGTTTTCGTCTGGGCGGAGATAGTTCATCACATCCTGGCCCGATGCGTCGGTTATGCGAACAGTAAGCCCCTTAAGCTCATCCGCATCGGTCTTGATTCCAGAGATCGTCTTTGAGATCGGTGCTCCGGGGACCAGATCGATGACGGTGTTCAGCAGTTCGCCATGTCTGGCGGTAACAACCAGCTTCGCTCCACGAAAAACGCGAGCGGGTGACAGGGCCAGCTTGACCTCTGAGTTCGCTCCGGCCGGATCGGGCTGGGCGGTCAGGTTCAGCGCCACGTCGCGCGTCATGGTGGTCAAACCGCCAATGCCGGCCACGGGAATCCACCACTCGCTCCAATTTTCCACCTTGTGGGGCTCTACCCACTCGTAGTGGCCGTCCCAGACATGCCGGCCGCTTTGCACCTCCATGCAGTAACCGGCGTGATCGGTATATTGATCTCTCATCTGATCGCCGACTTCACCGTAACCCATCGACCATAGCTTCATGCCCTGTACGACGCGCCGGTCGGCATAGCGGAAGACTCCAAAATCCTGGTCGAACTTGTAGACGCCCGCGAAGTTATCGTAGGTATCGATGCCGAAGACGCCCAGCATGTGCTTGTTGTTCCGGTCCCAGCTCAAATCAATTCCGTTGTAAATCGGCCAGTCGGAGACCAATCCCGACGTGTGGCCGACGGTGCGCGTCATGGGGTAAATAAAGCGCGCCTTCTCCGAGGACGCCAGGTCGCCATTCATCCAGATCATCTGCGGCATCTGGCTATCGTTCCCGTTGTAGCAGAACACGCTGATCTGCATAGCAGCCAGGCCTGGATAGAGGGTCGCCGACAGATTCACCTTCATGTGGTAGACGGGATCCGATTCGCTCAGCACCAGGGAAACGCTGCCGTCAGGATGCCGCACGATGCTGTTAGACCAAAATGGCTCCCCATGAAGCGTAAGCATGTGGGAATCGAAAGGACCGGTGATTTCAATGCCCGATATCGGCCAATCATTCCGGGAATTGAACATGGTGGGCTTGATGACGTCATTCCGGTAAAAAACCTCTTTCTTGAGAATCTTGTCGTATAGAGAAAAAAAACGGCCGCCCAACTCGGGAAGATAAGTGAGCTTCAGGTATTCGTTTTCTAGAACGATTGTTCGATAGGTCTTCGGCTTGGGACGATCATTCTGCGTCAGCGTCAAATAGGACGGAAATGGATATAGACCCCTTACCGTGGAAGCCGGAAACAAAGGCGGCTCCAGCTCCCGGCCCGCGGGTTCATAGGTCGGAATCACGAGAGTGCCCTCGGAGACGCTCACCGTAGCGCCGGCCGCCGGCCCTTCAGCCGCCACGGCATAGGATGAACATAAGAACAACGCGACGGTGAGATTGATAATAAATCGCACTTTCAATTCTTCTTCCCCTTTTTGTTCCGCATCGATTCACTTGCTCGAATTGTTTGAATGCTCTATTTGGCGAAGAGTGGAGACGGGCTCAGATCGTCCCACGAAAGCTGATATGTCCGTGCCGCAAGATTGTGGGCGGCGGCAAACTGGTTCCTTGCCGCAGCGATCGAGTTTACCCAGGTTCCGAAGGGAAGCAATTTTTCGCGATACACAAGATAGCTCATATCAACGGTACGGTCAGGCAGGTGGTCCTTCACGTCATCCAGTTCGTGCAGGAATTTGCGGCCATTAGCCTCGGCAACACGGGGTAACCAGCTAACATCCCAGGTTACGATGGCGCTTTGCAGAGCTTCGTTACGCTCCTTCCAGATGGCGGTTGCAATATCAAGCGCCTGGTCAACATCTTTGAGAGCAGTCTCCGGCTTGAGGGCCTTGGCCTGATCGGCAGCGGCCAGATCGAGATCCATGTCATGGATTCCGGAAATCATATCGAGATTCTGCCGATATAGATTGGCGATGGAGAAATAGACTTGGAGATTATAGCGGTTAAACTGAGACCGCTCCATGTTCTCCTCGAGCAGCGCCTCGAGATTCTCGTTTTCGCGCAATCCATCCGCCGCGAGTTGAATCCGTTTTGCGCTCTGAACGGACCATTCCGAATGGTAGCTGAGATCGGGTGAAGGCGCGGGGGGCATCGGAAGCGTCTGATCATTGGCGGGCAGAGGTGTCTTATAGATTTCGTAAGGTCCTCCCCAGATTGGCTTACGGGCATTCGACGGCGCCGTGTCCCATGAATCCGACCATGACTGTGCCTGATAGCTCATCATCCGGTAAGCGCTGCTCATGCTAACTACGTCCGGTCCGTAGAACAATGGATAAAAAGTGTTCATAAGTTCTTCAGGACTTGTTCCCGGATGCCAACCCGCTGCGGCTCCGGCAACATATCCCAACCAGAAGGTCTCAGGGTGAAGTCCCATATCGGCCCAGCCACAATCGATATCTCCAATCAGGCTTGTATTCACTCGGGAAGAATTAAAGGAGATTGTATTCATTACGTCATTCACCCTGGGGGTGGTGTTATCCGGATCTGGTCCATCCTTCACGAGCGGATGAAGGAGGCCCGCTTGCGGTATTAAAAAGTAATCCGGAAACCACTTTTCTTCGCCTTCGGTTGAGGTAAAGATCATCTGCTTGATTCCGAGACGATGGAATTCCCGGTCGAACTCCGGCCCATATACCTCTCCGTTCACCACATAGGGCGGCAGCGCTTTAAGGTCGCTCGGCTTCATGGGGAACTCGCCCCAGATGATGACTGTCCTCCCACGATCATGCAGATACTGTCCGGCCTGATTCACGAAATAAGCAAATATCCTCCCTTGAGAACCCAGGGTTTTTTCCATATCGGTTTCATTACATTGGGAATTATGCGCCAACCCGAGATAATACGGTTCGTCGGTCGAAAGGAAGAAATGCTTTACGCCACGATTGGCATCCAGCAGATCCTGGTACATGCCCTCCAGCAGTTTGTAGGAATCCGGATTGGTGGCGCAAATCTCGTAATTGCTGTCTGGAAATTCGCGCAATTTGGCATATTCCGGATGCTTGAGGATGAAGGCGATGTGAGCCGGTCCGTCGAGATAGGGTATCAGTTCGATATGATAGCGCAATCCGTAATCGGTAAGTTCCTGTAACTGCGCCGGGCTGAGCGCGTAAGGCTCGACGACTGCTGGAGCGCTCTTATATTGAAAATGTCCTTCCAATTTGATAACAAGTCCATTGATCTTGTAAAAGGCGGCTTGCTTCATAGCCCGCTTGAGTTCATCCATCTTCTCCAGATGATGGGCATCGTCCCAGTAGATATGGCGAAGTTGAAGGTCGGGCCAATCTTCGATCGTTCCTTCCGGTAGCCACAGCGTTCCCATCTTCGGGCGCAATAACTGAATGAGAGTATCCACTCCGTAGAAGAGCCCAGTTGGCGCATTGGCGGTAATGGCAACTGCCCCTTGATGCAGATCGATCCGGTATGCCTGTTCCTCCAGTGCGCTCCTATCGATGTCTTGCGCATCGCCTATCGGCACGCTACCTGCGGCAACATGCAGCGATAGCACACCCGAGGAGCTTCCATGCGCGTCCAACGTTATGTGAAATCTCTGCGAGAGTCCTTCGCGCAGTGCTTCCACTGCCACATCGTTCGAGGGGACACTGGAGTCAAGACGAAGTTGCCAACCATCTCCGAATGAAATGTCTCCTGCATTCAGAGATACCTTTTGCGGCTGGGGAATCACAGTGTATCCACGTGCTAACAGAGGGGAAACCGTCTGTGACAGCCCACTTGAGCAGAAACATCCGAGCACAGCTACAACCGTGAGGAATTTCATATTCTTCTGCCTTTCGCCAAGGCTCTTTGGGAGCCGCTTGCACAGTTCCCGGCCAGCGCGACCGAATCAAATGACCTGTAGAACTGGAGGTGATGACGAGCTAATGCACATGTAAGGCGCTTGTGCTGCAGAACCAGAACCTTACTTCAAGCCGGGAGGTATGTCCCTTGGCGACTAAGGCCGATGCGGCTGCTCGCCGCACCGGCCCCAGACATGTTGAATATGTTAGTCAAGACAAGCTCAGAATTCGAGCTTGCCTAGGAATTGCACAAAGCGCCCCGCAGTCGGGTAATTTGGAGGAGTGCCTACCGTGCCGTTGATTTGTCCTGCCTGGTTCGGCAGGCCGAGGTTGGTATGGTTGAGTACGTTGAACACCTGCATCTCTAGATCGAGCTTCATGTGTCCGCCGATGGGCGTCACCTTGTAGAGGGTTCCGTCCAAATTCGAGAAGCCGGGACCGGTCATGTAGTTCCTAGGTATGCCATTCAGCGTGTCCCGGCCATAGTTGTTAGGATCAACGGCCGCGTTGTCGCGGCACAGGTATGTTTGCCCAGCGTATGCGGTTGCGCCTACAGGTGTTCCGCAATTCCCGCCTCCAGAGGGATCCCAGATGCTGTAATCGAACCACATCTCCCGCGTGCGCTGGCTCTTGGGCAGAATGCCGCCCGGATGGAGCGCGTTTGGCGATAAGGTAAGGTTGTTACCGCTGTTGTTAATCCCGGGATTGGGGCTGTAGTACGGCGAGAAGAACAACCCGCTGTGCCACATATAGAAGGCCGAAACGTTCCAGCCGCTCACCACTTCATTGACCGCTGTGTTGGAATTAGCAAGGAAGGGCTTGTCCTTGCCAAACGGAAGTTCATAGTGACCGTTGACGACGAAGGTCTTCTCAGGAATGTACGAGTCCGGAGCATAGATGGCCCTCAACCTTTGAACCAGCGGAGCGTTGTTAGTCAGAGTCGCCGGCTGCAACTCAAGCCCGCTAGAGGAATTGGCCGTTCCTTCCGAAGTGCCGAGCGACCTTCCATAGGTGAAGTAACTTTGCAGAATGAAGGAGCCTCTGAATGTGTGCTTGATTTCAGCCCTTCCCTCGTTGTGGTTGGAATAGCCGACAAATCTGAACTCATCCATTGAGTCTTCATTCCCGACGGAGTAGATCGGGTACGGGAGCCCCGAAGTCGGGGTCAGAGTTGAAGGCTGGAGCGAACGCGGAAGACTCGCGTTGATGGGATCGTAGTCGGGCAAGCGGCCACCATGGTTGCCTACGTAGCTCACGCTTGCGGCAAAATTGCCGGGTAAGACGCGTTCCGCGGTCAGGTTCCACTCCTGCGCCCGCTGTGCCTTGTAGTTTGGATCCCAGGCTTCCACACTCCAGCCACTGCTATTGGTGATGTTGGTCAAGGCCGGCGTGACGAAGTCAAGACCCAATTGGCGCGGGTTTACATAATTCGACGGAAGCGTAGTGCAGTCGCACTGGTTTTGCCACCCTGCTGTGGTGTAGGCGGGATTGATGGGAGCAAACGGGAACCCGATCTCCGGCGCCCAGTTGCCGTCAGGAGGACCGTAACCTTCGCCCATGCTGGGGTCGGTTGCGGGGAAGACAATGGTTGCCCATGGATCGTTGAGACGCGTGTTCGAGTGATACTGCGCCAGCGGCATTGTCCAGTAGTACATGCCGTATCCTCCGCGAATGACGGTCTTGTCGTTGAGTTGATAGGCAAAACCGAGCCGCGGCGCCCAATTGTTTTTCGGCATGTTCCACAACGAGCTCGAAACACCGGCCTGGGAGGCAGTTTCAACCGGCAGGCCGGCTGCCTCGTCGGCCAGAAGGCCTTCCGCATTGAGAGTCTGGTGTTGAGCCGCCCCGGAATCGGGGATCATCACAATGGGTGACGTCTGTTGGAACCACGTCGGATACCCTGGTGTCCCCGCGGAAACGCAGCTACCTCCGCCGAGGGCTGCGGGGATGACGCAGGCTGCATTGTGATTGAAGTCCACATCAGCCGACAGGCCGCCCGCGTCTTCATACGGGCTCCAATACTCCCAGCGCACGCCAAGGTTGAGGGTAAGACGAGGGCTCACCTTGAAATTGTCCGTCGCGTAGCCGGCGTAGTCCGTCTGGTGGGTATGGAAGACGGGTTGTTGATTGTATTGGGTTACGTCAACGTCGCCGAGCAAAAAATCGGCCAGGCTGGAGCCTGTATACGCTGTGTAACCGGCAGGGTTTGCAGCGCCGGGGTTTGTGGACGATCCGGCGGTCTCGAGAGCGGTAAAGGCGCCGTCGAAGAAATAGTCTCCGCCGGGGCTGTTAAACTGCGCCGAAGTCACCCTGGTGTTGGTCACCTGAAATCCGAATTTCATCTCGTGTCTCCCGCGAATCCAGGAGTAGTTATCGCCGAGAGTGATGTCCTGATTGGGTGCCCAGGTTGGATTTTGATCCTGAATCGTGGAAAAGTTGAAGAAATTGTTTGGATCAGCGGGGTAAAAGGCAGGCAATCCGACAAGGCCCGGATATGAGGGCAGCACCCCACCGGAGAGCCCAGTCCCGAGCTGCGAAAGTGGCGGCCAGATTCCAGGCTCCGGGCCAGAATAGTTATTGAACATCTGTATGCCCACGCGAGCCTCGTTGACCATGTGCCCACCGATCGGCGAGGTGTAGGAGAGAACTCCATTGTGTCCGGATCTGATCCCTACATTTGGGGTGAGGAGTGCTCCTTGACTTCCGCCTTCATCCGGAGTGAGTATGTTATCGCTGATGTTCGTATACCGGGCAGAGAGCAGATTCTTACCGATGAGCTGGTCAATTTTTATGGTGTACCGCAACTCGTTGTCTGTGTAGTGTGCATTCGGGTTGATCCAGTCGAATCCATAGTTGAATTGCGCGGGGTCAATCTGGCCGGCGGTGTTTACATTCACATTGGGCGCGGGCATGAACGACATGATCTTCGCGGCAATCGGGCTGATGCCCGACGTAATTTTGTTCCCCGCAAACTGGGTGCGGTTAACATAACCCGTAGCCGGATTGTAAACGCCGCTCATGGGGTCGTAGATCGTAATATTTCTCGTGCCTGTCGAATCTAACAGGTCGGAGAAATCTCCCTGTTCCCAGTTCGTCTGGTAGACCAGTTCCTGATCCGGCTTAATTTTGTGATTAATTTTCTTCTCCACATCGAAGTAGAAGAAGGTCTTGTTCTTGCCGTTGTAGAGCTTTGGAAGCAGCACGGGACCGCCCAACTGGCCGCCAAAATTGTTGAAGACGTTATGAGGATGATGAGCGCCTGGGTAATATGAGTTGTACTGCCAGGCCTCAAACCCGCCGTCCTGATATATCTCGTCCGCTTGGCCGTGGAACTGGTTGGTGCCGCTCTTGGTGACCACCTCCACCACGCCCGGCGTCGCATATTCCGCTCCGCCGTTGGAGGTGGTGACTTTCAGTTCCTGAATGGTTTGCAAAGCCTGCGGTGTGATCTGCAAATCGTTGGTCATCCTGTCGTTGGCGGACTCGCCGTCCACCTCGAAGGTCATCGAGCCGCCGGGGATGCCGTTGACGCGCGTATAGCCTGCTCCCTGCCCGCCATAGCTGTTCGCAACCACGCCGGGAGTGAAAGCCACAATACTTAGAAAGTTGCTGTCTATTACGGGGATCGTTTCGATGCGCGTAGTTTCTTTGACGTCGGATACGGTCCCGTCCGCCGCGTCGACGAGCGGCGTGGCATCGGATACGGTAACCACCTCCTGCACCTTGCCCGGCATCAACTTAGCGTCGATGACCGCTTCCTGCGCAACCCGCAGCGTGAGTTTCACCTCCCACGCGTCGAACCCCGGAGCCGTAACTTTGACGGTGTAATCCGTCGGACTAAGAGCGGTGAAGGTGTAGTAACCGTCCTTGTTGGTTGCCTGAGTGGTCTGCTCTGCGGTTCCCTGGTTGACCAGAACGACAGTCGCGTTCTGGAGCACTGCGCCCTTGCTGTCGGTGACGGTCCCGCGGATCGTGCCGTTGGCTATCTGG